>Ga0209118_1000965_pt1 | contig 14209 bp, 9 predicted proteins | sample BlaSpr_A8_Ref_M1_FD_187988 | JGI IMG/M metagenome (GOLD analysis project Ga0209118, IMG submission 187988) | Forest soil microbial communities from Thunder Bay, Ontario, Canada - Black Spruce, Ontario site 2_A8_Ref_M1 (SPAdes) (version 2) | ecosystem: Environmental > Terrestrial > Soil > Boreal...
GCCAGCTAAGTACTCTGACAATTCCGTGTGGCACAGCGTTGGTCGTGCTTGCGCCCGTCACAGGCGTGTCCCCGGCCGCCGTGCCGCCGAATTCCTGTCAGCCAAGTTCGGGCAACGCGCGTTATGACGGCTCCGCGCGTGAACGCCGGCAAGCATGTTTCTCGGAATGCGCCAACCATCGCACCAGGTCGCCCCCAACGCGGCGCCGCGCCACTGGCGTCGGTCCTCACCACTGGTAGCCCTTGCGGCCACCATTTTGACGGCCTGCGCGACGGTGCCGCCGGCGTCGATTCAGTCTGGCGTGGGTCCCGCCTTGAGCGGCACACCGGTCTTGTGGCTCGACCGCGTCACTTGGGGCGCGAACGATTCCGCTGTGCGCGAGCTCCGTGCCGTCGGTGCAGAGCGCTATCTCGACCAGCAGCTTTACCAGCGAGGCGACGCACTGCCCGTGCCCGTGCAATCCGCGATCGCCGGACTATCGATCTCTCAGCAGCCCCTCGAACAGATCGTGCTCCGACTCGAGGACCAGCGTAAAGCCGCAGAGGCGATCGCCAATGACGACGACAAGAAGGCTGCCCAGCAATCCTATCAGCAGGCGTTGACGAAGATTTCGAACGAGGCGGCCGCACGGTCGCTTTTGCGCGATCTGTATTCACCGAACCAGCTGCAGGAGCAAATGACCTGGTTCTGGATGAACCACTTCAACGTGTTCCTGTACAAGAGCAACCTGCGCGCGATGGTTGGCGATTTCGAGGACCAGGCGATTCGCCCGCATGCGCTTGGCAGGTTTCGTGACCTGCTCAGGGCGACGATGCGGCATCCGGCGATGCTGCGGTACCTCGATAATGAGCAGAACGCGGCCGGGCACATCAACGAGAACTATGCGCGCGAGCTTATGGAACTGCACACGCTTGGCGTCGACGGAGGTTACAGCCAGAAGGACGTGCAGGAACTGGCGCGCGTATTGACGGGTCTCGGCGCTAACACGACGGGCAAGACGCCCGCGATAAAGCCTGCATTGGAGGCGCAGTACGTGCGCGATGGATTGTTCGAATTCAACCCGAGTCGCCACGACTACGGTGACAAGCAGCTGCTCGGCGCAACCATCCATGGGCGCGGGCTCGCGGAGATCGATGAGGTTGCCCAGCTGCTTGCCGATCATCCTGCCACGGCACACTTCGTAAGTCGCAAGCTCGCCACCTATTTCGTCGCGGACGATCCGCCGACGGCGCTCGTCGAGCGTATGGCGCACACGTTCCGGCAAACCGATGGCGACATCGCTGCCACGCTCGCCGCCATGTTCCGCTCGCCTGAGTTCATAACCTCGCTCGGACACAAGTTCAAGGATCCCATTCACTACGCGGTTTCCGCGGTGCGTCTTGCGTACGGCGACAAGCCAATCCTAAACACCAACCCTCTGCTCGGTTGGTTGAACCGCATGGGCGAGCCGTTGTACGGCCGCCCGACACCGGACGGCTATCCGCTGACGCAGGCGGCGTGGGCTAGCGCTGGGCAGATGGTCGTGCGCTTCGAAGTCGCGCGCACGATCGGTACCAACAGCGCCGGACTGTTCAAGCCGGACGCACCCGACGCCGTCGAGCAGCCTGCCTTCCCGCAGCTCGCCAACGCGCTCTATTACGAGACGATCGGCAACCGGCTGGACAGCGCCACACACGAGGCGCTCGATCAATCGAAGTCCCCGCAGGAGTGGAACACGTTCCTGCTCGCGTCGCCCGAATTCATGTATCGCTGACGGAGGACCCCTATGAAGCGACGTGATTTGCTGAAGCTTGGTGTACTGCTGCCGATGACGGTGTCGACCAGTCTGCTCGCACTGCCGCGCGCGCAGGCCAAGTTTCTGCTTGTGTTTCTGCGCGGTGGGTACGACGCGAGCAACCTGCTCGTCCCCATATCGAGCCAGTTCTATTACGATGCGCGGCCCAACATCGCGATCGCACGGCCCGGTACCGACGCCAATGCTGCCCTGCCGCTCGACGCCGATTGGGGACTGCATCCCGCCCTTCGCGACACAATCCATCGGCTCTATCTGCAGCGACAAGTCGCGTTCGTGCCCTTCTGCGGCACCGACGATCTAACGCGCAGCCACTTCGAGACCCAGGACAGCATAGAACTCGGCCAGCCGCTCGGTGCCAATCGTGACTACCAATCAGGGTTCCTCAACCGGTTGGTCGGCGTGCTCGGAGGCACGCAGCCGATCGCGTTCACCGATCAGCTGCCGATTGTATTGAGGGGAGAGAAGGATGTTCCCAACATGGCGCTGCGCTCGATCGGCAAACCCGGCCTCGACAACAGGCAAAGTGCCATCATTGCAGCGATGTATCGGCGCACGTCGCTCGCGCCGCAGATCAACGAAGGCTTCGGCGTGCGTGACCAGGTGATGGACGCGATGGCGGCGGAGATGGAAGCTGCGAGCCACAATGCGATCAGCACCAAAGGCTTCGAGCTCGAAGCACGCCGCGTTGGCAAACTGATGCGTGACAAGTTCGACATCGGGTTTCTCGATATCGGCGGCTGGGACACGCATGTCGGCCAGGGTGGCGCAACCGGATATCTCGCTGGCCGCCTCGAAGAACTCGGGCGCGGGCTTGCTGCGATCGCTGAGGAAATGGGCGCCAAATGGCAAGACGCGATCGTCGTTGTGCTAAGCGAGTTCGGCCGCACGTTCCGCGAGAACGGTAACCGCGGTACCGACCACGGTCACGGCAGCGTGTACTGGGTGCTCGGCGGTGGCGTGCGTGGCGGCCGTATTCTTGGCGAACAAACGTTGCTCACGCAAGCAACGCTTTTCCAGAACCGCGATTATCCAGTACTAAACGAATACCGTGCCGTCCTCGGCAGCCTCTTCGCGCGAATGTATGGGCTCGATGCCACGCAGCTCGACAAGGTTCTACCCGGTGCGCGGTCGCGCGAGCTTGGGCTCGTTTGATTGTGCTCCGCCCAGTCCATATCGAACGGGAAGCTGCTGAACGGGAAGCTGCTCCAACTTGTCACCACGCCGCGCGACCAAGATGAGATCGTTGCCGGGTTGGGTCGGGCGATGACCTAGACGCCTGCAATTCCCACCGGTACGCCGTCGGCAGAATTCACGTCATCCAAGCCCGAGCGCTTTGGCGGTCTTGAGGTTGATCACCGGCTCTACCTTGGTTGGCTGCAGGCCATTCAAATGATCCCGCGCACGTCGGACTAAGCTGCGATATCGTAGTAAGCCTTGCGGATCAAATGCGCGACTTAGGCGATCCGCGCACCTGCCTATCGGTTGAAACGAGACAATGCTCCTCTTGCAGAAACCTAAATAGCACCCGGATTGCGGTCAAATTTCAATTCTTGTCCCAACTTCGATAACACGATTGGTCGGAATGTTAACGTAATCGGCCGCGCTGCCGGCCAAACGCGACATTGTGGCAAAAAGCTGTTCCCGCCAATCAGCCATACCCCCGCCCGGAGTCGGCACGATGGTTTCCCGACTCACGAAAAATGACGTAGCAAGGAGGTTGAATTCGAGTCCATCACCGCGACACGCTTCCAAGGCCGCGACGAGATCTGGCTTGTCCATAAAGCCGTAGAACACCTTTATCCGGTAGAAGCCACGTAGCAGAGACTCCACTTGCACCCGCTGCTCGTGCGGAACGTACGGAATCTCTCGATAGATCACTGTCAGGAAGATAACTCGGTCGTGAAGCACCTGATTGTGGGCCAGGTTATGCAGTAGGGCATTCGGCACACCCTCTGGGTTCGCGACTAGAAATATTGCTGTATTGGAGACACGCGTGATGTCTTCAGCGACGAGCGATTCAAGGAATGGCTTAAGTGGAATCTGAGTCTGGCGAAGATGGGTCACCAAGATCTCGCGGCCACGTTTCCAAGTCGTCATGACGGTGAAAATCGCCAGGCCGACCACCAAGGGGAACCAGCCTCCTTGAGCGATCTTCAAGGTGTTTGCGGAAAAGAATGCGAGATCAATAACCAGAAAAAATCCCGTGGCCAGAACGCAAAGGAGCCAGTTATAGCCCCAGGCGTAGCGCACCACGAAAAATGTCAGCACCGTGGTAATTAGCATTGTGCCGGTGACGGCCAGACCGTAAGCGGACGCCAGATTCGTGGACGATCCAAATCCAATCACGGCCGCAACGACCGCCAGCAAAAGCATCGCGTTGATGCTCGGGATGTAAATCTGACCCTCTGCCATAGCGGAAGTGTGAACAATGTGGGTTCGCGGCAGAAACCCGAGTTGAATTGCCTGTTGCGTCATCGAATAGGTGCCGGTGATCACCGCTTGTGAGGCAATGACTGTCGCAGCCGTAGCGAGTCCGATCATGGGATACAGAAGCCAAGTCGGGAATAAGAGGTAAAACGGATTGGCGATCGCTTTCGGGTCGCTCATGATTAAGGCTCCCTGGCCGAGATAGTTAAGCGTCAGCGCAGGGAAGACGAAATTGAACCAAGCGAGTCGAATCGGCCGGCGCCCGAAGTGACCCATGTCGGCGTACAACGCTTCGGCCCCGGTCAAGGCAAGGACGATCGCGCCAAGGCCGACAAAGGCTACCCAACCATTTTGATATAGGAAGCGAACGCCGTAGTACGGATTAAGAGCCACTAGTATTTCGGGCGCCTGGTATACATTGAAAAGCCCTCCCAGCGCGAGGATACCAAACCAAACCATCATCACAGGCCCGAATAACATGCCGACGCCAGCCGTACCTCTCCTTTGAAATAAGAAAAGCAGGACAAGGACAGCCACTGTCAGCGGAACCACGTAAGGTGTGAGGCTTGGTGCGGCGACCTCGAGTCCTTCGACCGCGCTCAAGACCGAAATGGCAGGGGTGATTACTCCGTCACCATAAAATAGGGCCGCTCCGAAGACACCAGCCAGCAGCAGGCCATAGCGCAACCGCGGCAGCTTTTTAACGGCGCTGCTGGCTAACGCTAACAGAGCCATAATGCCGCCCTCTCCGTGATTGTCGGCCCTCAGAATGAGCGTGACGTACTTGAGCGACACCACAATCATCAATGCCCAGAAGATCACGGAGACGACACCAACGACGTTCACCTGACTTAAAGGAATGCCACCGGAACCTGTGAAGATTTCCTTTACGGTATATAGAGGACTGGTACCAATGTCGCCATAGACAACACCTAGCGCACCCAACGCCAGTGCCGCCAGGGAATGCGAACTGGTACGTTTCTCAGATGCATCCCCCATCTTCATCCCTTTGTGGGTGACTTTCCGTCACGGCAAAATATTGCCAGCTCGCGTGCGCCAAGTTTGACGTTAGCCCCTTTAATATCGCACTATTCGGCTATGAGCGTCCGCATATTAGCTGAATCATCTAACAACAGCGTTCACACCACCGCCGTGAAATAGAATTCCAGCCGTTCGGAATTGCGAGTGGCTTTCCTCTACACGTTCACTGGTCTCACAGTTGGCAGCATGGCCTGGATGGCGATATGGGTCGGATGCAGTGAGTCATCCTACGGCGTGCTGAATGTCGTGGCGGAGTGGCTCTCGCCCATGACGGTTACTGGCTGGATCGCTTTCGTTGTACTTTCGGTACTTTGTTCGTGGATAACTTATCGCTTGATAAGATCGAGAGCCTCGAACGGTGATTCCGGCCGTTAGAACTCCTGGCCACCGCTCTTAGGGCGACTCTACGCGAATTCAGCTGCGGACAATGTCAGCGAAAACCTTCATCGCCGGCGCAGTCTTTGTGTTTGTTTGCTGTCCTCCTGCCCACTCGACGCCACCGGCTACGTCCAGTCCCTTCTTGCAAGCTATTGGCAAGGATAAGCTGTGTGTCACTAACGGCACGGTAACTACGCTTCCCTCCGGCAAGCTGGCGATAGACACGCCGAGCTCGCGCGCAGTCGTTCGCGTCAGAACGACACAGACTGCCGAGATCCGGTTTCGATACTTGGGGCCGAGCGAGGGATCAAGGCCACTTGCGTCCGGCGAACTGCGGCGTCAAATCGGTCTGAAACTAAGAGCGGAGGACGCCTGCAACCTCCTCTATGTGATGTGGCATATTGAGCCTGATTCCAAGTTCGGCGTTTCTATAAAGCGCAACGGCGGAAAACATACCTTCGAGGAGTGTCACGCTAACGGATATGTCACGATAAAACCGCGAAAAAGCGTTGAACGGCTCAAGATTCGCCCTGGTGAATACCACACGCTGCGTGCCGAACTCAAAGGCACCGAGTTGACGCTCTTTGCCGACGATAGAGCAGTATGGGAGGGGACGGTTGGAACCGGCATCGCCGAATTCGACGGTCCGGTGGGATTGCGAACGGACAATGCGCGCTTCGAGTTCGACTTCTACGCTCATTTGCTCGGCTCGGATCGCAGTTCAATGACGCGCGGTGACCGGATCGACCGATGTCAGCCATCTTCTGGCGACTGACCGCATCGGTCGATCAGCCCCATTAGAGAAACCTAAGTTGACGTGTACGATCATCGCCATATGTCTCAAACGGAACGCTCCCTGTGTTCGTTCAAGCCGTGTCATATAGCAGGTCGCGATACGCGCCGCGACTGGAACAAATGAACACTCCGCCCCCCGCCCCTTCGGATGAGACGCCAGTCGACTCCGTGCCAGAGCATATCAGTCAAAATATCGACAGCATCTTGGCTTTTTATCGTCGCGAAGAACAAAAGATAAGCGACTCGCAACGGCTATTGGAAGCAGTCGGCGGATTTATGGGCCGACCATCCTATCTTGCCTCCGTGCTTTCCTTCGTTGCACTTTGGCTGCTGGCCAATGCATCGGCCGAACTGCTCGGATTCCAAGCGCTAGATCCGCCGCCGTTTTTTTGGCTGCAAGGCATTGTTAGCTTGGGTGCGCTGCTAACGACGACCGTGGTTCTCATTACTCAGAATCGAGAAGCGAAGCTTGAGGAACAAAGACTGGAACTAGAACTGCAAGTGACTCTTCTGACTGAGCAGAAGACTACGAAGCTTATCCGTCTGCTGGAAGAGTTAAGACGTGACTTGCCCATGGTCAAGGATCGCCACGACCCAGAGGCGGCGGCATTGCAGAAACCGACGGATCCCGAGGAGGTGCTTGCGGCCTTGGAGGACCGACGAGACAAGGACGAGTAGATCCTTCGGGACCCTAATGGGACACAATCCGTCAATGTTGGGAGCCTTGGCCAGCTATGTCGTGGGTCACTACAAAGTTGGTCGACTGTCGGCAAAACGCGTCCAGGAGTTCTTACTGGGACAAGCCTCAGAACCTGCCGGTGGAGTCACTCAGTAGGGTGAGGTGGTCGTGAACTTGAGAAAAGCGCGGAAATTGGCCTTTCGATACCGCAAGCGGTGCGCTTGCGCGCAGACGAGATGGGGATTGGGCGCAGCGTTTCGTCCGTCCGGGTCCTGAGCACGATGCCAGCCTAGTGATACATTGCCGTATTTCGACTTCGCCAGGCAGCAGGTGTCAGAGGATCCTCGGCGTCGGATTTCAGCGATTCGCCGCGCCAAGCCGCCCACTTCGCTGCGGCGCGTGCGAATGAGGCGTGACCTCGATATGCTCGAAATTTGGATGGAACGCGACCCAAGGCGCGAACTGGAAGTGTACAGCGGCCAACTTGCCCGAATACTCGAGCGGTGTAATGGCTTCCCTGAACCGACGCCACAGCTTGTCGATAAGCTCACGGGAGAGCCCTTGGACCTCCCTGAAATCATTCATCAGCTGGATGGTTTGACAGGTCTTCGATATGGAGCATGCCCCTAGGAAATTGATTGCGAGCAGTAGGCCCTGGCTGGCGTAACCAGTGCGAAATTGGCGAATCAAATCCCATATTGTGGGTGACGCGCAGAGCGGCCCGTCAATCTGGACGTGGATAGTTCCCCTGCTCGCGGGAACCGCGGTCTATTTTGCCTTTGCCGAGAAATTAGAACTGCAGCCAAGCCATGTAGTCTGGTCGGAAGAGTTGCTTGAAGTTGCCCCGGCGATATTGCTTATGCTTCTCTTCCAGGTGTTTGTATTGTTCCCGCTAAAAATATTATTTGCTCGCGGACGAATGGACCGTCCTCTTTTTTTTCTTGCGGTCAGTACGCTCATTTGGGTTGCGGTAAGCGCCGTGATACTTCACGGGACAAACGCGCTTGCGCAAGGCGATCTTTGGGTCGATGCCTCGGTGATAGTGCCGGGTATGGTAGTTGCCGCTGTCTATACGCTGATGATTGTCTACCGTCTGCCGCGTTCCTGAACTGTGTGACTGTACCTTTCGACCAGCGATGCCGACCCTCGATCGAGATCTGGGCTCGAACCTGGGACCTACGGATTAACACCCATTAGCCGGCGCGGAGTCAAGACTGCGAACGAATCACTCGTAGTCCTCGCTACGATCCTTTCAAGATCTCTCCCGCTCTATCGCTCGGCACGCACCCGTTTCTTCGTTGTACTGGCTGCGAACCGAATCGCGCCAAACACCCATTAGGTTCAAGCACTATGCCGACCGGGCTCTGTCAAGTCGCTGCGGGTTCTGGTGAAATGGGTCGATGAACAGCTCTCGCTTGCCCTACCGTGGCTACCGGTTTCCGCCTGAGATCATCAGCTATTGCGTGTGGCTGTATTTCAGGTTCTCGGTCAGCTATCGCGATATCGAGGAGTTGATGGCCGAGCGCGGCGTGACCGTGACATACGAGACGGTCCGAGCCTGGTGCTACAAGTTCGGTCAGGACTACGCCAAACGCATTCGTGCTCGACGCGGACAGCTGGGCGACACGTGGCATCTCGACGAGGTATACCTCAAGATCGGTGGTCGCTTGCAATATCTATGGCGTGCCGTTGACCAGGATGGCAGCGTTCTGGATATCCTTGTGCAACCGCACCGAGACAAGGAGGCTGCCGCTCGGTTTTTTAAGAAGTTACTGCGAGGCTTGAGGTATGCGCCACGCGTGGTGGTGACGGACAGGCTCGCCAGCTACACCGCGCCGTGCGCTGAATTGCTGCCCAACACCGTGCATCGACGAGACAAGGGATTGAACAACCGCGCCGAGAACTCCCATCAGTCGACACGAAAGCGAGAGAGGCGGATGCGAGGGTTTAAGTCAGCCGGGCATGCCCAGCGCTTCCTGTCGATCTTTGGCCTGGTCGCCGATCTGTTCGGTGTGGGCCGTCACTTGCTGTCGGCGCCGAACTATCGGGCAGCTTTGAGCCGCAGTTTATTGAATGGCGAAGCATCGCCGGTGTACCCGCCGCCGCATGACCCACGCGAGCGTGCTGGGGTTCAGTTCGGTCCAGCTCCGCCAACTTGACAATGCCTTCTTAATCTCGGGCTTCAGCACGGCATTGTGTTGTGCAACTTCAATGTTTGGCTCAAGCGGAATATCGCCTTAGCACGCGACGCGTGCAAGCGTCCGGGGATAGAGGATAGGAAATCCGAAGGAGTGGTCTGCGAGGCGCCATGGCAGAATAGTGGCGGCAGAGCAGTCGCCGCAATCTCGCGCTACAGCAAACCTCCTGAAAGGAGCCGCGACCGTGCGCCACTCACACTTCATTAGGTTGATATTGTTGCTTGCGTTTACAGCGTCGGTCGATGCCACAGGAAGCGACGAAGATGACGATCGGCGGGGCGCCTTCATCGCCCCGATTACGCTTCTACCGACCGGGCAGCGTATCTCCCCTACCATGGCCAAGGGTGCACAATTCCAGAACCTCAACCCGCATCTTGCGGACTTCCCGAACCATGTCGCATCCCATGCCGTTAGCACTGTGCTCAGTCCCGACAGCAAGACACTCCTTGTTCTGACCAGCGGCTTCAATGTGGTGGACAACCCAGACGGGAAGAAGAACCTCGACGCGTCCAACGAGTATGTGTTCATCTGGGACGTCAGCAAGGCGAAGTCCGTGCAGAAGCAGGTATTGCAAGTACCCAACACCTTCGTCGGGATCGCCTTCTCTCCCGATGGGGGCGAATTCTATGTTGCTGGCGGTAAGGACGACGCTTTGCATACTTACCGCTACAGCCCCGACCGCTGGAGCGAGAGTGCAGATGCTATCAAGTTAAACCACGAGGGCGGCATCGGCTCCAAGAGCGCCGTCGCTGCCGGCGTAGCGGTCACTCGGGATGGTAAGCGTGTCGTCGTGGCGAACTTCCACAACGACTCAGCTTCGATTGTTGCTCTAGCCACGCGCAGCGTCACGAGCGAGGTCGATCTGCGGCCTGGCAAGGCTGACAAGGAGGCGGCCGGAACGCCAGGAGGTGAGTATCCCTACGGTGTCGCAATCAAGGGCAACACGACGGCCTACATCTCCAGCCAGCGAGATCGAGAGATTGTCGTTCTCGACATCGATACGGCCGCTCCCAGAGTTGTTAAGAGGATCAAGCTGGAGGGCAATCCCAACAAGATGATCCTCAACAAAGACCAGACGCTCCTCTTCGTCGCCGAAGACAACGCCGACACCGTGACCATCATCGACACAGCTACAGATCGCGTCCGGACCACCATCCGTAGCGCCGGACCCGACTCTTTGCTCGGGGGACGCAGGTATTACCGAGGCTCAGCGCCTAATGGCCTTGCATTGTCGGCCGACGAAAAACGACTGTTCGTGACCAACGGCGGGACTAACTCGGTTGCGGTCATTGCCCTTGACGGCCGAAACGAACACGTCATCGGCCTGATTCCGACCGGCTGGTATCCGAACGACGTCGCGGCCGGGCCGAGGCGCCTCTTTGTCGTCAACGGCAAAAGCATCGCCGGACCGAATCCAGGGCAATGTCTCGAGCACCATGATGAATGTGTTTCGAGGTCGGCGGCGAAGCGCGTCCCGAACAGCTACGTTTTGCAACTCCAGCGAGCGGGCTTGCTAACCCTGCCCATCCCCGGGGCGCTAGAGCTACGCCGACTCACCCGCCGAGTCGTTGCCAACAACGGGATCAAAAACCAAGCAAATGGCCGCGATGCCAGGGTAATGCAGGCATTGCGCGAGCGCATCCGGCATGTGATTTACGTGGTCAAGGAAAACCGTACCTACGATCAAGTTCTCGGCGACCTTCCCAAGGGCAATGGTGACCCATCCCTGGTTCAGTTTGGCAGAGCGATCACGCCCAACCAACATGCGCTCGCAAGCAACTTCGTCACGCTAGACAACTTTCTTGATTCAGGCGAAGTTAGCGGAAACGGTTGGCCGTGGAGCACGTCAGGGCGGGAAACCGACATCGGGGTAAAAACGATTCCCCCGAGCTACGCGGGCCGCGGACTGGGCTACGACGTGGAAGGTACGAACCGAGGCGTAAACGTTAGCTTGGCAACGGTGGAGCGGCGGAAGACAGCGGATCCGGACGCCTCAACGGATCCGGACTTGCTGCCAGGTACGAACGATGTCGCAGCGCCCGATGGCCCGGATGGAGAGCGACAAGAGGGTTATATCTGGGATGCCGCGTTGCGCGCGGGTCTGACCGTGCGCAACTATGGTTTCCTTTGCGACTTGGCCCGATATAACCCCAAACACTCACAGCCGATTCCGCTCGAACGCGCACCGTTCCGCAGCGATACCGTCGTAGCGTACCCTGCAAATCGCTCTCTCGCCGCGGTAACCGATCCGTATTTCCGGTGCTATGACAATGCTTTCCCCGACTTCTATCGCGAACAGGAATGGGAGCGAGAATTCGGCTTGGCCGTACAGAACAATGACCTCCCCGCGCTGTCCCTCGTGCGGTTCATGCATGACCATACCGGACGATTCGGCGATGCTATCGACGGCGTCGATACACCGGAAACCCAAGTTGCCGATAACGATTACGCCGTCGGCAAGCTGGTCGAGGTGGTGGCAAATAGTCCTTATAAGGATGACACTCTGATCTTCATTGTTGAAGACGATGCTCAGGATGGTCCCGACCACGTCGACGCACAGCGGAGCATTGCCTTCGTCGTCGGTCCGTATGTGAAACACGGCGCAGTGATTCACAAGCGTTACACAACCGTCAATCTTTTGCGCACGATCGAAGACGTGCTGGGAACGGACCACATGAGCGTCTATGACGCGCATCAAGAGCCGATGACCGAGGTCTTCGATCTGGCGGCGAAGGATTGGGCCTACAAGGCCACCGTGTCGCCAATCCTGACGTCGACTTCACTTCCGGCCGCAGCTTCTGCGCCACGGACGTCGCTACATGTGCAGCCCACGCACGATGGGCGATACTGGGAGTCTAAAACAGCAGGCATGAATTTCATGACCGAGGATCAGGTGGACGCGCTGGCCTTTAACAAGATTCTGTGGGAGGGCATCAAGGGCGGGCAACCGTATCCCGTCCGCCGGTCAGGAACCGACCTGAGCAAGAATCGCAAGAACCTCCTGCGCAGCATTCCCGACGAGCACTGACACCGAGCCGCGGAGGTCTGACTCTAGGCGGCCGCCGGCGAACGTCAAACGCTCGGCGCGCGCGTGTTTGCATTTCTGGACCTGAGAGCATCAACCCGGTGTCCGCGGCTTAGCTCTCGTCCGCATTCGACTGTCGCCCTATCTCGAAATCCGCGATGCGGTCGGTTGTTCTCCCGGCGGGAGGTTCGGGCCGCCACGCACCCGAGCGCGAACCGGTAGCCTCCCCCAGTGACGCGACAGAGTAAGACCAATGACGAAAATAAGTCTGCAAGCGGCCAACCCCGGAAGTTGAGAAGCCATCTTGAAAGCGGACTGTCAACGGTGCTCTCGACCCACAGCGGTAGTCCGCGGGACCGCCTTGCAGAGGCCTCATCATCCGAAAAGTTGGCCACTGTCCATGATGCCACCGGCGGGTGCAAGGCTTCCGTTGTGGGGCCCGTCGTTGTTCCCTATGATGCACGCTAGGAGCCTGTCGGACTTTCGTTTCTGGAAATCTTGACTACACTGAGTTGCATTGATGTCCTTTGGTGAGTGAGCCGATGGCGCGTTTTATTCCAGTTGACCGCGACACGCAGTTTCTCTTTCCGCCCAGTGTGCAAGAGTGGCTGCCGGAAGATCATTTGGCCCGATTCATTGTCGACATCGTTGAGCAACTGGATTTGTCGGCGCTCGAGGAAAGCTACGCCGGGCGGGGCAGCGATGCGCACCACCCGGCGATGCTGGTGGCGCTGCTGCTCTATGGCTACGCCACCGGCACGTTCTCCAGCCGAGCCTTGGAACGGGCGAACTCTGACTCGATCGCCTTTCGCTACATTACGGCCAACACCCATCCGGATCACGACACGATCAACAGTTTCCGCAAACGCTTCCTGAAGCAGATCGAGGCGATCTTCGTCCAGGTGCTGTGCTACGCCCAAGCGATGGGGATGCTGAAGCTCGGTACGCTGAGCGTCGACGGGACCAAGGTGCATGCCAACGCCTCGCGCCACAGTGCCATGAGTTACGGCCACGCCAAGAAGCTGCAAGCCAAGCTCAAGGCGGAGGTGGCGGAGCTGATGAAACGGGCGGAAGCGGCCAACGCCAAGGACTTGCCGGAGGGCCTGAACCTGCCCGAGGAGTTGAGCCGCCGCGAGCAGCGCTTGGCGGCCATTGCCGCGGCCAAGGCGAAGATCGAGGCGCGGGTCAAGGCCGAAGCCGAGGCCGCCTATGCGGCCAAGCTGGCCGCGCGCGAGCAACGAGCGAAGAAGAGCGGCAAGCGTCCTCGCGGTCGGCCGCCGACTCCGCCTAGTGGCACACCGACGGACACGGATCAAGTCAACTTCACCGATGAAGACTCGCGCATCATGCCGGTGCCCGGGGGTGGCTTCGAGCAAGCCTACAATGCGCAAGCCGCAGTCGATACCGATAGCTTGTTGGTGGTGGCATCGGCGCTGACGCAAGCGACCAACGACAAGCAGCAAGTGGTGCCGATGCTGGAACAGCTGCAAGCCTTGCCGCAGGAGTTGGGCCGGGTGAAGCGGCTGCTGGCTGATACGGGCTATGCCAGCGAGGACAACGTCAACGCCTGTGCGCAGGCCAAGATCGAGCCATTGATCGCGCTCGGCCGCCAAGCTCATCACCGCGGCCTGTTCGAACGCTTCGCAGAGCCTGCGCCACTGCACGGTAAGCCGACGCCGTTGGCGGCCATGCGGCATCGGTTGCAGACGCGACGCGGGCGCAAGTTGTATGCGTTGCGCAAATGCACGGTTGAGCCGGTCTTCGGATTGATCAAGCACATCATGAAATTCCGGCAATTCCTGTTGCGCGGACTGACTGGCGCACGGGGCGAATGGCGTTTGGTGTGTCTGGCGTGGAACCTGAAGCGAATG
>Ga0209118_1000966_pt1 | contig 14208 bp, 8 predicted proteins | sample BlaSpr_A8_Ref_M1_FD_187988 | JGI IMG/M metagenome (GOLD analysis project Ga0209118, IMG submission 187988) | Forest soil microbial communities from Thunder Bay, Ontario, Canada - Black Spruce, Ontario site 2_A8_Ref_M1 (SPAdes) (version 2) | ecosystem: Environmental > Terrestrial > Soil > Boreal...
GTTGCTTCAGCAAAGCACCAGATGTTGCGCAAAGACTGAATCGGCGCCGCTAGAGCTTGCGGTTTGCTTAAGCAACAAGTTTGCGGAGGAACGCTAAGTCTATTGTTTTCAACGAGAAAAAATTGGTGGCCAGGGACGGAGTTGAACCGCCGCCGCCAGCCTTTTCAGAGTGTGTCCCGGGTGTGAGACCTTTCAGACCGACATCAATCCCCTACCCAGACAGCAGGTATAAGGGAAGACTGATCTGGTCAAGAGCGAGGTTCCAGCTAGTACTGGTGTGGCAGTAACGGAGCGTCGGAGGCTGCAGTGTGGTGCGTCTTTCCGTCATGGATATTGATGTAGGGCGATTTTATCGAGATCTTGAGTCATGCCGCATCAAGTCTGCGCGGTATATCTCGTCGTCGTACATGCACGACCGGTTTCTCGTGTAGTAGTAGTTCTGTTGCCTGCACACGCCGCTCAGCGTGAAACCACTCCTGCACAACGCTGTCATTCAGGAAATTGGCCAAGGCCAAAAGGCTCATCCCTTGATGGTGGGCCATCCAGCACCGTACCAACTGATGACGATCCTGCCAGAATTTGCGCCGTATAGAGGTGAAGTCTGCGGCTTCGTAGAAGCCATGGCTCCCGAACCATCCCATGTCAGCCATTCTGCGTAGATTGCGCACCGCTCCCACCGGATCAGTATCCAGCGCGAGAAATGTTGAATAAGGGGATATCACCAGTGCATTCATCTCTCGTTTGCGCAGTGCAAGATGAGGAAGGCCAAAAGCGTAGTACTGGTAATTTCCGGCCTCGTCTAGTTTGAAATAAGCGGATTCGGAAATGCCCCAAGGAACGCCTTTTCGTGCAGCATATGTCTGTTGCGACCGTACGGCGGTCGCCCGCGAGCGCTCCAAAAGCGTATTGGAGTAGGAACGCATCCAAAGCGAAGGCATTAAGTATTCGAACAAAGTTCCAGTCCAAGAGAGCAGCACAGGCCGTCCCCCATCCAGAGTGTGTGCTCGGCCAAGCAGGAACCAGCTCTCTTGCGGAATATCTTCCTTCGCGATGGCGACAAAGACAGCGGTGCGAGACTCTGTACCAAGCAGGTCGTAGCAAGCAGGATGCAGATGATGTGTTTCCACATCGAAGCCCACGGACACGAGTTTGCGACGGCTGTTGAGCAAGAACTTAAAGTCCATTTCGTCGGCAAGCTTCCCCGACATATTCGCGATCATTCGAAGATCGGCGATCAAGCGCTCCGTGTTCGCCCGCGCTTTGAGAAGTTGGTCGCGAAGGCGTTCATACAAAAGTCCTTGTTCTTGGGCCGTGGAATGGAGTACCCATTCGATCTGGCTGATCAGTTGGTCTATGAATTGCGGCAGTTGCTGCAGCGCGATGCTGTCCATCAGTCTAAGGTTGAGAGTGGCATCATCCCGCAAAGCTGCAAACTCTGGCGAAAACCACGGAGCATATTCACTCACTGCCTGCTGAATGCTGCGAAGCCGCAACTCGGCTTCTTGGGCAAACCATCCTATTTGGGCTGCTTGTTTGGACTTGGCAATAGTTTGGTGAGTTTGCTCGAAAACTGTTTCGGGCAAGCCGAGTATTGATTGCAACCAATTGTCCGTATTGCGTTGCCGTTCGCAGGTCGAGAGCAACTTTAGCGGAAAAGCACGCCCAGCGAACAGCACACGGAGATAGTCGAGGAATCCTTCTGACAACCGCGATTGCAATACTGGCTGCTGTAACCGCTCCACGCACCCTTGCTGCAAAGTCCAGAGCGAAGCCAGCAAGTTACCACTATCCACCGAGGAAACAAAAAGAGGAGCCAAAGGCTGAAGGGTACGAGTGTCATACCAGTTCAGTACATGTCCGCGATGCTTTTTCAGACTCGATACTGTGGCCAATGTTCGGAGAGTCTGTTCAGAAAATTCCGGCACCGTTAGATATCCGAATTCACAGCCCACCTGCCGCGCATTGAGTAAAAACCCGATGTTTGTGGGCGATACCCGTGCCGCTATTGCGGCAGGTTGTTCCTGAACGTTGTCCGGTATCAACCAGTTGTGCTCCGCGGTACTGTACTCGGCAAAATATCGCCAGGTTTTCAAAGCCGTACGCCGAAGAAATGCTACGTCTTTAGGAGAAGCTTGATTACGTGCCGTGGCCGGAGGACGATTAAGCCAACTGGATACCAGCTTGCTGCAAGCCCACAGCAATAAGATCGGCAGCGCAGCCGGGAGCGCCTGTGGCCGCACAGACCACACAAGAAGTCCTAACATGATCGAAAGTAAGGGCATCCAGTTGAGATACACGTCCAGCGGCGCGCGGCCTCGAGTAGTAAGCTCCGATTCCGCCGCTGTTTCCCACTCCAAAAGCCGATCTTGCGTGACAAAGCGCCTGACCAGCGCTCGCACAACTGCATCAACCGTGAGCATGGTCTGATGGGCGAGGAAGATCAACGTAAAAAGAAGATTGACATTAGCCGTGTAGAACGCACTTAGCGCATCTCGGGCGACAGTTAAATTAAGGCCGAAAAGAGCACGGAGCAGGTTGAAGCCAAACTGGAGCCATGTGGGTAGGAATAAAATACAAATTGTAGCCAACGTCCATCGCCACCGCGGGCTGCCGAGCATGCACCACCCAACTACTAGCAGCAAGAATGTTGCCGGTTCCACCAAGCTGCGGCGCAAATTGTCGAAAATCTTCCACCACGAAATGATCGAAATCGGATTGGACACGCGGTCCACCGATTCGCCCGGCACATGAGGAAACAACCATCCCGCAATCTGCCAATCCCCGCGCAACCAGCGGTGTTTGCGGCGATTGTAAGCGCTGTAGTGGGAGGGATAATCTTCAATTACCTCGATATCGCTCACCAAGCCCGCACGCGCATACGCTCCTTCGAGCAGATCGTGACTCAAAAGAGAATTTCTGGGAAAACGGCGGTCCAGGACTCGATGAACAGCGTCCACTTCATAGATTCCTTTTCCCGTGAAGCTGCCCTCTCGATACAAATCCTGATAAGCGTCGGAAATCGCGCGGGTATAGATATCGAAACCCGTTTCCCCCGCGTAGATGGCTGCGAGCCGCGAGCGGGCAGTGCTTTGCACGCTGACGCCGACCCGCGGTTGCAAAATGCCATATCCGGCAACCACAGTATTTGTTTGTGGATCGATGATGGCTTGGTTCAGAGGATGCGCCAGAGCTCCGACCATGCGGTGCGCCGTGCCTCGTGGAAGCTCCGTATCCGAGTCGAGCGTAATCACAAACCGAACACTCGGGAGGATTGAGAGCTCGCCAATTTTCACCGGGAAACTGTCATATTGTCCTCGCAGCAGCTTGTTGAGGTCGAGCAATTTGCCGCGCTTACGTTCCCATCCCATCCACGATTTCTCGCGCGGGTTGTAAACACGATGCCGATGAAATAGAAAAAACGAACCCATGTTCTGACTCGCGTATTTTTCATTTAATTCGCGGATGAAGTCCGAGCAGAGCGTGATGAGTGGATTGTCTTCCCGAGCAGGTTCACGAGAATCGGGCAAATCGGTCACAAGCGCGAAATGGACATTGGGATCATGGTTTCCTAGAAAGCGCACTTCCAGGTTCTCAACTAACTCCCGCACTTGTTGTTCGCTCAGGAGCAGACTAGGGACAGCGACCATGGTGACGCAATTGTCAGGAATCGCTTCCGTGAAATCGAGTTTAGGAAGAATTTCCGCTGGCAGCAGCGACGTGACCAGATAATTCATGAGCTGCACTGCGCTCTGTGAACTCGGCAAGAACAAGATCAGCATCGAAAACAAAATAAGGGCAAGCGAATGGTAGGAATCGGTGAGGAATATAACCGCCATGGACATGATGGCAAGCGTCAGAAGTTGTATGCCCATCAAGAAACATTCATCGGGATGTTTACGCAATAGTCCCTGAATCTTCTGACCAAATGGGGGACGGAACCGTACTTTCTGATGGAGAAGCGATCTTCCCTCATCTATGAGGTAATAACCGACGTGAGCCTCTCGTAGAGCAGTGCGCGGCTGTTCGCAAGTATGGTGCCTCGCTTCCTCGGCCAAAGCCACGACTGCCTTCGCAACTTCCACCTCTGCAAAATCGGAATGCTCTGCGATATTTGATACCCGGTTTCGGTAAAAATCGCGGCTTTCATAGTCCATTCGGCCGTAGGCGTCGGCCGGGTCCTGCCGTAACACACGGTCGATCACCATGAGCGGCTCGAGGGCATCCTTCCAGGTCGTTTGTCCAATGTCCCGCAGACTACGCACGCAAATACCCACACCCTGCGAGTCATCATTTGGATCGCTTAGAAGGCGCTTGCCACGCGCAGCAATTTGCTCCAGAAGAACCAGCTTAAGCACCGAGACAACCATCCAAAGCTCGCGCAGTTGCAAGACTGTGGTTTGCTGAAAAACTTCCAAAAACAAAGTGAATTCCTGTTCGCTGAACTCGTAGGAAACCAGCTCAAGAAATCCCTCTGCGAGGGCCAGCACTCGGGGAACGGTTTCGCCATTCGGGGTACGAACATGCGTTATCTCCGCTCGGGATTTGATTGAGGCTGTATTCTGGAGTTCCGCGTACAGAAGGCGGCTGTTGTCGTAAAGCCAGCGGAAATCATCGGAGATCGGCACTTCCGGCGCCGGCAATTCCAGGGCTGTAAATATCGGCTTGAAATCATGCGCGAGAACACGGCTGCGTTCAGCAAATGTGTGCGACGAAGGAGAGTTTGGCAGCCACGTTAAAGTACGCGCAAGTTCTGCTGCACCTTCATGTATTACTTGCGGATTCCGGGCCGCATGAACGGGCTCCGGCAGGCGTTCCGCTTCTGCGCTGATACTTTCTAAATGTGTATTCTGCGGCATTGGATGTTCCCGTGTCTGAATTCCTATCGATAGCTGGCAGCTTGCATTTCAAACATTTCTGCGTAGCGTCCACCAAGATTCAATAGCTCTTCATGGTTGCCATCCTCGGCAATCTTTCCGTTTTCCAGGACAACGATGCGATCTGCCATGCGTACGGTTGAAAATCTATGCGAGATAAAGAGGGCTGACTTTCCTGCGGTAAGTTCGGCAAACCGCTGAAAAACTTCAAATTCGCTGCGCGCATCGAGCGCAGCGGTGGGCTCATCCAGAATTAAAACTTGCGCATCCCGAAGGTAGGCGCGCGCGAGCGCGATTTTCTGCCATTCGCCGCCCGATAGGTCCACGCCATTTTCAAAGCGTCGGCCCAACATTTGCTCGTAATCGCGAGGAAGTCTCTCGATGACTTCGTCGGCCATGCTCTTATCAGCCGCTGTTTTCAGGAGAGGCAAGTTATTGATCTCATCGATCCGTCCGACAGCGATGTTTTCGCGCGCAGTCATTTCATAGCGCATGAAATCCTGAAAGATTACGCCAATTTCGCGGTAAAGATCCTCGAGCTTGTACTCCCGAAGATCCACCCCATCCAACAGGACCTGGCCTTCGACCGGATCGTAGAGTCGCGTCATCAACTTCACCAGGGTGGTCTTGCCTTCGCCGTTTTTCCCGATCAGTGCGACACGCTCTCCGGCGCGAAGATGAAAATCCAAGCTGTTAAGCACCAGCCGGGAAGTTCCCGGATAGCGGAACGAAACATTGCGAAATTCGAATCCGCGCACGATTGGGCGAGGAGCTGGTAGTGCATGGGGCTTGGAACGGATGGTGGGCTGCATTTCAAAAAATGCAAGCAGGTCGGTGAGGAACAGCGCCTGGTCCGCAATACTGGAAAGCGAAGAGAAAATCTGTTGGATGTTGCCACTCGCCTGCACAATCGCGCCGGTCAGAAAAGTCAGCGTGCCGATACTCAGCGATCCGGTTACAGTCCGCCAAATAACATAGACATAGGCTGAGTAGTAACCGGCAGTGCCGATCATGGATAAAAAAGATCCTGCAATCAGCCTGCGGCGGGCTAGATCAACATTTTCGCGATAAATCTGATCCGAAAGACGCGTGAACCGTCCGATGAGGAAATCTTTCAGCCCAAAAAGTTTGAGCTCCTTGGCCGCTTCCCGGCTTCCTCCCAGTACACGCAGGTAGTCGAGTTCTCTGCGGACAGGGGTTTGGCGGAAGTTTCTGGCATATCCAAGAAATGCGAAGTGGCTTTCGCCGAGAAATGCCGGAAGAATACCCGCAATCAGCAACAGCAAAAGCCATGGCGAAAACACGAGAATGGAAACCGACAGAGAGGCAGCGGTAATCACCTGCTGCACCAATCGCCCGATTGACTGAATCATACCCAGCCGGTCGGTGGCCTGCACCCGCGCCCGCTCAAGCCGGTCGTAGAAAACTGGATCTTCATAAGCCATGAGATCCAGCTCCGCGGCGTGTTTCATCACGCGAATGCTGATGTGGCGGGTATATTTGTCCGCCAGTAAAGCATCGGCATAGTCAATAGTTCGGCCGAGAATGCTGCCGAAAATGGCAATGGCGAACTCTGCCGCAACCAACCACCACAGTAGAGGTTTCACGGGCTGATGACTGGAAACGGCAAGAACGATACCGTCAATGATGAGTTTTGTAATCCACAGGGCCGCGAGTGGTATGAGCGAGCTGATCAGGCGGAAAACTAATCCTAGGGATACGACAAGCGGGCCTGACTGCCAGACGATCCTAAGGACCGGGGGCACATTGCGAAGCGCTGCGAGACGCTCGCGCCACCCGCCCCAGAAATTTTCCCGATCGGCCATTTTCGAGTCCTTCGGATAGTGAGTAGATCTAAAGATGACGAAACCGTTTCGGGGGTTTAGCGGGCACACCTGAATAGAGAACTGAGCAATATTCTCTTTCAGCTGGACCGTTCGCCCATACTACAGCTATTTCACGTCGAATTCCTAGGACTTGCCCTCGGCACTCGAAACAACGCGACCCAGGTGTGAGCCGAAGTGGCGGATACTCCGAGTGTAGCCGAATCCATTCCAGGCAAACCAGGCTGGCTGATCTAAGCCATCAAACGACGGTTCGCGCGGTACAACGCTAGTATTTCTCGAGCCCTGCTCGCTGCATTCCACGCTGCGCTTCCGCGGTCTTCATGAAGGTGTCCCAGACAAACCCGGTCCGCAGATTCTCAGCCATCAACAAGATGATTCCAGTGTCGATCCCAATCACATCGGAGTCATACCAGTTCTTGAGGGGATTGAATGCGTTTACGAACCCGTACTTGCTCCAGGCCAACGGGTAGCGGTTTCGGATGGTCTTCAAAACACGCATTGTGGCAGAGGGGAGGAACGGCAGCGATCCGCCAGCCGCGCTCGGAACGACGGTGCCATCAATGGGTCCGGTGGCGGGAGGTCCGCTCCAAGCAACGTAGCCATCGTGCTCGGAGTCGGAAGCCGTAATCCCCCACAGGTCGTCGCTGTAATCGGGGAACTGCTGCCCCAACTCCAGACAGAAACGCCGGTGGACTTCGGTGGCGGTGACAGAATTCTTGAAATAGTCCACGTACTTGTCGCGTCGGCCGCGAAAATCAAACCACGCCTGCGAATACTGGTGCACGAACAACGGCGCAAAGGAACCGATATATCGCATGCCGTCATATTCAAACGTCAAACGCTTCCATGCGTTCCAAGTTTCCCGTCTTAGCGGATGAGCCGCCGAACCCATGCCCAGCAGATACATCATCATCAATTCGCTGTAGTCATCCCACCGCGAGCGAAGAAATCCGGTTTCTGGTGTCCACCCGTGGGTTAGCAGGGACGTGTCCTCGGACAGCCAGGTCCAATCCACGCGGTTGAAGATCAGATCCCCAAGGGTTGCGAGGTCGGGATCGCCGAAGTGCTCGCGGCAGGTAAGAATCCCGCACAAGAGAATCGCCGTATCCACGGAAGACACTTCGGAGTCGAACATGCGTTGCCCCGTTTTGGGGTTGGCGAAGTGGTAGAAAAATCCGCGCTGGTTGGGCAGCCCCTTCCAAAGGAAGCGGAGAGTGGTAAGGACACGGTCCAGTGCATCGCTCGTGGAGATGAAACCGCGCTGGTCTCCAATACAGAGAGCCGTAAGGCCGAAGCCCGTCGCGGCTATGCTGGAGGCGTCTGCTCGGTTGGGATCGTGAACATTGCAGCGGTCCTTGACCATCCCCGTTGTGGGGTTGCCCTGTTCCCAGAAAAAAAGAAAACTCGCCGCCTCCAAGTCGTTCAGAAACCGATTGTCTTCGGGTGATAGGACAAGTGCCCCGGCAGCTTTGCCAACTGGCGTAGAGGGGCGGGCCTCCGCGCCAAAAGCGGGCAGGCTAGCTGCAAAGGGCAGGCAAAGACTCGTCCCCAGAATCTGACGCAGTATCTGCCGGCGCGATAGCGGAGCGTGTTTGGCGCCAGTCATGCGTTTGCGTTTCCGTTGATCATGAAAGCTTGGAAAAGGACCGAAAACAATTGAATGTAATCATACGGACAGAGCATAAGGACAATTATTTCTGGGTTTACGACATCCGTAAAGGACGCCAGTGAAGGCTCCGCCGTTGCCGCACCAGCGGGAACGTTCCCGACCCAGCTATCATCATATAGAGATTGTGACGTTGATGATGTACAGATGACTCGTTCCCACAAAATCGAAGCTTGGATCGCTCTTCTTGTCGCCGTTGTGCTCATCATCACCCTGGCGCTGATCCGCTGGCAAAGACAAAAAGCGATCTCTCTTCAAGGAGCCATCCTCGTACAGGATTCGGACCCCCGAAAACAGAGGCCGATCGCAGGAGTTGCAATTTCCGCTGGCGACCTCGCTACCTCCGACACCACGTCTGATTCTTCCGGGTTCTTCCTTCTCAGGCTGCGCAAACCTATTCGGAAGGGGCACGCTATTGTCCTCGTCTTTCGCCACCCGCAGTACCACCCGCTTTACCTGAACGATTTTGTGACCAGCAAGCTTTACGTCGTCCATCTCGTTCCGCTGACCGGCAATACTGCTCCGGAGAATCAACCAGAAGTTAAGGTCGCCAACGTGCGGGTAAGGTATACGGACAAGGCCATGACCGAGCTGAATGTGGGGAGTGCAGTTAAAATCTTCGAGGTTGAGAGCAAGGGCAACGTACCTTGCAAGGGTGAGTCCCTCTGCTCACCTGACGGTAAATGGAAGGCAGCCTTCGGTTCGACTACTTTGGATGCGGGCCCGGGCAATGCATTTCGTAACGCCCGTGCCTCATGTATTGCTGGCCCTTGTCCCTTCACAAAAATTGAGGCCTATCGCCTCTCGCAGGGCGACCAGATCATCACGGCGTCGGCCCGGAACTGGTCCGAAACCGCCACTTTTCTGTTAGAGGCCGAGGTCTTTCGTTCCGGGATGAGTCAAATGGAACAGTGGTCCTATCCCGTCATCTTTGGGGAGGGACTCTCCTTCACCCTGCCCTCCGCTGCCGAGAGTGTGAGCATTGAGGCGGACCTCGACGGACACACCATCATTTTTCCGCTCGGACCCTCGCTTTTCTTAAGTTGGGCTACCTGCGATGCCGGGGTCAATCCCGACCAAGGGCGGATCTACCGCTGCACGCCCAAACCGGGATATCGCTTTCAGTAGCCATCGCACGGCAATTTCGCTTCGACGATACGGCTTTTGGTCGCCTACCATGCCGGGTACTTCACAAACGATGGCGAGCTCAGTGCGCAACACGTTTTCGTCCAGTTGTTCATGGGCATTTCGAATGAGAGAGCGATTTTGCTCAGTATTGCCGCAAAAATGAGAGAATATACGGATGTCTCGTAAGGTGCAGTGTGCCGCCCAAGCTAGTGGTCCGCCTGCCCTGTCGATGTCATCCGGAGTGCGCGTGGCCCGGGCTAATCTGGGGCACGGTGTTGCGGGCTTTTTGTTTGAGATCTACGTCCGGAGACTCGTTGCGCAGAGAAGGTGATTTATGGCTACGGGAGTGAATCCGGTCCGTGTAGAGCCGATTACATTCCCGCTCGTCTCCACTCTTCCAGTATCAATCGGAACACACCGTCGATATCACTGGACCAAGTGGGCATTGGCGATTGGCGTGATCGTCACGATGGCCGAGGTGCCAAGCATGTTGTCCGAGGACGCTTATTTCGCAGACTTCTCGAGGGGCCACCCAATGAACGATAGCAATAGTGATATTAACAATTTGAGGCAGCTTGCTCATATTCTGGCCGACGCGTACGAGAACGCGCTCATGCATGACTCGTCGAATGCAGACTTGGAGGCGAAGGACCTGGTTCTAGAGAGTGCGTCGATACGATTCTCGTCCCGCATGCTTTACGAAATCACAAAAGGCTCTTGCCAGCCGGATGAGCATGCAGCCCCAGGTGCCTTGGCTGACCGCACATGTGTTCTAGACGACGAATCTGTCGGTCTAAAGGGTTTGACCGACATGCTTTCCTATGCTGCCTTTCGACTTGAGAATCTGGGCAGGTCGGCGCCTCCCGTAGATGGCACAAACGGTCAGCGTGCTCTCGTCTTGGCTCGGATCGGATCGATGGAACATCTTTATCGAATGGCCTTCTCACTCTCGAGGATCTATCTCGATAGATCGCAGAGTGGCGTGTACTTGGAGGCGTCGCGCGAGCAGCTCAGATTGGCTCGCAAGCACATGGAAATTGAACGTAGCCTTTGTGCATGCAGTGACCATGAGCACACAGCGCGGATGCAGGAATTGTCCGAGCTCGAGGACCAGCTAAAGGACATGCGGAACGACGTTGCGCGGCCTTGAATCGAAATCTTGAGTTCAAACGAACAAACGAACAGCCCGCCGAAAAATAATCGGCTCATTTGAATAACTTGCATTCGTGCGGGGCCAAAGCAAAACTCCTTCGGCTGAGTTGCCTCTTATCTTAGATTCACTTTGACCTTCGGCGCCGTCGGCAGCAACGTGGGTCTAATGCGCTCCTCCACGATCGCCTGCCGTTCTTGCCTTCCCGGTGCGCTTGGCAAGGGGCCAAAATAGGAAAGATGTGAGCAGAGAACGGATTGATCCCTCTTGCCCCTATCGGCTGAATCTGCCCTCTGGCCGGAAAATCAAGCCTATTTTCTTGTGACGGCCCGATTTCGCGGGCTGTCGCCTTCGAAGACCTGCTGGCCAATGGGAAGGGATTCGCCAAGCGACTCATAGCCGGCTTCGCAGAAGAGCTCCGGCCGTGGCCGGAGCTGGTGCATATCGCGACGGGATGGAGAGATCTATGGTCATCACCGATTCGGCGAAATTGCACTTGCCTCCGCCCTCAATAACATCGAGTCGAACCCGCTTGCTCAACTCACAAATTAGGGAGAATACGTGGAATGGAATCCCCCGATCCACCGAGTCGAGATATTCGAGCAACAGTTCATGGAGTTGTACCCACGGCATTGAGCGCTGGCGAGGCAACGGTGGCTGCAATTAGGGCGGCCGCCACGGATGGCACCAAGAGTGGCACAAACCGTTGCGCGAGGCTCGTGATTGGCTGCGCGACACGTTAACTCCGAAGTCTCCGAAGTATGAACGGCGGGGGTGAGCTGACCGGTATTCTGTACCAAGTAGATTGTTAGTGTAACGCCTCGTTTGAGGTTTGTCCGTAGTCGCCGCCGGGGGTGTGGAGATGTGGGAAACGCGCAGCGTTTTCCATATCTCCATGCCCCTGCTTCGGCAGGAGTGCCTTTGGCGCCCTCATTGCAAAAGAAGGGCTTTGCAGAATACCGAGAGTTTCAGAAGGTCTGAGGCTTATTGATTCGCGGAAGCTGTATTTTCTAAATCAGGTTGGAAACCGATTCCATCGAGAGCTGGCTTGATTTCCGCATTCGACATAAAGAGCTTCCAAATGAGGCCAGACCGATAATTCTCAATCATCACGACAATGGGAGCCTGATTAAGTCCCATGTACACGTCCTCAAACCAGTCTTCTGAAAGATTGAAGCCGTCCCGAAAACCATAATTCCCCCACAGCTTTTCGCCGAGATCTCGATAGAAATGTTTCAGATCTTTCATGGATTCAAGCGGGGTGTACGGAAACGAAGCGAGCGCCGCCGTGCAAGTGATCGTTCCATTGTCGTCTCGCGGGTAGGCGCGCCCGCCGGCCGCATTGATGCCAGCGGAACGCCCCCATGAATCATCCCCGTAGCCAACGTACTTTCCGGGGTTAGCGATAGCATAAGCGTGGCTGATCAGCGCAATGTTGCGATTGTTTTTGAAATAGTTTGTGTAGGCATCCTTCTTGTCGCGAGGGTCAAAGCCCAGAAAGGAGTAGTGGGTAAAGAAAAGTTCTGCTCCATTTCCCTCTCCGACATCGAGTTTGATGTCGTAATAGGTATTTCCATTGACGTAGTGATCACCTTGGCTGGTCCGACTCCACCAGCGACGATATTGGACCGCCCGCTCCGACTGTCCCGCCCATCCGGTGTGATACATCGTGGCTGGGATGGGATGAGTAGGCGACGCGATCGCGAGCAGATAAACGATCATCGTCTCATTCCATCCTACTAACGGGTGATTCAAATAAAAGCCGTAATTGGGTGACCAGTGCCAGTACAGAAAACCGCTGCGGCTGTCCTTGCGGTACCAGTCCCATTCGACTGACCTCCACAATGAGGTAATTGTTTCCCGGATCTCCTTCTCTGCCGCGATATTCTGGGTGAAATACTGTCGCGCAGCTAAAAGCCCCTGCATCAGAAATGCTGTTTCGACGAGATCGCCGCCATCATCGTATTTCCCGAAGCGTGTAATCGCTTTTCCCGTTCTGCCGTCCAGGAAATGCGGAAATGCGCCATGGAATCGATCCGCTCTGGACAGGAAACGCATGATCTTCAGCATTCTGTCGACACCCTGCTCCCGGGTTATGAAGCCGCGCTGGACAGCGACAAGGATCGCCATGACTCCATGGCCGGAAGCTCCGACTGCGACCAGGTTTTCATCACCTGGCAAGATGTCAATTGCCATGCCAGCGATCGGGTGCGCGCCCTCCCAGTCGTATCGAAAACAGCCTTCTTGAACCATTGTGAGGAGTTCTTCATCACTCATTGTGCGAGTGGTGGCCTTTATTTCGGCGGAGAGAGGCGACTCGTTGTAGTTCACATCTACCGAGCTAATTTTATAGAAGGCAGTCTTACTGCTTTCACCGAGGAAATCCTCGTAGCGAGTCGGCCTTCCTTTCTGGATACCGACGGGGACGTATTTGTTCCCGTCGAAAGACCGATAAATCTTGTAATAGCGTAAGTCAGAATCGTTGCTGCGAGTCCAAGTTAGATCAATGTGCCTATCGTATCCCTTGGCTCTGAGGCCCAAAGGTACCGTGGGGCCATTGCTATTATTCGCAACGTCATCCCCAATCACGATCTCATCGAGAAAAACGGTGTGCGGCTTCGCGTCGTCGAGCCCCTGCACAATGGTTATTCGCGCAAGGCGGCGGGGATCAAACTGCGTCGGCCGCGTTTCCCTGACAGACCCCACGAATGAATCGAATGGCAACTTCACCCGTGTCCACGTATGGGCCGGAATCTTATCCAGGTGACCGATGAGCCGGATGCTGGGGGTGCTCTCGTCATTTACGTCGTTCAAGTAAATAAAGGGGGATTCATCTGCAGGAAGATCGGTTTCTGAATAGCACCAGAAAAACAATGAACCACCTGAAAAGTCGGCCGTGTCATAGCGGGCCTTGACCTTCAGACTTACAAGCCAATCACCGCCGGTCTGCGAGCGCCACTTCAGGCGTAGAGAGTTGGGCGGACTGACATAGTGGGTTTCGTCAATGGGAATCTTGCTGTCGATCAGGTCCAGTTCACTTGGGGATATGAGAAACCCATCGCTGTAGTAGAAGGACCGGTAACTTAAGCTGTTGTCGAACGCCGAACGATCGTCGGTTCCGTGCGCGAAGGTCGTGATGGGCAACACAAGCAAAACCAACAAGAGTTCACGTGCTCGCATCTCTGGAGTCCTCTTTTCGCAGCCAGATTGAAGCACACATGGTATTTGAATCACACATTTCGACGCAACGATTCATCAGCAGAAGAATGTCCGGGGGCTCCGCTCGCCCTATGACCGGCACGGAGCGCCACTGCGCGGCCAAAGGACCGACCCCGGAGTGGCTCGTCAGTCGGTGAATGTTAACGCGATTGTGTTCGGGCTGGTCTGGAATGCCGAGAAGTCGATCCTGGAAGTGGCAGACTTCATCGAAGCCATCACCCTCAATGCGCACCGCGCTGAGCGAGTTGATCGGCGGCCACGAACTGGCGCAGAGGCACATTTCGGTCATGGATGACCCTCGGCTTGCAGACTGAGTTTCAGGCT
>Ga0209118_1000968_pt1 | contig 14197 bp, 11 predicted proteins | sample BlaSpr_A8_Ref_M1_FD_187988 | JGI IMG/M metagenome (GOLD analysis project Ga0209118, IMG submission 187988) | Forest soil microbial communities from Thunder Bay, Ontario, Canada - Black Spruce, Ontario site 2_A8_Ref_M1 (SPAdes) (version 2) | ecosystem: Environmental > Terrestrial > Soil > Boreal...
CGCCCCGGAATACGAGCGACAGGACGCCACCGAGCTCGCCGAGCACGCCATCGGACGGACGCTCACGCCGGCGGAGGTCTCCAACTACTGGACGACTCGAGCGCTCGACTTCATCACGGCGCATCCCGGCCAATGGCTGAAGCTGATGGGCCGCAAGTTCGTGCTGCTCTGGAACGCCACCGGCCGCGACTTCCGCCATGGCGAGCACGATCTCGCGGCGCTGGCGCTCGACGAGCTGGTGGCCGCGCAGGCGGAGCGCTCGCCCGCCGCCATCGCGGTCGAGATCGACGGCGAGACCTTGAGCTATGGCGAGCTCGCCGCCGCGGCGGCGAACCTGGCGGCGGCGCTGGCCGAGCTGGGGGTGGGGCCGGAAACCATCGTCGGCCTCGCCGCGGAGCGGTCGCTCGCCATGGTCGTCGGCATTCTCGGCATCCTGGCGGCAGGCGGGGCCTACCTGCCGATCGATCCCTCCTATCCGCGCGAACGGCTCGCCTACATGCTCGCCGACGCCGCGCCGCGGGTGCTGCTGGTCGAGGAGCGCGCCGCCGGCGCGATGCCGCTCGAGGGTCCGCCGCTCCTGATCCTCGACGGCTTCGCCGCGCCGCCGCCGCCCCCAGGCGGGAGGTCCGCGACATCGGGTGCGGACGGCGTCGCGGCGGCGGCCCCAGTGCCGGCCGCCGCGGAGCCGGTGGACGCGGATGCGGCGGGTGCCGAGCCGGTGGACGCGGAGCCGGTGGCCGCGGCGCGCCGGCTGCGCCAGGTGCGGGAGGCGCGGCCTGATCTCGGACCGGACCGGCTCGCCTACGTGTTCTACACCTCGGGATCCACCGGCAAGCCCAAGGCCGCGATGAACAGCCATCGCGGCATCGTCAACCGTCTGCTCTGGTTCCAGGAGCTCCACCCGTTGACGCCGGAGGACCGGGTGCTGCAGAAGACGCCGCTCAGCTTCGACGTGTCGCTCTGGGAGCTGTTCTGGCCGCTGGTCACCGGCGCCCGGCTGGTGCTGGCCCGGCCGGGTGGCCACCTGGACGCGGCCTACCTGGCGAGGACCCTCGCCGAGCGCGGCATCACCATCGTCCACTTCGTGCCGTCGATGCTGCAGGTGTTCCTCGAGGCGCCGGATCTCGACCGCTGCACCTCGCTCACGCGGGTCCTGACCAGCGGCGAGGCGCTCGGCTTCGAGGTGCAGGAGCGCTGCTTCGCCCGCCTGCCTTGGGTGGCGCTGCACAACCTCTACGGTCCCACCGAGACGGCGATCGAGGTGACCCACTGGCAGTGCCGCCGCGGCGAGGGCCGACGCGGCGTGCCCATCGGCCACCCCATCGCCAACGTCCGCATCCACCTCCTGGACCGCCGTCTCCGGCCGGTGCCCCAGGGGGTGGTCGGGCAGCTCGCGATCGGCGGCATCGCCGTCGGCCGCGGCTATCTGGGGAGACCGGACCTCACTGCCGAGCGCTTCGTTCCCGATCCCTTCGGCGGCCTCCCGGATGAAGCCTCACCGGCGGAGGCGGAGCCGCGTCAGCCGGTGGGCTCCGAGCCCGGCGGCCGCCTCTACCTGGCGGGCGACCTGGCCCGCTATCGGTCCGACGGCGCCATCGAGTTCCTCGGCAGGATCGACGGCCAGGTGAAGCTGCGCGGCGTGCGTATCGAGCTCGGCGAGATCGAGTCGGCGCTGGACGCGCATCCGGCGGTGGTGGCGGCGGCGGTCGCCGTGCGCGGCGAGGGGAGCGATCAACGGCTGATCGCCTACGTCGTGCCGCGCGGCGTCTCCCCGTCCGCCTGGGAGGGCGCGCGCGAGCTCGAGGAGCACCTGCGCCGCCAGCTGCCGGCCGCCATGGTGCCCGCGTTCTTCGTTCCGCTTTCCGGCTTGCCGATGACCGCGAGCGGCAAAGTGGACCGCCGCGCCCTGCCGGCCCCGGAGGGGCCGGCCGCGGCGCTGTCCGCGGCCGAGCAGGTGCCGCCCGGCACCGCGGTCGAGGAGGCGCTGGCGGCGATCTGGTGCGAGGTGCTGAAGCTCGACAAGGTCGGCATCTACGACGACTTCTTCGCGCTCGGCGGCCACTCGCTCAACGCCAACCAGGTGCTGGCGAGGGTGCGCGAGCTGTTCGAGGTCGAGCTGCCGGTGCCCAGCCTCTTCGAGTCGCCGACCATCGCCGGCCTCGCGCAGGCCATCGCCCGCGAGCTGATGGCCGAGGCGGACGCGGCCACGCTCTCCGAAGTCATGAGCAACCTCGGGCCGGCCTGACCCCGGACAGACAGGAGATCTCCATGCGCGTCTTTTCGGACACAGAGGTGATAAGGATCTTGCTTCAGGAGAAGGCTCGTTATGCATTCTATGTTGGGGCAGGAATTTCTGTTGACGCCGGCGTTCCAACGGCGGCTCAGATCTGCGACGAGATCCGCGACCAGCTCCTGCTGTATGAGCTTCCTCACCCCAAGGATCAAGGCGAGATTCAGGCTTGGGAGAACAGACGGCTCAACTGGGCCGACATCAGCCTTCGCTACTCGACCTGCCTTCGAGCAGCATATCCGGCTGAAGCCCAGCGCGTTGAGTATTTCAGAAATAAGCTGCGCTCCGTTGCGCCTTCCTTCAACCATCATGCCATCGCACTGCTGGCAAGCTCCGGCTATATGAAGCGTAGGATTATCACTACGAACTTCGACAAACTTATAGAAAGCGCCTTCGTTCGCCAGGCAAAGACGGAATGCCAGCCGATCCGCACTGATGCTGAGCTGAAGTACGTCCGCGACGTGCCGGGCCGCAGCTATATTCTAAAACTGCACGGCGATTACGATACATACAACGTCCTGAATACGAGCGAGGAGACCACCACGCTCAGCGCCGGCATGATTGAGGCGGTGAGGCAGACGCTCCAGTATTCTGGTCTGATCGTGCTGGGCGCAGCAGGATATGAGAAGAGCGTATTCTCGCTATTCGACCAGCTTGACCACAAAGCCGAGAAGGAGAATCTATTGTCGTTTGGTCTCCTCTGGGGAGTTTACGTCGGGGGCACCAGGCCAGCGACGTTGCCCGCAGAACAGGAGCTCTATGATCTGATTTTCAAGAAAATCGAGCGAAACGCGATCGGACGAGACATCGTGATGATGATGGACCGGCTTGGTAGGAAGGTCGGTCTCGCCGGGTTCTTCCCTGTCTGGAGCGCGACGGACTTCCTTTTTGACTTGATTCAGAAGATCGGTTCATCGGACAGGTTGGTAGCCGCCTCCGCCGAGCTCTACTTGGACCATGAGATGCGAGTAACTCATCTCCTGTCACGGGCAGGCCTCCCGGAAGACGCAATTCGCAAGCATATCGAGGTGCTGCGCAATAGTAGAGCGATGCAACAAACAAGGGAGCATTCGCAACAGTCTGAGATCTTTCTCGTCGCCGAGAGTCCAGCTGGTAATCTGGAACTTCGCTTGGCGTACGGGGACATTACTAGTCGGTCCAGAATGTCGGATCCGGAATTTCAGAAAATGGTGCGTGCAGTCGTGAGCCCGGAAGATACCATCTTGACCGCGGGCGCCGGCGTTGCGTATGCCTTACTGGAAAAAGCCGGCACCCACGCCATCTTGGGGGAGCTAGCGAAGTTCTCGCCCGTGGAGCAGGGTAAGGTGGCCGTCACCTCGGGAGGAAAGCTCCCTGTTCACTTCATCTTCCATGCTGCAGCCATCAAGATACAGGCGGATGGAACGGCCTCAGCCTCGCAGGATGACGTGACGAGAACGGTGATCGACATCATCGAGAAGGCTCGCGTGCTCGACATAGGCTGCATCTGGCTGCCACTCATGGCGACTGGCACAGGTTCTCTCGGTGCCAAGCAGTCGCTGGAGGGAATCCTGAAGGCGATTGCGGACTGCTACCAGGTCGTGAAGAAGATCACGGTCATTCTCGTAGTGCGGGACGAAAAGACTCTCGGGCGAGCGATAGCAGAGGACTGCGTCAAGAGCATCCTGGGAGGCGTGTTCTCAGTCCGGCAGAGCTAAACTGCCGGCTATCGCTTGGCCTAACCTGGACTGGCCGCGGTCCCCCAGTACCAAGCGATTGGCCTCGGCACGGGACTTGCCCTACCATGCTGGGATGCCTGATTGCCCCCGCACCGCGTTGGTGATCGCCCATCCGGGCCATGAGTTAGGGGTCCATCGCTGGCTCGAGCTGGCGCGCCCGCAGGTCTTCGTCCTCACCGACGGGTCGGGCCGGACGGGTCGCTCACGGCTGGCCGCGACCTCGGAGCTCCTCTTGCGCTGCGGCGCTCGGCCGGGGCCGATCTATGGCCGCATCCCAGACGGCGAGCTGTACCGGGCGCTGCTGGACGGGCGTTGCGAGCTGTTCGCCAGCCTGGCCGAGGAGCTGGCCGAGTCGCTGCGCCGGGATGCGATCGAGCTCGTGGCTGGCGATGCGGTCGAGGGGTTCAACCCCGCCCACGACGTCAGCCGGTTGCTGCTCAACGCCGCGGTGGCCAGGGTGCGCGCCGGCGGCCGATCGATCGACAATCGCGACTTCCTGCTCGACGGCTCGCCGGACGGCCTGTCCGACGAGGAGCGCGCGACCTGCATCCGCATCCAGCTCGATCCCGAAGCGCTGGCCAGGAAGCTGGCGGCGGCGCGATCCTATCCGGGCCTCGAGCAGGAGGTGGAGCGGGCCCTGGCGCGGCATGGCGCCAACGCCTTCCGGACCGAATGGCTGCGGGAAGTCCGCTACGGCCTGGACATCGACCACCTCTTGGCGGACCCTCCCTTCTATGAGGTCTACGGCGAGCAGCAGGTGGCGGCGGGCATCTACCCTGAGGTGCTGCGCTATCGCGCCCATGTGCTGCCGGTGGCGGAGCACCTGCGATCTCAGGTGGCTCCACCCCTCGCCTGCGTCCCGCGATGAGAATCTTGCTCACCAACGCGACGCTGGCGCATCGCACCGGCTCCGAGCTCTACGTGGTCGAGTTGGCGCAGGCGCTGCGGGCCCGCGGCCATGATCCGCTGGTCTACAGCCCGGTGCTGGGGGAGCTGGCCGGCGATCTCGCGGCAGCCGGTGTGACGGCGGTCGATGCCCTTGACGGCCTGGTCGACCCGCCCGACCTCGTTCACGGCCACCACCACGCCTGGACGCTCACTGCCTTGTCGTATTTCCCTGGTGTCCCCGGGCTGTTCGTCTGCCACGGCTCCGAGCCTTGGGAGGAAGCCCCGCTCCTCTTCCCGCGGCTGCTGCGCCACGTGGCGGTTGACCTGCCGACAGCTGAGCGTCTGGCCGCTGCCGGTGTGCCCGCGGAGCGGGTCGAGACGATCCTCAACTTCGTCGACCTCGATCGCTTCCAGCCCCGTCCGCCTCTGCCGCCGCGTCCCCGGCGGGCACTGGTGTTCAGCAACAATGCCCACGAGGGCACGCATCTGCCGGCGGTGCGCACCGCCTGCGCCGCCGCCTGCATCGAGGTGGACGTGGCGGGGATCGCGAGCGGCAAGATCGCCATCCGCCCGGAGCACCTGCTGCCCGCTTACGACCTGGTGTTTGCCAAGGGCCGGGCGGCGATCGAGGCCCTGGCGGTGGGGGCAGCGGTGGTTCTCTGCGACGCCGCGGGCTGCGGACCCATGGTCACGAGCACCGAGCTCGCTCGCCTGCGGCCCCTCAACTTCGGCTTCCGCACCCTGGACCAGCCCCTCTCGGTCCAGGCCCTGCGCGACCAGATCGCGCGCTATGACCCGGCTGATGCCGCGCTGGTCTGCGGCACGATGCGGCAAGAGGCCGGCCTCGATCGAGCCATGGCGCTCTACCTCGATCTCTATGAACGCATCCTGGCAGAGCATCGGGCGGGTATCGCCACGACCGATCCGGCGACGGAGGGCCGCGCCACCGCGGCCTATCTGCGCTGGCTCGACCCTTTTCTCAGGGAAAGGGGAAGGGCGTTGATCGACCGCGCGGCACTGTGGCGCAGGGTCCACGCGCTGGAGGACGAATGCGAGCGCCTGCGGAACCTGTCGGCGCACGCCTCGATCCCGCGATGGCCGCCGCAGCACGAGCCGGAGCGATTCTTGTAGGTCACGATGTCAAGGGTGCAAGCCCGCGCCGAGGAGATGATCTCCCGCCACGGCTTCCTGGGGGTGCCCGCCGAGACCTTCGCGCAGGCTGGTCGAAGGCAATTGATCGCGCTGCTCGACGAAGGCTTGAGCCCCGAGTCCAAGGTCCTCGACATCGGCTGCGGGTGCCTGCGTGCCGCATACTGGCTCATTCACTTCCTCGATCCCGGCTGCTATCACGGTATCGAGCCGGCCCGCCATCGGGTCGAGCTCGGCCTCAGGTATCTCCTGACCGCCGAGGAGGTGGCGCTCAAGCTGCCGCGATTCGATTTCAATCCGCATCTCGACACCTCGGTCTTCGGCACTCAGTTCGAGTTCTTGCTGGCGGGATCGATCTGGAGTCATGCCAGCAAAGGGCAGATCGGGACCACGCTCGAGGCCTTCCTCCGCGATACGACCCCGGCAGGCGTGTTCCTCGCCTCGTACCTCCCTGCCCGGTCTTCAGAAGACGATTACCAGGGCGATGACTGGGTCGGCACCAGCCACGAGTCGAATACACCCGGCGTGATCCGGCACTCACTCTCCTGGATCACGGAGCAATGCGCGAGACGCTCATTGCTGGTGGATGAGCTTCCCGGACCGGCCTTCGACGGCCAGAGCTGGCTCCGGATCAAGCGCGATCGATCGCCGGGGTCGGCGGGGTCGCCGGGATCGCTGGGGTCGGCGGGATCGCCACGGTCGGCAGGGTCGCGGGGTCGGCAGGGTCGCCGGGGCCGGCAGGTCAGGCGGGGCCGGCAGGTCAGGCGGGGCCGGCGTCGGCGGGCGGGTTCGGCTCTTTGGCGGCAGGGGGATCCACGACGGTGAAGTAGAAAGTGCTCCCGGCTCCCGGCTCGCTCTGCAGCCAGATCTCGCCGTGCAGCTGATCGATGGCGGCGCGGGCGATCGCGAGACCGAGGCCGGTGCCGTCCGCCACCTCGGGGTGGGCGCGCACGAACTGCTCGAAGACCAGCGGCTGCATGCTCTCCGGGATGCCGACGCCGTTGTCGGCGACGCCGATGCGCCAGTGGGCTGGCTCCTGGCGCTGGATGGAGATGCGCACCCAGCGGTCGGCCTTCTGGTCGTCCGAGTACTTGATGGCGTTGCCGAGCAGGTTGATCAGCACCAGCTCGACCCGGGTGGCGTCCACCTGCACCTCGGGTACGATCTCCTGGATCTCGAGGCGGACGCCCTTCTCCTCGGCAAGCCCGGCGAGCTCCTCGACCGTCTCCTCGAGCAGCGTGCGCAGCGCCAGGCGGCGGCCCTGCGCCGACTCCTCGCTGCTCTGGGCGATGGCCAAGGCATGGACGTCGTCAGCAACCCCCTTGATGCGGTGCAGGGCGACGCCCAGGGCCTTGAGCGCCCGCTCCGAGCGCTCGATCGCGGCGGAAGAGTCGCGGGGCTCGCGGGAGCCGCGCAGGTCGTGGGCCAGCACCTGCAGCGAGGCATCGGCGGCCGCGAGGCGGTTGCGCAGCTCGTGCGCCAGGTCGCGACCGAAGCCGCCGAGCAGGCGGGCGCGGTCGCGGCGGTCGCGGAAACCCTCCTCGCGGAAGGTGCTGGCGGTGATGGTCGTGATGGCCATCAGCGCACGGTAGAGGCGCTCGGCGACCGCGATGGCGTACTCCGCCGGCACCTGACGCCCGAAGGCCCTGGCCTCCTCCTTGAGCGCACCGTAGAGGAGCTCGCCGAGGATGTCGAACTCGGCCAGCAGCTCGTCGACGTCGTATCCCTGCTCGCGCCGCAGCCGCGCCAGCTGGGCCAGCTCCTCGCGCACCACCCCCGCGGCGGCCACGTCGCCGTTCGAGCAGAGATATTCGGAGATGGCCTTCAGGATCTCCGGGATGTGGTTGAGCAGGGTCTCGGAGGGGAACACCCGGCGCGGATGGACCTCGAGCCGCTGCAACAGGCGGTCGAGCCAGGCCCGCGTCAGCTCCGCAGAGCGGCGGTGGAGCTCAGCGCCAAGGTGGGCTTCCAGAGCCATCGCTTCGTTGTCGAGCATGGCGCGTTCCTATGTTCTCGGCCTTCTACGTCCGACGTCCTATTGTTCGCGGGGGGGCTCATTCGAGATCGGGTGCCGCGACCGGTTGCTACGATCAAGCGCCTTAGTTTACCTCAAGGGCGATCATAGCGGGAGCGGCGGATCTGCTGCCGGAGACCGCTGAAGACATAGGGCATGGTCTCGGCGGTCCCGCGGTGCACCGCCCAGGCCGGCATGCCGTGTCCCGGATCGGTGTAGAGGAGGCAGGCGCCCAGCGTCCGGCCCTCGCCGAAGGGTACCAGGACCCACCAGCCATAGTGGTCCGCCACGTTTCCGGTCCCGGGCACGTACCGCCACCAGGCGCGCCAGACCCGGCCTCCGCCCTCTCCCGAGACTTCGCTCCGAGCGCGGATCTTGTAGTAGCGTCTGCCCAGCGGGAAGGGCAGAGCGAGCGATTGGAAGCTGACGACCGACCCGTCGCTCTGGGGTGCCGCGTCCGAGCGCTTCACGAACGGCACCCATTCCTGGTAGTGAGCGAAATCGGTCACCGCCGCGAAGACCCTCTCCGCGGGAGCATCGAAGATGCCTCGCCCCATCTCCTCGGCCAGCGGCCGCGGCGCCGCCGGGCGTGATGCCAGCAGCACCTCGCCGGCTGCGAGCCGCACGGCCTCGGCGGCGCTGGGCGGCGGCGGCAAGGGTGGCGGCGCGCCCGCGGGGTCGGCTGCCGTCGCTCCCGGCCTTGCCGGAGAGGCGGGCGCCAGCAGCGCGACCAGCAGGAGCAGGAGCCAGCTCACCTGGCGGATCATAGCGGCACCGCGTAGGAGGGAGGGCGGACATGGGCGAGAGTGACGGCGAGGCCGCCCTCGCGGAGCGCCGGGAGGCGGGCGCCCCGCCTCTGCTCTTCACCCGGCCTGGCGCGCGAACAGGTACTCCTGGGTCCCGTGCCGCATCAGGAATGAGCGGTCGAGCCGGAAACCGCGCAACAGCTCGCTGAGCTCGGCCGGTGCGAAGCGCGGGCAGGGACGCACGGAGGCGGTCCTGGTCTCGTAGGCGAGATGCTCCTGGTCGAGGATGCGGAAGCGCATCGGCTCGGCCGGGATCTGCTTGAGGATCGAGATCAGCGCGAACAGCTGGGCGTCCGGGCGGCAGAACCGCGCCAGCTGGCGGGCCAGTGCCGCCACCTCCCGGCGTTCGAGGTAGTTGAACAGGTCCCAGACCAGTACCGCGTCGAAGCGGGTATCCTCCGGGAAATCCAGCAGCTGGCCGAAGCGGCCGGCGAGGCCGGGCTCTTCGTCGTCGCCGCCTTGCCGGGGTGGACGCGCCTCCCAGGTCTCCCGCGCCTCGCGGACCGCGGCGCGGTCGATGGTGGCGACCGTGGCGGCGCCGGGGGTAGGCAGGCCGCTCATCGCGGTCTGCCAGGGGACGAGGGCCGGATAGAGGTCCTGGATGTAGAGCTTGCAGCCGAAACGGGACAGGAACTCGACATTGCCGCCGACCGCGGGGCCGAGATCGAGAACCTGTAGCCGCCGCCGTCCCGCGAAAGCCTCGAGCAGCGAAGCCAGGCCGAGCGAGCGGTGGCTCTCGGGAGCGGCGAGCGCCACCGCGGCCGAGCCGTGGTCCTTGTCCGGGCGGTCGCCCGATCCGGCGCCACGTGAAGAAAACCAGCTCATCCGGCAGACCTCATCCCCGCTCCGGCCAGCCCTCGATCACCGCCACTGCTGGCGGGCAGGCAGGCCAGAGGTCAGCTGCCAGGAGCGCGCCCGCTCGCCGGCGACGCCGCGGCGGCCGGGTGAAGCGACTGAGCGCCGGCCGCGCCCGGTCCATTGCCCGCCGCGGACCCCGGCGCCGCCGCGGAGGTCGGCGGGTGCCCTGCAGCTGGCTGCGCGCCGCGCGCCGCGGCGCCGGGCTTGGTGGCGTCCTTCGACTCCATGTCGATGCTGCCGCGGAAGCGCGAGCCGTCTTCGAGCATCACGCGCGGCGCGCTGATGTTGCCGCGCACCGCGCCGGATTGCCGCACAATCGCCTGTTCCTGGGCGAAGAGGTTGCCGTCGACCTCGCCCTCGACCACCACCGTGTTGCCGAACACGTCGGCTTTCACGCGGCCGTTCTTGCCGATCGTCACGTTGTGCTGCTTGAGGTCGATCTTGCCTTCGACCCGGCCTTCGATGACCAGGTCCTCGTCACCACTGAGGTCGCCCTTGATGAAGATGGACGGGCCGACGGTGGCGGTGGCACGCTCGGCGCGCCGCGTGTCGGCGGGCGGCGCGACCGGCCGCGGGGGAGCAGGCGCCGGCTCCGGATGCGATGGGTTCTCGTCGGGCTTCTTCCACACCATGCGCTCTCCTTCCTTCTGGAGGATAGATTTGGCAGGTTATGGAGGCGGTTGGTAGAAGTCAAGTGACCTATTCCACTTTCTCTATGATCGTCATCTCTGAGGCGCTCTGCACGGTGCCGCCTGAGGACGTCAGTTGCCAGCCAGGTGGGCGTCGAGGGTGATCTCGGTGCCGGCCAGCGCCTTGGATACCGGGCAGCCCTCCTTGGCCTGGCGCGCCTGCTCCTGGAAGGCGGCATCGTCGATGCCCGGCACGTCCGCTTCGACGCGCAGCTCGATGCGGCTGATCTTCGGCCCGCCCTCGGCACCGGGGTCGAGGTGCACGGCGGCGGTGGCGGCGACGCGCCGCGGGGCATGGCCGGAGCGTTCGAGGGCCGCCGACAACGCCATCGCGAAGCAGCCCGCATGGGCCGCGCCGATCAGCTCTTCGGGGTTGGTGCCCTGCCCCTCGGCGAAGCGCGAGGCGAAAGAGTAGCGGCCTGCCCAGGCGCCGCTGCCGAGAGTGACCCTGCCCTGGCCTCCCTTGAGGCCGCCTTCCCACACCGCATCTGCCTTGCGAACCGGCATCTGGTTCCTCCTTCCAAGATTCTCTCGGTCAATGAGCTAGCTAGCGCGCGCGCCGCGGGCCGCGCTGGAACTCTTGCCGGTCGTCAGCGTTTCGGGTCTGTGAGCCGGGCTGCCGACGGGCCGCGTCCCGATGGCGGCCGGATCGTAGCACCAGTCGCCTCGGCGCTGGCCCGCAGGGATGGATCGACGGCTCGCCATAGATTGCTCTTCGACCATCCGACTGGAGCAGAGAAGAGCATGAGCGAGCGAGATGGACATGGACATGGACATGGACGGGGCGACCTGGAGCCGGGGGAAGGCGCGTGATCCTGGCCGGCGACGTCGGCGGCACCAAGGCCAATCTCGGTCTGTTCGAGATGGCCGCCGAGATTCCCCGCCCTGTCCGCCCTCCCGGGATGCCCGGGACGTTCCTCGCGCCGGCGTCTCTCCCGGCCCCACGCCCGCTGAAGCTGCTGGCCGCGGCCACCTTCCCCAGCTCGGAGTTCGCCGGCCTGGCGGAGGTGGTGGAGGCATTCCTGCGCCAGCTGCCGCCGGCGGCGGCCGCCAGCGGCAGCCGCCCGGCGCTGGCCGCCGCCTGCTTCGGGGTGGCGGGCCCGGTGATCGACAATCGCACCAGCACCCCGAATCTGGCCTGGGAGATCGACGGCGGCGCCCTCGCCCGCGGCTTGGGCCTGCCAGCGGTCGAGCTGATCAACGACCTGGTCGCCACCGCGGAAGGCATCCCGCTGCTGGCGGACGACGAGCTGGCGTCGCTGCAGGAGGGCGCGCCCGAGCCGGCGCCCGAGGTGCCGGGGGAGAGGGACGAGTCCGGGCCGGCGCCCGGCAACCAGGTTCTGATCGCCGCCGGCACCGGCCTCGGCATGGCCCTGCTGCCGATCGCCGGCGGCGTCCGGGTGACCGTGCCCTCCGAGGGGGGGCACGCCGACTTCGCGCCGCGCGACGAGGACGAGGTGGCGCTGCTGCTTTACCTGCGCCGCCGTTTCGGCGAGCACGTCAGCGTCGAGCGGGTGGTGTCGGGTCCGGGACTACGGGTGATCTACGAGCACCTGCGCGACGCCGGCTATGCCGCCGAGAGCCTCGCGGTGAGCGCCGCCTTCGCCGCCGGCGACCCGGCGCGAGCGATCGCGGAGGCGGGCCTGACGGGAGGCGACGCCTTGTGCGAGCGCGCGCTCGACATGTTCATCTCCGCCTACGGAGCCGCGGCCGGCAACCTGGCGTTGCTCGGAACGGCGGTCGGCGGTGTCTATCTAGGTGGCGGGATCGCTCCCAAGATCCTGCCCCGGCTGGCCGGCGGGTCCTTCCTCCGGGCGTTCCTGGACAAGGGGCGCTTCGAAGCGTACCTGCGGCGCATTCCGGTGCGGGTGCTGCTCAACGACCGCACCGCGCTGCTGGGAGCGGCGCGCTGCGCCGCGGCGACGGCGATGGCGAGGGCGTCAGCGGAGGCCGGCACGCCGGTCCATTCGCGGTGAGCGCCGCGGCTGGGCGTTGATCGGGTCAGGCCGCCGGTCGTCGGCAGGCTGTCGCCGCGGGGGGTGATGGGGTAGGGGAAGGGTGTGCCGTTTTGGCCATCGCGTCGGAGTGGCACGCCAGAGGTGTATGCGCCGGACCCCGCCGGCCGATGCCCGCCCCGGGTTCTCCCGGGAAACTCCTCGGTCGCGCCCGCGGCGGAGCTTGGCATCGCCAATGCATCCCTATGCCCCTCGGGACGGAGAATCACCTCCGATCGTTTTCTGACAAAGGAGCGCTCGATGCGCAAGACGTTCATCCTCACCCTGGTCCTCTGCGTGTTCGCGGTGATCGCGTACGCCCAGACCGGCGCCACCACCGGCACCACCGCGTCGACCACCACGTCGACCACCACCAGCGCGCCGACCGGCACGACCACCACCACCACCACCACCAAGCCCCATCACAAGAAGGCCGCTGCCCACAAGAGCGTCAAGGGCACCGTCGCCTCGGTCGACGCCGCCACCCAAAGCTTCGTGGTCCATCCGGCCAAGGGCGACGATGTCACCCTGAAGGTCAACAAAAACACCAAGTACTACCCGAAGGGCAAGACCTGGGACGACGTCAAGGTCGGCTGCAAGGTCACCTGCACGTATAAGAACGACGGCACCGACAACTGGGCCATCACCGTTCACATCACCTCGTGCCCCAAGACCGGCGCCTAGTCAGCGCTTCGAGATTCAGCGTTCCTTAGCGGCGGGGAGAGGCGAGTGATCGTCTCTCCCCTTCGTGTTTTCAGGGCCCGAAACAGTGTGATCGGCTGCAGTGCTCGCGGCGGGTCTACGAACCGGCCGGCAGCTCCCAGCTATTGGCGCCGACCAGCGCCGCCAGCCGGCCCACCGCGGCGTCGAGCGCCGCCCGCCGTCGCCGGCTCGGCCGCACTCCGGGCTCCCAGCGCACCGAGCGCACCTCGAGCCGGTCCGCGGCACGGTGCAGCTTGGGGTCGATCCTCCCCACCAGGCGCTCCCCCTCGAGCAGCGGCATGACGTAGTAGCCGTGCCGCCGTTGCGCCGCCGGCACGAAGGCCTCGAAGCGGAAATCGAAGCCGAACAGGCGCAGCGCCCGCCGGCGGTCGTGCAGGATCGGATCGAACGGGCAGAGCAGCCGGATGCGGGACCGGTGGGCGGGCTCCGCCAGCGAGCGCGCCTGCCAGTCCGCGACCGCGAAGGCGGCCCGCGGCGGCGAGCCGTCGGCCGATTCCAGCTCCACGGCAGCGATCTCGCCCCGGGCCGCGGCGCCCGCGCACCAGGTCCGGACGGCGGCGGCGGGGATCGCCTGCCAGAAAGCGGCGATCTCGGCCGGCGTCGCGGCCCCCAACCGTTCGATCGCGGTGCGGCACGCCCAATCCATCTGCTCTTCGGGGCGCGGACGCGGCGCGGCGGCGGCGTCCGGCAGCACGCGCGCGGTGAGGTCGTAGAGCTTGTGGAAGCCGCGCCTGCCGGCGATGGCCACCTCGCCGGTCCACCAGAGGAACTCGAGCGCCGTTTTCTGCGGCGACCACCCCCACCAGGAGGATGTCGCGCCGCGCCCGCGCTCGGTGGCGAGCTCGCGCGCCAGCAGCGGCCCGCCGCACTCCAGCCGTGCGCGGACCCGCGCGATCTCCGCCTCCGCCTTGCCGCCCATCCGGTCGCGCCACCAGCCGCGGAGCGGGAGCTCGCGGCGGTAGCGATCGAAGCGATCGTGCCAGTAGGGGAACCAGACCGTGGGGATCGCCGCCGCGTCGTGAGTCCAGTGCTCGAACAGCCGCCGCTGCCGCTCGAGCAGGCCGGCGA
>Ga0209118_1000969_pt1 | contig 14193 bp, 14 predicted proteins | sample BlaSpr_A8_Ref_M1_FD_187988 | JGI IMG/M metagenome (GOLD analysis project Ga0209118, IMG submission 187988) | Forest soil microbial communities from Thunder Bay, Ontario, Canada - Black Spruce, Ontario site 2_A8_Ref_M1 (SPAdes) (version 2) | ecosystem: Environmental > Terrestrial > Soil > Boreal...
GCGCCTCCTGCGAATCGGCAGAATACCGCATAAGTAATCGGTATATCAATATGTTTTTATACGATTATCTGGGAACGCGGAGAAGGTACTTAACTAGCCTCCTTGGCTGGGGCACGCTGGTCCACAACTAATTCCGCAGCGACTTCCCCGTTTTCAGAGTGTGAGCGATGCGCTCTTGCGTCTTTTTCTCGCCGCAGAGCGAGACGAAGGCCTCGCGCTCGAGATCGAGCACGTATTGTTCGCTGACCAACTGAGGCGAAGTCAGTGGCCCGCCCGCGAGGATGTTCGCGAGCTTTCGCCCCACGTGCGCGTCATACTCCGAGGCGTATCCGCCACGCAGCATCATGTGGATGGCCAGCTTCGCGCCGGCAAGAAATTGTTCGCCGAGCACTTTGATCTGGGTCGTTTGCGCGCCTTCCTGCCAGCTTGCCGCCAGAGGTTTGTAGCCGCCGCGCACGAGTGCTAGAGCGGCTTCCTTAGCGTCCGCGACCAGACGATCGCGATTCATCGAGACGCTATCTTCGCGCCGCAAATATCCCAGCTCGCGGCACTCCTCGGCGCTCGTTCCCACCTTCGCCATCGCGATGGCTTCAAACACAGGTTTCAGCGCGTGGAACAAGTCCAGATCCTCGCCACCCGCGGCATGCTCGTTCGCGCGGATCAGCATTTCCTTCGTGCCGCCCCCGCCCGGAATCAGCCCAACGCCCGTTTCCACCAAGCCGATGTAGGCTTCCGCCGCGGCTTGAATCTTTGCTGCATGCAGGCTCACTTCGCAGCCGCCGCCCAGCGCCAGCCCTTGTGGCGCTGCCACCACCGGTTTTGGCGCGTATTTGATGGCCAGATTGATGTTCTGGAACTGCTTCACCGCCATGTGCAGTTCATCCCACTCCTGTTCCTGCGCTCCAACAAGCACGAGCATCAGGTTCGCTCCGACGGAAAAATTCACCGCCTGATTCGCGATGACCATGGCGTCGAAATCTGTTTCCAGACGCTTCAAGCCCTTATGCAGCATGGCGATCAGGTCTGCGCCGATGGCGTTCATCTTGGCGTGAAATTCGCAGCACACCACGCCATCGCCGAGATCGATCAGGCTCGCGCCGGAATTGCGCTCCACCTCGCGCCCCGCCTCCTTCAGCGACTTGAGAATGATCACGCCCTTCGGCTCTTCGACTTTTTTCGATCCGCCGCTGCCAATATCGAAAACGGTCGTCGTGCCTTTCTCCGATTCGTAAAATCCCTTGCGCCCGCTTGCCAGCACCTTTTCGATCACCGGTGGCAGCGTGCGCCCTTCCTTCTGTGCTTGCGCGGCGAACGCCTTCACGCCGATCGCATCCATGATCTCGAAGGGCCCAAGTTCCCATGCAAAGCCCCAGCGCATGGCGCGATCGACATCCACAACGTAGTCGGAAATTTCCGGCACACGCCGCGCCGCGTACAAACACATTTCCGAAAGCGCGCCCCACAAAAACTGCTGCGCCTTGTCGCCTTTCTGTCCTTCCAGCACCGGGCCAACCTGGGCACGCAGCCGCTCTCGCGTGTCCTCGATGGCTTTGCCCATTTCAAGCGAAGCGAATTTCGCCTTCTGCCGCGGGCGATACTCCATGGTGTTCACGTCGAGCGTCAGAATTTCCTTTTCCCCGTCGCCTTTCAGCTTTTTGTAAAAGCCTTGCCCCGTTTTGTCACCCAGCCATCCGCGTTTTACCATCTCTTCCACGAGTGCCGGCACTTTGTACATTTCGCGAGATTCATCGTTCGGCGCCGTCTGATAGATATTTTTGACTACGTGGGCGAGCACATCGAGACCAACAATGTCCGCCGTACGAAATGTCGCCGACTTTGGCCAGCCCACCGCCGGCCCGGTGCACGCATCCACTTCTTCGACGGTCATTCCCAACGTCCCCATCAGGCGCAGAGCATTCAGCATCGAAAAAGTTCCGATGCGGTTCGCAATAAAGTTTGGCGTATCCTTGGCGACCACCACGCCTTTCCCCAGCCGCCGGTCGCAGAATTCGCTCAGCGTCTCGATGACTTCAGTGGAAGTTTTCGGTCCCGGAATCACTTCCACCAATTTCAGATAACGCGGCGGGTTGAAAAAATGCGTCCCTGCCCAGTGCTGCTGAAATTCTTCGCTCATGCCCTCGGCGATTAAATATACCGGCAAGCCAGAGGTGTTGGTCGTCACGATCGCGCCCGGCTTGCGATACTGCGCCACGCGCGCCAGCAATTTCCGTTTGATCTCCAGATTCTCCGCGACAACCTCGATGATCCAGTCGGCTTCCGCGCACCGCGCCAGGTCGTCCTCGAAATGTCCAATGGCGATTTTGTCCGCGAGCGCCGCGGTAAAAAACGCGGCCGGCTTAGATTTTTTCGCCGCGTCCAGCCCCGCGCGCACAATTTTATTGCGCTCGCTTCCGGGCGCATTCGGAGCCAAATTGGGCGGTACGATGTCTAGCAAAATACATGGCAGCCCCGCGTTCGCAAAATGCGCCGCAATCCGCGAGCCCATCGTTCCTGCGCCCAACACCACGGCCTTTTCGATGCGACGATTCATGGCATGCCTTTTGAAAGGATTTACACGGAAGGACAGGTTACAGAACCAGCATGCGGGGGTCAAACGGCTGTGCGATCACCCGGGATGGCCCTAAGATAGAGAAATGGCAGAAGAAGGCAAGGATTCCGGAGCCGCCAGCTGGCTTCGCACCGCAAAGGAAAAGTTTCGCGAATTCGCTTACGGCGAGCAGGGTGAGCCGGCAGAGCGGCCGCGCGTTGGCTTAGCTCTTGCCGGGGGATTCGCCCGCGGCATCGCGCACATTGGCGTACTTCGCGTGCTCCGCGAAGCGCGCATCCCCATCGATTGCGTTGCAGGCACGAGCGTCGGCGCTCTGATCGGCGCGAGTTACTGTGCGGGAGCATCGCTTGAAGAGATGGAAAGGATTGGTGCGGGCACAACCTTTGCGGATTTTGGCCGCTGGACACCGTCCTGGCTCGGCCTGGCCACCAACCAGCGCATGGAAAAATATTTTGCGCGCTTCACTCCGATGAAAACCTTTGAAGAATTGCACACCCCTCTGGCGGTGGCGACAACGGATATCAACGCAGGAGTGTCCGTCTACTATTCTCATGGAGCAATCGTGCCAGTGATCCGCGCTTCTTGCGCGTATCCGGGGCTCTTCCTGCCCATCCAATATGATGGACGGACGCTTGTCGATGGATTCCTAACCGCTCCGGTGCCGGTGGAGGGGGCGCTACTTCTCGGCGCAGACATTGTTATCGCCGTATATCTTGAGGCGGGCAACCTCGAACAGCCGCGCACGTTCACGGATGTTCTGAGCCGGGCGTTCACGATTGTGCAACGTCACACTGATTTGACATGGCGCACGCAGGCAGACGTCATCATCGAGCCAGACGTGAAACCCTTCGTTTGGGACGATTTCACCAAGACACCGGAAATGGTTGCAGCAGGGGAAGCCGCGACGTTGGCCGCGCTGCCGCAAATTCGCGCAGCCCTCCGCGGGGAAAAACGCGACTCCGCCGCCTAGCATGATTTATTTCCTGCGGACCAACATCGATTCAAAAAACTCCCGGAAAATTATTCGCGGGTGACCTGCACGAGGAGGGGCTGGCCTTCGCCTTTTCCGCGCTGCGTGAGCCAGGCGCCAAGGCCGTTGGCGAAGCGTTCGGGAGTGAGGCGGAAGCTGGCTTCGACCTTGCCATCGGCTACGGGAAGTGTGTCGTCAAAGTCTGCTGAGTTGGTGAAGTTGCGCATGCAGAATTGATCGAGCCAGTCGAGCGGACAAGCGCGGGTTTCGCCGCCAATGACGACGTTCACACTGAATTTTTGTGCGTACATGGGGTCGAGCAGGGTGAGCTAAAGCTCGCCCTACATCTTAGGCTGAAGAAAGCGAAGTGGCGAGCCACGCGGCCGATTAAGAAGTGCGGGGGCGCTTGACGGAGTGGGCCAAGCCGACGGCTTCGAGCATCCAGATGAAATACCAGCCGATGTCGGTCTGATACCAGCGGAGGCCAAGGCGCGCGGAGCCGGCGTGCGTGTGATGGTTCTGGTGCCAGTTTTCGCCCCAAGCGGTCAATTGGAAGGGGCCGAGCCACCAGACGTTCATGCTGGAGTCGCCTTCTTTGACATGGTTGAGATGCGTGAGGCTGTTCACCAGGCACTGCATATGCAGTGAGTAGACGAGGCGAATCGCGCCCATCCAGAAGAAACCCATCCAGCCGAAGCCGAGAATCAAGCCGACGCAGATCGAGAAGATAATTACGGGCGTTTCGGCCCAGCCCCAGATTTTGTAGATGCCGCCGGTGAGTTCAGGAGCCCAGCGCTTTTTGTCAGCGGGCTGAGTCTGATACAGCCAGCGCAGATGGGCCCACCAGAAGCCGCCCTGCTTGGGACTGGAGATGTCTTCGGGAGTGTCGGTGACGGCGTGGTGAAGGCGATGGTAGGCGACCCAACTTGCGGGGTGGCCGGAGCCGTTGAAGACGGCCCAAAAGATCAAGATTTGCTCCACGAAGCGGTTGGTTTTGACCGTTTTGTGAGCAAGCATGCGGTGATAGCAGACGGTAGTACCGAGACCGCCGAAGGCGATGCTGAGCAGCGTCATGCCGACAACTTTGAGGCTGGGCACCGGGAAGAGGATCAGCCCGATGACCGCCAGGACGTGAATCAAGACGAGGTAAGCGAAGACGCCTTCTTTGCCGTGAACGGGTTTCCAGAAAGGCCGGTCCCAAGGGCGCTCATGTTGCGTTAAGGTCAATTCCATGTGCTCTCCGGCGATCTGCTTAGTTGAGTGCGCGAGTGCCTGGTGTGCAGAACGTGATAGGCAGTCATAACAATACCATTTTCCGGCGCGCCGCATGGGAAAACTGTACAAGAGTGAACACAAGTGGTGAACAGGCGGAAGAGGGTGAATCGTGACTCGTGACTCGTGACTCCCTCACCTAAACAAACGGTGGTTTTGCGGTAAGATGCGAGTGAGAGATGCCGCCGCATGGCGGAACCTTGGCCCGTCGAGAGATTATGAGGAGAACTCCAATGTCAGAAGCAATTCAAAAACGGGCCGTGGCGTTTTGCGTGGGGCTCGCTCTCATTTCCGCCGCGGCGCTGGTTCGCGTTTCAGCGTCTGCGCAAGATGTGCCGCCACAACTGAAACCGCCGGAGGGACAACCGCTCATCGCGGAAGCTCATGCCAAGGGCTTTCAGATTTACAGCTGCAAGAATGACGGCAGTGGGTACACCTGGACTCTAAAAGGTCCGGAAGCCGAGCTTTTTGACAAGGCGGGCAAGGCGATCGGACGCCACTTCGAGGGGCCCACGTGGGAATGGAGCGACCGCAGCCAAGTGACCGGAAAAATGGTGACGAGCGCTCCTTCGCCCGACGCGGATTCGATTCCGTGGCTATTGCTGGCCGCGACCGGTCACTCAGGGGACGGTGTTCTTGCCCTCGTGAGCAGCATCCAGCGGTTGAATACCAAAGGCGGCAAAGCGCCCGCCGGCGGATGTGACGCGGCGCACCTGGGACAAGAGACGCGCGCCGCCTATAGCGCCGATTATTTATTCTACGGAAAATAGGCTGGACCCTGCTGGCTGGCCGCCCGCCCGAGTGAGAGATTCAAAGCGATTCTTGATGTCGGAGACTGGAGATTTAAAACTTGAGAACGCCACACCTAGCAGCAGCGTTGCGAAAAGATAGAGCTGCCTCCATTTCGCAGCAATCAAATCCAGCCGGTCGAGAGCAGCCGCCGCTATCTGCTGACGGAGTATGGGCCGTCCGCCGCCGGGCGATAGTCCGAATAAGTGAGGATCCTCTCAAGGTCGAGACTCTTGACGAAAAAGATTCTGGCGCTTGCTCTCATTTGGAGGCGTTTCGGCACCCAGACTGCGTCACCGACACACGTCTGCTCCATAATGATGTGCGAACCGCGCTGCACGCGGGCCACGAGTAATCCGATCGAGAACGACTGCGTTACCTCGCCGTCGACTTTGACCCAGCCTAAGTCCTGCTTGTCGACCCAAAGTTTCCCTTCCACCTTGGAGAACAGCTTGCCGTACTTCCCGTGCGCGCGATAACCCGGGTGCGGCGTGGCCTGAAACACGTAGGCGGGCCTGCCGCCTACGATCTCTTCGCCGATGAGATGGAAGTCGAAGGCCTCGAGCAGGTCCCGGAGAAAAGACCTGTTTTCCTGGTCCTTGCGGAGCCGCGCAGCTTGCTCCTCCGGCGTTTCGTGCTTCAGTTTCTCAAGATCCTTGTCGCTTTTTTTCTGTTCCTCGGCCGATGGAAGCTGCCCGTTGTGTTCAATGAGCTGCTCAAAGCGAATGCCGTTGACAAGAATCATGCGGGTGACGTCGACATTTTCGGATTTTACCTGCCCGAGAGCGTCCAGGCGCCGATCTTCATCACGCTCCATGAATGTGTAATGGCCACGCGCCTGCCAACTGCGCTCAGCGACGGCAATCGATTGGCCCACGATCTGACGGGCATCCAGGACGCTTGCTTGATTTTGAGGTTTCTCCGGCCCGCTGCTTTGAGCGAAGAGTGCGGCTGAAGCCACGACCGTAACCAAGAGACATGCCAGCCAGGATTTAGCTAGTATTTTCATTTTTGGCTCGAGAGCAGCTGGGGCTGAAGACCCCTAAGAATCAGGATCCACGAATAGACTAACGCATCGGAAGTTGAGTGTCTGTGCGAATAGGCACAGTTCTACGTGTCTGCTCGACCCGCCGGGTCGTTGCCGGAGCGGGATTTCCAGAGGATTTGGCGGAGGATGCCGAGGCAAAGCTCGGCGTCAGAGGAGGAAAGGTTGAGTCGGCGGACGAGGCGGCGAATTTTCTCGTCAGTTGGGGCGGCGGAGCGGGACTTGGGGGAGCCGCTGGGAGTCGACTTGAGATAGCCGCTGGCGCGGAGGGCATCGAGCAGCACCGAGGTGATGCGTTCGAGTTCGGCGGCGCTTGCGGCGGTGCGTTTCTCCGGTTGCGGCGCGGTTTGGGGATCGCGAGCGAGTTCGTAGAGGCAGACGGCCACGGCCTGGCCGAGATTCATCGAGCGATGCACTTCGCGGGTGGGGATGCGGAGGAGCCAGTGGCAGTGGCTGAGATCCTCGTTGGAAAGACCGCGCTTTTCCGAACCGAACAAGAGGGCGACACGGCTTGCGGCGAGGCGCTTGCGGATAAGACGCGCGGCATGTTCGGGGCGTTTGACGAGGTGCTGCAATTCGCGGCGGCCGACGGCGGTGGTTCCAACAACGAGGCTGCAGTCCGCGACGGCCTCGGCCACGGTCTTGAACTCCGCGGCGCTGGCGAGAAGAGGCGAGGCTCCGACGGCGGAACGCGCCTCGCGGAAGGCCAAGTCGTAGGGGTTCACGACGCGAAGGTGGAGGAATCCGAAGTTGCTCATGGCGCGAGCGGCGGCGCCGAGGTTGAGAGGGTTGCGCGTGGAGACGAGGACGACGCGCAGACGGTCGAATTCGGGTCGGGGAAACAAGAAAGAGGAGTTTACAGCAGGACAGAAGTAAGAAAATAAGGAAGTAACGAGTCGAAAGGAAGAGAAAGTAGCTGCCTGGAAAGCGGCGCTATACGGACGAGACTCCTGCGTCCGGAACCGAGTTGGGCGGCTTGCACGGGCGGCGAGGGGTAACATAGACTGTGGCGGGTAGAAGAAAACGCCTGCCAGACTGGCCAGAAGTTCCTCCCTTTTTATGGGCCGGATGGCGTGGCCGAGTCCATTCGCTCCACGACCGCACGGCGGTCTTCATCCAGAGTGTTACTGGCGAGGCACGCGGCCGGGTCGCCGCACTTCGGATTGTGGCGGCGGAATGCGGACTGACGGAGAGAACCGCGTGGCAACTCCACTGGAAACCTGGGTCAATGAAGCGGCGAAGCTGACGAAGCCGGACCGACTGGTGTACTGCGACGGCTCCGAAGCCGAGTACCAGCGGATGACAGCGGAAATGCTGGGCAGCGGCGATACGTCCAAGCTGAACGAGAAAACTTACCCAAATTGCTACCTGCACCGGAGCAGCCCGAATGACGTGGCGCGGACGGAGCACCTGACGTACATCTGCGCGCCGGATAAAGAGGATGTGGGACCCACGAATAACTGGATGGACCCGGACGCGGCAAAGCATAAAGTGGGCGCGCTGTTTGATGGTGCGATGCGCGGACGGACGATGTATGTGGTGCCGTACATCATGGGGCCGGTGAATTCACCGATCAGCAAGGTGGGCGTGGAAGCGACGGACAGTCCGTACGTGGTGGCGAGCATGCGGATCATGTCGCGGATGGGCAAGGTGGCGATGGAGCGAATCGGCGCCTCAAGCGATTTTGTGCCGGGGCTGCATTCGCTGGGCGATCTGGACCCGATGCGGCGGTACATCATGCACTTCCCGCAGGAAAAATTGATTTGGAGCGTGGGGTCGGGCTACGGGGGAAACGCGCTGCTGGGAAAAAAGTGTTTTGCGCTGCGCATCGCGAGCGTGATGGCGCGCGAGCAGGGCTGGATGGCGGAGCATATGCTGATCCTGGGGCTGGAGTCGCCGGGCGGCAAAGTGACGTACATGGGCGCCGCGTCTCCGAGCGCCTGTGGAAAGACGAACCTGGCGATGATGGTGTCGGCTCTGGAATGCCAGGGCTACCGGGTGTGGACGGTGGGCGACGATATCGCGTGGATGAAAATCGGCGACGACGGCTATTTGCACGCGATCAATCCGGAAGCGGGATTTTTTGGCGTGGCGCCGGGCACGGGGATGAAGACCAATCCGAACGTGATGCTCGCTTTGCGGAAGAACACGCTGTTTACGAACGTGGCGATGACGCCGGACCGCGAGCCATGGTGGGAAGGAATTGGCGACGAACCACCGGCGGGATTGATCAATTGGAAGCGCGAGAAGTGGGACACATCGAAGGGCGCGGCAGCGCACCCGAATGCGCGCTACACGGTGCCGGCGCAGCAGTCGCCAAGCATTTCGCCGAAGTGGGACGCGCCGGACGGCGTGCCGATTTCGGCGTTTATTTTTGGGGGACGGCGCGCGCGCGTTGCGCCGCTGGTATACGAATCGTTTGACTGGCAGCACGGGGTGTTCGTGGGCGCAACGATGGCATCGGAGACGACGGCGGCGGCGACGGGAGACGTGGGGAGAACGCGGCGCGATCCGATGGCCATGCTTCCCTTCTGCGGCTACAACATGGCGGATTACTTCGGGCACTGGTTGGAGATGGGGAAGAAAATCCCGAAGCCGCCGAAAATTTTCCACGTCAACTGGTTCCGTAAGGGCGCGGATGGAAAATTCCTGTGGCCAGGATACGGCGAAAACGTGAGAGTGCTGAAGTGGATTCTGGAACGCGTGGAGGGCCGCGGCACGGCGCAGGAGACGCCGATCGGCTACGTGCCGGCAAAGGACGGGCTGACGCTCGATGGGTTGAAGATCTCCGACGAGGCGCTGAGCGAATTACTGCGCGTGAATCCGGAGGACTGGGACGCGGAGCTCGAGGATACGAAAGAGTTCTTTGCGAAGTTTGGCGCCCGTCTGTCGCGAGAGATCCACGGCGAACACGAAAAGCTGGCGCGGCGGTTTGAGCGGGCGGTTACGGCGTAGAATTTCTCGCAAAGGTTAGCCCCCAATTCTGCAGGGTCACGGCACGCCGAAGGGCCCCGAACATACTCAGCTGCAACATTTGGAGTGCGCTTTCGAACGACAACAGTCTAGAGAATAGTTTCGATTTCGGCGTCGAGAGAGACGTGGGTAGCCGGAATTCCGTTGATCGAATATTTGCCGCCGGCGGCTTCAGAGAAATGGAAGAAACGGCTGATGTGGTAGTCCTCGTCGTAGCCGGAGAAGAGGCGTTCCGTTTCGGCGGGGGTCAGCTGAAAGAAGGAAAGAGCTACCGGGTTGCCAAACTCACCCGCGAGAGAACGGTAGAGAGCGACGAGATCACGCAGCGACATAATGGGATCGCGGCGAGCGGCTTCGGCGCTCATGGAGTTCTCATGGGAGAAGTGTACTGCGGGGAGAAAAAGAAGAAAAGAATTTAACGCAGAGACACAGAATACACGGAGCATTGCGGAGAAAAACAGAGAAAGAGACAGGGAAAATTCAAGAGGGAAATGAGCGGGGCCGATGGAAGCAGAAATTTGTGAGGTGTCTCGCGGATTGGTAAGATGCTGAGTGGAATTTGAGAACAATTAGGAGGAACGAATATGAGTATCGCTGTGGGACAGGCGGCGCCGGATTTCATGCTGTTGAATCAGGAGAAGAAGGAAGTGAAGCTCTCGGATTTTGCGGGGAAGAAGAATGTCGTGCTGGTGTGGTACCCGCTGGACTGGAGCCCGACGTGCACGAACGAACACGCCTGCTTCGTCAATGAAATGAAGGCATTCGAGACGCTGGATGCGGAAGTGCTCGGCGTCAGTGTGGACAGCGTATGGTCCCACAAGGCGTACGCGGAAAAGATGGGGATTAAATACTCGCTGCTGGCAGATTTTCATCCGCGCGGGGCGATGAGCGAGAAGTACGGCGTATATCTGGCGGACAAGGGGATCACGGGCCGATCCATCGCCATTGTCAACAAAGCGGGAAAAGTGGCGTGGTTCAAGAACTATGACATTCCGGTGGTGCCAGATCTGAAGGAAGTGGCCGTAGCGCTACAGCAGGTGAAAACGGCGACAGCATAAGAAGGAAGTAACGAAATAAGGAAATAAGGAAGTAAGAAAGCAAGGATAACGAAAGGGCCGGCGATTGCCGGCCCGAATTTTTTGGGGCGCGTCCCCACCGAACTAGGAAACGGCAGTAAGTGCGGCGTGAAGTGATGCGGCGAGCAGCCAGAGCAGAAGTACCAACACGCTGGCAGCAATCAGCGGGATGCGCAGGAAGTTAGGGTGCAGAAGGGCATAGAAAACAGCGAAGCCCGGAACCGCGACAAAGAACCAGGTCAGGCCAAAATTGAGCCAGCCAATCGTGTCCTGCGGAATTACCTTAGGAAGAGTGCCGAGCCCCAAGTGCGTGTTAAGACCCAGCAATTGCAGAACATAGCTGAACGTGACGCAGAGGAGAAGTGCGATGGCGACCGGATCGCGTTTTCCGACTCCTGCTTCGTCACTGAGCCGCCTGTTCTTGGGCCTGAGAGACGATCTCCCGACCTCAGCGAATGGCGGAGGATCTTCGGGAAGAACGCGAGCCCACGCGAAGGCGAGGGGAACGGCCGCGCCGATCACCAGCGCAGAGAGCAAGAGAAGTGCGAGACGGTGATCGAGAAGTAGTGCGGCGAACATTTTAGGTGGAGGACTGCCCTTCGAAGTTCAAGGTAATCAAAACGGCGCCCTGCGCAGAGATCAGTTCTTTGAGGAAGAGGCTGGCTTCTTGCCTCCATCGGGCTTCTGCTCCGGAGTGACGGCCGGTTGCGCGAAGGCGCGGACCAGTAGGACGAGCTGCCAGCGCTGGTCTTCGGTCAAACGTTTCTTGAAAGAGGGCATGGGCTTTCTGCCCTCGCTGATCTGGTAGAAGATTTCGCCGTCCGTGAGGGTGTTCATGTGCCTCGCGTCGGTGAGATCGGCGGGAGAAGGATCGTGCATCATGGCTTCGGGGCCATCGCCTTTGCCGGCATCGCCATGGCACTGGGCGCACTTGTCCTGGTACAGCGCCATCGCAGCCTTCCGGTTGGATTCCGAGGGCGGCAAGGGATTCTTGAGTTTTTTGACTTCCTCTGGGACGGCCCATACTTTTTTCTGTTGATAGACGGCGTAAACAACGACGATACAAATGAGCCCGAGGAGCGAGCCGAAAAGGATCTTGCGCAATTTGAGGTTGCGTGGCGCGTTGGAGGGCATGACGACGAGGAAAATTGTCGCACAACCGTGGAGACAACAAAAGGGTAAGACGTTCAGCAAGAAACGGCGGTCAGGCAGAGCGGAAAATGAGCCAGAGGAGTTCGCCGTTGAAGAAGAGGATGGCAGCAGCAACGATCCAGGCGATGACGGCAGTGAGGCGCGAGTTGGCGAATTCCCCCATTCTGGCTCGGCTGCTGGTGAACTGGATGAGGGGGATCACCGCGAAGGGCAACTGAAAGCTGAGAATGACCTGGCTGAGAATGAGCAGCGAGGTGACTTTATTCTCGCCGGCTATGCCGATGACGAGCGCGGCGGGGATGATGGCAATGGAGCGGGTGATGAGGCGGCGGAGCCAGGGTTTCAGGCGAATGTCGAGAAAGCCTTCCATCACAATCTGGCCGGCAAGGGTGCCGGTGAGGGTGGAGTTCTGGCCCGAGGCCAGCAAGGCGCAGGCGAAGAGCGTGCTGGCGAGGCTCACTCCGAGGACGGGACTGAGGAGCTTGTAGGCATCCGCGATTTCGGCAACGTTGTTAAGGCCACGGGTGTGAAAAGCGGCGGCACCGAGAACAAGGATGGCGGCATTGATAAAGAGCGCGAAGCCGAGGGCGAGTGTGGAATCGAAGATGGCGTAACGAACGGCTTCGCGTCGATCGCGCGTAGAGGCGCCGAACGCGCGAGTCTGGACGATGCTGGAGTGAAGATAGAGATTGTGCGGCATCACCGTGGCGCCCAGGATGCCGATCGCAATGTAAAGCATTTCGCGGTTCCGCAGGATTTCAGCGCGGGGGATAAAGCCTATGGCGGCTTCGCGCCAGAGCGGATGAGCGAAGAAAATTTCGTAGGCGAAGCAGGCAGCGATCGAGGCAATGAGCGTGACGACAAAGGCTTCGATCAGGCGGAAGCCCCGGCCCTGTAGAGCGAGGACGATCAGGACGTCGAGCGCCGTGATGAGCACGCCAGCAAGAAGGGGGAGGCCAAAAAGAAGCTTTAGTGCAACGGCGGAACCCAGGACTTCGGCGAGATCACAGGCCGCAATGGCAATTTCACAAATCACCCAGAGAAACAGGGAGGTGCGCCGGGAATAGTGTTCGCGGCAAGCCTGGGCCAGATCTCGACCTGAGGCGATGCCGAGTTTTGCGGAAAGCGCTTGCAGGAACATCGCCATCAGGTTGCTGATGAGGATGACGCTGAGGAGCGTGTAGCCGAATTTCGAACCGCCGCCAATATCCGTGGCCCAGTTGCCGGGGTCCATGTAACCGACGGCAACGAGATAGCCCGGACCGGCGAACGCCAGCATTTTGCGAATCCAGGAAGCGCCGGAAGAAAAAGGGATGGTGCGATGAGATTCAGGAAGCGACGGGAGAACGATTCCAGGGCGCGTGGCGGGAGTGGACCAGGAATTTGACGAAGAATCAGACTCGATTGCGGGCTCAGTTTCGAGTTGGGGCGGTAGCGCGCGGGCCATGGTTGAAGTTAACTATGCTAAATATCGATACTAAACTACGCTTAATAGAGATTTTTGTCAATGGAACTTCGACGCGTTCTTGCTCTGTACGACAATGATGGCGTGCAGACAAGCGGAGCGGGACAAGCGAACTGCCGGTGCTTATGGTAAGTTCAAGGCGGTATTCCGGGAGAGGAACGAGATGGACCAACAGCAGCCAGTGCAAGGCCAGGTGCAGATCAAAGCCGACGAGAAAGAACTGCAGGGGCAGTACAGCAACCTGGTGATGATTCACCACAATTTGGAAGAGTTCACGCTGAATTTCATCTATATTTTTCCAAATGGCACGCAGGGGAAGCTGCTGAATAGCGTGATCGTGAGCCCGGGACACGCGAAGCGGATTTGGCGTGCGCTGGGGGAGAATCTGTCGCGGTACGAAGCGCAGTTCGGGACGATCAAAGAAGCGCCGGAAGGCAACCTCCCCACCCCCAATGTGGGCTTTGTGCAGTAGAAGCTAAAGTTTTCCTATGATTCCTGCAGCAGAGAGGATGGAGCTGTGCGGGGCGTCCTTCGCCTGCTAGAATTTTGAAGTTGTTCTTCGGTTTGGGCCTGTGGCTCGAGAGTCTGTTATTGATTCTGCGTTGCTTAGGTCTAATTTCAGGCCCTTCAAAACCGCTATCTTGTACACAAGTTGTACACAAAAAATCCGACTGCACCCCTCTGATGAGACAGTTTTCGATGGGCACATTTGCCATTTTTGAGTTTTCTTCCCGCCTCCCAAGGAGGCCGGGGATCTGGGGAAGGGGGCGACGTCGCCCCCTTCCCCAGAAAATTAAGCTGTAGTCATTGAAATGGCCTACAATATTCATGGCGGGATAATTCCACTGAGGCGTCTGGAAGGCAAGCTATGTGATCTGTGGG
>Ga0209118_1000970_pt1 | contig 14176 bp, 9 predicted proteins | sample BlaSpr_A8_Ref_M1_FD_187988 | JGI IMG/M metagenome (GOLD analysis project Ga0209118, IMG submission 187988) | Forest soil microbial communities from Thunder Bay, Ontario, Canada - Black Spruce, Ontario site 2_A8_Ref_M1 (SPAdes) (version 2) | ecosystem: Environmental > Terrestrial > Soil > Boreal...
ATTGTTGGCGATTGCCGGCGCGTACAGCGTGGTCCCGCTTCCCGACGGCACCTTGATCCCCGTGTAGCTCGTCGCGTCGGTGCCGCCTGGTGCGAACTCGTTGACGAACGTCGCGAGCGGCTGGTCGGAGTAGACGCGAGCCGACCCTGCCGCGCCCAGCGCAAAGCTGTGCCCGTTGTCCTGGCGCACCGTCCAGGTCGCATCAGGATGCAGGGCGCTGACCGAGTCGCCCGAGCCAACAATCGCACCACTGGAGTCGAGGTACTGGATCAAGACGTTGGCGTTTCCCCCTCCGACGTTCTGGATCTCGCTGACCGTCGTATAGCCGCCATAGGCGGCGTTGGCCATGGCGGGCAGCGCCGCCACGAAAGGAAGGAAGGTGAATTGATCCGGCGGCGAGGTCCCGCTGGTTCCGGCCGCCGACGTCACTGTGACGTTGACGGTGCCCGTGCCGGACGGCGCAGTCGCGGTGATGGTGGTGTCGTTGACGACAGAGAAGTTGGTCGCGGGAGTGGAGCCAAAGCTGACGCTGGTGGTGCCGGAGAGACGCATCCCGGTCACGGTCACCACTGTCCCACCCGACGCCGGCCCCAACGCCGGGCTCACCGAGGTGACGACCGGGGCGCTGGTCACGGTCAGCGTGACGGTGGTGGCGTGGTACGCAGACTGACCGGTGGCTCCGATAGTGATCGTGTAAGTCCCGGTCGCGGTCGAATCGCCGACGTTGAACGTGACGGTCGCGTTTTGACCTGAAGTGACCGAAGTCGGATTGAACGTCGCGGTCGTGCCCGCCGGGAGGCCGTAGGCGGTCAGGCTGAGCGCCTCGGCGGATCCCTTGATGAGCGAGGTCGTGATCGTCGTCGAGCCAGACGCGTCCCTCGCCACCGACAGTGCCGCCGGCGCGGCGCCGAGTGAGAAGTCGTTCAACGCGCAGGACGGGAACTTCGTCGAAGAGATGCGCGTATCCCACGTCGTGGCCCCGGCGGCGTTGTACAACTCGTTGGTGTACCAGAAGGTGCAGTCGTCGCTGGGATCGATCTGCATGCTGCTGAAATCTCCCCAACGCGATATAGAGGTCTCATAGGCAAGGCCCGTGGCGATGATGGCCTCCGGCTGGGACATCGTGTTGAGCGCGTCGGTCCCCAGGCGCCCGGTCCAGGCGATCGCGGGATAGGTAGTCGAGCTCGACGTGCTGTAGCCAAGCGCCATGTCACCGGCCTGGTCCTGCGCCATGGAGCCAAGCCAGCGATAGCGAAGGTCGGGCGGCTCGTAGGTGCCCTGCTGATAGATGCTTGGCGTGCCGGATGCAAACCGGAGCTCGTACCACCGGAGCGCGGTCGGTCCGGTGGCGCCGCCAGACCCCTGGACGGTCTGGTTCACGACCAGCGACTCGTGCGTGCCGAAATTTCGGTAGGCCGCCCTGTCCATGAGGTGCCCCGACACGGAGGCCAGGTGCTGAGCCTGGTTGCTTTGAGGGATACAGGCGGTCGAGCACGCATCGGTAAACGCCACGGTCGTCATGAGGGTCGGTCCCGTAAGCGTGCTGTTGGCCGGCGTCGTCCAGTCGACGTGGAACTTCCATACGTCGAGGGTGTTTGGGGCGAGGTCCTCCGCGATCACGTACTCGGGCGAGCCGTCGGGAGGCGGCAGCGGGCCGGCGAGATCGGCCGGCAGCAGCCCGCCGTAGTTGATCCCGAGAGAGAAGCATTTCTGGGTTGCCGGCAGGCCCGCGAGCATCGCCGCGCGGTTCCACGCGCACACCTGCGGTCCCAAGAACGCCGTTGTGCTGAACTGGTCCTGGGCGAAGTAGTAGGCATCCGGCCATACGCCCAGGGATGGCGCCCCGGGAGAGACATTCGGGTAGCTGAAGTCGTAGAGCGAGTAGGCGCCTGCGGGATCAGCCGTCTTCGATACCGCAACACACTGAAAGTAGGGCCCACTGCTGCCAAAGTTGGGCAGCGAGATCTGGGTCACGATCCACCGGTTTGCCATTCGGTCGTACCGCACCATTGGATCACCGTCGTTGCGGGTCGCGCAGCCATTGCCGGCGTTGATGCCCGTGTAGCCGGCCCAGAGAGTGTTGACGAAACGCGCGGCTTGCACTACGGTGCCGGTCTTGTCAAAAATCTCGATCCCGCCGTTCACGACTTCGACGATGCGCGTCGGTCCTATGGCTGAATTGGGATCGGGTGGGGTCCCGGTCACGATAGATGGGGTCAGCGTGTTGCCCATTCCGGCGAAGCTCACCACAGTGGCCGGCATTGCCATCGCCGGCAGGTGGATCGCGAGCGCCGTGACGAGGGCGATGCAGCCGGCCGACAGTTTGCGGAAGGTGCTAGTGCTCGACATAGCTCATAAATGACACGGCCACCCTCTTTACACACTGCCCCTCGGCGACTTCTCGCGGAAGCTGAAAGGTTCGCAGCGTCAGGATAATTTGTCAAACGCAACCAGTAAGAGAGCGGCCGGCAGCGAGACACACAGGCGGCGGGGTATTGGTGTCGATTTCAACCCGGCCACAGCCGGCGCGGCGAAGCCGTGCTTGAACGTCACTCTCACGACCCCGTGCACAGCGAAAAAACGCCTTGCGAGCTTGCAGTAGGCAGGCGGTAGATGGTAGCCGTCGTGAGTCGGCGCGATGGCACATCGAATCGAATCGCAGCCCGCCAGCCGAGCGGGCCAAAAACTGAGGGTTATTGGCCGCCGTAGCTCATGAAGGTCGTCGAGGTCGACTCGTTGCAGATCACCGCGACCTGCCCGCCGCTCGAGGCGGTCACAACGGCGCTCGCCCGGTCTCCGCTGGGCAGGCTGCCGGCAGGCTGATAGAGCCCCCAGAAAGCGTTCGGCTGCAAGGACAGGGTCTGCTGCGAACCGAGCGCGGAGCCGGTGGTCGTGTCGTAATAGGTGACGTTGACCGTGGTCACCGTGGAGCCGGTGTTCATGATCCCTTCACCCGTACTCCAGCCGTCCGAACCGGCATTCTCCACCAGCGGCAGGTGAGTCGTGCCGGTGCCAGAGGGGAAAGTGTTATAAGCGGTCGATTGCTTGGAGCTCGTCGAGGACGGAGCGACTTCGTTGACGATCGCCGCGATCGCGACATCGCTTGTGATCTTCGCGGTGTAGGCCCCTGCGATCGGGATGTCGGTACCCTGGTAGACACCCAAATAGCCGTTGGCCGCGATCGGGAAATTGTGCGTGATCGCGGCTCCGCTGGCGTCGTAGTAGTTGATGGTCACCGTGCCCGCCGTGGCGGTTACGTTCTGGATCCCCACTCCCGTGTTGTAGCCACCGTAAGCGTCTTTCAAAGCAGCGGGCGCAAAGAGCACGGCGCTGCCAGCCGTGACAGCTTCGTAGGAACTGAACTGATTGCCTGGTCCGGTTTCGTTCACGACCGCGGTGATATCGCTCATCGAACTCGTGAGTGTTGCACTGCCGGTGAATCCCGACGGGAGACCGAGGACGGGATCGCCGCTATATAGAGCTTGGTACGCATGGGCTGGGACGCCAGCAAGCGTCTGGGTCCTGACCGCGGTACCGGCCAAATTTCGGTAGGTGATGGTCACATCAGTCGGACTATGGCCCATGTTCATCAGACCGATCCCGGTCGTATAGCCACCGTATGCATTGTTCGCAATCGCGGGCGCATACAGTCTTGCGCCTGCCGCGCTTGGGAGCAGAGCTCCGGAGTAGCTACTGGCGTCAGCTGTCGAGGCCGAAGCGAACTCGTTCACGAATGCCGCGACGGGCTGCGTACTCACGACGATCCCAGAGCCGGCTGCACCATGCGCAAACGAGTTGCCGTTGTCCTGACGAACCGTCCAGGTGGCCCCGGGCGGCAGGTTGACGATTGTGTCCCCGGCGCCAACGCTAGCCCCCGCGCCATCGAAATAGTAGATGTAGACGGTTGCGGGGCCGGTACCGATGTTCTCGATGTATGTTGCGGTCACGAAGCCGCCATAGGCCCCATTGCTGAGCGCCGGCAGAGCATGGGTGAGGGCACCAGGTACCGAGGCGGGCGTCACCGGGTTGGAAGATGCAGACTCTGGCCCCTGCCCGACCGAGTTGGCGGCATGTACCGTGAAGGTGTACGACGTCCAATTTGTCAATCCTGTGACTGTGCATGGCGACCCAGAGCAGTACTGGTTGTTGTCAGACCAGGTGACCCAGTACCCATTAATGGGGCCGCCATCGGAAGTTGGCGCTGTCCAGGTCAATGTCGCCTGCGCATTGCCGGCGGTCGCGGATACGTTGGTCGGTATTCCGGGTACGCTGCCTGGTGCCGCACTTGAAGCTATCGACGCCAGCCCGGTCCCCTTCGAGTTGGTGGCGGTGACTGTAAAGGAGTAGAAGGTCCCATTGGTCAGCCCCGTAACCGTGCACGGCGATCCCGCGCATGACTGGGTGCCGGTGGATGGGCTGCTGAACGAGGTCCAGGTCATCGTGTATCCGGTGATCGGGCTGCCATTGTCATTCGGCGCTGTCCAAGAAACGCTCGCGGAACCGCTCGGGAGACCGACGGCTATGACGTTGGTCGGAGCGTCAGGAAATCCATTCGTGTTGGCGGGTGCCACCGCGTTGGAGGGTGCTGAGGGGGGGCCCGACCCCATGGAGTTGTTGGCTGTCACAGTAAAGGTGTAGGACGTCCCATTCGCGAGGTGCAAGAGAGTGCATGGTGACGCGGGGCAAGACTGAAACCCGCCGTCGGGAGACGAGCTAATCGAGTAGGCCGTGATCGCGTTGCCGTTACCACTCGGAACCGTCCAGGACACCTGCGCTGAAGCGTCTAGGCCGACGGCGACTACGTTAGTTGGAGCGTCGGGGTAGCCAGCCACCGGCGTATACGAACCTGGGAATGAGGCTGGCGGGCCAGTTCCCACGGAGTTGACAGCAGCAACGCTGAACGTGTAGGCCGTCCCATCAGTTAAGCCTGCCACCACATGCTGCGGAAACGAGCCGCCAGCAGGCACAAGTACTAACGATTGAAGTACGCCGCCGACAAAGGTAGCCAGGTAATACCCAGTAATCGGAGCGCCACCGTCATCGCCCGGCGCACTCCAATTGAGCGTGACAACGCGATCGCCTATGTTGCCGTAGCCGGCTCCAGGCGCTCCCGGTACGGAGGTTGGCACGGCCTGGAGGTTGAGAGAGTCCACCAGTTCTGTGCTTGCCGTTGCGACTTGCGCGGCGTTTAGTCCTCCTGAGAAGAGGACCTGACCTGAGGGCAGCAGCGTCGCCGTCTGCGACATTCGCGCCTCCGATAGGTTCCCGACCCGAGTCCATCCGCCGGTTCCCGGATCAAACAGCTCAAGTGACGAGAGGACTCCCCCGACCACAGAGCTGCATCCACCAGCCACGAGGACCTTTCCGTTGGCAAGTACGGTTGCTGTGTGGAGATACCGCGGGACGTTCAGGTTCCCGGCAGCAGACCAGCTGTTGGTCGCGGGATCGTAAATGTCTGAAGTCCCGGTGCCGGAACGGGATGTCCCGACGACAAGAACTTTGCCACCAACCAGACTTGCAGTTCCGCCGGAGTGATCATTCGGTGGAGGCGCCGCGGGGGCCCAGGAGTTCGTCGTTGGATTAAAGATCTCGGCGGCTGGATTGGACGAGGAGTTCTGGCCGACAACCAAGACTCGTCCGCCGGGGAGAAGTGTGAGGATGCCTCCCAAGTGGTTCGCCACCTGAGTGGTCTGTGTCCAGGACCCGAGCACTGGATCGTACAACTCTGCGTCGGCTGTCCCGCCTACGACCGCCAAGACACGGCCATCATTCAGTAGCAATCCGGCACTTCCACCACTAACGACCATCGATCCGGTAACGGTCCAAGCCATGGTTGATGGATCGAAGATCTCAGCGCTCGATGGCGGATTGGGTCCGCCACCACCCCTCCTGCATGCAAAGAAGATGTTTAAACCGCCCGCAACCAGGACTCGGCCATCTTGCAGCCGGACCGCCAGGTGGTATCTGCGGGCAATATTCATATTGGGAACCGCTGTCCACAACCCGGTGTTCGGATTGAACAATTCCGCGGACGCAAGACTGGTGTAGGTGGAGTCGACGCCTCCCGCAACAAGTACTCGGCCGTCATTGAGTAGCGTCGCCGTATGGGCGACACGGGCTACTGCGAGGGTGCCAGAGAAGGATGCGTGAACAGTCGTCGAGGAACCTGCGATGCCTGCCAATGCCACCAAGGTCGCCAAAAGAAGCCCTATAGCCGAGCCGATCAGACCGAGTGTTGACCTGCTCACCAGCGCAACGGGAGCATACAGTCCGTTTGGCCGCTGCAGCCCTTCAGCACCAAAACTGTCCGAACAACTCGGTCACGCAAAGTGGATGCGTGCTGGACCAGCCGATGGTGATGTGCGGCTGGGTCGCTGAGTTACGTTAATCTCCTATCCGCGCGGTAAGGTTGCAGGGCCATGCGATGAAGGGTGCGGCCTCGAGGGCCGCGGTTCTGTTGACTGTCTCACTGCTTCTGTCAGTCGCGTGTGAGCCGCGAACCCCAACAAGCACGTACGCGTCTGCAGTTCCAACCTCGCCATCCAGATTCATTTATGCAGCGCAGGCTGACGGCATCATCCAGGTCTACGACATGGATCACTCCCACCAGTTGGTCAAACGCATCGAGGCTTTCAGTTGTTGTGCCGACGTAAGGGGCGCGGCCGCCGCCGCCCCAACTCACCGGCTCTATGTGATGTACAACCGGGAAAACCAGGGCCACGTAGTAGCCCTCGACTTGCTCAACGACCAGGTGGTCTGGGACAAGATCCTCCATTCGCCCGGTGTGGATCGGGGCAACCTCACGCCTGACGGAAAAGTGCTCTATCTGCCGACATGGGAAAGCGATTCGCAATCTCCCTACGAGCTCGTCATCGATGCAATCACCGGCGTTGAGCTGAACAGGATCTCAGTCCCGCCGCAAAGTCACGACACGATCGTGAGCCTCGACGGACGACGCGTCTTCATGGAGACGAAGTCGGCCACGCACGCAATGTACGTCGCCGACACTGCGAGTAATACCGTGGTCAAGACCATCACTGGATACTGCTGCACTGGGATTCTGGCGCCCTTCTCTATCAACGGAACCGGAACCTTGGTAGTCAACGATGTATATGGCTACTACGGCTTTGCATTGGCCGATGTCAGCGCCGGTCATGTCACTGCGTTCGTGCCGTTCGTGGGTACATCCGGATCAACAGGACACGGCATCGCCTGGACTCCCGACGAACGCGAGGTCTGGGCCGATGATGGGGGGAATGCCTACGTACATGTCTTCGACATGACCGCCAACCCGCCCAAGCAGACGCACCTGGTCAGTGTTTCCAATGTCAGTCCGCATTGGGTCACCTTCAGCATCGCCGGTGGCTTCGCCTATGTGGCAGGCCGTAAAGGAACGACCGACCCGACCGACATCATCGACCCAAGCACGTATACGCGTATTGGCACGCTTGCTCCGTCTGAGGATCTACTGGAGGTGGACTTCACCAACGGTGCCGTTTCGGCGGTCGGCAACCAATTCGGTGTTGGACGAGTTGCCTCCAGGCACGGCTCCCAGTGAGACCGACCCGCATCAGGTACTCGGCGGTGTCTTGCCGACCAGGCTCGGCGCCGGCCCCCGGTCCAAAACTGGCGGACAGGCTGGGATTTGAACCCAGGACAGCCTTGCGGCTGTACAGCATTTCCAGTGCTGCGCCTTCGACCGGACTCGGCCACCTGTCCCGCCCAAGAAGTTTAGTGGCGGCCCTTCAGACGCTCTGCTTCGATCAGTACCAGACGTCCAGGATGCCGGTCGTGGTGGGTGGAGGCGCGCCAACCCCCGGCGCGGTGCGGCTCGTGTCGACGGGGGTGTCGGTTCCGCCGCTGAGGTTGTGCGCCAGGATCGCTCCATCGGGAGCGCTCTGCCCGCCCAGACCACAGTCGCAAGGTTTCTCTTCGTCGGACCACAAGACGGTCCTGGTTACGAAAACGGGCTTCGAGCTGATGGCCGTGGAGAACTCGGCTACGGCATGGGTTGCAAGGTCGAGGCGCATTGTGTGCGGCAGGCCGGCGCTGTCGTACGAGTCGTAGACAATGCCGGTGCCGTCCGGAGTCACGCGTGGCCAGAAGAATCCGTTGATGCTGCTCACCACGGTTTGCGCCTGGCCAGAGGCCCCGACGCTGTCCAGCTCGCCGATGAAGCCCTGCTCACCCTGGATGAAGAAGTACACCGTGCTGCCGGCCGGAGCCCAGGCGCCGAACGCGGCGGTCTCCAGCTGGTAGGCGATCGAACCGTCGGCCGTCCTGAAGAGCATGAATCTGGGCGGCGTTCCGGAATTTGGCCTGAAGTCGTAATAGTCGAGCAGCAGTTTGTTGTCGGGCGAGAAAATCAACTGGTCCAGCGGGCCAACTGGCGAGCCGCCATGTCCTCCGATTGGGTCCTGGGAATAGAGCCTGATGTCGCGGTGATTTGCGCGACGGTAGAGGTGGGTGCTCAATCCTGTGTTGGTGTCGTCACCGACGCGGTAGGCGAACTCCGCACCGTCGCTGCTGAAGCTGCCTTCCCACGGTGTGGTGGGAAGCGTATCCGTCTGCACCACCTTGCCCGACGTCAGATCGGCCACGCCCAATGTGTTGCCAATCCAGAAGACGATCTGGTTCGGCGCCTGGGCGAAACGGCCACCACTCGCCCCACTGAGCCAGCAAAGGAGCGTGGGCTTCAGCGGATTCGAGACATCAAGAATCCCAAGCACGCTCGTACCGGCGTACTCGAACAACGCGAGACCGTGAGTTGCGGTCACCGGTTTATCGCAGGTGAGCTGGGTCGTCGACGCCATGGCGCTGGGCGAAGGCGACTGGGTTGGACCGGCTGACGGCGGGACTGCAGTCCGCGGAGCCGAAGCGGTAGGTCCCTGTGCACTCTGTGTGCCGCAGCCTGCCAGTGCCAACACCACAGCCGCGGCCATCGCAACCCTCATGAGGCTTGCAACGTCGCCGGTTGCCCGGGGTTACGCGCTTCCGCCCCTACCGACGACCTTTGGGCCTTCCGGGCCGCCCACGATCAGGGTGTCGGTCAGGCCCACGAACAGGCCGTGCTCCACGACCCCGGTCGTCCCTTTCAGCGCTTTCCCAAACGCCGCCGCGTCCTTGATGCCGCCTTCGACTACCAAATTCAAGATCAGGTTGCCGTTGTCGGTGATGTAAGGGGTCTCTTCCCCACCTCGCACCGTCAGGCTCGCGCCCAGCGCGGTCAGCCGCTCCGCAGTGGTGCGCCACAGGAACGGCAGCACCTCCACCGGCAGCTCCCCCACTCCGAGCTGCTTCACCAGCTTGGATTCGTCCACGATCACGATGAAGCGCCTGGCGGCTTCGGCCACGAGCTTTTCGCGAAACAGCGCGCCCCCGCGTCCCTTGACCAGGTTGAGCGCCGGGTCGACCTCGTCGGCGCCGTCCACCGCGAGGTCGATCGGCCCGAGCGGATCCTGGACGATGGGGATTCCGAGCTCCGCCGCCATCTCCGCGGTGGCGCGCGAGGTCGGCACGCAGCGCAGCTTCATGCCGCCGGCCACCAACCGGCCCACTCCCTCGGTGAAGTACCTCGACGTCGTGCCGCTGCCGAGCCCGAGGAGCATGCCGTCCTGGACGAGCTCCAGCGCCTTCTCGGCGGCGGTCTTCTTCAGTTCGTCAGACAACGGCTTGACGGATCGCCTTCATCCCTGAAGCAACGCCCTGCTTGTAACCGAATACCGAGTTTCCGGCGACCAGCACGGTCGCGCCCGCGCTCACGGCGAGCGGCGCGGTCTTGGCGTCGATGCCTCCATCGACCTCGATCTCGATCAGCGGGTCCATCGCGCGCAGGCGGCTGATCTTCTCAGGGCTGCGCGCGATGAACTTCTGCCCTCCGAACCCTGGCTCGACGGTCATCACGTTGATCATGTCCACGTAGGGCAGGATCTCTCGCAGGTCGTCGAGCGGTGTCGCCGGGTTGATGGCCACGCCCGCCTTCGCACCTAGCTCCTTAATCGACTGCACCGTCCGGTAAAGCGACGTCGTCGACTCGACCTGTACCTCTATCAACGTCGCACCAGCTTTGACAAACGCCTCGATGAACAGCTCTGGTCGCTCGATCATCAGATGCGCCTCGATCGGAAGCGACGTGGCGCGACGCACGGCCTCGACCACCAAAGGACCGAACGTCAGGTTCGGGACGAAATGCCCGTCCATAACGTCCACCTGGATACGATCCGCCCCCGCGGCCTCGGCCTCCTTCACCTGTTCCGCCAGCCGCCCGACATCCGCCGACAGGATCGAGGGAACTATCTCGATCCTGCGGCCAGGGGTCCCCGCGAAATCACGCCGCAGGCTCTGATTTCGTGGGGTATTCATTGCCCGGCCGCGGCCCGGTCGATCAACCATCGTGCGCCCGCAATCATCCCCGAAGGCACCTCGCCTCGTTTGGCCTTGGCGACGGCGTCAGCCTTTCCCGCGCCCGTGGCGAGGATGATCACGCGCCGCGCCCTCTGGAGCGCGGGGAGGGTCATCGTCACGCGCTGCGGAGGTGGCTTCGGCGAATCCCGAATGCCGACGACGAGCGCGGACGCCTTCAGCGCGGGATGGCCGGGAAATAGGGATGCGGTGTGCCCGTCCTCGCCCACTCCCAACGTGACCACGTCGAGCGGCGCCACTGACGCGACGATGTGGGCGTAGAGGCCCGCGCCCTCGTCGGGGCCAAGCTCAGCGGGCATTCGGTGGACGGTGGCCGGCGAGACTCGATCGAGCAGGGTTTCTCGCGCCATCCGGTAGTTGCTGTCCGGGTGATCCGGGCGCACGCATCGTTCGTCGCCGAACAGGATGGTGACCCGCCCCCACTCGATGTCCATCTGGGACAGGAGCTCGTAGCACCTTTGAGGCGTGGTGCCGCCGGCCAGGACAAGACTGCGTGCGCCCTCGCGCAGCGCATTGGCGATGTCGGAGGCCGCTGCCGCGGCGACGTCCTCGGGTGAGTCGAGGACAGTGAATTCGTTCGGCACCCGCTGCACTAGGCTCGCCCCCCCACCCCGACCCTCCCCGTGGCGTGGGAGGGAGAAATCTGCTTTGCACCACCCTCTCCCCGACCCTCTCCCCTGCGGGGAGAGGGAGGAATGTGCTTTGCGCCACCCTCTCCCCTGCGGGGAGAGGGAGCAATGCAGTTTGTCACTCTCACCTCTACCCTAGCCCCTCGTGGAGGGACGGTGGACGCGCGACGAGGCGAGCTCCTCGGGCCAGGTGTTCGAGGATCGCGTATGGGGTCCTCTGACTGATTCGAACCGCCTCGACGAACTCGATCAGCTCGCAGAGCCTCGGCTTCGGCGTCCAGCACCGGGCGGCGCGAAAGGGTCGACCACATCCACATCTGTGTATCGGCGGAGCCCGAAGTCGCGGCTGTAGATCCGCCGTACGCCGTGCTGCCTCATCAGCGTAATGAGATGGGCGTCGGGCACGTCGTTTCCGCGCGCCTGGTCGCGGGTGGTTTGACGGAACAGCTCCCAGAATCCGTCCGCCTCGCCTGGTGTACGCACGTGCGGCCGCTGGAGAAGGGCTTCGGCGTTGGCGGTCGCATCGCGTGCGCTAAGCGGCTTTGGGAGGATCGCGGGGTGCGTAACGATGCGCAGGTAACCAAGGACCACCGGCCAGAACAAATACAGAAGGTCAGGTCCAGCCGCCAGGCGCGTAACCAGCTGTATAGCTTGCGGGTGGACAGGATCGCTCTGATTGCTTGCGTAGACGAGGATGTTGGCGTCGACGGTTGCGCTCATCCGCGCGCGTCGAGCAGGGCCCTCACCGCCTCCTTGTCTTCGAGGTCAACCAACGGCCGTCCCAGATCCTTGGCGATCCACGCCAGGCCACCGGGATCCCCGGGACGTCCGTCCTCCTCCTTGAGAGACCTGGCCAACAGCTCGGAGGCGAGCTGGCCCATGCTCTTGCCGGCGCCCTTACTGCGGCGTTTGAGCTCCTTCGCGACCGTGGGGTCGAGATCGATGGTGGTGCGCATGATGCGTGATGCTACCACAGTGCGCATCAGATGAAGTAGCCCAGGCTGGACAAGTACCGGCGCACCCTCAGCAATCTATGTGCGGAGATCGAGAGCCTGCTGTAGGGAGACTCAGATCGCTTGCATGAGCTCGGCCGCGGCTGTGAGCGAGCGTGCGAAGACCTTGTCTTGCGTGCCGTGCGATAGAAGGTCCAGGAGCAGGGTCGCCTCGTCTTCCGGGTCGACCTGCTGGATGTGGCGAAGGGGGACGCCATCGCCGATCTCGATGAGGGTGAGGAGCACGCGCGCGTTGTCCTGGCGCCGGCGCTCGCGCACGAAGACGGCCGGCCGCTGCGGTTTGCTGTCGCCCGGCAAGTCTCCCGTCGCAGTGTGGTGAAGCTGCTCGGCGTTTTCCTCGAGCACGTCGCGGTGCCACTCCACCTTGCGCTGCGCGATCTCGAGGCCTGCCTCGTCCTCGCCGCCCGCGTTGTGCAGCGGTCGGTATCCGCCTGCGCCGAGTTCCGGTCTCACGGTTCTCGGGCGCTCCGGGTCGCGCTGGACCGTCAGCCTGAACGTCCTTCCGCCCGCGCCTCCCTCGATCCGGATCGCACTGATCTCTCCCTGTGCCAGGTGCGTCTTGGGCACCGACCGGAAAGCGACCTGCACCGGGCGCCAGCCGTCGGCCGCGAAATGCGCGACGACGATCCCGCCCGTGCCGGCAGCCGCTTTCTGCAGCTTCCATCCCAGCGCCGAGGAGAGCCAGCCGATGAGCAGCGCCGCCGCGACCCGGTTGCCCCGACCCTCGCCGGAGTAGTCGACCCCGATGTCCGAGATGCCTTTCAGGAAGGGCTGCCGGTCGACCGGGGAGAAGAACTGCGCGACGTTCTCGCGCCATGGCTCGAGGCGCGCCCATGCCAGGTCGGCCACGCCGAGCCGCTGGTGCGAGTGTTCCGACAGCTTCGTCAGCTCCAGGAACGCGCGATACGGTGCGTCGAAGCGCGCCGAGTCGACGAGCAGGGCGTCGCAGATCTTCAGCGTGTCGTCCAGCTCTTTCTTGCCGAACGCAGGAGTACCTACCCACCAGAGGTAGTTGGGCACGCCGCTCTGCAGCAGCGGATCGATCAAGCCCGAGAGGTGCTCGCCCATGGCGCCTCGCACGCGGAGGGTGATGACCTCGCACTGCATCGCACACGCGGACTGGGGGCGCATCACATCGGTCGTGATGGTCGCGTCGATCTTTGCGCTCCGCTGCCCGGGCTGGTCACTCACGACGATGACCTGCGCCGGGTGATGGTTTCCGATCGCCCTCACAGCCCGCTGCGCCCGGCGCTCCTCTGCGTCAGAGGACGCGATGGCGATCAACGTCATGATGCAGTTCCGCGGGTTTGGCAGCTCTGACTCCTGCCTCTCCGAAAAAGCGAACTTCCTCCGGATGTCGCTGAGCGCGGCCAGCACCTCGTTCATGGACACGCCCTCGCCACGCCAATCGGCGCCCGCCTCGGGCTTGATCATCGTGCTCACGGCCGGTGCCACTCCCTCCCGTCCTGCTGGAGGAGCTTGTCCGCCGCGGGCGGGCCCCACGCGCCGGCGGCGTACATGGCGAGCGGCGGCCGGTCGTCCCGCCAGGCGGCCTCGATCGGGTCGATGAGCCTCCAGGCCGCCTCGACCTCGTCCGCGCGCGTGAAGAGCGTGGGGTCGCCGATCATGCAGTCGAGCAGCAGGCGTTCGTACGCCTCAGGCGTCTCCACCAGGAAGGCTGTCATGTATTGAAAGTCCATGGTCACGCTGCGGATCCGCAGGCCGGCGCTGGGCACCTTCGCCCCAAAGCGCAGCGAGATGCCCTCTTCGGGCTGGATGCGCAGCGTGATCGCGTTGGGGTCGAGCTCTCGCGTGGCGTCAGGGCCAAAGGTCATGTGCGGCGGGCGCTTGAACTGGATCCGGATCTCGGTCACGCGCTTCGGCATGCGCTTGCCCGCGCGGATGTAGAACGGCACGTTGGCCCAGCGCCAGTTGTCGATCACGAGCCTGAGCGAGGCGAACGTTTCGGTGAGCGATCCCGGCGCGATGTTCTTCTCGTCGCGATAGCCGGGGACCTGCTGGCCCAACACCCATCCCTTCGTGTACTGGCCGCGCACGGTCGCGCGCGCGACCTCCTCGTCGGTGATCGGCCGGATCGCGCGCAGGACCTTG
>Ga0209118_1000971_pt1 | contig 14165 bp, 11 predicted proteins | sample BlaSpr_A8_Ref_M1_FD_187988 | JGI IMG/M metagenome (GOLD analysis project Ga0209118, IMG submission 187988) | Forest soil microbial communities from Thunder Bay, Ontario, Canada - Black Spruce, Ontario site 2_A8_Ref_M1 (SPAdes) (version 2) | ecosystem: Environmental > Terrestrial > Soil > Boreal...
TGGCGGCTTCGCCCAAGGCGCGCCAGGCCAAGGGCAAGGCGCGCATCCAGCGCTACGAGGAACTGGTGACGCAATCGACCGACCGCGGGCTCGGGTCGGCGCAGATCATCGTCCCGCCGGGGCCGCGCCTCGGCGACCTCGTGATCGAGGCCGACGGCCTCGGCAAGGCCTACGGCGACCAGCTCCTGTTCGAGAACCTCTCGTTCAAGCTGCCGCCGGGCGGCATCGTCGGTGTCATCGGCCCGAACGGCGCGGGGAAAACCACGCTCTTTCGCCTCATCACCGGCCAGGAGAAGCCCGACCAGGGCTTAATCAAGATCGGCGACACGGCCAAACTCGGCTACATCGACCAGAGCCGCGACTCGCTCGACGGCAAGAAGAACGTGTGGGAGGAGATCTCGGGCGGCGAGGACATCCTCAAGCTCGGCACCCGCGAAATGCCGAGCCGAGCCTATGTCGCGGCATTCAACTTCAAGGGCTCCGACCAGCAGAAGAAGGTGGGCGCGCTTTCGGGCGGCGAGCGCAACCGGGTGCACCTTGCGAAGATGCTGAAGTCGGGCGCGAACGTGCTCCTGCTCGACGAGCCGACCAACGACCTCGACGTGGAGACGCTGCGCGCGCTCGAGGAGGCGCTCGAAGACTTCGCCGGCTGCGCGGTCATCATCAGCCACGACCGCTTCTTCCTCGACCGCATCGCCACGCACATTCTGGCGTTCGAGGGCGACAGCCACGTGGATTGGTTCGAGGGCAACTTCGAAGCCTACGAGGAAGACAAAAAGCGCCGTCTCGGCATCGGCGCCGATATCCCGCACCGGATCAAGTATAAGAAGTTCACTCGATAGGATTCGCGCCTAGCGATGCTACGTCCGATCGCCGCCGCCGCCTTTGTGCTCGCGATTTTTGGGTCGAGCCCGACGGCATTGGCGGCGGACGCGGCGTTCGCCAAATGGCTCGCCGACCTGTGGCCGCAAGCCCAGGCGCTCGGCGTGTCGCGCCCGGTGTTCGACCAGGCGACCCGCGGGCTCGAGCCCGACCTCACGCTCCCCGACCTCGATATTCCCGGCCGGGCGCCCACGCCGCAGCCGGAGTTCGTCAGCACACCCGCCGAATATCTGGCGGAGGGCTCGTTCGCGCGGCTGTCAGTGCAAGGCAAGAAGCTCGCGGCCGAGCACGCTGCCACGCTCGGTGCGGTGGAGCGGCGCTTCGGCGTGCCGGCGGAGGTGATCCTCGCCATCTGGGCGCGGGAGACGAACTACGGCGCGCAGAAGCTGCCCTACAACGCGGTGCGGGTGCTGGCGACGCAGGGCTATGTCGGCCGGCGCCGCGAGCAGTTCCGCCAGGAATTCCTGCTGGCGCTGAAAATCCTGCAGGACGGCGACATCAAGCTCGCCGACATGAAAAGCTCGTGGGCAGGCGCCATGGGGCTCACCCAGTTCCTGCCCACCGACTTCAGCAAGTACGCCGTCGACTTCGACGGCGACGGGCGGCGCGACATCTGGAACTCGGTGCCGGACGCGCTCGCCTCCACCGGCAGCCAGCTCGCGGGCAAGGGATGGCAGCGCGGCCAGCGCTGGGCCTACGAGGTGCAGACGCCCGCTGGCGTGGACTGCACCATCGGCGTGCCGGAGGTGACGAAGACGCTCGCCGAATGGCGGCGGCTCGGCTTCGTGCCGGCGCATGGACGCCGCTTGAGCGCGCGGGAGCTCGACGAACGCGCGTCGCTCTTGCTCCCGGCCGGCCTCTACGGCCCGGCGTTCCTCACCACCAAGAACTACTACGTGCTCAAGGACTACAATTTCTCCGATCTCTACGTGCTGTTCGTCGGCCACCTCGCCGACCGCATCGCCGGCGAGCCGGCCTTCGAGCGGCCGTGGGGCAAGGTCACCCAGATGAAGACCGCCGAGCTCGAGCGCATGCAGCAGATCCTCGCGGAGCGCGGGTTCTACGGCGACAAGATCGACGGCAAGGCCGGCATGCTGACGCGCGCGGCGCTGGGCAAATACCAGAAGGCGAACGGCCTCAAGGTCGATTGCTGGCCGACCACGGCCGTCCTCGATCATATGACGCGGGCCCGCTAGGGGTCAGGCGGCCTTGCGCGCCGGCGCTTCCGTCGCCTTGAAGCTCTCGCGCTCCTTATGACGCTCGTAATAGCGCGCGAGGTTCTTGCTCTTGGCGATCATCTCGCCGGTCTCCGGCAGCCGGCGCGCGAAATGGACGATGGGCAGGAGATACATGTCGGCGAGGCTGAAGCGGTCGCCCACCAGAAAACCATTGGCGTTGATCGCGCCGTCCAGCACCTCGATCTCGCGGGCGACCGCGGGCAGCAACTCCTCGATCAGCGGGCGATCCGGCTTCTTGTCCGCGGTCTTGGGGAAGACGTAGGCGAACAGATAGCGGCGAACGAGCAGTTGATCGCTTACCGTGGTCACGTAGGAGATCCACTGCTCGACCTTGGCGTCGAGATGCTTGTCGCCGAGGGTCAGCGGCGGCCCCTCGAAATGCTCGTCGATGTAGTGGGCGATGGCGCGCGATTCGAACAGCGTCACGTCGCCGTGGCGCATGACCGGAATCTTGCCGGCCGGATGAATTTCCTTGACCTCCGGCGAATGCGGGGGCGCCGAAATGAATTCGTAGGGCACGCCCTTCTCGTGGGCCGCCATGCGCACGACGCGTACGAAGTTCGACTGCGGTACCCCGATGATCTGCAACGCCGCCATTGGTTTCCCCTCTCGATGAACCGGAAGCGTAGGCCGTGGGGTCGCCGGCGTACAAGCGGCTTCTCGCGTTCCGGGCGGGTTTGCCTGTAGAGTTTGGTCGCCAACAAAGGGGGCGCGGGTGTCGAACGATTCAGAAAGTCAAAGCGGACGTAGCGTCACCTGGCCCGATCCCGCCATCAGCGTGAAGGCGTTTCGCACGCTGAACGGTCTTGAGTTATTGCGCAAGATCGCGAGCGGCGAGATCCCGCAGCCGCCGATCTGCCATCTCCTTGGATACCGCCTGGTGGAAGCCGAGCCCGGGTTTGCCGCCTTCGAGCTCACGACCGGCGAGCATCAGCTCAATCCGGCCGGCACGGTGCATGGCGGGGTCGCCTGCACGCTTCTAGATTCCGCCATGAGCTGCGCGGTGCAGACCAAAATCCCCGGCGGCTCCGTCTACACGACGCTGGAGCTGAAGGTGAACCTAGTGCGCGCAATCCTGCCGACCACGGGACTCCTGCGCTGCGAGGGTCGCGCCATCCACGTGGGCTCGCGTATCGGTACGGCAGAAGGGAAGCTCATCGACGGCGCGAGCAAGCTCTACGCCCACGGCACCACCACCTGCATGATCATGGCGCAGGGCTAGCCGGTCGGAGCGTTGAAAGGCGAGAGGGCCGTCAGCGCGGGGCGGCGGAAAGCTGCAGCGGCTGCGCCGGCAGGGCGGCGTTCGCGGTGTGCCCGTCGCGCGGCTTGATCAGGGCGGCGGCTTCCTTGAACGAGGTCACCAGCGCGTTCGCCAGGTTGCGGGCGAAGCAGCGATAGCTCCAGTCGTTCATGTGCAGGAGATCGGGCGAGAGGCTCGTTTCGAACGGCACGCCGCTCTCGCGCCATTGCCGCATCAAGGCGAAGCGGCGGAATACCGGCACGCCCATGTCAGCGGCGATCAGCGAAAGCAGCGCCACCATCGGCTCGGCGTCGGGATCCTTCAGCACCTTCGGCGCGTACTGCGGGTCGATCAGGACCACGTCGGCGCCGGTGGCGCGCATGCGGGCAAGGCCCTCGCGGATCTTGCCGGCCTCGAGCGCAATGCCGTCCTCGCGCAGGAGCGCGTTGGTGCCGACCTGCCAGAGGATGAGGTCGGGGTGCTCGTCGCGCACGTCGCGATCGATGCGCGCCAGCATCTCGCGGGCGTCCTCGCCGCCGATGCCGCGGTTGATCACTTGAATGGCAACGTCCGGAAAGCGGGCGCGGAGTTCGCCGGCCAGACGGTTGGGGTAGTTGTTCTCCGGCGTGCTGGCGCCGGATCCCGCGGTCGAGGAAGAGCCGAAGGCCACGATCTTCACCGGCGCGCGCTGCAACAGGCGCTCGGTGAAGTGCTTCAGCGATCCGCCCAGACGCGCCACTTCGTTCGAGGTCAGGCAATCGATGCGCGGCGACGGCGGCTCATCGGCGCCGAGCGGGGTGGTGAAGGCGCCGGCGGCGACAAGGACGGCGAGGGCGGGAAGGAGGCGGAGCGCGGTCACGGTCAGCGTTCCGCGTTCCGGTTGAGGGCGGCGGCGTGCACAATGACGTCGCCGAGGAGCTGGCCGATACAGCGGTGCACCTGCTCGAAGGTGCCGTTGTCGCCCACGGCCGCGAGGTCGAAGGCGCCGCTCTCGCTCCAGTGGCGCATCACCTCGAAGCGATTGAAGAACGGCACGTCGCGCGTCTGCGCCACCCAGCGCATGTGTTCGGTGTAGCTCGTGCTGTCGATCATGAAGTCGGTGCGCGGGCTGAACTGGGGATTGACCAAGAGCACGTCGGCGCCGTGGTTCTGCACAAGGCTGACACCGGCGTCGAGCTTGCGGCCGTAGCCGTCCGGATCGATGCCACGCAGCGCCTCGATGGTTCCGCTCTGCCACACCACGAGATTGGGCTTCATCTCGTCGATCAGGCGCGGCAGGGCCGTCATGATCTCCATCACGGTGCGGCGCGGCTCGGCGCGGGAGAACACCCGGACCTCCACGTCGCGCAGGCGCTCGCGCAGCGCTTGCTCGAGGAAGAAGGGATACTTGTGCAGGGTGCCGCCGGCGGCGGTCTGCGCGGGCGCGCCCGAGACCACCATCACGTCGAGCCGCCCGCGCTTGATCGCAAGCGCTGCGTTCGGCAGCGTCGCCGACGTCTCGATGAGCTCGGTGGGCACGGCGCAGCGTTCGTCGATGCCAGCAGCGAAGGAGGCCGGCGCCGCGATCGCGAGGATCGCCGCAAGTACAGACACCCTCATGGTCACTTTCCTCCCGCGTATTAATCTGTCGCCGATCCGGTTACGGGCGCCGGCCGGCGTTCGATACCCCTGTACCACGTCATACTTGCAGCCAGCAGTACCATCAAAGCAATACCCAGGAAACTCACCAAAACCTGCATAAACACTCGATTTGAGTACTCGACCAGCACGAAATAGGCGGTGAAAGATAAGAACACCCCGGCGCAGAAGACCTCCAGCGAATGCTGCCCGCACAGCACGATGGGCCGCGCCCACCAGGCGCGCAGGAAGGGGGCGTCGCTTGCCACGTAGCGTACGACGATGACGGCAAGCGCCAGGAAGTGGGTGAGTCGCAGGGGGGAGAGGCCGGTCTTGTCGAGCGGCAGAATCATCATCCAGCCCGGCAGGTAGGCGGCGGCCGAGGGCACCACCCAGCTCAATTGCAGGAGCAAGGCGAGGAACAGGTAGGTCGCGCACACGGCGACCACGAGGTTCGAGCGCAGGCCCGGCCGCAGGCGCTCAGCCCCGCCGAGCGCACACCAGGCACCGATCACGAACAGCAATTGCCAGGTGAACGGATTGAAGAACCACGGGCCATTGTAGGGATAGAGCAACAGATTCCAGCCGAAGAACTTGGCGGCGAGGTAGAGCACGAACGACAGGCTGAGCGTCAGATCCGGCTTGCGCAACAGGAGCCACAGCGCCGGCGGGAAGAAAAGCATCAGCACGATGTAGAGCGGCAGCACGTCGACGTTGGCCGGCAGGAAGCGGAGCAGGAGCGCCTGCATCAGGGTGTAGGCGGGGTCCTGTAGGAAATGGAACATGCCGAACTCCTCCGAGAAGAGCGGGTTCTCGAAGCGGCTCGACACGTAGGCGATCTGGGCGAGATAGAAGACGAGCAGGAAGACGAAGGCGACATAGATTTGCCAGACGCGCTTGAGCAGACGCGCGGTGCCCACCACGAAGCCGCGCTCGCGCATGACCCGGCCGTAGACGTAGGCGACGGTGTAGCCGGAAATGAAGACGAAAATCTCGGCGGCATCGCTAAAGCCGTAGTTGCGCAGCGTGAACCAGGCGACCACGTTCGACGAAATGTGATCGAGGAAGATGAACCACAGCGACATGCCGCGGAAGAAATCGAGGCGCAGGTCGCGCCCGGCCGCCGCCGGTGCGGCCACGGGATTGACGATGTGCGCCTTGGCTCCGGACCGCGGCCGGGCGCGCACGCGCGCGATCATGGCCGCGTCCCCAGGCGGAAGGGCTTGAGCGCGGCGTAGACCGCGGTGTGCGCCGGCGTCGGCACGCCGGCGGCGCGGCCGATCCGCGCCACCGCGCCCGACAGCCACTCCACCTCGAGGCGGCCGCCGCGCTCGAGATCCTGGGCCATCGACGCCTTCATGGCGGCGGGCAGGCGGGCGGCCATCGCCATCTGCTGATCGACAAATTCGTTGGGGAACGCAATGCCTTGTGCACGCCCCACGGCGGTCGACTCGGCGAACAGCGCGCGCGCGAATTCGCGCATGTCGTCGTCGGCCATGATCGCGCCGATGGGCTGACGCGTGAGCGCGGTGGCGCCGGCGAATGCGCTGAGGAAGATGAACTTGCGCCAGCGGTCGAGATCGATGTTCGGGCTGAGACGGAACTGGAAGCCCGCCTTCTTGGCCGCTTCGGAAAGCGCGGTAAGGCGGGCTGACTGCTTGCCGTCGCGCTCGCCGCAGACGATGTCGGCGAGCTTGCCCATGTGATGAATGACACCCGGGGCGGAGATCGTGGTGCTGATGTAGGTGATGCCCCCCACCACGCGCTCGCGGCCGAGCACCGGGTCGAGGCGCTCGACGCTGTCGATGCCGTTCTGCAGCGTGATGACCGCGGTGCCGGGGCCGACGAGCGGCCGGGTGAGCTCGGCGGCGCGCTCGGTGTCCCACAGCTTGACCGCGAACAGCACGATATCGACCGGCCCGACGGTGGCCGGGTCGTCGGTGACGTTCACCTTCGGCAGATGCAGATCGCCGGCGTCGCTGTCGAGCTTGAGGCCGTTCTTGCGGATGGCGTCGAGATGGGCGCCGCGGGCGATGAAGTGGACGTCCTCGCCGGCGGTGGCGAGCCGGGCTCCGAAATAGCCGCCGACCGCTCCCGCGGCCATGATCGCGACGCGCATAGGTTAGCCGTGCTTTTCGGGGTTCGCGACGTCGACGGTCGGCAGATAGGGCTTGAGGTCGAGGAGGGGCGTTCCGTCGATGCAGTCGATGCCCACCACCGAGAGCGTGCGGCCCTCCACCTTGACTAGGCGCACGACGGAAAGGGCGATGGGGTTGGGCCGCACCGGCGAGCGCAGGGCAAAGGTGCCGCGCGGGATGGCGAGGTGGCGCGGCATCTGGATCACGAGGTCGCGCCGGGCGCGATCCATGAAATAAACGACCACCAGGTGCGAGAAGGACTCGATGCCGGCGAGGGCCGCCTCGTAGGGCTTGGCCACCTCGATGGTGCACACCGCGGTCGACTCGCGGCCGTTCTTCGGGCAGTCGGTGCGCCGCTTCCACGGGGTATGGATCACGCCGATGTAGTGGAGCCCGGCGTCGAAGCGCGCCGGCAGCGCGATCGCGACCTCGCCATCGCGCAGGTCAACTTCCTCGTCTTCGAGCAGTCGGTCGGGCACGGAGCGTCTCGGTGCGGGCGGGCTGCGATTCGGGTCGCGATTCAAATGCCGCGGTGCCGCATTGCCTAGCACGAACCGGGCATTTTCCGCTGGAAAGCCTAACGGCACCATGTTTTGACCCCTAATAATGACATAAAGATATCTTTATATCCTCTTTGACTCCGGCTACGTGATTGGGCAATATCCCACCGCGTGGGCTCGAAACGAGGCGCCCCATGGACTCAAACCACCGCCGGCTCGGCTATTTCCCGCTGCTCGAAGGCCTCAAGGCCGCGGCGGAGGACACGCGCCTGCGCCTGCTCGCGCTCGTCGCCGAGGCCGAGCTTACGGTCTCCGACCTCACCGAAATTCTCGGCCAGTCGCAGCCGCGCATCTCGCGCCACCTGAAGCTCCTCGCCGAAGCGGGGCTGATCGAGCGCTTCCGCGAGGCAAGCTGGACCTTCCACCGCCGTGTCGCCGACGGGGCGGGAACCGCGCTCGCCCACGCGCTAACCGCGCTGATCGATCCCGCCGATCCGGTGCTGGCGCGGGACCGTGAGCGGCTCGCCGAGGTGCGCCGCGCGCGCGCCGCCGCGGCGCAAGCCTATTTCCGCAAGCACGCGCGCCACTGGGACGAGATCCGCCGCCTGCACGTGGCCGAAGCGGCGGTGGAAACCGCAGTGCGCGAGGCGCTCGCCGGCCTGCGCATCGATGCGCTCCTCGACCTCGGCACTGGCACCGGCCGGATGCTCGAGCTGTTCGGCGGCGAGATCGAGCGCGGGGTCGGCGTCGACCTCAATCCCGAGATGCTGGCGGTGGCGCGCGCCAACCTCGAGCGCGCGGGCCTCAAGAACTGCACCGTGCGCCAGGGTGACATCTACAACCTCGTGCTTGGCCGCGAGACCTTCGACGTGGTCATCCTCCACCAGGTGCTGCACTTCCTCGACGACGGCGAGCGCGCCATCGCCGAGGCCGCGCGCCTGCTCAGGCCCGGCGGCCGGCTGCTGGTGGTCGACTTCGCGCCGCACGATCTGGAATTCCTGCGCGACGCGCACGCCCACCGCCGGCTCGGCTTCGCCGAGGACATGGTGGCGCAGTGGACGCGAGCCGCGGGTCTCGAGCCGACGCTGCACCGGATGCTCGCGCCCGACCCGGGCGGCGAGGGCACGCTCACCGTTTCGCTCTGGCTCGCGCGCGATCCGCGGGTGCTGCTCGCGCGGCCCGCCCGGGAGGTCGCATGAGCGCCGCCAATTTTCGCGCCAGCCGCGAGCGCAGCGCCCCCATCGCCGTCTCCTTCGAGTTCTTCCCGCCCAAGACGGCGGAGATGGAGGCGACGCTGTGGTCGTCGATCGGCCGGCTGGCGCCGCTTTCGCCGCGCTTCGTGTCGGTGACCTATGGCGCCGGCGGCTCCACGCGCGAGCGCACCCACGCCACCATCGTGCGCCTCTTGGGCGAGACGCCGCTGGTGCCGGCGGCGCATCTTACCTGCGTCGGCGCCACCCGCGCCGAGGTGGACGACGTCGGGCGGGCCTACTGGGCCGCGGGCGTGCGCCACGTGGTGGCGCTGCGCGGCGATCCGCCGGCGGGAGCGGGCTCCCGCTACGAGCCGCATCCGGGCGGCTACGCCTACGCCGCCGATCTCGTGGGCGGGCTGAAGCGCATCGGCGACTTCGAGATTTCGGTCGCGGCCTTTCCGGAGAAGCATCCGGAAAGCCCGAGCTTCGACGCCGACCTCGACGTGCTGGCGCGTAAAGTCGATGCGGGCGCGACGCGGGCGATCACGCAATTCTTCTTCGAGAACGACGCCTATTTCCGCTTCCTCGACCGGGTGCGATCGCGCGGGTTAAGTATCCCGCTGGTGCCCGGCCTGATGCCGGTCCTGAACTTCGATCAGGCGCGGAGCTTCGCCGAGAGGTGCGGGACGAGCGTGCCCGATTGGCTCGCGCGGCGCTTCGACGGCCTCGACCACGACCCGGCGACGCGAAGGCTGATCGCCGCCGCCGTCGCGGCCGAGCAGGTGCTGGAGCTCCTCGATCGCGGCGTTTGCGAATTCCACTTCTACACGCTGAACCGCGCCGATCTCACCTACGCCGTCTGCCACCTCCTCGGCCTGCGCCCGCAGCCGGCGCAGGCGGCCGCCTGAAAGCAATGCAATGCCGGTAAAGGTCGAGTCCCAGTCCGCCGACGGCGCCGACGTCGAGGCCGCGCTCAGCAAAGCCGCGGCCGAACGCATCCTGGTGCTCGACGGCGCCATGGGCACCATGATCCAGGCCTTCGGCCTCGACGAGGCGGGCTACCGAGGTGCCCGCTTCGACGCCTGGAACCGCGAGGTGCGCGGCAACAACGATCTCCTCAACCTCTCTCGGCCGGAGGCGATCCGCGACATCCATCTCGCCTACTTCCGCGCCGGCGCCGACATCGTCTCGACCAACACCTTCTCCTCCACGCGCATCGCGCAGGCCGACTACGGCCTCGAGGACTTCGCCTACGAGCTGAACGCGGCGGGCGCGCGACTCGCGCGCGCGGCCGCGGCTCTTGCCCAACAGGAAGACGGCCGCCGCCGCTTCGTGGCAGGCGCGCTCGGCCCCACCAACCGCACCGCCTCGATCTCGCCCGACGTCTCGAACCCGGGCTTCCGCGCGGTGTCCTTCGACGATCTGGCGGCGGCCTACGCCGAGCAGGCGCGCGGTCTTATCGACGGCGGCGCCGAGTGCCTGCTGATCGAGACCATCTTCGACACGCTGAACGCCAAGGCCGCGATCTACGCCATCGAGAGCCTGTTCGACGAGCGTGGCGTTCGCCTGCCGGTGATGATCTCGGGCACCATCACCGACCGCTCCGGCCGCACGCTGTCGGGCCAGACGCCTGCGGCGCTATGGATCTCGGTGGCGCACGCGAAACCCCTTTCTATCGGCTTCAACTGCGCGCTCGGGGCCAAGGAAATGCGCGCCCATGTGGTCGAGATCGCGCGCGTGGCGCCGACCCTGGTGTGCGCCTATCCCAACGCCGGGCTGCCCAACGAGTTCGGCTATTACGACGAGAGTCCGGAGTTCATGGCCGAGCTCCTCGGCGAGTTCGCCGACGCGGGCCTCGTCAACATCGTGGGCGGTTGCTGCGGCACGACGCCGGCGCATATCCGCGCCATCGCCGAGGCGGTGAGGGGCAAGCCGCCGCGGAAGATTCCCGAGGTGCCGCCGCGGCTGCGGCTCGCGGGGCTCGAGCCGTTCGAGCTCACGCCGGAAATCCCCTTCGTCAACATCGGCGAGCGCACCAATGTCACCGGCTCGGCGCGCTTCCGCAAGCTCGTGAAGGCCGGCGACTATCCGGCGGCGCTCGCCGTCGCCCGCGACCAGGTCGAAGGCGGGGCGCAGGTCATCGACGTCAACATGGACGAGGGCCTGCTCGATTCCGAGAAGGCCATGGTCACCTTCCTCAACCTCGTCGCCGCCGAGCCCGACATCGCGCGGGTGCCGGTCATGGTCGACTCGTCAAAGTGGTCGGTGATCGAGGCCGGCCTCAAGTGCGTGCAAGGCAAGGGCATCGTCAACTCGATCTCCATGAAGGAAGGCGAGGAGGCGTTCCGCGTGCACGCGCGCTTGGTGCGGCGCTACGGCGCCGCGGTGGTGGTCATGGCCTTCGACGAGAAGGGCCAGGCCGATACGCTGGCGCGCAAGACCACGATCTGCGCGCGTGCCTACAAGATCCTGGTGGACGAGGTGGGCTTCCCGCCCGAGGACATCATCTTCGATCCTAACATCTTCGCGGTCGCCACCGGCATCGACGAGCACGCCGGCTACGGCGTCGCCTTCATCGAGGCCGCGCGCTGGGTGCGCGAGAACCTGCCGCACGCTCACGTGTCGGGCGGCGTGTCGAACCTCTCGTTCTCCTTCCGCGGCAACGAGCAGGTGCGCGAGGCCATGCACGCGGTGTTCCTTTATCACGCCATTTCGGCCGGCATGGACCTCGGCATCGTCAACGCCGGCCAGCTCGCGGTCTACGACGACCTAGCGCCCGAGCTGCGCGAGGCCTGCGAGGACGTAGTGCAGAACCGCCGTGCCGATGCCACCGACCGGCTGCTCGCGCTCGCCGAGCGCTTCAAGGGCGGCGGGCGCGAACGGCAGGAAGCGGACCTCGCCTGGCGCGAGTGGCCGGTGCAGAAGCGGCTCGAGCACGCGCTGGTGCACGGCATCACCGATTTCATCGAGGTGGACGTGGACGAGGCGCGCAAAGCGGCGCCGCGGCCGCTCGCGGTGATCGAAGGGCCGCTGATGAGCGGCATGAACGTTGTCGGCGACCTGTTCGGCTCGGGCCGCATGTTCCTGCCGCAAGTGGTGAAGTCGGCGCGCGTGATGAAGCAGGCGGTGTCGTTCCTCATGCCCTACATGGAGCACGAGAAGGACGAGCACGGCCTCGCCGGCGCGCCGGCGGCCGGCAAGGTGGTGCTCGCCACCGTCAAGGGCGACGTGCACGACATCGGCAAGAACATCGTCGGCGTCGTGCTCCAGTGCAACAACTACGCGGTGGTCGATCTCGGCGTCATGGTGCCGGCGCAGAAGATCATCGATACGGCGCGCGAGCAGAAGGCGGACATCATCGGCCTCTCCGGCCTGATTACGCCGTCGCTCGACGAAATGTGCCACGTGGCCTCCGAGATGGAGCGCCAGGGATTCAGTCTGCCGCTCTTGATCGGCGGCGCCACCACGAGCCGGGTGCACACGGCGGTGAAGATCGCGCCCAACTATCACCGCGGCCAGGCGCTGCACGTGATCGACGCGAGCCGTGCCGTCGGCGTGGTCTCGCACCTGATCGATCCGGAGAAGCGCAAGGGCCTCGTCGCCGAGACCAGGACCGAGTATTTGCGCCTCGCGGAAGCGCACGCGCGCTCGACCGACGACGCGCGCCGGGTGCCGCTCGCCGACGCGCGCGCCAATCGCCTCAAGCTCGATTTCGCCGCCTACACGCCGCCGAAGCCGAGCTTCCTCGGCGCGCGGGTGTTCGAGGCGGACCTTGCCGTGCTCGTGCCGTACATCGACTGGACGCCGTTTTTCGCCGCCTGGGATCTGACCGGGCGCTATCCTGCGATCCTCGACGACCCCAGAATGGGCGTGGCGGCGCGCGCGTTGCACCAGGACGCGCTCGCCATGCTCGAGCGCGTGGTGAAGGAGAAGTGGCTTCAGGCGCGCGCCGTGGTGGGCTTCTGGCCGGCCAACGCCGACGGCGAAGACGTGGTGCTGTGGAAGGACGAGGCGCGGGCCGAGCGCCTGGCGGTGCTGCATACGCTGCGCCAACAGATGCCCCGGCGCGACGGCCGCGCCAACCTCGCGCTCGCCGACTTCGTGGCGCCCGCGGGCGTGGCCGATTATCTCGGCGGCTTCACGGTCACCACCGGTATCGGCGAGGACGCGCACTCCCAGGCGCTCAAGGACGCAAACGACGACTATTCGGCGATCCTGCTCAAGGCGCTCGCCGACCGACTCGCCGAGGCGTTGGCCGAGCACATGCACGAGCGGGTGCGGCGCGAGCTCTGGGCCTATGCGCCGGACGAGCGGCTCTCCAAGGCGGACCTCATCGCCGAAAAATACCGCGGCATCCGGCCGGCCCCGGGCTACCCGGCCCAGCCCGACCACACGGAAAAGGGGACCCTGTTCCGCCTGCTCGGCCCGGAGACGGCAATCGGGGTGAAGCTCACCGAGAGCTACGCCATGTGGCCGGGGGCGGCGGTGTCAGGTCTCTACTTCTCCCATCCCGAGAGCGCCTACTTCGGGGTCGGGCGCATCGACCGCGACCAGGCGGAGGATTACGCGGCGCGGAAGGGCTGGCCGGTGGCGGAGGCCGAGAAGTGGCTCTCGCCGGTGCTGGCCTACGATCCGGCGCGGCCCCGGCGGGAGGCCGCGGCCTGACAAAGCAGAAGCGCCGGAAGGGGTGCTTCCGGCGCTCCTAACCTATTGTTCCGACTTTAGAATACGCCGAGGAGGATTGCTCCCAAGAACGCGAACGCGGCGCAGGCGGCGAGAACGTTGAAATCACGGGTTATAGCCAAGGTCGCCTCCCGTCTGATGTGAATCGAAGCTAGCGATCGGAGCCGATCCGACAAGCCTATCTTTGTTGCGGCGCAACAGAGATTGTCGGGGTTCGTCCTGGTAACGCGGGCTTCCGGCGCAACGTTCCTCAGGGGTTCGGCAATATTTTCGCGCCTGCGAGGTATTTGGTTAGGGCCGAGCTACCTAGTCAGTGAAAAGGCGAAGGCCCGGCGGTCGTCCCGCCGGGCCTTCCCACGTATGCCAGCCGGCCTGTAAGCCGGGTTCTGTAGGGCGGGATTGCTCCCGCGCGACGGCCATTCCTCTGGGACGCCGGTTGCCCGGCGCCTCGAGCAGCCTACCCGGATGACTGGTCCGAAGACCGGACTGGGCTCGCGCCCGCGCCATCCCTATTCGGCTTTGCTCCCGGTGGGGTTTGCCGTGCCGCCTCCGTTGCCGGAAGCGCGGTGCGCTCTTGCCGCACCGTTTCACCCTTGCCGCGGCCGAAGCCGTGGCGGTCTCTTCTCTGTGGCACTTTCCCTGAGGTCACCCTCGCCGGACGTTATCCGGCACCG
>Ga0209118_1000972_pt1 | contig 14154 bp, 8 predicted proteins | sample BlaSpr_A8_Ref_M1_FD_187988 | JGI IMG/M metagenome (GOLD analysis project Ga0209118, IMG submission 187988) | Forest soil microbial communities from Thunder Bay, Ontario, Canada - Black Spruce, Ontario site 2_A8_Ref_M1 (SPAdes) (version 2) | ecosystem: Environmental > Terrestrial > Soil > Boreal...
CACCAATCACCGGCGCCAGACGTATCTTTCAAGCCTGTCACAGGTAACGCAGCAAAGGGCGTCCATCTCTTACTCACCGCTTTTTTTCCGACCCAGCGATACCGGAGCCCCTTCGCACCTCGTGTCTGGATTTCGAGCAGGCGGCCCTGCACACTGGTTATGCCCCCGATACTATCAAACCGTTGTTCGGAATACTTTACTACGTGGGCACATCCGAGTGCCTCATTGAAGAGGCGGGGATTGTTGATCCCAGACGGCTCGAACACAACGAGAGCGCCCTTGCTCGCATAATGCCGTGCAAGGTTGATCGCGCCGCGCGAGACACGATCGAAAAAGAATACACGCGGAGATTTCACAACTTGCGCAATCGTCTGTGCAGCTGCCGCTGGAACGGCTGAATAACTCGGGAACCATGCTCCGCATTTCGGACATTTCCACGAAAACCGATGTGAGACTTCTCCATTCTCCCCCTCTCGTATTCGCTGCACAATGATTGGGGTATTGCTGCCTGGTTTGGCAGTCGCGCAGTCGGTTTTCACCCGCCAACGCATCATATCTCGGAGCACAAGTTTTGAAGCCTTGTCTCCGTTCATTCGAGCCACCGGATAACTCTTCCAGCCCAGGTAGCTCATGATGATCAGAACATTTCCGCACGTCCCACCGGCGTATAGGCGGGGCGACTTGGAACCGTTAGGACCAAGCACCAAATCGAGCGAGATCAGTCCGGTGCCGACGATGGTCGGCTTGCCGCTGACAATGAAGGGGTTGTCAGCGCTCATCCCATTCTCCTGATAACCACAATCCGACCGGTTCGCCGTGCTGTTCAGAGGCTTCGGCTGGCACATCGTCTCCCATGTGATAGCCGTGACACTCCACATGTGCGAGGCCGATCTCGATTTTGGCCGATTTGAAGTCGTACGCCACAAGCAAGGCTCCGACTGATAAAAGCTTCGAAGAAAGCGCGGAAATCACAAATTTGGAGCCGCCGAGCGAGCTCAATGATTCACGATAGGCGCGAATCGCCCTCGTTATTTGCCGGTACGCCTCAAATGGATTCTGCTCCGAGCAATAGATGAAATTGCGCGGTTCTACACGAAGCCGATCGAAAAGAAGATCGTGATACTCCATCACAAGATCATCGCCACGACGGGGATTTACTGATGGCGAAGGCAGGACTGGGCAAATTTCGTCAGGTACGACAAGGTCATAAATACGTTGAAGCTGTAGCCGTTGGCCTTCGCCAAGTAAAGGGATCCAGACTTTCGGCTGTCCGGCGGTTGCCTCGCGATCCATCGCACCGCTATACGGATAAAGGTAAACGGCAGTATCCTCAATTCCTTCATCACGAATATTTTGGTCAAGGGTCGCGTCGTCCCAAACAAAAACGTGGAAGTTCAGAATGGTCGGTTTCGGCCCTTCGCGCGCATGATCGAGGATGTAGAGGATTTTTGCAATCAACGGAATATAAACAGCGCGCGGCATTGCATTGATATCGAGAACGATGTCGGTATAGCCGCTGAATTCGTCCACGTTCCTAAACAAATTTCCGGCGCTACGCGAAGCAATGCGGTGACCTTCGGCGGAGCGTGTTTTGATTTCGCGCCGGTGGATTACACCGCGGTTCTCCAATATCGCGTTGAGCGCCCTAAAGTTCTCATCGACTCGCGCTTGATAGATTCGAGACGGAGAGGCCGCTCCTTCACTGAACTCAATAAGAGTCGCGTCGCGCCTTCCGGTTCCACCGCAATCGCAAACGAGGCGAGTGCCCAGACACATTCTTGGATCAAAACCTTTTGCAAGAATGAACAGAATGTCACGATCGCCCTCGCCGAGATGTGTCCGCCAAAAGGTTCTGAGGTTCGATCCTCGATTAAGAACATAGTTTTGCCATCGTAGAGTGGGGTTTACGATTTTGGGGGTCATATCAACTCCATCGTGCCATTCGGCGGCGCGAACCCGTTATTTAGCCATTTCGCTAACTCGGGTAACGACTTCTCCTTAAACTTTCCGTAGTTCAGTGGCAGGTCATAGGTAACACACAAGAGACGATTAAGATTAAGAACCATCCAGCGATCACCTTTGACTTTGTAGTCTAGATCCGCATCGAGCAGGTTGTGCGCGAGAGCGCTTGCAACAATGTCCGCTAGGATCGCGTGTTCCGGATTTGCGGCGAGATATTTCTCGGAAAGGAGTTTGTCTCGATCGCTCATCGAGATTGCGATGCCGTTAACACCCGGATCATTAGGCGCGCTGGGCTGAAAAGTGTACCACCGCGAAAACGCTCCGATAGCTTCTAGAAGTCTGCGCACTGATCTTCCTTTTGCCGCCCGTCGTGGAATCTCTTCCCACAAGCTTCTCGCTGCTCGCTTGATGATCGCTTCCTGTCGCGCCGGCGTCAGATCCGCCACGTGGCTTGGGCTGATGATAGCAGCCGAGACGACCTCCTCAAATTCATCGCCCGCCAACCAAAGAAATTGCTCGATGTTGGATGTTGCGAGTTTCGCTAGAGTTGCCGCCCCGAAATAATACGGGAGCTTGTATTCCCGAGAAAGAAACAATTCGGCCGCAGAGTTTAGGGATGAGTCGTCCTTGTGTTCAAGATCTTCTACGGCGAGCGAAAAATCAAAGGTGGATTGTTTCTTGCGGAGTTCTCTTTCTATGAGTACTTCGAGGGCTCTCCACGCAGTAGCACGCTCGCGAGGCGTTCCTGCGGCGGCTTCTCTGGCTTTAATCCAATCACCGAAAAGCGCTTTGCCACCCGCCTTCTCTCGCACGCGGGCAGATACCTCCGCCAACGCGTGCTCAAAAATTGCCTGCCATTCGGTTCCGTCGAGCGCGTCTTGCAGGCAAGAGCCGAACGTAGAGTTCTCCACGGACGACGATGCCTGCGCTCGTCGGTCCGCAATGTTAAATACAAGGCGCTCGAACTGCTTTGCATGTCGCCTCCAATAATCCTCGAGAAGGAGAACCTCCTCATATTCGCGTCCCTCAGTCATTCCGGAGGCGAGGAGTTCGTCGGTGCCCAGAGCTTCAAGACGCTCCGCCACCCACACAGGTGTGCTGATTCGCGCATTCAGAATTGTGGCCACGAGGCTTTCACGTTGTGACGTTGTGAGCTTATGGACATCGTCCAACATGATGAGCATGCGCTCAGCAACGGGCGCGCCGTCGATCAAGATCGACTCAGGGCGCAGCACGAGAAGAGAACTAAGCGAGTCGCTGCCGGAACCGGTGAAGTCTTCGGTATCGAAGCTGTCGATCGCGCCGCAAATTTCGTCCTCACGCCGCCGCGCCCAGTCGTAAATCGCCTGGCCCGAACAGGGCAGTTCAAGCCCATTGAAGTCGATGCCATCGTTTCCAGCGGTGACTGTGAGCCGGTCGAGGTTTTCAAGGATGTCGAGCCGGCGCAGCGAGAGGGCTTCTCGAAGGACCGCCAAGATCAATCGAGCGTCCAGCAGCGCGAACAGCAAGCGCTGTTCGCGCCCGCCATCGAGGCCCATATCCGCGAGGGCAACGTAATTCTTGTCACAGGAAAGCAGAATTCCGAGCAGGCGCGGGCCGTCATCCGAAATCGCACCGAGGTTACGCATTTTTTCGAACAGATCGACGTATTCCTCTTGCGCGCGGTGCGCGTGTAACTGCAGGAGCGGACCCGGAGTAAACAGACGAAGAAGCGATGTCTTTCCTCCACCAGCTGCGCTTCTGATGATACGCGTAGATAGTCGCTCATCTCCTTTGAGGAGATCGAGCACGCCCGGGGCGAAAAGTCGTACGAACGTCGCATCAACTTCGATGTTTTCGGAAGCACGCAACCGGAACGGATTACGCGGTTCCCTCATACTTCCTTGTGGCGGCTGACGCGGGGAAAGAGAGGCCGCATTTTTGCCTTATCAGACCAGAGTGGGTAAATGGAATTATTCGGCGTGTTGTGACTCAACACTAATGGCAGGCCGCATCCCGCGAAGCCAAATTTTAGATCTGTCTTCCCCTCCCGTGTATGATCGTCCTCCATTGCGGCGGCATTGTAGTAGTCGTCGAGGATCTGCTCGATCGCATCTCCGTGCCCGGGCAGCAGACAAACCTTCGAATCGATAGGATGGACGACTAAAATATCAAATGGAATGCTGTGCGGCCGGCACAGTTCGCCCAGCGCAGTATTCAAGTGAGTGCGCGCCTGCTCCGTAGCCATATACAGCACAAGAAGGATCTCGAGGTCTTTTAGATCCACGAGTTGCGACATGGGATTGTCGGGATGTGTTAGATCGCGGTGGAAGTCACCAATTTTTCCTTTGAATAGGCCGTCCTTGCTGCGCAGGTAGCTCGTTCCGCTTGCCGAAAAATCATCGAGCAAGACGACTGTGCGAAATCGAGCCGGGGGTTCCCTAGTCTCGCGTCCTTCAATGGTGGCGACATCAGCCCGCAGCTTTTCGATCAATTTTTCAACGCGTCCCAGCGAAATTTCGTACGACTGGAGCACTTGTTCATGGCCGATGTGCGGACTGCTGCTGCGTCGAAACGCGTCGGTCTGCGCGCCATCGCTCAGACCCAGAAACAAGCATTCCCGCTCTCGTACGCGGAATGCGTCTGTCCCCGCGACTTTCGCCACGTGGTAATGGTTCAGTCCCTGTTGCTCTGCCACTCGACGCAACAAGCGAGGCCGGACGAAATCAGGATACGCGATGCTGACGAGGTGGTTGATTTCAGCCGCCGAAAAGAAAATAAGCCGCGTCTTCACGAACTCATAAAAGGTATGCCTTTCTGCGGGTGTTCGAAGGCCGCTCAAGCACAGCGCAAGGCTTTCCACGAAGCGCATCCCCGGCGAGAATTGCTGATACTCGTCGTATTTATAAGCCGCCATGGCCTGGAGTACTGGCCGTTCTCGAGCGACATCATCCGGCGCCCATCCCATGACTCGGGCCAGTAGACGTTCGGCTAATTGATCCCTCATTTACGCCCTCCAACCAAGGAGTTCACGGCCACTCTGAATTGCGAACTCCTAACGCGGAAGGCCGCGAAATAATCGAGCAATGCCTGCACTCCACGATGTCCAGGGGCAGCTAGGTTCCAACAGTGTTGAGGATCGGCGGAGACTTGGTCGACGCTCAAGGAGTAGGGGCCGGCGAGAAGTAGAGCATCATTGCCTGGTGGTCGTCCCCGGTCGCCGATGCACAGAACGGCATCGCAATCTTGCAAGCCGAAAAGCTTACGGACCTGTTCGACAACGGCGGTTTTGGACGCGTGCGATGGCGTCACGTCAACAGCGTGACTGGACGTCACAACGTTGAATTTTCTCTTTTCGACGACACCAGCGACCACCTCCCACAGCAATTCGAGAGCGACCGCCGGGGCAGGAGTAACGGAGATTTGACCCGCGCGAACTTCACACATCGCATTGGCTGATATGAAAGGGTGAGCACGCAGTTGATCACTCAAAATCTTCATTTCCGGTGACGGCGTTGCGCGACTCGGCACGTTTTCATCGTTCAGCAGCGCCGTTTCAAAACCGTTATAGTACCCGATTACGAGGCGCCCCCACAAATTTTGCGGCAGCATGCCCTGTAGATCACGGCGTACCGATTGTCCTCGTCCCGTAGCGATGCCGAGGGGAATACCGTTTTCAAGCAGCACAGTCAGGTGGTGAGCCACTTCCTCGCTCAAACCGGTAAATCGTTCGCTCACATCGCACAGCGTGCCGTCATAATCGAAGACGGCGCTCTTGAAGCGCGCTTGAGAGAGTCGCTCACCAAATTCAGCGAGGGCCGCGGTCCATTGAGGTGCCGCATCATGTAGAACATCACCGCTCTTCCGAGTGATAAATCGCTGCCTCAGCGCTTTTGATTTAGGAACACGTTCCCGATCATTTCGTAGATGATAAATTCGCCTGCCGAATGCTGGAACGCATGGCCGACCTGGATCAATCCCGCGGGCTTTCCCCGCGAAGCCGCTGATAGCGATAGCTGCGCACAAGGCTGCCAGTGCGGAGACGGCGGTGTCGTCGGCGAACTGAAGCCTCGCCACGGGAATTGAATCCGGAAGAAGTTGTAGCGTGCGCTCCGCTAGTCGCCTTACGTTCGGCGTTATGAACGCAAGAACAGCGGTGGATTTTCCCTTTTTCGCCAACCAGTGATGTCGCCCGTGAGCGAAGTGCCGATAGTCTGCCAAATGCGCCGGTCCGATCGCGGCCTCTGTAAATTTCGACTCTAGATCAGATGCAGCAGCATGCAGTATCGGCGGGAATAGGATGCTTAGGTGCTCCCTGTCCCATAGTGGGCGGCAGATGGTTTCCCACTTCGCGACACCTGCGCGCCCGCCGACAAGACCAAAAAAATCTGGCGGCAAACCGGCACTCGGGGCGGCTGACACCTGATACGCTCGTGTCAGAGCAATACAAAAGGCGAATAGGGAATTTGTCGCGAGAAAGCCGTCGTCGCCGGTCGGAGGCGCCAATTCGCAATACTCGACATGTCGGTAGCGTGCGACTAAGCGCGTAAGCTTGCTGCCAGAGCGGCACGTTAGCACAGCGACACGAGCGGGTTCTTGGAACACGACGTTCTCGAACGCATCTATTATATCGGGATTTCCGCCGCTTGCACTCAGCAGCAATGTAGAGACGTCCACGCCGGCAACGGCGAAAGCCCTCGATTCCAATGGTGTCATGGCTTTGGCGATACGGCTGCAGTGCCTCTGATGCAGCGAAACGGCGAAGTGTGCGGCGGATAGAGAACCGCCAGATCCGATTGCAATCAATGGCCCCGCCATCGAAGCCTGAATCGCTCGTCGCAACGCATCAATAGGCGATTGAGCGGCGAAATGATACGTTTCTGGGAGACTTTCGATCTCTGTCTTGTAAGCCTTACCCACTGGCCGCCTCCGCGCGCTTTTTCCCGTTAGGATGGAGCATCGATGTCAAGCGTATCAATTGCCAGCCGTCTGACAATCTCAGTCGACGTGAGATATTACTTCGTGGTCCGATGCCGTGCGTTTATGCTTCGCAATGTGCCGAGGCTTTTGGCAACATGATCGAATTCGCCCGATGAAAGTTGGCACAAAGTCTCTGCTGATCGGAGTTCACCAGATATTATGGCATCCGTTTACTGTCTATCGCGCATGGACGCGACTCTATGGACGTCCAACGGTGCGGGAAGCGATCTGCATCCTTTTACACGACTGGGGATATTGGGGCTCGTCCGAAATGGACGGCGCCAACGGAGTGCGACACCCCGAAGTTGGCGCAGCAGTTGTTGGGTTTTTCTTTGGCGACGCGCACCGAGAACTTGTGCTCCTGCACAGCCGAAGGTATGCGCGGGAGCACGGTCGCGATCCTTCGAAACTCTGTTGGGCAGATAAGCTCTCGATTGTTTACGAGCCGGACTGGTTCTACCTCCTGCGCGCACGTGCGTCCGGTGAACTCGACGAATATCGCAGGCAGGCACTGAATTGGATCGGCCCCGACAAGTCGGACCGTGAATGGTTGCTTTGGGTCAAACGTCGATTCGCCAAGGCAGCGCTAACGGAATCCCGTGCATTATTCGCAGCTCCGTCTCAACGTCTCTCACAGAAAGAAGGCGGGATGCACAGCGCCACGGCAAAGGATTCTTTCCCCACTTCCGCGGTTGTTAAGGCACCCTGACTCAGCTGCAACCCTGGCTCGTCCCGCATTCCGTGCAGACGCCGCACGCGCCGGCGCGCACGACTTTATTGCTGCCGCAATGCGAGCAAATGATGTCCATGAACATGTTGCCGAGCACTTCCTGCACGCGATCCGCGTGGGTGTGCCCGTTGCCGCTGACGTGGGGCTCGCCTTCGTTCGGCGCATGGCTCGTGATCACGTCGATCAATTCTTTCTCAGCCGTGCGCGGCAGATCGGAGACGGGACGATTGATCGCCTTTTTTTCCATCTCCGGAATCTCCTTCATCGGCAACTCGCTCTGGCCGCGATTGGGTGACGTCGCCTCCTTATAGCCCGGGATGAACTGGCAGCCGAGCCAGCGAAAGACGTAATCGGTAATGCTGGTGGCGTTCCGGATATCGGGGTTCTTCGTGAATCCGCTCGGTTCGAAGCGTTGATAAGCAAATTTTTTCACCAACCCCTGTAGCGGAACGCCGTATTGCAGGGCGATGGAAGTGAGCGTCCCCACCGTGTCCATCAATCCCCCAATTGTGCTGCCTTCCTTCGACATCGTAATGAAGAGTTCACCGGGCTGACTATCTTCGTAGAGACCGACCGTGATGTAGCCTTCGTGTCCCGCGATCTCGAAGCGGTGCGTCAACGACATGCGGGTATCCGGCATCCGATGCCGTGACGGTTGATCGAGGCGGAGGCGGAGCGACGCGACTTCCTGGTCGAGTTCCACGATGCGGCTTTCCAATTCGCCGCGATCCAGATTGGCCACCGGTTCGTAGTCCGTCGCGCCCATGTCTTTTGTTTTGCGCGTGTTCAACGGCGCGGATCGCTTCGAGCCATCGCGATAAATGGCGATCGCTTTCAAACCAAGCCGCCACCCTTCGATGTAGGTGTTCATGATTTCGTCGACGGTCGCCGTTTCCGGCATGTTGACCGTCTTCGAAATGGCGCCGCTTAAAAATGGCTGCGCCGCCGCCATCATTCGCAAATGCGCCATGTAACCGAGGCTACGCTCGCCCTTGTAGGCCTTGAACGCGCAATCGAAGATCGCGATGTGTTCCGGCTTCAGCCCGGAGGAAATCGTCGAGCCGTCGGAATCGGGCACGTCCTCGATCGTGTCAAACGCGTCGATGTGCGCGATGATGCGCTCGATCTCTTCGGAATTGTAGCCGAGCTTTTCCAGCGCCGGTGTCACGGTCTGGTTCACGATTTTCAACATGCCACCGCCCGCGAGCAGCTTGTATTTCACCAGCGCGATGTCCGGCTCGATCCCGGTCGTGTCGCAATCCATCAGAAAACTGATCGTGCCTGTAGGCGCGAGGACGGTGACCTGGGCGTTGCGATAACCGTAGCGCTTGCCGAGTTCCGCCGCGCTGTCCCAAACTTTCGCCGCTTCTTCTTTCAAGTAGCCGAACTCCTCATTCGCCGCGATCTCGCTCACCGCCGACCGGTGCAGCTCGATCACTTCGTGCATCGGCGCGATGTTATTCTTCGCCACCGGCCGCGGGACGCCGCTGCAATGCGCATCGCGGTAGCCTGGGAACGGTCCCATGGCCCGCGCGATCCGGGCGCTCTGCTCATACGCTTCGCCGGTCATGATCGAAGTGATTGCGCCGCAAATGGCGCGGCCTTCCACGCTGTCGTAACCGTAGCCGTAACTCATGATGAGCGAGCCGAGGTTAGCGTAACCAAGTCCGAGCGTCCGGAAGATGTGGGAGTTCTCCGCGATTTCCTTGATCGGGTAGCTGGCATTATCGACCAGGATTTCCTGCGCCGTGATATAGATCCGCGCGGCGGCCTTGAAACGTTCGACGTTGAAGACGCCATCATCGCCCTTGAACTTCATCAGATTCAGCGACGCGAGATTGCAGGCGGTGTTATCGAGAAAAAGATATTCCGAGCACGGGTTCGTCGAGTTCTGGCGGTCGGTGCCTTTGCAGGTGTGCCATTTGTGAATGGTGGAATCGAACTGCATCCCGGGATCGCCGCAAACGTGCGTGCCCTCCGCGATCTTGCGCAGCAATGTCCGCGCGTCTTTGCGATCGCACGGTTTGCCGTCGCGCACCATCCGTGTCCACCATTCGCGCCCTTCCACGGCCGCGTCCATGAACTCGTCGCTCACGCGCACGCTCAGATTTTCATTCTGATACATGACCGAGCCGTAGGCGTCGCCGTTGTAACTGCCGTCGTATCCCTGCTCGATCAGCGCCCACGCTTTTTTCTCTTCCTTCTGCTTCGCGTCGATGAATTCCTCGATGTCCGGATGCCAGTCTTTGAGCGTGTTCATCTTCGCGGCCCGGCGCGTTTTCCCGCCGCTCTTCACCACGTTCGCCACCTGATCGTAAACTTTGAGAAACGAGAGCGGCCCGCTCGGTTTCCCGCCGCCGCTCAATTTTTCGCGTGTGCTCCGGAGCGACGAAAGATCGCTCCCCGTGCCGCTCCCGTACTTGAAGAGCATCGCTTCGCTCGTGGCCAGCCGCATGATGTCTTCCATCGTGTCGCCCACGCTCTGGATGAAGCAGGCGCTGCCTTGCGGATACTCGTACTGGGTCGAGGCGCGCTCGGCCCGGCCCGTCTCGCGATTGTAGAAATAATTCCCCAGTCCGCCGTCCCGCCCGATGCCGTATTGATGATGCAACCCGACGTTGAACCAAACCGGCGAATTGAATGCGCCATGCTGATTCACGCAAAGCCAGGTCAGCTCATCGTAAAACGTTTCCGCTTCCTCCGCGTTGGCGAAATATCCGTCCGCAATGCCCCAGTCAGCAATCGTGCGCGTGACGCGATGCACTAATTGCCGCACCGACGTTTCCCGGCCGCCCTTATGCGGATCGGTCCCGTTGGCGATGTCGCCGTAAAAATATTTCGAGACCGCGATCTTGGTCGCGAGCGCGCTCCAGCTCTTCGGCACCTCGATATTTTCCTGCTTGAAAATCACCTTGCCGCCATCGTCGGTGATCTCCGCCGTGCGCCGCTCCCAATCGATCTGGTCGACTGGCGCGACCTTCGCGTCGCTGAAGACACGCTCGAAGCGCAGCCCGGTGTTTTTCTTCTTACTCGCGCGATTTTTTGTGCGAACGGACGATTTCCGGGATTGATGAAGTGAAGAGGAGCGAATTCCAGGTTTGAGTTGAATCATGGCGGGTCCGGCGAGGCTATTTGTGAATAAGTGGCGTTTTTCCCTGGGAGCGCGTCGGGGCATAACCTGTGAGTAGCCGGCGAACAGCTACCAACAAGATGCAGTGGACTCGCAGCAGGCGGAACACAAGATGCAGTATGGGGGTGCCTGTTCGTCAAGCACAAATTTTACCGAGGTGGAACCGGCTGCTGGGCTGCGCGTTAAGTGGCGGCGGCTGCCCTCCACAAGCATTTTTTTGACGGATTTTCGAACGAATTGGCCGTTCGAACGGTTGCAATCATCGGCTCACATCCCATAATTACGGCGCGATTCGCGATCGAACATCGCAGGAAGGGTGGCTGAGTCCGGTTGAAGGCACTCGACTCGAAATCGAGCGTGGGGTTAAACTCACCGTGGGTTCGAATCCCACCCCTTCCGCCAGCATCACCCGCTTTTTGAATCGCCCGACTTGCCAGCTTTCGCGCACCGCGAAACCGGGATGGGAACGCGGCTCGACTGGTTGGCGCGTCACGCGCAAGGGTTACAATCCGGCCCCGTGCGATCACTCTCCAGAGCCAAAGCAAAGTTTAGATAATCCCACCCCTTCCGCCAGTGCGAAGGCACCTAATTGAATGGTGCAGCCTGAGAGTTCTCGCGCGTTGCGGAGACCCGATTGCTGCGCGAATGGCGCCCGGATATTCTAAGACAGGAAGACAGAGACTTCCCTGATCACGTCTTCTACGCGGAGCGTTGAAAGACATTCGATCTTTTTTCCGCAGGCGCGAAAACGATCGCGGAACCAGCAAGGCTCGCACGGCAATCCGGAGCGGAGCACTTTGACGTTCGGGGGCATCGCTCCAAGCGAGTGATCTGGAGTCGGGCCGAAGAGCATCACAGTTGGCGTGCCCACCGCGGCGGCGACGTGGCTCAAACCGCTATCGTTACCCACCACCACGCCGGCGGCCGCCATCAGTTCCGCCGTTTCGCGCAAAGAGAGTTGTCCCACACGCGAGCGCACGTGAGCCGGGAAATTCATGGGCGATCCGTCGTTTCGCTTCAGGTCATCGAGCGTCCCGACGACAACGACATCGCTGAAGGCAGCTGCCAATTCAGCGAAATGTGGCCAGCGTTTTGTCGCCATGATACCGGTCTTGCAACCGGGTGCGAGCACGATCGTGCCAGAGGTAACTCCGAACTTTTGCGAAGGAGCGATCGGTAGGCACGGTCGCGGCGCGCGATCGGGTGGATAATCCAATGCGCGCGCGAAGTGGAGATAGAAGGCCTGCTCATTTTCGTAAAACAACGAATCGGGCGGGCGCATCAGGGCGTTCGGCCGATTCGCGATCGCGCGTCCGAAGCGTGCCTGATAAAAAGGCGGCAACGCAGGTGCGATTCGCTCGTAACGGGCCAGCGGCGGCTGCGAGAGCCCGGTGAAAATCTCCTGCACCACGCTCCACGGCCTGAGCAAATCGGAAGTCTCGGCATAATCAGCCGCGAGTAACACATCTACGGCGAAGCCGAGCTCGTGCAGTGCCAGAAGGAGCGGCGTCGCCAGCACCACGTTACCAATGCCGGCCCCCAACTGAACGAGGCTCGAATGCTTCAGCCGCATCAGACTTCGTGCGGAATCACCAAGCCGCTCCATTGTAGGGTAACGAGTACCGTTCGCTCCCGGTTGGTCCACCCCACTTATGGATGTAATGCTTCTCGTGCCATTGCCATTGGGAAGCTACTTCGGCAGCAATCGCCGTATCTGCATGTAGGGTCTGGCTGGAATGGTGCAGAACTTTGTCGCCGCCGAAATTAGCGCATTCCCAACCGCGCAATTTCATTCGGTGGTAATAGTCGTTGTCTGCGAAGTACCAGCGAAATGTCTCGTCCCACGGACCGATGTCCCGGAGCGCGGCGCTGTTGAAAATGGCGAAAGCATCATAACAGGTGAAAACAACTCCCGCTCGAGGTCGTTCACGGGCGAATTCTAAAATGCGCGATGCCACGTTACCGATGCATTCCGCATCGTTGTGCATGAAGACAAGATGCATTGCGCCGCGCGCGCGCGCTTCCGCTTGCGCCCAATTCATCATCTGCGTGAAGGACATGAGCGGCGTGGCCGCGCGATAGACTCCAGCGATCTCCGCTAGCCACGGGTATTCACCGAACCTCAGGCCATCGACCGATTGATCGATGATCACGAGATCCGGCCAAAGCTCTGGAATCGATCGCACGGCCCGAGCGAGCAAGTCCGGTCGGTTCCGATATGGGATGTAGGCGAAATAATCTGTGCCAGGGACTCGTTCACTCCGGAACGTCCACACTCCACGCTTAGAGCGTTGCTTGCGGTAGATCCAATTCGCACCACCGTTGACGATCGTAAGCTCTGAGAGGGGCAGCGTCTCGTGCACGGCGATGAGGACGCCGGGCCAATCCGCATCATCGCCAGCGATCACGCCGCCGACCTTAAGCTTTGGCAGCCACGCCCTCACATCCTCCCGCGTACTGGCATAATCGTGTGCGCCATCAATCATGACGAAATCAAGCGATTCTGAAGCAAACGCGGTAGCTGCTACCGCGGAAGGCTGGATGATCGGGCGAACCAGGTCCCAAATTCCTCCCAGCCTCAAGTGCTGTTCAAAGGAGGTAAAGGTCGCACCATTTTGCCCGGCGGAATGAGTCCCCGGCGATTGGAGCGATCCGTGCCAGGAGTCCACGCAGTAGAGACCGATTTGCTTGCCGGAGTTCGCGATTTCTACAGCCATGTACGCAGCAGAGCGCCCGTGCCAAGAGCCTACTTCCACAAAAATCGCCGGACTGGCTGCCTCTCGGATCGCTGCGTCGTAGATCTCGCGGAAATTAAACCAACCTTCGATCGATTCGTAAAAATGGTTCACGCGTTGCCAGACATTTGGTTACGGAGGTCAGCTCAGTCGTTGGCCGGCGCAAATACAAAAACTTCCCATTGTATCCGTCGCGGAAGTTCGTGAAGATTAAACGTGCGCTCCACCGCGCGGTGGAGAACATCCTGGCGCCAGCCGGCGCGCAAGATCAGGTCGTGCCACCAAGCGCGGCTTCTGAGCGTGATATGTGAGAGATCGCGGTCCTCTTCCGCGAGTCGCTTCTGCGTTGGCTCGGCTTCGCAAGTATGAATGACGGCGACGAGCGCGTGGCGGGTTCGCTTTCGTGCGCGCTCGAGAAAGACCAGAGCTTGTGATTCCGTCAGGCTCTCGAGCAGGAAGAAGCTCAGGGTCACGTCGAAATCGCGGTCGAATTCAAACTCCTCTACGCTGGCCACGCGCACGAAAGGCTTGGCCGATTCTTCCGCGCGCTCGATCGCCCACGGACTGTGGTCGAAACCCCAGGCTTCTTTGCCGCGTTCCCGCAGTGTCCGGACGAGGAAGCCCTTCGCACAGCCGGC
>Ga0209118_1000973_pt1 | contig 14134 bp, 11 predicted proteins | sample BlaSpr_A8_Ref_M1_FD_187988 | JGI IMG/M metagenome (GOLD analysis project Ga0209118, IMG submission 187988) | Forest soil microbial communities from Thunder Bay, Ontario, Canada - Black Spruce, Ontario site 2_A8_Ref_M1 (SPAdes) (version 2) | ecosystem: Environmental > Terrestrial > Soil > Boreal...
CTCACATCTGCACATTGCATGACGTGGGCTCGCAGGACGGCACCGAGTATCTCGTCATGGAGTACCTGGAAGGGGAAACGCTTGCGGCGCGCCTGGAGAAAGGGCCGCTGCCTGTCGAACAAGTGCTGAAGCTCGGCATAGAAATCGCGGACGCACTCGACAAAGCGCATCGCCAGGGTATCGTTCATCGCGATTTGAAGCCCGGCAACATTATGCTGACGAAGTCGGGCGCGAAGCTGCTCGATTTCGGCCTGGCGAAGGCGGCGATGCCGGCGGCGTCGGGAATGACACTGACGGCCGCAGTGACGCGAACCACTCCGGTCACGCAGCAGGGCACGATTGTGGGAACTTTCCAGTACATGTCGCCCGAGCAGGTGGAAGGAAAGGAAGTGGATGGGCGGAGCGACATCTTTTCGTTGGGTGCGGTGCTGTACGAGATGTTGACGGGACGGCGCGCGTTCCCGGGCAAGAGCCAGCTCAGCGTGGCCTCGGCGATACTGGAGAAGGACCCGGAGCCGATCAGCACGCTGCAGCCGATGACTCCTCCAGCGCTGGAGCGCGCGGCGAAGCGCTGCCTAGCAAAAGAACCGGACGATCGCTGGCAGACCGCGCGGGACCTGCTGCTCGAATTGAAATGGATTGCCGAGGCAGGTTCGCAGGCAGGCGTGCCAGCACCGGTGGTTTCGCATCGTAAGTTACATGAGCGGCTGACACAAGTAGCGGCGGCGCTCATGGCACTGATCGCCATCTCGTTTGCTATAGCCTTTGTGCTGCGCGCGCCGAAGCAGCTGTATCGTGCCACCCTCCTGCCGCCAGAAAAGACGTTGTTCGTTACCATGGGTTCTTCGAGTGGTCCTCCCGTGGTTTCACCTGACGGTACTCGCATGGCTTTCACAGCACGCGACGATAAGGGTCACATCATGCTCTATGTCCGTTGGCTGAGTGCGACGAGCGCGCAGCCACTGGCGGGCACCGACCTTGCATCGTATCCGTTCTGGTCGCACGACTCACGCAACCTCGGGTTCTTTGCTCGCGGCAAGCTGATGCGTGTGCCGGCGACGGGAGGGCCGGTGCAGGTGCTCGCTGACGTCGGCGACGGGCGCGGCGGAACGTGGAATTCAGGAGATGTGATCCTCTACGCTCCGGGACCGTTCGAGACGTTGATGCGGGTGCAGGCTGGAGGCGGTATCCCAGCCCCTGTTTCTAAGTTTCTCGCGGGAGAAAGCAGCCACCGTTGGCCATATTTCCTTCCAGACAACAAACATTTCTTGTTCTTTGCGCGCAGTGGCAATGCCGGTGTTTGTGTTGGCTCGCTCGATTCGCTCGAACACAAGCAACTCTTCGCTAATCCGACCGCCGCCATGTATGCGCCGCCCGGCTATCTGCTATACCAGCACGATCAGGTCTTGGTGGCGCAACCCTTCAGCATCCGTACGCTTGAGGTTACCGGCGACATCATCCCGGTGGTTGAGCAAGTGGCCGCTAATGTGCCCGTCTTTCGCAGCGTCTTCTCGGTTTCGGAGAACGGTGTGCTGGTCTATCAGCACGGCGCCGGCGTTGTTGACTGGCGCCTTACCTGGTTTGATCGCCAAGGCAAGCCGATGAGCTCAGCGAGCGAGGCGCAACGCTACAACTGGCCGACAATTTCTCCTGATGGCAAGCGAATAGCAGTAGGGGTGTTCGACGTTCGCAAGGGCGGAGATGATATCTGGATTTACGACTTGGCGCGCGGTACGAGCACTCGCCTGACGCTGGATTCCAACAGTTGGGAGAACCACCCGCTTTGGACTCCGGACGGTAAGAAGATCATCTTTACCTCCAATCGCAACGGCGGCCACACTCATATTTACGCCAAAGCAGCCGACGGCAGCAGCGAGGAAGAGACAGTACTCGACGATGAAGCGGACGACGAAGCGAACTCCATCTCGCCAGACGGCCGGTACATTGCTTACCAGAGTACCAATCCCACCCGTACCGGTAAGACAAAGCCTGATATTTGGGTCCTCCCACTGTTCGGTGAACGAAAACCATTTCCCGTGGTACAAAGCCCATTCAGAAACTGGATGTCGGCCATTTCGCCGGATGGCAAGTGGATGGCGTACGCCAGCGACGAGAGGGGGGAGCAAGAGGTTTACATTACCCGATTTCCCGGCGGGGGCGCCAAGTGGCAGGCCTCAAACGGGAACGGATACGCGCCCAGCTGGCGCGGCGACGGTAAGGAACTATTCTTTCTCAGCCAGGACTATCACATGATGAGCGTGGACGTAAATGCCTCCGCCGAATCTGTAACATTGGGCGCGCCGCGAGTGCTTTTCCAAACCTCCCCGTCAACCCTTGCGCTGGGTCCCTACGCCGTGACTGCTGACGGTAAGAGATTCCTCATTAACTTCTACTTTGGCGGGCAAGACTCCGGCGAACCGCTCACACTTGTCACCGACTGGACGACAGAGCTGAAACGGAAATGAGCCTCCAATCAGGCACAAAACTTGGGCCGTACGAGATCGGCGCGCCGCTGGGGGCGGGCGGTATGGGCGAGGTGTACCGCGCGCGGGACACGCGGCTCGACCGCACGGTGGCGATCAAGGTTCTGCCGGAGCACCTTGCTGATAGGCCCGAAGCGCGACAGCGCTTCGAGCGCGAAGCCCGCGCTGTCTCAACGTCGTGCTGAACTGGTTTGAAGATTTGAAGCGCCGCGTGCCGCCGGGAAAATGAACTCCGCCATGATTGGCACAAACATTTCCCGCTACCGCGTCGCGGAACACTTGGCGAGCCAGCATCATTAAGAGGAGAGTGTGTGGAGCGCAGAGAGTTTCTAGCAATCACGAGTGCGGCTGCGCTGGCAGCAGGCAGCCGGGCTTTTTTGCCAAATCTTGCGCAGGTGACTCAAGGAGCGGCTGCGGCTGATTTCACGATTCGAATTGAGGAAGTATTGGTGGAACTTGCGCCGGGGCGGATTGTGAGGACGATCGGCTACAACGGCACGGCTCCCGGACCGGTTCTGCGGATGCGTGAAGGGAAAAAGATTAGCGTGGAGGTAATTAATCATACGGGAGTGCAAGAACTGGTGCACTGGCACGGACAATTTGTGCCGCCGGATGTAGATGGATCCGCCGAGGAAGGAACGCCGGGAGTTCCCGGGCATGGGCGGCGGCGGTACACGTTCACGCCGCGCCCGGCGGGGACGCGTTGGTATCATACGCACGCGATGGCGGAGCGAAATCTTCACCGGGGTTTGTACACGGGACAGTTCGGGTTTCTCGTCGTGGAACCGAGCAGCAATCCCGGAAGCTACGATCAGGAAGTTTTCCTGGCGCTGCACGAGTGGGAGCCTTTCTATACGAATGAAGAAGAGGAGGAGGAAGAAGCGGGGTGCATGCGGCCGGATGGAGCCCGCGTCGCGCTGGCTTCTTACCGGGTGGGGGCGGCAGAGAAGGCCAACGGCCTGGAAGTTGGCTACCACCGGTTTTCCATCAATGATAAGGCACTGGGATACGGCGAACCGATCCGAGTGAAGGAAGGGGAGCGCGTTTTGATGCATCTGCTGAATGCCAGCGCCACGGAAAGCCGGCGGATCGCGCTGCCCGGGCACAAGTTCACGGTTGTGGCGCTGGATGGGAATGCGGTGCCGACACAAGCTTCGGCGGAGGTTCTGGAAATCGGGCCCGCCGAACGAGTGGACGCGATCGTCGAAATGAACCAGCCGGGCGTGTGGATCCTTGGGACGACGAATGATGAGGACCGCAAGGGAGGAATGGGCGCGGTTGTCGAGTATGCGGGGCAGAATGGGCCGGCGCAATGGACGGCGCCGCCGAAGATTACCTGGGACTACACCATTTTCGGAAAGCAAGAGGCCGCGCCGGATGCGGATGAGACGATTCCCTTGATCTTCAAGAAAATTCCCGGCGGCAAGGGCGGGATGAACCGCTGGACCATCAACGGAAAATCGTACCCGCAGACGGAACCCATCGTGGTGCACCAGGGGCGGCGCTACCGGCTGATTTTCGACAACCAGAGCGATGATGCGCACCCCCTACATCTGCACCGGCATTCGTTCGAATTAACGAAAGTGAAGGGCAAGAGCAGCAGCGGAATAAAAAAAGACACGGTAATGGTGAAGCGCGGCAGTCAGGTGGAAGTCGACTTTGTGGCGGACAATCCCGGGGCGTCGCTGTTGCATTGTCACCAGCAACTGCACATGGATTTCGGATTTATGACGCTGGTCAAGTATGCGTGAGCGCTGAAAGAAGGGAGCTACAGCGGTTGCACCGTCGTCGGCAACCTACTACTTCAATTCGGCGAGCTTCTTGTCCAGGTGGGCGAGAGCGGCTTCGAGAGATTTACGATGATTGGGGTTCGTGGCTGATTCGAGGTCATTGAGAACGCGGGTGCGCGACAGTTGCAGATCCTTGCGCTCCTGCTCGAGCTTTATCTGTTCATCACTTTTTGGACCGGAGCCTGAGGTCCACTTCGATCTTTCGGTTGTGTCCACCTGCGATTCAACGTCTTTGCTTTCCCAGCCTCGAGCCATACAAGTATTTTGACATAGTTCCGGTGCTTCGCGGATTTTCCTTGGAGGAAAGTTTTCGGAAGAGACAATTACGCGCCGGCGGCGCGGCGCTTTGGGGCGACAGGCGGGGCCGCGGGCAGGGCCGCGCGAAGCGAGGTCTCCGCCCCGCGTGCGAGGAGTCCGGCGAAGATGCCGCGGTAGGAAAATTCGGCGGTGTGATCGAGCCAGCGAATCTGCAGATTCCAGCAGCCGGCGGATTCTTCGGCGCGCACCGAGGAAATTTCCGGAGCGGGGATGACGAGCAGCGGCTGAAAGTGGGAATCGAAAACCGAGATATTTTCCGCGCTCACAAAAATCTGCACCGCGGCGGCGGGCGTATTCCCGGGCTGATATTTGCCACCGTCCAGCACGAGGGGAGCGCCGAGCTCGCGCGCTTTGCGATTGGCGAGGGTCTCGGTATCTGCGCGAGGCAAGAGAATGGCTACTGTAAACATTGCCAGACCGGCGATCCCGGCGGTCCAGCTATGCCACAAGCTCAGAGGAAGAATTACCAGCGCGGCGCCGGCCAAACCGAGTGCGACGCGGAACAACTGCCAGGAGCGCGGGTTGCGCCGCAGGTGCAGCAGGTTGCGAGCGAGCTGTGAAAGAGCGAAAAGAATATGAATGGAGACGTTGGGGAAGCGGTCAGGCGAACCTGGCCGACGAGTCATCTTCTGCGTCAGCGTACTCATTTTCGAGCTTTCATCAGCGCCTAACATTGGCACGCAAGGTCTATGGCTTTAGACCGTTGATCTCACGCATGCGCGCAAAGGCGCGGCGAACGTGGGGAATGGTGATGGAGCCGCCCACGATTAGCGCAACGTTCAGCGCGTCGATCACTTCTTCACGTTTCCAGCCTTCTTCGCCGCAGCGAACCAGATGATAGGTGATGCAATCGTCGCAGCGAAGCACGGCAGAAGCCACGAGTCCAAGGAGTTCTTTTGTCTTTGTGTCGAGCGGACCGGGCTCATAGGCTTGATGATCCAAGGCGAAAAAACGTTTCATGCCGAGATGGCCGCAAGCGAGGATTTCTTCGTTCAGTTCGGCGCGAAATTTTTGAAAATCGTCCAGGCGATCCGCCATGGTTCCTCCGGGGGGACATGAGCCTTCGATGGACACGCCGACCGTGGCGCTATTATGAACGCATTTCGGGCGGGATTGGACCGCGCCTTAGCGAAGCGCGGAAAAATCAATTCCTCAGGGGCTAAAGCCCCTTGAGAGCGCAAGTTTTATGTCGGAGCTCCCGACAGGAGTCGGGACAGGTGCCGCTCCGACCCCCTGACGAGAAAACAGTTTTAAGCAGACTGAGAAAGATTTCAAGGGACGTAGCCTGGGCCGCGGAGGACTTTGCCGGGAAGCGCGCCGGTCATTTTGCCCTGATCGATGACGGGCGCGCCGTTCACGAGGACGTAAGCCATCCCTTGAGAAAGTTGATTGGGATTTTCAAAGGTGGCGAGGTCGCGGACGGTGGCAGGATCGAAGATCACAACATCGGCCCACATGCCGGCGCGAAGCAGCCCACGGCCTTCGAGGCGGAGGCGCTGCGCGGGCAGCGCGGAAAATTTTCGGATGGCGTCTTCGAGAGTGAGCTTGTGCTCTTCGCGCACGTACTTGCGCAGGATTCGCGGAAATGTGCCGTAAGCGCGGGGATGAGGATGATCCCGGCCGAGAATGCCTTCGGGAGAGGCGCCGGAAGAGTCGTTATCGAGCGAAACCCAGGGCTGCTGAAGAGCGAGCACAACGTCCGGCTCTGACATGCCGAACACTGCGACCTGGGGGAAAGCGTTGTCGGCAATGAGAAAGTCAAAGAGTGCGTCCATGGGTTCTTTGTTCCAGAGTTTTGCGATCTCCGCGAGTGTCTTACCTTGCAGCGGCAGTAACTTCGGATCCTTCACTGTGCAAATGAGGACCTGATCGGGGCCGGTGATTTCCTGCCATTCGTTGTCCCAGTCCTTTGAGGGCGTGAGGAGATCCTTTCGAATGCGCGCGCGGGTTGCGGGGTCCTTGAGGTGCTGGATGAGCTTGGCAGTGCCGCCGTCGTGAGCCCAAGGGGGAATAAAAGCGGACATGCCGTTGGACCAGGCGGTGTAGGCGTAGGTGTCAGCCGTGACGTCGATGCCGTCGGCGCGCGCGGCGTTGATTTTCGCGATGACCTCGGGCATGCGGCCCCAGTTCTCCTTGCCGGCGACTTTCAAATGCCAGATTTCGACCGGGATGTGCGCTTCGCGTCCGATGCGGAGAGCTTCGTCAATTGCAGGCAAAATGGCGTCGCTCTCATCGCGCATGTGTGTGGCATAGATTCCGCCGGCAGCGGAAGCCTGTTGTGCGAGGGCGATCAGCTCTTCGGTCTTGGCGTACGGCGCGGGAGGGTATTCGAGAGATGTAGAGACGCCGACGGCGCCGTCGCGCATGGCCTGGCGCACGAGTTCCTTCATTTGCTCGAGCTGCGGCGGAGTTGGCTGAACATCGTCGGCGCCAAGAACCATGGCGCGCACCTGGGTGGCGCCGACGTAGGAAGCGAGATTGATGCCGAGATGCTGTTTTTCGAGCCGTGAGAAGTACTCGCGGAAGGTGCGCCAGTCGGGAGTGATGCCGTAATAGTCGTAGGTCTCGCGCTCTTCGTGGATGAGCGCGTCGTTCAGAGGAGCGGCGGAGCCTCCCTCCCCGGTGATTTCGGTGGTGATGCCCTGATAGATTTTCGATGGCAGGCGCGGATCAACGAGAATGGTGAGCTCGGACTGGCCGAGCATGTCAATGAATCCGGGAGCGACGACCATGGCGTGCGCATCAATGGTGCGGGCGCTTTGAGCGGCGGCGAGATTGCCGATGGCGGCGACCCTGCCACCGCGAATCCCGATGTCGCCGGAATACCATGGTGAACCAGCGCCGTCGATGATGCGGCCGTTGGTGATGACGATGTCGAAGGCCGCAGGCGGCTTTTCTTGAGCGCGGGCGAACTGAGGGCCGGCGCTGAGAAAGAACAAAACGATCAGCAGCGAACGAACAACGGTTCGATTCATGGGCATCTCCTGAAAAAAACTGACAAGTTCCACTCGCGGCGCCGATTACGCGGCAGCGCGTTCCGCGCGTGTGCGCAGACGATACCAGACCGTGATTAGTCCAACAGAAACCGCAAAAATCAGCGTGGAGACGGCGTTGATTTCGGGAGTGATGCCGCGGCGCAGGCGGCCCCAGATTTCGAGCGGAAGCGTGTTGTCGCGGCCGATGAGGAAAAAGGTCACGGCAATTTCGTCCATGGAGAGCGTGAAAATCAGGAGGCCGGCGGCGATCAAGGAAAGTTTTAGATTGGGAAGCGTGATGCGCCAGAAAGTCTGCCAGGGCGTGGCGCCAAGATCGAGCGAAGCTTCTTCTTGTTTGCGGTCCATCTTCTGAAGGCCGGCGAATAGTTCAGTGGTGGCCACGGAGATGAGCGCGGTGCCGTGGCCGAGAAAAACGGTGAGCAGGCTGAGGTGCATTCCCGCGAAGACGGCGAACATGAGCAGTGAAAGGCCGGTGATGATGCCGGGAAGGATCAAGGGCAGAAGCACGAGGCGGCGGAAAAGCGCCTTGCTGGGAAAATCAGCACGGTCCAGGGCGAGAGCCGCGAGAAGTCCCAGTGTGAGAGCGAGAGCGACGCTGCCGGCGGCAACGATGAGGCTGTTCAGCACGGAATTCCAGATGGGAGCATCTGCAAAAAGCTGGCGGTACCAGTCAAACGTGAGATGCCGTGGAGGGAAGCCGCCGACGCCGTCGCGATTGAAGGAATAGGCAATGAGCACAACGATCGGCAGATAAACGAAAACGAATACGAGAGCGGCATAAACGGTCAGAAGCGGAGCGCGGCGGGCTGGGTTGGCGGCGCTCATTTGAAGGACCAGCGTTTCTCAAGACGCTCGGTCATGAAGAGCAGCGTCACGGTGATAATAAGGATGCAGACGGAGATGGATGCCCCGAGCGGCCAATCGTAAGCGGCGCCGAAAAGACTTTGTACAATGTTAGCGATCATGGTGCCGGAGGGGCCGCCGACGAGCAGAGGCGCGAGGAAGTCGCCGAGGGAGAGGACAAAGGCGAAAGTGGCGCCGGCAAGCAATCCCGGCATCGAGAGGGGAAGGATGACGCGGAGAAACGTGGAGCGCGGGTTGGCGCCAAGGTCCTGCGAAGCTTCGACGAGTGGGCGCGGGATGTGTTCGAGCGCGGCGTAGATGGGGAGGAAGACGAAAGGCGTGTAGATGTGCGTGAGCATGAGAACGACGGCAAAGGGACTGTAGAGGAGGTAGCCGACCGGTTCGTGGGTGATGTGGAGATATTGGAGAAAGCCGTTGAGGACACCGTCGCTGCCGAGAATGGTTTTCCAGGCGTAACCGCGGACCAGATAGCTGACCCACAAGGGGACGATCACGAGCTGGTAGAGCAGCTCCTTGCGCGGTCCGGCGTGAAACGATAAGTAGTACGCCAGCGGATAGCCGAGCAGCAAGGAAAAGAGCGTCACGGAAGCGGCGATACGCATGGTGCGGAACAGGACGCCAACGTAGACGGGATTGGAGAGGAGCGTGTGATAGTTCCGCAGATTCCATTCGTGGACGAGCATGCCGTCCCGCACTGCCCAGAAGCTGTGGACAAACATCAGGGCATAGGGAAGCAAGAGGAAGAAACCTACCCAGAGGAGGGGCGGCGCGGAGACGATCGCTTTGTAGAGGCGCGAATACATGAGTTAAGTGAAGTGGACCATCACTCCCGGACGCGGATGGCGTCCGCGGCTGAAAAAACAAATTCGTGTTGGCCCGAGAGCGGGCCGCATGCGGGAATGCGCACGCGCAAAATCTGATTGTTGCCGCAATCCACTTCGAGCAATTCACTCGACCCACCGTAGATCTGCTGCCGGATTACTCCGCGGAGACGCACTGCATCCGGCGGGGCTGCGCCGTCGGCCGCAAGCGGAATGGATTCGGGGCGGAGCGAGAAGATTGCAGCACCATCGGAGCCGGAAACGGGCCAGCGCAACGCGCCGCAGGTGGCTACGCCGCCGCGCACTTCGCCGCGCAGGAGATTGGTCTGGCCGATAAATTGGGCGGTGTAGGCCGTGGCGGGACGCGCATAAATTTCGCGGGGTGAGGCGACTTGTTCGAGGGCCCCGTCACGCAGAAGGGCGATGCGGTCCGAGAGGGCCATGGCTTCTTCCTGATCGTGGGTGACAAAGAGAAAGGTGATGCCGACTTCGCGCTGCAAAGCCTTCAACTCGCCCTGCATCTGTTTGCGGAGATTGGCATCGAGCGCCGAGAGCGGCTCATCGAGGAGGAGCAACTGCGGGCGGTTGACGAGCGCGCGAGAGAGAGCTACACGCTGCTGTTGGCCGCCGCTCAGTTTAGAGGGCCGGGCATCGGCATATTCAGTCATTTTGACCATAAGCAGCGCTTCGTTCACGCGGCCGCCGATTTCGGCTTTCGGCGTGTTCTTCACGCGAAGGCCGTAGGCGACGTTGTCGCGGACATTCAGGTGAGGGAAGAGCGCATAGTGTTGAAAGACGGTGTTCACGCGCCGTTTGTAGGGAGGCAGAGTGTCGAGGCGTTCACCGGCCATGCGAATCTCACCGGCCGTGGGCTGCTCGAATCCGGCAATGAGGCGGAGGAGCGTCGTTTTTCCGGAGCCGCTCTCGCCAAGCAGGGTGAGAAATTCGCCCGCGGCGATGTCGAGTGAAATACTTTTGAGCACCTCGCGCGCTCCAAAGCATTTTGCCACGCCGCGCACTTCGAGGAGCGGCGAAGCCGCGCCAGTTGAAGTTAGCGGCAAGCTGGAAGCGCCGGCGCTCACTGTGCGGCCTTCACCTCATTCCAGATTTCATTATATTTCGCGCGGCGAGGCACGTCCTGCCAGAAATAGATGCGCTGCATGTAAGCATCCGGATCATCAAGGTGGAGGCCTTTTTTCTCGTCAGCGGTCAAATACTGTCCCGCTCCGGGATTAGCGGGCGTGTAGTGGGTAACGTCGGTAACGAGTTTTTGGGTTTGCGCTTCGATCATGTATTCGAGGAAGGCGTGCGCGAGTTCCTTGTGGGTACTCGCCACGGTGATTACCAAGTGATCGATCCATCCAGTGGTGTTTTCCTTGGGGATGGTCTCACCGATGGGGAAATTCAATTTGCGCAATTGGTTGGTCATGAGCGGCCAGCCAATGGCGATGACGACTTCGTGGTTTTGAAAAAGATTGGTGAGCTCTCCGCCGGTGGCCCACATTTTGCGGATGTTGGGTTTGAGCTCGAGGAGTTTCTTCTTGACGGCTTCGAGTTCGGCGTCGCTGAGATTGTAGAGGTGCCCCGGGTCGGGCTTGTCGAAACCGAGAATCTGGGCAGCCATGTACATGGTCGTAAGCTCGTCCCAGACGGAGACTTTGGCCTTGAATTTCGGATCCCAGAAAACACTCCAGGAATCCGGCGGCTGCGCGAAAACGGTTGTGTCATAGAGGAGCGGGTTGGGGCCCCACATGAAGGGGACGCCATAGGTCTGGCCATTGAGTTTGACGAGCGGGGACTCGCGAAGCTTCGAAGAGAGTTGCGAGTAAGAAGGCAGCTTTGAAAGATCAAGCGGCGCGGCCAGGCTTGCGCGCACGATGGAAGTAGCCACGTCGCTCGACGGCGAAATTACGTCGTAATTTGAGGCGCTGCCGCCGCGCAGCTTGGCTACCAGCTCGTCGCTCGAGCCCATATACGAGGCCACGACCTTGCAATGATGGCTTTCTTCAAAGGCGTGCACGAAGATTGAGTCGGCGTAGCCCTCCCAGACCAACAGGCTGAGCGTTTCTTCTTTTTTTCCGCAGGCACCGAACAGCACCACCAGCGTCAGTGCTCCGAGAACTATCGCGCGTCGTCTCATCATGCCTCCTGCATGGGCAGCACAGATTCGAAATCGTGATTTCGTCCTTTCGCGATCAAGGCAGAGGTGAAAGCTTATGCTAATTTGCACGCGACAAGTAATTGCGCGCTATCCGCTGAACGCCCCGAGGCTCTCATGACTCTTTCTAGAACGTGGGAGGGGTATTGATCCACAGGAGCCACGTTTCCGAGCGCCCCGGATTCTTCCAGCGGTGGGGCGTCGAGCTTTCGAAATACAAACTGTCTCCCTGCCTGAGCCGGTAATGTTCCTTGCTGTTGAGCCAGATCTCAAACTGGCCGCGCAACACGTGTAGAAACTCTTCGCCTACATGGGAATAGGATTCCCCGCTCCCGCCACCGGGCTTCACGCGGAAGAGGTGAGGTTCCATAACCGTATTGCCCCAGGCGAGCAGCTCCATGCGTACGCCGCTCTCTGTTTGCAAGATTTTCCTTTGCTCGGGACGCACGAGGCGAGGATTTTCACCCGCGGCTTGAAAGAAGGAAAGAATATTAGTGCGGTAGAAGCGTGCGATGCGCCGCAGCGTGGAAATCGAGGCGCGCATTTGGCCGCGCTCCAGGGCGCTTAGAAAGCCGACGGAAATTCCGGTAGCGCGCGCGACCTGCGCCAGCGAAAGCCCACGCCGGGTGCGCAGACGACGGAAGCGATGGCCGGGCAACGAAGCAGCTTCGGCAGGAACACTCACAACCCCCTGGCGTTTCAACACGTGCACGATGGCAGCGGGGTTTAAGCCGCGGGCGCGACGCAAGAAGATGGCGCGCTGCAGGATGCGCACGTCGCCTTCGGTGTAAAGGCGATAACGGCTTTCGCTGCGCTGCGGCGCGATGAGCCCGAGCGACTCCCAGGAGCGGAGCGCCGAGGAAGAAATGCCTACGCGGCGGGCCACTTCGCTGATGCGGAGGCGGCGCTGCAGCACCAGTTTTCCCGAATCGTTAGAGAAATTCTTTCTGCTTGACACAGGTCCCGGCTTTCTCTAAGTTTGCTGGATTATAGTAAGGTTTTAGGGACACAGCAACCTCGAAGAATTTGCAGCAATAATTTCACGGGCAGGGGTGAGTTCATGAAAGTAGATGCAGGACTTGGGAAAACCATAGGTTTATGCCGCCGCGTTTTTCAGTGTTTCCTCCTTTTCACATTGGCCGCGCTTTTCGCTGCGCCGTTTGCCAATGCGCAGAGCACCGGCGGACGCATTCACGGCACGGTCACAGACCCCAGCGGGGGGGCGGTGGCCACGGCGACCGTGACCCTCATCCATGAGGCGACGCACGCCACGCGCGAAGTGCAATCCGGCGAGAACGGCGAATACATTTTTATTGAGGTGCCGGTGGGCACGTACGAAATCGACGCTGCGATACAGGGATTCAAGAAGTACGTGCGGAAGGGCGTCGCGCTTGATTTGAACCAAGTGATCACCGTGGATATCGCGCTGCAGATTGGCGCGGCGAGCGAAAGCATTGAGGTGACCGGGGCGCCGCCGGTGGTGGACACCAGTTCGACGCAACTGGGCGCCATCGTGAACGACCGCTCATCGACGCAACTGCCGCTAAACCAGCGCGACGTCTATCAATTGCTGCAGTTGCAGCCCGGCGTGCAATCGCAGTTGGGTAACGATCTTTTTTACGGCTCGGACAAGGCCGGAGTCGTCACAGTAAATGGCGGCCGTGGACGATCCAATAATTACACGGTCAACGGGGGCGATGGAAACGACCTTTTCGTAAACGGACCTGCCATTGAGCCTTCGCCCGACAGCATCGAAGAGTTCCGCGTCATCACCAACAACTTTGACGCCGAATACGGCCGCAACTCCGGTGCGGTCGTCAATGTGGTGACCAAGTCGGGCACGAATCAACTGCACGGCAGCTTTTACGAGTTCTTTCGCAACGATGTCCTGAATTCGAAAGCGTTTACGTTTACTCCGGCTCCCAAGCCGGGATTTAAGCAGAACCAGTTTGGCGGAACATTGGGAGGACCGATTAGGAAGGACAAGACGTTTATATTCGGGTCGTATGAAGGACGCCGGATTATCAAGGGCATCGACTCCCAATCCGTCTTCGTGCCCACTGGGGCGGAGATGAATAACGGTGACTTTTCGTCTGGGTCACCATTTACGGGCGCGCTCGGCAGCGCGACAGTGGCCAGCATATTGAATGCCCGCCCCGGATGCAAATCTGCGGTCGCGGCACAGGGCGGTTTACCTATTGCTGTCGACAATAGCTTCGGCGGGACTTACGATACGAACGGAAATTTGGTATCGCCCGGTATTTTCACTAACTTCAACACAAAGGTGGATAACCAAATTCCCGTTTCGTGTTTTGATCCGGTGGCGCTCAGCCTAATGAATCAGAAGTACGTACCGGGGGCAGGCGGAAGCGCCAGCTCTATAATAACTGTTCCGAAGAACAGAGACCGGGGCGATCAGTTCCAGATCCGTGTGGATCATTCCTTGACGAACAACCAGAAGTTGTCTGTGTACTACTACTTTGATGACGATACCACGCTCGACCCGTTTGCAAAATTTCAGAGCTTTGGAGCTCCGCTGGGGAGTTTCCCGAGCACCTATGCAACGCGCACCCAACAAATCAACGGAAGCCATACCTTCAACATCGGATCGAGGGCTGTAAACGAAGCGCGCTTCAGCTACTTCCGGGAAGGCCAGCTCAAATTCAACACTCCGGTGGTGACTAATGCCGTTACGGCTTCGTGC
>Ga0209118_1000974_pt1 | contig 14121 bp, 10 predicted proteins | sample BlaSpr_A8_Ref_M1_FD_187988 | JGI IMG/M metagenome (GOLD analysis project Ga0209118, IMG submission 187988) | Forest soil microbial communities from Thunder Bay, Ontario, Canada - Black Spruce, Ontario site 2_A8_Ref_M1 (SPAdes) (version 2) | ecosystem: Environmental > Terrestrial > Soil > Boreal...
GGCGCGGCCGGAGAAGCCCCCGCCGGGCTCTGTGCGGTCTCGGCGTTTTCTTTCGGCTTGATCGTAGGCGGAGGAATATTCTTCGGATCCTCGCTCTTTATTTTCTCCTTTAACTCAGCTTGCGCTTTCGGATCCGCCACCGGTGTCCAGCCTTTTTCCACTGTCGGCTTCGGGATTTTCTCCTTCACCACTTTTGGCGCGACGGGTTTCGTCGGTTTTTCCAATATGGGCGGGGCGGCGACGACGAGCTTGTCTCCCTGCACCTTCATCAGCGATTTGGACTGCACCGCGGCGCTTAGGTCAGCGTTGGTCTCACGCTGCAAAGTCAGCCGCTGAATCGGGCGGGTGGAGTAACGGCTGAGCGTGTTGTAATCGGGCCCATAATTGTAATAGGTCGAGTTCGAGTAGGTGATGTTGGTGACATTCACCGTGGTGCGGATGTAAGTCACATTTTGCTCCGGCGCGTAGATTCGCTCCCGCAGGAGAGGCTCACCGATATAGCGGACATCGACGAAGTTGTAATACGCGGGGCCGATATCGAAATCGATGTCGACGCGCGCGCTGATTGGGCCGCTTTCATAAACCAGCTCGCCCCCGCCCCGCGGCGGCAGTGGCGCCCAGCCGACATAATCGCCGCCCGTGCGCCAGGAAACCCAGGCCGGCCCCCATTCGCGACCCGGCACCCAGAACCAGCCGCGGTCCCGCAGCCGGACCCAGCGTCCGTAGTGATACGTAGCCCAGCCAAAATCTTCGTAGGAGACCCAGGTCCAACCGAGATCAGTGTAGGCCCAGTAGCCATCCGAATAAGGCCGCCAATTGTTCGTGCTCGCCACGCTCGGTTGCCAGCAATAGCCGTAATCGCCCACCTCGACCCAGTTCCCGCCGGACCCGAGATTATCGTAGAAGAAATCAATCGACACATCGGTTCTCGCTTCCGCCGGCCGGGCGCCGGAGAGAGCGAGGACCGCGATCGCCATCGCAAAAAAGATTCGTTTCATAAGTTTGATTCGTTAACGGTGTTAGACCCGCGCCCGCGGGCAATTATTCACCTCGATCTTGATTCGGAGGCGGTGCGCTACTTGCGTGTGAAACAATACACGCGCCGTAAATCAGGTAGGGCGATTGACCGCAATCGCCCGGGCGTTTTGCCTTGCGCGCATGCGGACATGCAGAAGCATGTCCCTCCGAGTATCTGGGACCTAACGACCGCGCAGGACTACGAATGAGCGCGTGCGGTGGCGGCAGACGGAGAGGACCGTGGTGCCGTTCGGATCCAACGAGGCGGCCATCTTTTTGTATTCGGAGACGGAAGTTACCGGCTGTTGGTTGATTTGTTCGATCACATCGCCGGTGCGCAGTTCGCCGACCTCACCGTTGATCTTTGTCACGAGCACGCCACGGACGCTGTTCGGCAGATCGAGCCGTTTCGCGACGTCTTGAGTAAGCTCGCTCACCTGCACGGAGCTGAGCGGCCCGGACTCATCGTCGTTATTGTTGTTGCTGTCGTCTTCATCATCGGGCGCGGGTGAGTTGCGCGGCGCGGGTGACTGGCGGGGATTGTTGCGGCTGGTCTGACTATCGACCGCCTGTTCCTTGATCTCCGCCATGACTTTCACGGTCTTGCCGTTCCGCAGGACTTCGATCTCCACTTTCTTGTTCAATTCCACTTGCGAAACCAGGCTGCGCAGTTCCGGGAAACTCTTCACGTCGTGTCCGTTGAATTTCTTGATCACGTCGCCTGGTTTGAGATTGGCCGCGGCGGCCGGCGAATCGGCCACGACCTCGTCAATGATGACGCCTTCGGTTTCCTTCGCCCCCGGCGGGAGAGCGCGCGCCTGGATGCCGAGATAACCGCGAATAATACGGCCCTGCTTGAGCAGGCTCTCGAACGCGGAGTGCACGGAATTCGACGGAATGGCAAACCCGATTCCCTGATTGCCGCCGCTCCTGGAATAAATCGCGGTGTTGATGCCGATGATCTCGCCCCTGAGATTGACCAGCGGGCCGCCGCTATTTCCCGGATTGATGGCCGCGTTCGTCTGGAGGTAATCGCCAAATCCGTCCACGCGGTTCGGCCGGCCCTTCGAGCTGATGATTCCGTCGGTGACCGTTTCTTCGAACCCAAATGGATTCCCGATCGCCAGAACGAAATCGCCGGCCTGGACACTGTCCGAGTCGCCGAACTTGAGCGGCTTCAAACCGGTCTGGTCGATTTTCAAAACCGCCAGGTCCACCGTCGCGTCCGCGCCGATGAGCTTGGCCTTTTTGGTTTTGCCATCACTCAATTGCACTTCGATCTCGTCGACCTGATCGACGACGTGGTTGTTCGTGATGATGTGGCCTTCCTCGGAGACGATGACGCCCGACCCGAGAGAATTCTGGACCATGGCTTCCTCGTTCGGGTTGCGATACTGGCGCGGACCGCGATTATAAAAATCGCCGGGATCCAGGTATTTGCGGACCGCGACTTTCTTGGAGGTCTTGATGCTGACCACGGACGGCACCACGCTGCTCACGAGCGTGCGCCGTTCACGATTCAGGTTCTCGAGCGCGCCCACATCTTTCGGGTCGACGGTCGCGGCGGCTGTGGCCAGCGTGTGTTTTTCCGGGGCGATCCGCGCCAGCAAGTTCAGGCCGCCGTGCTTGAGGCGATAATCGTAAAGCGCAGAAATCCCGGCGCTGACCAGCAAAACGAAAACGAGAAATTTGATTAGGTTTTTCATCAGCTCACATTCGAAAAGGTTTGTCCCTGCTTCTCGACAACTAATCTGCGGAAACGCCGGTTTGCGCCAGTCTTAAGTTCCGGGTCGGCCAGCAGAATCGCACTGGCCGCGGCGCGCGCCTGTTTCATGATCGGCGCATCGCGCTTCAGGTCGCCCAATTTTAGGGCGGGCAATCCGCTTTGGGCCGTGCCCAAAAGATCGCCCGGCCCGCGCAATTCCCAGTCGGCCTCGGCCACGGCAAAGCCGTCGCTGGTCTTTTCCAGGACGGCCAGTTTCGCCGCGGTCTCTTCGGATTTTTCGCCAGTCAAAAGGATGCAATACGACTTGTGTTCGCCGCGCCCGATGCGGCCGCGCAACTGATGGAGTTGGGCGAGGCCGAAACGCTCGGCGCTTTCGATCAACATCACCGTCGCGTTCGGAACGTCGACGCCCACTTCGATCACGGTCGTGCTGATCAGCGCGCTGGTTTCTCCCCGGCGAAACCGCTCCATGATCGCCTGTTTTTCCGGCGCGGGAATCCGGCCATGGAGCAAATCGCAGCGGAAGGGCCGCAAACGTTCGCGCCAGGTTTCGAACTCCGCCGCCGCTGCCTTGACGTCGAGCTTTTCGCTTTCGTCAATCAGCGGATAAACGATGTAGGCCTGCCGACCGGCTTCGAGCTGGCCGCGGAGGAAGGTGAGAACCTCCGGGAGCTTTGCTTGTTCGCGCACGGCCGTGATGATTTTCCCGCGGTGCGACGGCATTTCATCGATGACCGAGACGTCGAGGTCGCCGTAGACGGTCATCGTGAGCGTGCGCGGAATCGGCGTCGCGGTCATGACGAGAACATCAGGCGCCGGCTCACGCGCGGTGAGCCGCGCGCGTTGCGATACGCCGAACTTGTGTTGTTCGTCGATCACGACCAGCCCGAGATTGTCGAACGAAACGCCCTCGTAAAGGAGCGCATGCGTCCCGACGATGATGTGCGGGGCTTCAGTCTGGGTAGCGCGCGCGTCTCGCGTGCTGGTCGCGCCGTCTCGGAGCGACGAACTTTTGTTGCGCGCTTCATCTTCCTGTGTCCACACCCACGCATAATCTTCGTTTTGTCCCGCGACTCCTGCGTCCCAAGGATTGCGCGTGATGTAATGAAATTTCTCTTCGAGATCCGGATCGGACCGCACGTAGCGATCGAATCGTTCCTTTTCCCAAACTGCTCCGGTTGTCTTTTGGGCTTTGTTAATTGCGTGCGCGGAAAATGATTTTATCGAATGGAGAATTTCCGTTAACGACCAAAACACTACATTCCCCGCGTCATCGTTTTCTTTCGGCCACGGTTGAAGAAGAAAGTGCACATGATCGGGCATCACGCTGGCAGCAAATAACTCGTAACGTTTGTCGTGAAAGTGGCGTAACGCAGCGAGAACCGTGGTCCGTGAATTTGGTGACAAACAGTGTCGCGATTTTGTGCCAATCGTCACCGCGTAGATCGCCCAGGGTTTCTCGAAGTGGGGCAGACGACGACGGATGTAACGCGCGTCCGCAGTTATTTCGGTGTCGGAAGTCCGCGCCGGCGAGACGCCGTCGCCAATACGCGAGACGCGTGCGCTACCCAAATCGAAGAGCGGCAAAGGTGCATTGTCTTCCTGCCGTGCTCCGGTGCGAAGTGAGATCTTCATTCCCAATGGCTCGAGCCAACGGCAGAGGACGGCGTAATGCTGTTCGGCCAGAATTTGCGTCGGCGCCATAAGGGCGGCTTGGAAGCCAGCCTCGACGGCCAAGAGCATCGCCGCAATCGCCACGACGGTTTTGCCCGAGCCGACGTCGCCTTGCAGCAAACGATTCATCGGATGCTTGCTCGCGAGATCGCGCCTCAACTCTTCGATCACCCGCGCCTGTGCATCCGTGAGATCGAATGAAAGGCCGCGCAAAAAATTCTCCATCAACGCGCCCTCACCGCAATGCGCCTGTCCGCTCCGCAACGAGGCGGCCGACCGCCGCGACGCAATCAGCATCTGCATAGCGAAGAACTCCGAGAAAACCAGATGCTCGCGGGCCGCGGCGAGTTCCGCCTCGTTCGAAGGGAAATGAATTTCGTGCAAGGCGTGGCTGCGTGAGCCGAGATCGACATTGCGCGGGAGAGCCGTCACGACGGAATCCTCGTCGAGCGTTTCCAACGCGCGGTAGATGAATCCGCGGAACACGCGCTGCGATAGCCCTTCCGTCGCCGGGTAGATCGGCGTGATGCGGCGAAAGTGCACCGAGATTTCGTCGTCGTTCTCGATCACTTCAAATTCCGGGTGCTCCATGCAGAGGCGCTTCCCGCGCAAGCGGGGCTTGCCGAAGACGACCAGCCGTTGCCCGGTCGCGATCATCTTTTGCACGTAATGGAGATTGAACCAACGCAGGACCAGCGGCTGACTGAGCGCGGTCGCGTTCGATTCCTCGAGTGTCGCCTCGAAAATTTTCTTCCAACCGAAGCGAAGCAGCCGCGTCTTCGTGATCTCGCCGCAAAGCAGAATTGGCGCCTCGCTTTCTTCCCTTGGGAACCCGGCGAATTTGGTGCGGTCCTCGTAGCGGCGCGGGAAATGAGTGAGGAGATCCTCGACCGTTTCGATCTCGAGCCGGCGGAGCGCGGTCAACTTCGGCCGCGGAATCCAATCCAATTCACCGAGTGGCTGCGAAAGTGGAATCATTCCAGAGGGGCCGCCGCGCGGAGCGCTTCGACATGAATTTGCAGCCGCGTTTCGCCTTCGTATTCATCCGCGTTCACGCGGAAAGCCATGTCCCAAGGCGCGTCGGGTAGCGGCGACAACGCACCGTCGAAAAAGATCGCGCGCTGAAAACGGTTCTTCTGGCGCAAACGAAGGACGAGATGTTTTTCCTTCAGGATTTGTGGCGCAACGATCGGTTCGACGCCGCGCGCGAAAAACATTGGCTGCGCGTTGCCGCTGCCGAAGGGTTGGAGCATTTCATGCCAGCGAAGCAGCTCGGCGTTGAGCTCGGAGAAAGCCAGCTCGTGATCGAGGTGCAGGCGGGCTTGCAAATTTTCTTCCGAAAGAAGTTCGCGCGCCGCGGCGCGGAACGCTTCGGCGAACGCGGGAAAATTCTCTTGCCGGATTGTCAGGCCCGCGGCCATCTCGTGGCCGCCGAATTTCTCCAGCCATTTCTCACAACGGGCCAGCGCGTCAACGAGCGACAAGCCCTCGATGCTGCGACCGCTCCCCTTCCCTATCCCATTCGAATCGAACGCGACCATGATCGCCGGCCGATGATACTTTCGCGCCAGGCGCGATGCGACAATTCCGAGAACGCCCGGATGCCAGTCGCGCGCTCCCAGCACGATGGCGGCATCGCGCGCGGGATCGAACACCCTCGCCAGTTCTTCCTCCGCCTCGGCGCAAATTTTTCTCTCGACCGTCTGCCGTTCGCGATTTTGCGCGTCGAGGAGCGCGGCTAATTCCGCGGCTTCCGCTTCGTCGGGCGTCAGCAGAAGCCGCAACGCTTTCTCCGCGGTGGCCAGCCGGCCCGCGGCATTGAGGCGCGGTCCGAGTCGGAAAGCGATATCCTCGGCCGAGACAGGCGGACGAACCGCGGCGACTTCCATAAGTCGGCGAATACCGGGGCGCTTCGATCGCCCAATTTCGCGCGTGCCGCGCTGAACAAAAATCCGATTCTCTTTTTCCAACGGCACGATGTCCGCCACGGTTCCGAGCGCGACGAGATCGAGCCGCGCTTTCAGATCGAATCCGGGCGCGGGCCGCGTCTTGAGCAACGCGTGGCAGAGTTTGAAAACGAGGCCGACGCTGCAGAGATATTGAAACGCCGAAGCCGGATCGGTCTTTGGATTCACCACCGCCACGCAATCCGGCAAGGCGGCTTTCGGCTCGCCCGCGAAGCCGTAGCTTCTGAGCGGAGGCTCGTGATGATCGAGCACGATAACGTCGACGCCGCGCTGTTTCAGCGCCGCGATCTCGGCGATCGATGACGTGCCGCAATCGACCGCGATCAAAAGCTGCGGACGATATTGTTCGCAGCAGCGTTCGACGCTTTCCGGGCTCAGGCCGTAGCCTTCCTCCATCCGCAGCGGCAAAAACAATTCGGGCGCGGCGCCATAACTCCGAAGCATTTCGGCGAGCAATGCCAGCGACGTGATGCCGTCCACGTCGTAATCGCCGAAGAGGACGATGCGTTCGCCGCGATCGATCGCCTGAAAGATGCGCGTCACGGCCGCCTCCATTTGCGGGAGGAGAAACGGATCGCTCAGGGAACTGAGGCGCGGTTGCAGGAAGGCGTTCACTTCATCGGCGCAGCCAAAGCCTTTCCGCTTCAGCAGCTCGGCGATGCAAGGCAGTCCGCAAATTTCCGCCCAGGGCACAGAGTCGTTCGCGCTCTTGTCATTCGTTGCGATGATCCAGCGTCTTTCCACGTCGCAGATTATCCTCTTCTGTAGCGGCGGTCTATGACCGCCGAAATCGAGCGCTGCAAATAATGCGTTCGGCGGTCAGAGACCGCCGCTACAGGAAGAGGTTCCGAGGCGCTTAGATGACAAGGCGCGGATCAGGCCACAGGATCGCGTGCTTTTCGCATAACTTTCGGAACGCCGAGAGACCCTCTCGCTCCCGCGGACCGAAATGAAACGTCAGGCATTCGCGATAATAATATTCGCAAAACTCGGGGCTGAATTCCGTCTGCGCGGCGATGACCGCATCCAGCTCACGCAAATTGTGGTCACGACAGGCGCGCAGATTGTCGGCGATCGCTTTTGGCTCAGGAACTTCCGGGCGGATGAGCCAGAGCGCGTAAACGAAAGGCAGATGCATCGCGTTCTCCCATTGCTCGCCGAGGTCCCAGAAGCGAAACGTGCCGGAGTTCTCATCGCGAAACCGGATGGCTTGATCGCCGATGAAAAATTTCGCGAGCCGCGGAGTAATCGCCCGCTGAATGAGTCGCGTCCGCTCAAGAAATTTCGGAGCGAACCCGGCGTCGGCCAGGAGGCAGCGCAATAAATTGACGGACGTTTGCGAGGCGGGATCGACCTCGATCTCATCGATCTCGCCCAGTTCCCCCGCATGCGCGAGAAAGACGCTGTGCACCGGCCCATGCGAAGAAATGCAAACGCCATCGACAAGGGTGTAAACGGGGTTGCGCAGAAATTCGAAACTCGAGACGAGCGCGACCTCCAACGCGCCGCTCGCCAGTTTGTCGCACAGCTTGCTGGGATGATCGAAGACAACTTCGCCTTCCCATCCCTGAATGAGCGGACGGGCGTTGAGATACTTTACGCAACCGATCCGGAGCGACTCGGAAGCAGCCACGCCTTAAGCGCAAACGAGCTCCGACTCGACGGCCGGCGACGGAGCCGGCACGACCGGGTGCCGTGGCAAGTGCCGATAATAACTGTCGCGCTGGACCGGTTCGCGGCCGGCTTCGCGAATCACGTGCTCGAGCGTCGCGACCGTTTGTTCCTGCGGCGTTTTTGCCCCGGCCATGTGAAAGATTTTCTCTTCCATGATCGTGCCGTGCAGATCGTCGACGCCGTAGCTGAGCGAAACCTGCGCGAGCGGCAATCCCATCGAAACCCAATAAGCCGTGAGATGATCGAAGTTATCCAGGTAAATGCGGCTTACCGCCAGGTTGCGAAGCTGCTCGACGGCTGAGGCCGGTTTCACGTGCGCGAGAACGGTGGTTTGCGGCTCGAAGGCGAACGGGACGAACCCGGTGAATCCGTGCGTCTCATCCTGCAATTCGCGCAACAGGCGCAAATGAGTCACCCGTTGCTCAAGCGTCTCGATATGGCCGTAGAGCATGGTGGAAGTGCTCCGGCCACCCATCCGGTGCCAGATGCGATGCACGTCGAGCCATTCCTCCGCGCTCTCTTTCCCCCGGCAGATTTCATCGCGCACTTCGGCATCGAAAATTTCCGCGCCGCCGCCGGTGAGAGCGCCCAGGCCCTCGGCGCGCAAAATGGTGAGCGTCTCCGGAATGGAGAGCTTGAAAACTCTCTGCGCCAAATGGCGAATCTCGATCGCGGTGAAGGCTTTGATGATCAGATTGGGATCGAGCGCGCGCAATCGTTGCAGCAACTCGAGATACCAATCTTTTTTGAGCGTCGGATGCAATCCCCCCACCATGTGGACTTCCGTGATCCCCACCGCGAGCGACTCTTGCACCGCCGCGATGATGTCGTCGATCGAGCGCTCGAAGGCGTGCGCATCGCGTTTCTTGGCCGCGAACGCGCAAAACTGGCAGGAGAGAATGCAGAGATTCGAATAATTGATGTAGCGATTGAGAATGTAGGTCGCGACGTTTCCATTCTTCTGTTCGCGCATCGCGCTCGCCATTAGGCCGAGAGCATTGAGATCGTGGGAGCGGTAAAGATGAAGGGCTTCTTCATCCGTAATGCGCTCCCGGTTCGCGACCTTTTCCGCGATGGGCCGGAGATTATTTGGGATGAGCGATAAGTTCATCTAAACAGAGATTTTCCTGCGCAATGATGCACGGCCTCAACTGCGGGCGCAACAAAAAGCAAGGCGTGGAGGACGTGGCGGCCCGATTCTCCCGGCCCACATCTTGTTTGCGCTAATAATGAAACCACGCGACGGAGCGGAGCGTCTCCAGTTCCATCACCATAGCAATGACCTTGAATGACGATGCCGACGATGTCCGTCTGATGCAGCTCGTAAGCGGCGGCGATCCGGCTGCCTTCGAGATATTGGTGGAGCGGCACCAGCGGCTCGTGATCGGAACCGTCGGCAAAATGCTCGGGAGTAACTCCGACGTCGAGGACATCGCCCAGCAGGTCTTCGTTCGGGTTTGGAAGAGTGCCAACCGCTACGTCCCGCGCGCGAAGTTTACGACGTGGCTGCTGAAGATCACGCGCAACCTGGTTTTCAATGAGATGCGGCGGCAAAAGCGCCACTCCCATCTGCCGCTGCAAGTCGAGGGCGAAGAGGAAGAGCGGCCGATAAAAGACGAACACGCCGCCTCGCCCGACGCTTCCTTGCTCGAAAAGGAGCTGCACGGAGCGATCGATGCCGCGATCGCCCGGCTGCCTGAATCCCAACGCATGGCGGTCATCCTGCGCCGCTACGAAGAACTCAGCTACGAGGAGATCGCCGAAGTACTGGACCAGTCGGTACCCGCAGTGAAGAGCCTGTTGTTTCGGGCGCGCACCGAATTGCGCGCGAGGCTGAGCCGGTATCTCGCGGGCTGATATTCCAATGTGGGAGGGGCCTTAGTGCCCCGATCGTTTTTGCTTTGCATCAGTCGGGGCACTTAGGTCCCTCCCACATTTGGAAGAAACAAAGAGGGCGGACCTCTCACGAGAATCCGCCCCCTCTCAACCCCACATTCTTTTGTTAGTTACCCCGGTCGTTCGCCGTGGTTTTGAAATCTATCGACTTGGTCGTCGTGCTTGTCTCCGTCTCGGTCCGCGCGGGCGCGGGCGGAGTTCCCGGTTTCGGATAGTCGGCCGCGTTCTGACGGTTCGACGTCGGCACGAGCCGGATCGAGCCTTTGGCGTTATTCCTCCAGCCATTCGGGTCGGCATATTCCTCGCCGGTGTGATGAACACCGCTGACCTGGTCTTCGAGTCCCGTGCCGTAGTGCTGGTCGATAATCGTCGGCGTGACAAAGACCAGCAGATTGCGTTTCACGCGGATATTGGTCCGGCTTTGAAACAGATAGCCGAGCACGGGAACGTCGCCCATGAAAGGCACCTTCGTGCGGGCTTTAGTCACTTCGTCCTGGAGCAAACCGCCGATCGCCAGCGTGTCGCCGCTCTTGATCAAGACATTCGATTCGAGCGAGCGGGTGTCGATGATCGGGCTCACGACCGTGCCGCCGGCTGCGCCGGGGATGCTGAAGGATTGGTCGCCCACCTTGTTACTGATCTCGGGCTTGACCGCGAGGGTGATGAAATTGTCTTTGTTGACCGAAGGTTTGACGACAAGGGTGTTGCCGAACTTCTTGTCCTGGAATCCGCCGAAGACCGCGGTCGCCGTCTGCTCATTGAAATTAAGCTGTGGCACCGGCTGATTTCGAATGATCTCGATCTTCGCTTGCATGTTATCCGCGGTCACGATCCGCGGGTTCGCGAGGAACTCGGCGTCGGAATCCTGATTCAGGGCCGCCAACGTCACGGACATCTGCGGGATGCTGAGGATGGCGAAATTCCCTAATCCGAGGCTGCTGCCGAAATGACCCAGGAGGCTGTTGTTGGTGCTAGGAACTTTGAAATCGGTTCCCGTGTTGGGACCATAACTAAAGGTCTTCGGTGCATCCGCGCTGCCCACCACCCCGGACCAGTTGATCCCGTAGGCCTGTTTCGGATTCGCCGTCACTTCGACCAGGCGCGCTTCGATCATGACCTGCTTGGTCGGCTTGTCGATCTGGAGGAGAAGCTTGCGAATGTTGTCGATGTTGCCGCGGGTCTCGCGGAAAAAGAGAGTGTTTGTCCGCTCGTCCACCTGCGCCGCTTCCTTGCTCGACATCTGGGGAGCGATGAGGAGCGCCACTTCTTTCGCCCGAGCGTAACTGAACTGGTAGCTGTCGCTCTCAGTCGGCTCGGCTGTGCGTTCGGCGCCAGTCTTGATGTAATAAACGTTCTCGCTCTTGTCGAGGAAGAGGCCCTTGGCCTTCACGATGATGGAAATGGCCTGGAGCGCGGTCACATCTTCCAGTCGCATGGTGACCGTGCCCGTCACCGCTTCGCTCACGACCATGTTGATCTTAGCCTGCCGGGCGAGGAGCCGCAGCACCTGGCCCACGTCGTCACCCTGAAATTCACGGACGCCGACCCCGCCACTCTCGGTCACACTGTCGGGTTCCACCGGAGCGGTGGTCGATTGGGTTGTCGTGGTAGTCGAAGTTGTGGCCGCGGTTGGCGATGGCGCGGCGTTCGCGGTCGAGGCCTGCACCATCAAGAGTTGGGAGCTGTCCGTCGCTTTGGTGGACGGGGCGTTCGGCAAGGGAGGCGTGACAGCTTTCGTGTTGGTCTCGGCAACGGGAGCCGGAGCGAGGGTCTTGGCCGGGCTCGAATTGGGAGCCGAAGGGGGAGATTTGGTCTGCGCCGGCGCGATGGTGAGAGCCGCGAATAACACCGCCGCACCGCAGACGTAGGGTTTGAGAAGATTAACCATAATTAGAATGTGAGTTGATGAGTGCGGCAGCCGTTAAAGCAGGAAGCAGACCAGTCCTCTGTCGGGGGTTGCGTAGTTGAGGCGTTATTTCCTCTTCTGTAGCGGCGGTCTCTGACCGTCGACCCGTTTCCCTTTAACCGTTCGGCGGTCAGAGACCGCCGCTACAATAAAGGCACCTTAACCCTCAGCCCCGAGCAGCCGCGATAAAGGCTCGCAGGAGCCCGCGATCTTTCCGCCCCGGCGACGATTCCACGCCGCTCGTCACGTCCACGCCGAATGGGCCCACTGCTTCCACGGCGGCAGCCACGTTCTCGGGGGTCAAACCTCCGGCCAGAATCACGCGCAGATCAGGATTCGCTTCGACAAACTCCCGGCCGAGTTCCCATCGAAAGGTGCGGCCGCTTCCGCCGAATTCACCGGCGCTCGCGGAATCAAGCACGACCGTCCGCGTGAAGAACCGGGGCAGATCGCGCAACGAGTCCCGCGTCGTGACCGGGAGCGCCTTCGCAAAGCGGATCCCCTCCTCCGCCAGCTTCCGGCAAAACTCCGGCGTTTCGCGACCGTGCAGTTGCAGCGCGCTGATAAAGGGCAACGCGGCCAGCGAGACCGCTTCATCCCAATCCAGGTCCACGACCACAGCTACTTTCGCGATTTCCGTTGGCAAGTTCGCCATCCATCCCTTTGCCGCATCCAGCGAGACGTAACGCTTGCTCCCACGGAAAAAATTGAACCCGAGCGCGTCCGCGCCAAACTCGATCGCAGCCTCGGCGTCCGCCGCGTTCGTGACCCCGCAAATCTTCACCCGCGGCCTCGCCGCTGGAGGATCATCGTCCTCGAACATCGCACTCGTGCTCGCCCCCTACGCGGCCGTGGCGAATCCGAGCGCGGGTTTGCTGAAATCCGGCGCCGGCATTTCGTTCACCAGCTTCACGATTCCGTCCTGCCACCTCCGGCTGATCTGCTGAAGATACGGATCGTCCTCGTCCAGATGCGCGCGCAATTTCGCCGCCAGCGAATCCTTTTCATAACAAAGGATGTCGATCGGCGGCCCGACCGCGACGTTGCTCGTCATCGTCGAGTCGATCGAGATGATGCCCACCTTCACCGCGTCCGCCAGTCCGGTCTCGTAACTAAAGCCGCGATCCAGAATCGGCTTGCCGTATTTGCGCTCGCCGATCTGCAGGAACGGACAGTCCCGCGTCGCGTGAATGCTGTTCCCCTGCGGATAAATCAAATGCACCTCCGGCGCGAACCCCGCGATCTGACCGCCTACAATGAGATGGATGTTGAAATCGAATCCGTCCGCTTCCAGCGCGGCGCGGTGGTGTTGTTCCACCTCGCGCACCTTTGAGCCGATGTAGCGCACCGTCTCGTAAAAGGTCGGCCGATTCGTCAGTTGCTCGCGGGCTTCGTCCGTGGCGCCCAGATGCTGATCCTGGTCGATCAATGCGATCGTCGCCTGGGTCAGCGAAAGATTCCCCGAGCTGAGGATGCAAATCACCCGGTCGCCCGGCTTTTCGTAGATCCGCATTTTGCTGCACATCGTAATGTTATCCATCCCCGCGCTCGTGCGGGAGTCGGACAAAAAAACCGCGCCGGCGCGGCAAAGCATTCCCAGGCAATAAGTCATTTGAGTTCGTTTTCCGAAGGCTCGATCACCCGGCCTTCCACGCGTTTGATCTGAGTGTGATGCGTGAGGACATGCACGCGCCCGTCGCTTCCGCGAAAGAACGCGCTCAAGAGCCAGCTGACGATCCCGATGACGATCGCGCCCCAGAAAGCGCTCCAGAATCCGTCCACATGAAATCCGCCCACGATGCTCGGCACCCAAAGCAGCATCAACGCATTCACGACCAGGATGAAAAGCCCGAGCGTGAAAAGGATCAGCGGCGCGCTCAAAAGCAGCAGCACCGGCCTAACGAATGCATTGAGAATACCCAAAAGCAGCGCTGCCAGAATCCATGCACCCACGCTGTCATACCAAATACCCGGGATCAACGCCGATGCGACCATTACGGCCACGGCGGTGATCATCCAGCGGATAACGAAGTGTCTCACTCCGACACGGTATTCGAACTTTCGTGTCTCGCGCAACTCGCTTTGCAAAATCCGCTTGCATTCACACGTGGACGGTATTCGGTATCCACCTCAAAATCGTGGCACGAAAACCGAAACCTACAGAGGGAAAAACTGGCGTCAGATCAGCGGCAGAATCGGATGGAATGCGTTCGAGCGAACAACAAAAGGCGCCGACCAGGCGAAGATCGACAAAGAAAAAA
>Ga0209118_1000975_pt1 | contig 14117 bp, 15 predicted proteins | sample BlaSpr_A8_Ref_M1_FD_187988 | JGI IMG/M metagenome (GOLD analysis project Ga0209118, IMG submission 187988) | Forest soil microbial communities from Thunder Bay, Ontario, Canada - Black Spruce, Ontario site 2_A8_Ref_M1 (SPAdes) (version 2) | ecosystem: Environmental > Terrestrial > Soil > Boreal...
GCGTGCCTTGGAGGAGCCGAGGGTACCAGGTCAACGGCGCCGAAATCGTTCGGCCATCCGAAAGATCAAGAATCAGCGCGTCATCGGTCACTCGCACCGATGTCGCTCGAGGAGAAGGCGAGTTAATTACCAAAGAAGTCATACCAACTCTGCAAGAGTAATTCCTGGTTCCTTGCTATCAATCGATAAATATCCATCAATTCAGATCCACGAAATCCACTGCTCGGCCCGGAGATAATTGGCTCCAGCCAGAATTCGCGGTTTTCCAATCACGTTGAACGTGCACGTGTGGAGGCTCGTCCTTATCGCTAGAATAAAAATAGAATCGGTAACCGCGTTCCCGCAGAACTGTAGGCACGCACAAAATGATAATGGCGCTGCATGGCGAACAAAAGCCGCAAAAATGAGACTACGCTATCGATACGCTCTTGATATTCACAAACTCGCGGATGCCTTCCGTGCCGAGCTCGCGGCCGAAGCCGGAGCGCTTCGCCCCGCCGAATGGCAATCGTGGATCGGACGCGACCATGCTGTTGATGAAAACCATTCCGGCTTCCAATTCGGTGGCGAAGAGCTGCTGTTCGCGCGCATCATTCGTCCACGCGCTTGCCCCCAACCCGAATGAGCTATCATTGCCGATCTTGATCGCGTCCGCCGCGCTCGACGCGCGAAAGATAGACGCGACCGGCCCGAAGATTTCTTCGCGGGCCGCGGGCGAATTGCGCGGTACATCCGCAAGCGCCGTCGGTTCGTAAAAAAATCCCGCGCGCGCAATTCGCTTTCCACCGGTGAGTAACTTCGCGCCGGCGGCGATCGAATCCTGCACTTGCTGGTCGACGCCGCGCAGAATCGCTTCGGTCGCGAGCGGTCCGATTTCCGTCGCGGCATCGAGTGGGTCGCCGACTTCGAGCGAGCGCATCCGCTCCAAAAATTCGGAAACGAATCGATCGTAAATCTGGTCCGATAAAATGAAGCGCTTCGCCGCGATGCACGATTGGCCGGTGTTTTGCATCCGCGCTGCGACGCCGGTCTCGATTGCAGCCTTCAGATCGGCGCTCGGCATGACGATGAACGGATCGCTCCCGCCCAACTCGAGGACGCTCTTCTTGATTTGGCGGGCGGCGGCGCTCGCCACTTCGCTGCCGGCGCGTTCACTCCCGGTGAGCGTGACCGCTTTCACGCGCGGATCGTCGATCAGGCTTCGGGTCTGTTCCGTTTCGATGAGCAATGTCTGAAAAACGCCATCCGCGAATCCGGCGCGCCGAAAAATATCTTCAATGGCGAGCGCGCACTGCGGGACGTTCGCGGCATGTTTCAGCAGCGCGACGTTTCCCGCCATCAACGCCGGCGCCGCGAAGCGAAAAACCTGCCAGAACGGAAAATTCCACGGCATGATCGCGAGAACGGCGCCCATCGGCTCGTAGCGGACATAACTTCGCGCGGCGTCCGTCCGGATGACTTGATCGGCAAGAAAACGTTCGGCGTTCTCCGCGTAGAAGCGGCAACCCTTGGCGCATTTCGTTATCTCTTCACTCGCGGCGCGAAGGAGTTTCCCCATTTCCAGCGTCATGATCCGCGCGAGTTGTTCCTTCTCTCGCTCGAGGAGATCTGCTGCGGCCGTCAGCCACTGCGAACGTTGTGCGAATGAAGTCCGGCGGTGTTCCTCGAAAGCGCCAACAGCTTTCGCGAGCTTCGCTTCGATCTGCTGGGAATCGAGCGCGCGAAATTCCTTCAACGTTTCGCCGGTGGTCGGATTTATCGAGGCGATGGACATTGGTGAAGGTAGCGCAAGCTACAAACGCAGACCTTTCGGAATCAAGAGCCGATCGAGTAATTCAAAACTCCATTGCACCAGCAGCGCGAGGACGGCCGCGGGAATCGCGCCCTGGAGGATCGTGACGTGATCGTTCAAATTCAAACCGCTCAGAATGGGCTCGCCGAGACCGCCGGCGCCGATGAGCGCGGCCAGTGTCGCCGTGCCGATGTTGATCACCGCGCTTGTCTTGATTCCGCCCAGGATCGTGCGCGAAGCGATCGGCAGATAAATTTTCCAAAGCCGTGCCGACGGTTCCAGGCCGAGCGCGATCGCCGATTCGCGAATGGGTAACGCGATGTCCTGCAAGCCGGTCGCGGTGTTGCGCACGATGGGGAGAAGTCCGTAAAGGAAAAGCGCCGCGATCGCGGTGCGCGGACTGATCCCGAAATACGGAACAGGCACGAGCAGAGCGAGGAGCGCCAGTGACGGGATCGTTTGGACTGCGCCTGTGACGGAAAGAATGGCTTGTCCAAGAGCTCCGCCGCGGCTGGCGGCGATCCCGAGCGGAACGCCCGCCAGAATCGAAAGGAAAAGCGAGATGCCTGCGAGCTCGAGATGACGTGAAGTCCAGCGCCACAATTTGTGCGCAAAGGTTTCGCCGATGCTCCTCGTCTGCGGTGAAGCGGCGTCGCCAAAATAGAGGTCAGCGGCGCGCGCATAATTCTTCGTTCGCTCGGCTTCCGCGTTGAGCTGGATCATGCGCTTCTCATCGAGCGTGCCTTCCATGCTCCGCAAAACCACGATCACGTTTGCCGGGAGCGTGAGCCGATAGAGAAACACAGCTTTGTATTGCGGGAAGAATTGCAGGTCGTCCTCCAGCACGACGAGATCGTTGTCGCCGATCTTCGCATCGGTGGAGTAGGCGTCCTTGACGTCGATCGAGTCGTTGCGAAGCGCTTCGTAGCCGAGACCGTGATCGATGCCGACGATATTCTGCGTGGGGAGCTGATATTTTTCGGCCAGCGGTCGCCAGCCGTCGCGCCGATCGAGGAATTCGTGGGTGAGTCCGAACTTCAATTCGGGATGGCTTCGCAAGTCGCTGATTCGGCGAATTTGTCTTTTCTCGGCGGCTGTGCGCTGCATCACGAGCGCGTAGGTATTGTTGAACCCGAGCTCGCCGGTCATCCCAACGCCGAATTTGGCGAGTTGATTTCGCATTTCCGCCGGCGTGGTAGTCGGAGGTGTCTTGAGGATCTCTTCGCCGATTGTGCCGGTGTATTCCGGATAAAAACTGATTTGATCGCTGCGTAGTGCCTGCCAGAGAATGATCGTGCCGCCCATTCCCTGGCGGTGTTCGACCGGGACTCCGGCATTTTCGATGGCGCGCTTTGCGATCTCAGCGAGGACGTACGATTCCGTGAATTTTTTTGAGCCGATGATGAGCGGCTCGGCCACGGCGGATGAGGAAAAGAGAATGAGGAACGCAGGAACGCAGGAAAAATAGAAGCGCGATATCGGCGCACAAAGACCGCGGCCACTTTCCTTTTTTCCTGCTTTCCTCATTCGTTTCATAGCACCGCGAGGCTTCGCTGGGCATTGATGAACTCGGTGACGAACGCGCTCGCCGGCTTCGTGCGCAGATCTTCCAACGTTCCGATTTGAACGACCCGCCCTTCATTCATCAGAACAATTTCGTCGCCGAGGTAGGCGGCTTCAGCGAGGTCGTGCGTGACGAGGATCGCGGTTTGTTTCAATCGCGCGAAAATTTCCTTCAAATCTTTTTGCAACGCGGCGCGGACGAGCGGATCGAGCGCGCCGAGCGGTTCGTCGAGCAAGAGCAACTCGGGCGAAAGCGCCAGCGCCCGCATGAGACTAATGCGCTGGCGTTGCCCGCCGGAGAGTTCGATTGGATAACGATCGAGCGCCGCTTCGGGGAATCGCGTAAGTGCGGAGAGCTCCGAAAGGCGCCGCTGCATTTCGCCAGCCGGCTTTTTCAGGTGCGTGGCCATCAAGAGAACGTTTTTGCGCGCGGTGAGGTGAGGAAACAAACCGCCATCCTGGATGACGTAGCCGATTCGGCGGCGGAGCTGCGCAAGGTTTGTGGCAGTGACCGGGATCCCGTTGAAGTGGATCGTGCCGCCATCGGGCTCGAGCAAACCGATAATCAAACGCAGCAGCGTGGATTTGCCGCAGCCGCTCGGCCCGATCAGCACCGTGGTCTTTCCCCGCTGGAAAGCCAGGTTGGTGGAACGGAGCGCGGCGGCGGCGCCGAATTTCTTGCTGACCCCGATCAGCTCGACAAGTGGATGCATTTTCAAGACGCGATGGATCTCACCGCGCGCTCAACAATACGTTGTCATGCTGAGCGAAGTCGAAGCATCTCACTTCGTCATCTGGTTCGCGGATCGCAACTAGTCAGAGATCCTTCGACCTCGCTCAGGATGACAAGGAAAGAGCCAAGCGAACGAGTGCACGTCACCCCCTGAACTAATCCGCCACGGTGAAATGAAAAACGGCAAACAACTGCTGCGGATCAGTCCAGACGCGCGCGAGGCGGAAGCCGGCCGAAACGGCGAGGCGGGCGAACCCTTCCTGCGTGTACTTGTAGGAAAATTCCGTGATGATTTTCTCACCACGTGAAAAATGAAATTCCTCGCCGCCGACATGAACCGTCTGTTCCGCTTCGCTGATCAGATACATCTCAATGCGACCGTGACGCTCGTTATAAATCGCCCGATGCCGCCAGAGGGGGAGATCGAAATCCGTGCCGAGCTCGCGGTTCGCCCGAGCGAGAAGATTCAAATTGAATTCAGCGGTTACGCCGGCGCTGTCGTTATAAGCAGCTTCCAGAACGGCGCGGTCCTTCTGGAGATCGACGCCGATGATCAGCCCGCCGCTCTTCCCGCAGAGCCGGCATACGCGCCGGAGAAATTCCGTGGCGACTTCCGGTTCCATATTGCCGATCGTTGAGCCGGGAAAATAAACGGCAACGTGATCCGGTTTTCGGAGCGACCTGGGCAATTGCAATTCCTGAAGGTAATCGCCGCAGACCGGAAGGATTTCAAGGGCGGGCATGGCGCGGCTCAATTCCGCCGCCGAATCCAGGAGGCTCTGCTTCGAAATATCGACGGGCACATAGGCGATCGGGGTCTCGAGATGTTCGAGCAACATCCGCGTCTTGATGCCCGCGCCGGTGCCGAATCCGATCAGCTCCGCGTTAGCACCGATCGATTCCGCCATCTCTCGACCGTGGCGGCGCAACAGTTCCGTCTCGGTGCGCGTGATGTAATACTCGGGCAGCTCGCAGATTTTTTGGAACAGCTCGGCGCCGTGCTCATCGTAAAAAAATTTGCACGGCAGCGAGCGCGGTGAGGCCGAGAGACCGGCGAGAACTTCCGCCAGGAAGTCTTCATTGACCGGCTCGAGATCGAGCACGGTCACCCTGCCGGGGGCGCCGCTCATGAGAGATCGCGGGCGAGCCGGATGCCGCTGAATTGCCAGCGCTTCTCCGGCGGAAAAAAATTGCGGTAAGTCGGGCGGATATGATTGCGGGAAGTGGCGCACGATCCGCCGCGCAGGACCATTTGGTTGCACATGAACTTGCCATTGTATTCGCCGAGCGCTCCGGGCACCGCGCGATAACCGGGGTAGGGGAGATACGCGCTGCGCGTCCATTCCCAAACGTCGCCGAACATTTGGGCGAGCGAGTCGTCGGCCGTCTCGGCGCGCAGCGGCCCGGGATGGAAACGCTGCGTGTCGACGAAATTTCCTTCCATCGGCAAACCGGATGCGACGCGTTCCCATTCAAACTCCGTCGGAAGACGCGCGCCATCCCAGTTCGCGTAAGCATCGGCTTCGAAATAGCTCACGTGCGTGACTGGCTCCGATTCATCCACGGGCCGGAAACCGGAGAGCGTAAAATTCCACCAGGCGCCGTCGCGTTGGATCCAGTAAAGCGGCGCGTTCCAGCGTTGCTCGTTCACGGTGGTCCATCCGAGCGAAAGCCAGAATTCCGGACGCGCGTAACCGCCGGCTTCCATGAAGGCGAGATATTCTCCGTTCGTGATCAAACGATTCGAAAGCGAAAAGGCCGGGACAAGCGCGCGATGCCGCGGGCCTTCGTTGTCGTAGGAAAATCCGTCGCCGTCGTGCCCGATCGAAACGATCGCCTCATCGAAGTCGATGAAACGTTGCGCCGCGACCTTGCCGGTGTCCGCCGGCGTTTCCGCAGCCTGGAAGACCGGATAGAGCGGATTCTGCGCGAAGACATGTTTGATATCGGTGACGAGAAGCTCCTGATGCTGCTGCTCGTGATGCAAACCAAGCGTGAGGACCGGCTCGATTTCCGCGAGGAGCGCCTCGTCTGCTTCTTCGATCAATTTAATCACGCACTCATTGATCGATTCCCGGAAACGATACGTTTCGGCGACGGTCGGCCGCGAAATCAATCCGCGCAGATCGCGCCGGTGCATATCGCCGGCGGCATTGTAGTAGGAATTAAAAAGGTAAGCGTATTGCGGGACTTCCGAGCGATAGCGCGGCATCCAGACTTTCACGACGAACGTCTCGAAGAACCAACTGGTGTGCGCCAGATGCCATTTCGTCGGGCTCACATCGGGCATCGATTGCACGACGTAATCTTCCGGCTGCAAACTGCGGCACAGACACGCGCTAAAATCGCGGACCTCGCGAAAGCGTTCGATCAAACGCTGAGAACGCGCGGAAGGCGCCGCGCTGAAGTCGCGGACTTCAGCATGACCGCCCACTTCCCCGGCCACGAGGGTGTCTGTCTCTTTCAAGAATCAGCCTTCTTGCTCGAGTTCTTCTTTCCGGGCTTCGAGCATTTGATCGTGCGCGGCTTCTTCGATTCCGTCGGAGACAAGATGCTCGCCGACGTTCTCCTCGTCTTCCACGCGAGGCGCACGGTGGCCGGTAGACGAGGCCACCACATTCCATTCTTCTACAACTTCAGCATTCTCCTCTGTTTCCTCGGGTGCGCCTGGTCCCTGCGCGCCGAGTAATTCACGGCGGGCCTGGTCCCAGTCCGCGTCCGTGAAATCATCCGGATCGCGTTCTGCGATCATGGCGATTTCGCGCGCGCGCTTTTCCACGATGTCGGGGGAGACGGCGCCAAGGCCGTCGCCATGCAAAGAAATTTTACCGAATGGGGGATGTGAGTTTTCGTTCATAGCCATAATACGAAATCGGGTTGCTGGGTGCGCTTGCTAAAAGTGATTATCCAAAGATTCCTCACGAGGATCAAATTCAATCGAAGGCGACGTTTGGAATTGCTTCCTCTACACTAGGGCGTGGGCGGAGAGACACAACTGCTACGATTGAAAAACGGGGCGCAGGTCGCGCTGAGCGAATATGGCGATCCGCGAGGGCTGCCGGTATTTTTTTTCCACGGCTGGCCGAGCTCGCGGACGATGGCCGAGCTGACCGATGACCCGGCGAAGAATCTTGGGCTGCGGATCATTTCGCCGGATCGCCCGGGGATTCGCGATTCGCATTTCCAGCCAAACCGCACCCTGCTCGATTGGCCGCCGTTGTTGGAGGAGATCGCCGCGAATTTGGGCATCGACCGGTTCCGGATCCTCGCGGTTTCGGGCGGAGCGCCCTACGCGTATGTGAGCGCGTGGGCGATGCCGGAGCGCGCCGAAGCGCTCGCGATCGTGAGCGGCGCCGTGCCCATCGAGGGGCTCGAAGACCGCCGCGGTTTGCTTCCAATCCATCGCCGGATGCTGGCGCTGCACGATGCGCGGCCAGAATTGGCGAAATTTCTCTTTCATGTCGCTCGGCCGTTCGCATCGATGAAGTTGCCGCGCCGGATTCGTCCGCTGTTCCTCAAAATTCTCCAGCCGGTCGACGCGAATGTGCTGCGCGATTCCCGCGCGTTCGAAGCGTGTTTCGAAAGCGCCCGGCAGGCTTGGCGCTCTTCCGCCAGAGGCGTCCTGGCCGACGCGGAAATCTATGCGAATCCTTGGGGGTTTGCGCTGGAGGAAGTTCGCGTGCCGGTCCGGCTCTGGCACGGCAAAAAGGATCGCACCTTTGCCGTGCGGCTTGCGGAGAAAGTGGCCGCGAGTCTTCCGAATTGCGAATTCCGTCTCATCGAGGGCGCCGGTCATTACTCGCTCCCGATCCGCCACGTCACGGAAATTCTCGCGGACCTGACCAGGTAGGGGCGCTTGACCTCAATCGCCGAGGGAAGACGCGGGGCGAAATTTTACGTGCGCTCCCTTCGCGCTCAGCCGAAACTTCGCCATGGAAGATTTTACCGCGGGCGCGACCCACGACCAGCCCGCGCGCCGGCAATCAGCCATCGATCCGCCGTTTGACGCGCGGGTGCGCCAGCTCGTGGCCGACTGGGGTGCGGAGAAATCTCCCGAGCTCATCGAAGACCTGATCATCACCGCGCTCAAGATGGCGCGCGACAAAATGGGGACCGGCGACCTGAAGCTGATGAATCGGTCGCTGAAGGAAATGCGTTTCGCCGCGAAAGTTTTTTCCAATTACCGCGCGTTCCGCAAAGTCTGCGTCTTCGGTTCCGCCCGGACGCCGCCGAGCGAGGCGCAATATGCAGTCGCGGAAGAATTCGCGCGAGAGATGGTCGCGCACAATTACATGGTCATCACCGGCGGCGGCGACGGCATCATGGGCGCCGCCCAGAAAGGCGCGGGGCGGGAGCACGGTTTCGGTCTCAACATTCGCCTCCCGTTCGAGCAGCGCGCCAACCCGATCATCGAAGGCGACCCGAAGCTGATCAATTTCAATTATTTCTTCACGCGCAAACTCAACTTCGTGAAAGAAACCCACGCTTTCGCGCTCTTTCCCGGAGGCTTCGGCACGATGGATGAAGGCTTCGAAGTGCTGACGCTCATGCAGACGGGCAAGGCGCGCATCATTCCGGTGGTGCTGCTCGATCGGCCGGGCGGGACCTACTGGGAAACGTGGATGAAATTTCTCACCGACCATCTTTTCAAATTCGGATACATCGGGCCGGAGGACTTTCACTTTTTCAAGATCGTGCCCAACGTGACCGAGGCGGTGCGGGAAATTCTTCATTTCTACAGCGTCTATCAATCCTCACGCTGGGTCGGCGAACAGCTCGTGATTCGGATGAGCAAGAGGCTCTCGAGCAGTGCGCTCGAAAAGTTGAATCAAGATTTCTCCGATATCGTCCGCGCCGGCGAGATCGTGCAGGGGACCGCGCTTCGCCAGGAGAAGAACGAGCCCGAAATCTGGGATTTGCCGCGGCTCATCCTCACTCCGCACCGCCGCAGCTTCGGCCGCTTCCGTCAACTGATAGACGCGATGAACGCGGCCGGGTAACGGTTAGCCTTCGACGCCTGCTTTTTTCTCAAGAATGTAATCGTGAATGGTGTTGACGGTCCGAAGCGCTTTGGCCGCGACTTCGGAATTTGGGACGCCGACCCCGAAGGTTTTTTCCATACTCACCACGAGCTCGAGGGCATCGATGGAATCGAGTCCCAAGCCGCCGGGACCGAAGAGCGGGAGATCGTCGCCGATCTCTTCGGCGGTGGTTTGCAGCATCAGGCTCTTCACCAGCATTTCTTTGATGCGTGTGCGGAGATCGGGTTCAGACATGAAAGTGAAATGGATTTCCAGAGGAAACGCGCGAGGGCGGGTTGCCGGACGCGAGCCGCGACTGTGTCGCAATGTCCGGGCAACGTCAAATGCTGGAGGGACGGGCTCTGTCCCGTCCTCGTGGAAGTATCATGCGTTTGGACGACACGGAGGTCGTCCCTCCGGATCAAACCCGATCCGTCCTGTCGGGATTTGGCGCGGGCGCCTGATCGGGACTGGGCTGGCTTGCGCTCGCCGTCGGAGTGGTCGGCGTGTTCTCGATCTGCGGAACGGTCGCCGCCGGCGTGCGAACGTCCGGCTTGGCCGCGTCGGTCTTGCCGGCGGAATGCAGCTCGTTGCTGAATTCGTCTTTCGCTTTCTGAAATTCCTTGATCGCTGAGCCCATGCCGCGAGCCAATTCCGGCAATTTCTTCGCGCCGAAGAGAACAAGAATGATCAAGAGGACGATGATCAGGTCGGGTCCGCCGAGATTCCCCAGGAAAGCGAACAGGCTCATGGGAGCAAGCATCTGCTTATCTCGATAAGTTGCAAGGCAATTCCTGGTGACGGCGGAGTAACGGGTGTGTAACAGTTTGCCACCGAGTATCAGCCAATGAAACCGCACGCGTGAAAGCTTCTGCTCAATCCAAAGGCGGCCTGGCCCGCTTGGGTCGGGAAGTTCGTTCGCTCTTCGACAAGCAATACCGGCGCGCTTATCGGAACCTCCGGCACCTTCCGCGCATCGAATATCGCTCGGTCATCGATGGCGGCGCCAACCGCGGCGCCTTTACCGATGCGTTGCTCCAGTTGCATCGGCCCGAGCGCATTGTTCTCGTCGAAGCGATTCCCGATCTCGCGGAAAAGTTGCGGGTGCGGTATGCGGGTCATCCCGCCATTTCCGTGGTGTCCGCCGCCCTCTCCGACAAGAACGGCGAAGCGCAGTTTGAGATCAACCGGTCCGAAGCCTCCAGCTCGTTGCTACCAATCGATCCGCGCAACAGCCAATGGTTCGCACGGGATCTTCGCGTGGCGCGCACCGTGCCAGTGCCCACGATGACGTTACCCGCCTTGATGGAAGCGGAGCAGTTGCAAACGGTAGACCTGCTCAAGCTCGACCTTCAGGGCGCCGAACGTTTCGTCCTCACGGGCGGGAAAGGTGTCCTCGACCGGGTGCGTGTCATCTACACCGAAGTTTTCTTCGAGCAGCTCTACGCCGGAGCGTGGCTGTTCGGCGAGATGAACGAGTTCCTCCGCGCGCGCGGATACAAGCTTTGCGGTTTGTCCAACATCGTGCACGCGCCCGACGGCGACCTCGTCCAAGCGAATGCGACTTTTCGCCGACACTTTCGGCCATCGAAATGAAACTCGTTGGACAACAGCGGATGAATTCAATTCATTATGGACATGACGAAACTCGTGCGCTTTTCTTCGGCCCTTATCTTGTTTTGGTCGTGCATCAGTGGGACAAGCCACGCCGCGACGCTTGCGGGCAAGCCGGTCCAGGGCGGCGCTTCGGTTGAGATTCAATTTCCTGTTCCGAAATATTTCCAGAGTATCGCGGCGCAAGGCGGCAATCCTGTTGTGCAAACGGGCCGCGCCATCCTCATCTTCCCGCCGGGCTTCGATCCTTCACGCTCCTGGCCGATTCTAATCGTCAGCTCGACGAGCGACTTTAATCGCACGAGCATCATGGACGCCGAATGGTATCGCAAACCCGCCAACGCCGAAGGCTGGATCGTGCTGGGGACCGATGCGACGGTTTCCCCGCGGCTCGACTCGACCCAATGGCGCCTCGGAATGCTGGGCGCCGCGCTGGAAGCGATTCGCAAAGACTGGCCGCAATCGTCCAAATGGCCGGTGGCTTTTGCCGGTTTCTCCGGCGGCTCGAAACGCAGCGGCATCCTGGGTGTGATGCTGGCCAAGAGCGGTTCCGTGCGAGTTTGCGGATTTTTCCTGAGCGGCATCAATGAGGATCGCTTGGGCGAGAGCTATAAGAGCTATCAACCGGGCAAAGGCTTGCTCGAGGTGCCGGTTTGGTTAAGTAGCGGAAGCTCCGACCCCGTGGCAACGCCGGCCAGCCACAACCTGGTCAAGGCCTCGCTCGATCGCACTGGATTCAAGCGTGTCCGGCTTGAGCGCTTTGATGGCGGACATCAGTTGAAGATGAGCGAGGTCCAACGCGCTCTGCATTGGTTCCGCGAGCTGGGACGATTTTAGCGGCGAGTCTTAGCTTTGCCAGCCGGCACGGCGTAGTTGAGGAGAACTATTCCAGTTGGTAGAATTCTATGCTCGGTAAGTTGCAGAGCAGCCGACCGGGCGCCTGCCGGTAACAATGGCACGCCTTGGCTAAGAAGGATTGGCACGACGGCTACTTCGACGGTGTCCACGAGTCCGGCGTCAAGCATGCTTCGGAAGAGCCCGCCGCCTCCAAAGAGCCAGATGTCCTTTCCCGGTTTTTCTTTTAAGGGCACGATTGTTTCAAGCAAGTTGCTCGTGACAGTGACTTTTGGGTAATCGCTTTGGCGCAGGGTCCGGGAGAATACGATGGTTTGCATTCCGGCCATCGTATCGGGGCCGCCTTGCTGCACTGCTTCGAACGTTCGCCGCCCCATCAAGAAGGTATCAAATTGCTGGAAGAGCGCTCCGAAATCGAAGGAAGGATCCATGATGATCCAATCCGCCTCGCCTTTAGGCCCGGCGATGAAACCATCGAGGCTCATCGCTACGCTGTATCTTACTCGCCGCATCTAAGTGAACTTAAGCTATCGCCGGAGCGACGGCGATAGCTTCCGTTTCTGGAAACACCAGTTTCTTGCGTAACTCTCTTTGGAGCAGGAGGAGATTGAGGCAGGCCTGGAAGAAGATCGACGCCACGGACAAATACCAGACATACCTGATCTGAAATCCGGCCGTATGAGAGAGGAGCAAGGCCGGCACGGCAAACAGGAGCATCCGTGTCATCGTGCTAACCAGCGATGGGATGGTGTTGCCGATGCCCTGGAAGACGCTCGAAGTAGTAAAGGCAATTCCCGCTGCCACGAAATTAAACGAGATGATTCTCAAATAGTCGCCGCCGAAGGCCATCACGCCGGGGTCATTGGAAAAGGCACGAATCAGCGCGTGGGGAGCGAGCTGTGCCAGGATCGTCAGCACAAGCATCAGCGCAGAAGAAATCCAAAGGGCGGAATAATAGGAACTGCGCACGCGGTCGGCGCGCCGTCCCCCGAAATTCTGTCCTACCACGGGTCCGACGGCAAAACTCAGTGCCATGACGGGAAGAAACATGGCCTGCATCACGCGCGCGCCTACGCCAAAGCCGGCCTGTGCTTCCGCGCCAAAGGGCCGAATGATGACGTAAACCACCATGATGTAAACCGACATCAGCGCGAACTCGGCGCCCGCGGGCAACCCGACCTTGAGCATCGACCACCAGACACCAAGGCGTGGCGCCAACTGCGGCAGACGAAACCGCAGGTAGCGGTAACTGCGCACGTAATAGACCGCCAGTAAGACATTCGCGGCCAGGACAGAGATGAAAGTCGCCAGGGCGGCGCCCGAAACGCCTAGCTTGGGCCAGGGTCCGATCCCGAAAATCAAGAAGGGCGCGAGGACGATGTTGAGCAAGACGCTGAGCACCTGGACGGCGACAGCGGGCTTGATGATTCCCGTGGCCCTTAGCGCCGAGCCGAGAGCTACCAGCGGGAACTGCAACATAAGACCAGGAATGAACCAGAAGAGATAACTCTTGGTTAACGCAGCGGTCGCAGCATCGGCGCTGACCGACCTACCGTACCAATCGCGCAGAAGAAAGGCGCAGAGAGAAAACGCGAGCCCGACAAGCATGGACATGACGAAGGATTGGTTGAAGACCAACTCCGCCCGTGGCTGGTCTTTCTGGCCTGCGGCGTGAGATATGACGGTGGTCGTTCCCACTCCAAGGGTTTGCGTAACCGCGAGGACCACCAGCATCAAGGTGCTGGAGACACCTACGGCGGCGATGGCTTCCTTACCCAGCGATCCCACCCAGTAAAGGTCTGCCAGCAAGTAAAGTGTTTGCACCAGCATGCTCACGAAAAGGAACATGGACATGTGGAGCAGGTGTTTGGTCACCGAACCCTGAGTCATGTCTTTCATAAGCTGGATATGGCTGCCAACGTCCCCCGCCCGGGGGTTTTCTTAGCTCATTGCTTACTCCGGCTCCGAAGCTCGCACGGTAAAGTTATCGAAGCGCACATCCATCTGCGCGCCCTTCGGCCCGCGAGCTCAGACCGAAAGTCGTCTCACGCCTTCTTCTGCTTGGCCAGCTTGGAGCATTCCTCAGCGCACTTGCGGCAGGCTTCGGCGCAGCGCGAGAACGCCTCGATCTTGGGATGCTTGGCCGCGGCCTTGGCCAATTCCTCGCAGGCGCTCGCACACACCCCGCAGATCGGGTAGGCGTATTTCGACCCGCGCTCGAGTAATTGACTGGTCAGCGTCGCGATCCGGGCTACGTCGCGCGCGACGACGATCACTTGCGTGACCTTGTTCACGTCCGGCTGGGCCAGCCCGGCCGTGACGAGACGTTCGCACCGGCGCCGGGCGACATTACAAGCTTCGATGCAATCGCTGAATTTTGGAGGCCACATAAAATTATCCCTCGGTTGATTTTTCTCCCGGCCGCCATTTGCGAGCCGTGCTGGAGCAGTAGAAAAAAGTTTACCGCCGAAAGCAAGATTTTATTGGGCCGGTGTCGTTTGCCGTCATTCCGAGTCCCGCGCCTGCGGGATCGAGGAAC
>Ga0209118_1000976_pt1 | contig 14076 bp, 14 predicted proteins | sample BlaSpr_A8_Ref_M1_FD_187988 | JGI IMG/M metagenome (GOLD analysis project Ga0209118, IMG submission 187988) | Forest soil microbial communities from Thunder Bay, Ontario, Canada - Black Spruce, Ontario site 2_A8_Ref_M1 (SPAdes) (version 2) | ecosystem: Environmental > Terrestrial > Soil > Boreal...
GGGCATCGAAGCGATCATCTTTGCGGCGGCTCTCCCCGATCAAACGCACCTGGCGCGCATGCGCCACAATCACTTCCTGCCCCAGTTCACTCCACAACCATCCGGCTCGATACTGATCTGTACACCATCATCGGAGTCATGCCGCCGGATTTTCGCCATCCCGGACGCACGCTTGGGCACGACGTTGAGGTTTGGGTCGCGGCAGGATACGCGGCCGCGCCATTCCCGAAGCCTCCGGTGCGCACGCAGCGAGTCATTTTCGGCGCCATCGCGCGGTTGAAGCCTGGATTGTTCCTGGCGCAGGCCCAGGCGAAGCTCGACGCATTCGCGGCACATCTGCGCGAGCAATACCCGACCGACTATCTGGCGACAGCGCAGTGGAGAGCGCGGCTTGTCCCGCTGCAACAAGAGGTCGTCGGCAATGCGAGTTCGATGCTTTTTCTGCTCCTGGCATCGGTTGGGGTGGTGTTGACGATCGCATGCGTCAACATCGCCAGCCTGCTGCTGGCGCGCTCTTCGTCGCGTCACCGTGAAATTGCTGTCCGGCAGGCTCTCGGTGCGAGTAGCTGGCGGCTCGTCCGGCAGACCTTGACCGAGAGCGTCGTGCTCTCGCTCTGCGGCGGAGCGCTCGCCGTGCCAGTGAGTTTCTTGCTCAAGGATATTCTGCTCACGCTGGTTCCATCCACTCTTCCCAGACTTACGGAAGTGGTTTTGAATGGGCGGGCGCTCTTGTTTGTATTTGCGATCTCTGTCATCACCGGGTTGTTGTTCGGCCTGGCGCCGGCGGTGCAAATGTCCCACCGGCGATTGATGGACAAACTGAGTCTGGGATCGCGTTGCGTTGGCATCGCCTCACGTCAACACCGCTTTCTTAGTGCGCTGGTGGCGTGTGAGTTTGCGCTCTCGCTGGTGCTGATGGTCGGCGCCGGCCTTTTGCTGCGGAGCTTCTGGAAAGTGCTTGAGGTTCAACCCGGCTTCAACTCCGACCACCTGGTGACAGCTCAATTGTGGTTACCGGTGCCGAACGATCCCAAGAATAATCCCTATCCGACCCAGGAGAAACTGAATGTCTTCGTGAGCGAAGTTCTGCGTCGCGTCAGCGCCTTGCCCGGAGTGAACGAAGTCGCGATCGGGGGTGGGAATACCCTTTTTACCGGGCGGCGCAACGCGACGGGCTTCGACATCGAGGGCCGGATTGCCGCGGCAGGCGAAGCGCCAACTGCTGAGTTCGGGGTGGCGACGCCGGATCTTTTTCGCGTCCTCGGCACACCGCTCATCCGAGGCAGGTCTTTTACCGAGGCGGACAACGAGAAGGGTGAGCCGGTGGCGCTCATCGATCAAACCGCGGCCGAGCGTTTTTGGCCCCACGAAGACCCGATCGGAAAACAGATCCGCCCGCAATTTGGTCGTCAGCAGCCTCTGCGGAGGATCGTCGGTGTGGTGGGACGAAGCCGAAGCGACGGGCTCGACGCTCCCTACACACCGCACTTGTTCCTTCCCGCATGGCCGAGTGCTTTGAACGCAATGACCGTCTATATCCGGACGGCGGCCAGTCCCGAAGTCCTGGAAGAGCCGGTCCGTCGCGAAATCCAGGCGGTCAATCCGGACTTGCCGGTATTCGGCGTGCGTGCGTTCCGCAGCATCATTTCCGATTCGTTGGCTTCACGCCGGTTTGCCATGGAGATTCTTGGGTTCTTCGCGGCCACTGCTATGCTGCCCGCCGCGATTGGGATTTATGGAGTAATGGCGTACTTCGTGAGCCAGCGGGTGCGGGAAATCGGAGTGCGCATGGCACTCGGCGCCCAGCGTGGTGACGTAATGAAGCTCATCGTGTGGAAGGGAATGTCTCTTGCCCTGGCCGGAGTGGCGGCAGGTCTAGTCGCTGCTCTTGGCCTGGCGAAACTGATTTCCGGCCTGCTGTTCGGCGTCAGCGCCACCGATCCCCTTACCATCGCGGCTTTCACCGCGCTGCTGGCCCTGGTCGCATTTCTCGCGAACTACATCCCTGCCAGCCGCGCGGCCAAGGTCGATCCCATGGTTGCGCTGCGATACGAGTGAAGCCGCAGGTGTCCTCCCGAGCACGCGGCGAACTCGAAGAATGGCATGGCGCAGGAGGTGGTCCATGTTTTCCCGGGAAAGCTCGTCCACCACTTTTGAATCTGAGTAGCTTGAACGAGGCCAGTATCCCCGAGGTCTGATTCAGGCGGCGCGAGACGATCAGGGCGCCCGGCACAATGCAATGCCGCCGGGACTAGTGTCCACATTTTGCTCATCAAGACAGTCCTCCGGCTGACCAGCGGTGCCAGTTTGCTCGCGCGGTGAATTTCCAGTCGGTCCACTCCGCTGGATGCGATCGTACGGTTCTATCACTACGTCAACCATCGTTTCAGGGTACAAAAGCGTCGGCGTCGGGTTCTCGTCTTCAGAAGGAACGCTGGTAGGATTGAAGAGCTTGGCTGGAAATGTTTTTCCGCGCCTATGCTCGCCATCCGCGACAATCTGGCCGAATGCTTCAGTGCCCTGCGCGCCCACAAACTGCGCGCATCACTCACCATGCTGGGGCTGACCATGGGCGTGGCCACGCTCATCACGGTCATGACCCTGGTGCAGGGCGCGAACGTTTATGTTGAACAGAAGATCGCCAACCTGGGCACCAACGTCTTTCAGGTCGCGCGCACTCCCTTCGCGGTCACCGACTTCAACATCGTCATCAAGGCGCTGAAGTACCGGAAGATTGAACTCGACGACATGCAAGCCATCGCTGACCGATGCACCGCATGCGCAGAGGTCGGCGCCAGCGCCAGCACTACGGTTCGCGTGCGCTACGGCGACAAAGAGGTGCCGGATGTGAATCTCTCCGGCCAAACCGCGACCATGGCGGACATTGACACACGCACCGTCGAACGGGGCCGCTACTTCTCGCCTTCCGAAGCCGAACATCGCGCCAACGTCTGCCTGATCGGCGACACGCTGGTGCAGCAGTTGTTTCTCGGCGTGGACCCCATGGGCAAGACCATGCGCATCGACAACGATGAATTCATGGTGATCGGCACCATCGAGAAAATCGGCAGCGTGCTGGGTCAGGACCAGGACAACTTCGTCATGGTTCCGCTCTCGAATTTCTTGCGCATGCAGGGCGCGCATACCAGCCTGATCGTCAATGTCAAGACGAGCGCAGAGAAATTTGAGGCGGCCCAGGACCAGGCACACCTTACTTTACGCGCGCGGCACCACCTCACGCCGACCATGGAGGACGACTTCTTCATCGGCACCAAGGAAAGTTACATGGCTTTGTGGCGCAGCATCAGCTCGGCATTTTTTGCCGTGTTTATCATGGTGAGCGTGATCTCGGTCGTGGTCGGCGGCATCGTCATCATGAACGTAATGCTGGTGAGCGTGGCGGCGCGGCGACGGGAGATCGGGGTGCGGCTCGCGGTGGGTGCGACCAAGCTGGACATCGTGCAGCAGTTCATCGCGGAAAGCGTCACGATGTGTATCGCCGGGGGACTGGTTGGCATCGCGCTTGGATTTCTGGTCGCTCTGCTCCTGCGAATGTTTACTCCATTCCCCGCCTCGGTGCAGAGCTGGGTCGCAGTGCTGGGAGTGTTCCTCAGTTCCGCGGTTGGACTGTTTTTCGGAATCTATCCCGCATTCCGCGCGTCCCGGCTGGATCCGATCGTCGCCTTGAGGTCTGACTGATGGCCATCATGACGGCTTCGCAGGCTCGGGAGAATTGTCTCGCCGCGCTGGAAACACTGCGCTCGTCCAAGGTGCGCTCCGCGCTGACCGTCCTCGGCATCGTGATCGGCGTCTCCTCGGTGATTTCGATGGCGAGCATCATTCAGGGTCTGAACAAGTTTGTGCAGAACAAAGTGGAATCCCTGGGTTCGCGCACGTACTTTGTCTCACGATTCCCGCCCGGCTCGGACCCATCCCGCTGGCCAACCAGCATCCGCACCCGCCGATATTTTGAATACGACTACGCGGACTTCATCCGGCAGGCCGCTCCCGACGTGCAAATTGTGACCACGTTTGGCACGCGCGGATTTTTCTTCGGGGACAGCAACCTCATCACCAACGGCAACCGCAGCGTCGAGAAGGTCATCGTGCGCGGGACGGAGCCGCAGTATACCGACGCGATTCCATTGTTCTCGGTGGGGCGTGGCCGCTTTATCAGCGCCTTCGATCAGGAACACGCGCGGCCGGTGGTGGTGCTGGGCGCCGCCATCAATGAATCGCTTTTCCCTAACACCGACGCCGTCGGCAAGACGGTACGGCTCAACGGCGACCTGTACGAGGTCATCGGCGTCTTTGAGCACGACCCAGGCCTGTTCATCGGCCCCGGCGTGGATGCATTCGCCGTCATCCCACTCAGCAACTTCAAGAAGCAGTATCCCGAGGCCAAGGAGCTGATCATGGCCTTCACCGTCCCGGAGAACGTGAGCCTCCAAACTGCGCAGGACGAGGTCATTCAGGCCATGCGCCGCCTAAGGCATATTCCCGCCAGCAAGGAAAATGACTTCGAGTTGAGTTCGCCGGACTTCCTGAGCAATTTATGGAACCAACTTACCGGTGCGCTGGTGATTCTCACAACCATAATCAGCTCCATAGGATTGCTTGTAGGCGGCATCGGAGTGATGAATATCATGCTCATCTCGGTGACCGAGCGCACCCAGGAAATTGGCCTGCGCAAAGCCATCGGCGCCCGCCGCGTGGATATTCGCCTTCAGTTCTTGCTGGAAGCCGTGGTCCTCACTCTGGTGGGCGGCACCATCGGCATTCTGATTGGGGCCGGCGTATCGACACTGGTGCGCACTTTCGTGCCTTCGATTCCCGCCTCGCTGTCTTATCTGTGGGTATCGATCGGGTTCACCATCTCCGTCGGAGTGGGTTTATTCTTTGGTTACTATCCCGCCAATCTGGCGGCCAACCTCGATCCCATCGTCTGCCTGCGATACGAATAGAGCGCAGGTTTACTGGTGACTCTTCTGATATTCCGAGGCCACCTTGCTGTAACCCGCAGGAATCGAAAAGCGTTGCGTTGACGGGTGCTTGCGGAGGAGAAACGCGAGAGAGAGTCCCAGTTGGCGGCTTTAAGCCGCAGAATGCGGTTTGCTCTTGTACACGTTGTATCCGCGAGGCGTAAGTCTGACCACGCCTCTCACTTGTTCCTCGACGTACCCTTCGTTCCGCAGCTCAGCTACTGCCACACGCGCGAAGGAGGAATCGACGGTCTGCTGAGGCAACCTCACGAACTCGCCGGGATCGTGCTCGTAGTGCTGGGCAAGAGTGACGAAAAGCTCGGTTTGGATGGACTGCTGCTGCATTGGTTATCTCTGGATTAAGTGTGCTCCCAGGTGATTGATTCAGGAATGGCCCATCGGTGCCAGCCTCGGTAACCTTAGTCGAGTGTACTAACGCGGCAGCACCGGGGCGCGCATTGGACGTAGCGAATCGCTTGCCACAGTTTGCGTCGGGAGAAATCGAGGCGTAGTCGGGGGTCGAGCGCGTTTCTTCTGGCGTGAGCGAATGGTTGGCAGTCCGGCTTCCGAAACCTGTGCAGCCCCTTTATCGCCTGTGCGCTTGTCGCGCCTGGCCAGGAGACTAGCACTCCACCGGCTGTCGAAAACTTCTCCTTGACACCCCACGCCGGTAACCGCTAAATTCCTGCCCACAGTTCTTTGAGGGGGAAACTGAACCATCTGGAGGCAGTAATGATTCGCTGCGCCTTGGTCCCCTCGGTAAGTAGCCTCGTTCCCAGCCGCAAGCTGCTTTTCCTGGCCGTTCTCCTTGCCGCCCAGTTGTCCTTCGGGCAAGGACCCGTCACTGGAACTCCGAAATTCAATAGCTTCGGCGGCGGTCCGTTCGACATCATTAATTTGGGGAACCTGAACGTCCACTTCGCAATTCCCGTGATCCACAAGGCGGGTCGTGGACTGCCGTTCAACTACGACATATCCTACGATAGCTCCATTTGGACTCCCGGTACTGTGAACACTGTGCTCACTTGGCAGCCTGTAGGTGGATGGGGATGGCAGTCGCAAACCGACGCGGCCACAGGCTATATCCCTCCTTACACACTTGTTTCTGATCGACAGTATCAATGCAACCCCGGCACTGGACATATTCGCATCTACCGTTACTCAGGTTTTGTGGATTCGCTGGGGACAGTTGTTACGGCAGTTCACATACGACGGGTTGTCACGAATGCTGACGGAGGATGTCCCTGAAATCGCTTTCGTTAGTTGTGGAGGTGGAGGTCTTACTCACTCCAAGTGCTATACGTATGACAGCGTAACGGCGGGAGATTTGTCCAGCAGCACGTTTCTAAAGCCGAACGGTACGGCGGTGACTGCAAATTATGTGTGGGACGCACTTCACCGTTTGTCAACCCTGCACTACAGTGACGGCTCCGATGGATACGGGTACGCTTATGACGCATCCACATGGCTTACGTGGAATTTGCAGAACGGAAAGGGCAGGCTCACTTCGGAGTCGCAATCCAACGGCTCCGCATCCGTCTACAGCTATGACCCGATGGGCAGACCAGTTTGGGAGGGGTCCTGTGCAGGCGCCAATTGCTACACTCTTGTGAGAGGCATGCTGCACAGCTACGACTACGCAGGAAACGTAGCAACAATGACCGATTCGTACGGTACATCCTTCACCAACACGCGCAACTCCATTGGGCAGCTTACCAACGTACAAAGCTCATGGAACGATACCACGCACCCCGGCACTCTATTGAGCGGAGCCACCTACAACCCTCTGGGGGAGCTTTCGACCGTAACCTATGGCGATGGCCTTCCCCAAACAAATTCCTATGACTCGTTGGGCCGCTTAACGGAAAGGCAGGTTGGCAGTTCTCCAACCTATCGCATATTTCTCACCTATAACCCGAACAGTACAATCAGCGAGTATCAAGACAATGTTACCGGCAGATGGGACTACACCTACGATGCTTTCAACCGCCTTGCGACGGCTAATTTGACGCAGACCGGAAATAACAGTCCTCCGCACTACACGTACAGCTACGACCAGTACGGCAACCGTTGGCAGCAGCATCTAGTGTCCGGCACGGGTAGCGAAGTTGATTACACCTTCAACGCCTACAACAAGAACAGCAACTTCTCTTACGACTACATGGGAAACGTTACCCGTGATGGGGTGTGCACTGCGAACCCCTGCTGGTCTTTTGACTACGCGGGACATTTGACGGCAGGCAACGGCGCATCCTACTTGTACGATGCCCTTGGCCGCAGGCAGCAAAAAACCGACGTGGCAGGAACGGTTCACAGCTTTGTGGTCGATGCGGACGGTCAGCCTTTCGATGAGTACGCGCCGGGTCTGGCCAGGGTGACGGGTGGGTTCTTCGATTATGAAGCCAACAAAGCGGAATTTAATTACCTCGACCACCTTGGAACTCCGCGCTTAAGCACGGACTATACGGGCGCTGTTGTGCGCACGGAAGGCGTACTCATGGGGCCATTCGGCGACAACTTCACGGAAACCCTTACCAGCCTGGACTTCACCGGGTTCGCCGGGGGTTTCTGGGACTCAGAGAACAACGGAGAACACTTCGGTGCCCGAGAGTATCAGAATATCCACGGTAGCTGGCTATCCCCCGACCCGGCAGGAATGGCGGCGGTAGACCCAAGCAATCCGCAGACCTGGAACCGCTATGCCTACGTCACCAACAACCCCCTGAGCTACACCGACTCGTTGGGAGAGAATGTGGATCAGGGCCCCCAGTCGGAGTGCTTCCTCGAGGGTTGCCATGGCGGTGGCTGGGACAACAGCATGAGTGCCGGGTTTGGTGGCGGGCCGGACGACAGCGGTTTCAGCTTCGGTTTCGGCGGCAACTTCGGCGGGTTCTGCGGCAGCGATTTCTTGCCCTGCGGGCCACCACCGGCGAGCCTAGGCCTCCCATGTGATTTTGGCTTTTGCGGCCCACAAATTGGCAACCCGTACACAGATCCAAATCCTACGGGGGACGGGATTGGTTCGCCATACACATTCCACACCTACGTGAATTGGCCATTCCTTTCCGATACACACCTTGGGGCTGTCATTCTCCCAATTGTTTTGTGTATTACGGAAACTGGGGCGGACCAGGATACAGTGGCGGCCAGTTTAAGCTGTTGGAAACGTTGACGCCGCAGGAGCGCAAGTATCTCGCGCCACCAATCGACGCTCAGGACGCCTGTTATGAGCAACACGACTGGTGCTACTCAGGAGTCCGCGTGAATGGCGGATCGTTCGGAAGCTGCGACTTCCAACTGCAGCAGTGCTTGCATCTGGTGAACTCAAGCGGCGCTGGAAATGCACACAGTTGGGTTGCCGAGCCGTTGTTCTCAACTTGTGAACTTATCGGCTGGCCCTGCCGAATTGCCCAGTAACCATTCGGGATTTTTCTTGGTCGATTCGAATGGAGGAGGCTAGTTTGGAAGACATCGGAGAGTCACTCGTTGCTGTACTTGTTTCTATCCTCGCTGCGGCGTTGACTCTGATCTTCGTCGTTGTGGTCGTGTCTGGGCTCGTCGGTACAGTTGGGTTCAAACTGGGATTGCTTTCGGCTGAAGGAGAGGCCTGGATCGGAATCAGCCTTGGAATTCCGCTTGGGCTTGTGTGCGCAATTTTGGTATTTGTTTACTGCTTCAAGAGGATCAGAGGATATGGACGATTACCGTAGCCTTCGCCGCATGGTTCCCTATTTCTGCCTTCATGATTAGAAAGAAGGGGCCAAAAAGACAATGATCATGCTATCGGCCCTACTTACGCTCTTGATCGCTGTCCCCGTGGTAGCTGGCTTCATAACTAGCCGGGGACAGCGTGGCATTGACCGTCGGCACTTCGCTGCATTTGTCGGATTCAGCGCGGCCATTGTTGCGCTTAGCGCCACCATCGGCGGCATCACTGCCACTATCGTCTGGTTCAGACCGCCCCAGCATCCGTATTACCATCCCGTAGAGCAAGGGTTTGTATTCATCTTTTCTATCATCGGACTCCTCTCGACGGGGACTGCTTTCTGCGCCGGTTTGTTCAGTAACGGAATTCGCCGGGTCGCACTTGTCCTCTTTGGACCCGCTATGGCCGTAGTCTATGTGCTGGCAGCGTTCAGCAATTTCGGAGCATAACCAGGTAGTTGTTGGGGGGGCCGAAGAGCGACGCTGCCTTCGGCGTCGTGAGGAGGGGTGACACGTCACCAGTACGCCCCCGTACAAGGTAGCTGGCTATCCCCCGACCCGGCAGGAATGGCGGCGGTAGACCCGAGCAATCCGCAGACCTGGAACCGCTATGCTACGTCGGAAACAACCCAGTCAGCTTCGTTGACCCGTCGGGAGAACATTTGGACTTGGGCCCTCGGTCGGAGTGCTTCCTCGAGGGTTGCAGCGGCGGCGGCTGGGACAACAGCATGAGTGCCGGGTTTGGTGGCGGGCCGGACGACAGCGGATTCAGCTTCGGTTTCAGCGGGAGCTTCGGCGGGTTCTGCGGCAGCGACTTCCTGCCCTGCGGGTTACCGTCGCCGTCGCTCTGGGACATCTTGGGAATAAACCTGCCCAACAATAATTGCGACTTCGGCCCCTGCGGTCCCGGCATACCGGGCGCGATGAACTGGAACGGTAATGGTGGGTGCATCTACGTACTTCTTAACCCATGCGGTGTGCCCGCAGACAATGGCGGGGGAGGAAACCTGTACTGCAACCCGACCACAGGTATTTGTGTCCCAAACTCTATGGCGCCGGGAGGGCCGGACCCCGTCAAGAATTTCTATAAATACTACCTTTGTGGGAACAGTCCAGTGGAGAATATCGGGAACTACATGTTGGAAGGTATGACAAAAGGCGCAATAGGCGGTTTGTTTTTTGGCTCCGAGACGGGTCCAGGAGCATTCGTGACGGGTGTTGCTGGGGCCACCGGGGGTGCCGCTGGGGGTATAGTGATGGGTAGCGGGGCTTCCGCGGTCTGCCATTTTGCGGGAGCATACGGTCCGCACTCGTAGGATGGCAGGGCATCCTAGAACTAGCTTGCTGAGGAGGTTCTCGCCAGTGGCAGATCTGATAGCGATATTGGCGCTAGGACTACAATATTCGCTGATCGTTTTACTTATCGATTTATACAATCCGGCCCCGGTATCGTTTGCTGCAGTTATGGTTGTCTTTCTCGTCTTAGTAAGCATAGGCATCGTGCTTTGGCATGGAAAGACATTCGCGAAATCAGTGAAGCAATGGGCAACGCTTGCTGTCCGCTCAGTTGTTCTGGGGGCCGCCTTCTTCGGAGCCGACCTCCTGCTGGCCCTCTTGCACGGGCACGTTAATCCCTTGCATTTCCCGGGCGGGCTGTTGGGGCTTCCCCTCACCCTTTTCGTGTGTCCTGGTGGGACAATGATCTGCTTGTCCAGTCTTGTTAGGGCCTCCTATATCGTTAGAATGGCGAGCAGGCGGGGGGCTGGCCCTCGATAAGAGACAGGTGGCCCACCCTTGGATTTCCCGGACACGACCAACCCTGAGGGTGCCCCATATTCTTGGCGGTGCTGGCAGCGCCGTAATAATTGGGACAAAGATGGCAGACTTCAACTGCCAGATTGGTCCTGTTGACCCATACACCGGGAAGTGAGTGGGGGACTAAAGAGATGCCTATCGCAATGGTCACGTTTATCGTCTTTGGCGGCAGATGGCAATCTGGGCCAGTTGCTAGCTTCGGGCGTGCTCCTTGTAAGCGGCTATCAGGATATGGGGTTGCGCGCCCGTATCGGCGCGGCCTTCGGGTTCTTTATGGCTTTAGCATTCGGCATCTCAGCTTTGGTTACTGCTATCAGGGCGGAGGTTTGGGGTGGTGCCGCGATCTGCGTGGTGGTTCTTTGTTTCGAAAGTTGGTTGATCCTACGGCGGTGGAGTCGAGCGAAAACCCAAGCGCCGCCTACGGGATAAACTGGGGACAGACGGGACTGGCACCATTGTTTTCTCCCTATGTGGAATGTCGGCGGTCCGACAGACGCAATCGGGTTTGCTGCCTGCATTTCAAAAAATGGGGAATGTCCCGTCTGTCCCCGTATTATTTGATACTGTTCCCAGGGTACCAGCAGTAGGACATCTATGCGACGAGAGACGAATATGTGTGCGACCAGAGTGATCTACGTAGTGCCCGTTTTATTAGTGCTCCTGTATTCGGGGTGGGCCAAGGGCTCTGGCGCAAGTCAATCCAATGCCGCCTCAGTGCTTTTTCAACAGTTTGAGACGCAGACCTGGAACAGATATGCCTACGTCGGGAACAACCCGCTGAGCTTCACCGACCCGAAGGGGTTGTTCCATTGTCCGGTGCAGCCGCAAGATGAGGTCCATTTCTTCTGCGCGTCAACGAGCGGCGGTAGCGATGGCGGAGGTGCCGCTCCTGGCGACTACGGTGGTGGTTACACTTGGACCTCGGGAATCGGCGATCTGAGCCCTACGCTTCAAGGCACGATGGCGGGGACGGAGGCGCGATTCGAGAGCATCTGGAGCAAGGGCTGGGATCCGGTAATGGGAATCAATTGGAGGAAGGTGGACTATTCCTCACAGGTAACTGGCCAGTACGATAGGCTCACTGGAAACATGGCCAGTAGTGGTATGCCTGGCACGGTAGACCCTAACTGCAACGACTGCATAGACGGTGGACACGCTGATTTCGCATTTAGCGGTCAACTTTGGATTCATAACGACACAGTAAGTCCATGGATCGGTGCCTTTTCATTTGCAGGCGTATTCTCTGTTAACTTTTGGGAGCATGGTTTTGTCGATGTTCTTGGCGGTCGCTTTACTGTGTTTCCTCACTAGCCAGGGTGGAAGCGTTGGCCCTTCCCAAAAGGAAACTACAGCACCGAGGCGCGAAACGGTCTCGCCCAAGTGGCGCGTGGACCTGCGCGCCTCTATTGGGGGGCCTGAACTCCCTATCGTTTGGGGACGCAAAAAAGAATATAAAGGACGGCCGAAGACCTCGCTGTGGTTTACCGACAACGACACGGTCGTGGCCACGTTTGTGACTAGCAAGGCCAAGGTTAACCCTAAGCTATCCAGCCGCGATACCTCCGACGAGAGCCTGCCGTTGCGGCTCCGGGCCGCCTTCCTCAACACAGCTACAGGCAGCATTTCGGCCACACCGGAGTGGCCCTCCCAATCCAGGTCTGCCGGAATCGTGGCCGTGCACAACGGGAGATTCGTCACGCAGACGGGGAACGATGTGACCCTCTATGGTCCTGATCTCAGAGCACTGAAAAATTTAGCGCTGCCCTCGTCGGAGAAAGGAGATTGGCGCGCGGATCCGTCCCCAACGGGCAAGACCATACTGTTCCTTCCACATGCGTTAAGGACAGTGAACGGAATAACCACAGACCCGTGGCTGTGGGTTGAGACCGACACCTTGAAGGTTCTGCACTCGGGCGAGGTCACTCAAAACGGCGAAGTGGCTATTTCCGATGAGAACATGGTTAGGATTACCTGTGAGTGGATTTACGACTGTGGACCCAAAATTGAGATGCGGGGTCCATCCACTGAATGGAAGACCATTGCGAGAGCGAGCCGTCATGAATATCCTCGATTTATCAACCAGGGAATGATGTTTCTATCCGGCGATTCCCCGAGGCTACTTCGAGTGGATGGCGAGGTGTTGCTGACACAGGGGGAACCTTCGGGTCGCGCCTTTGCCGCAGCCGATGGCCATCGATTCGTTGTACCGTCCTGCCAGATGGAAGGGAAAATCGCGACTCTCGACATAAGCGGACACTGTGTATTGAAAGCGGTCCTCGTTTATGACATCTCGCCGACTCGACAGTCATATACCCTAGAAATAAAGGGCCCAAGGATCAAAGGTGAGATGGTTTTTGCGATATCGCCGGACGGGACCGAGTTTGCCGTTTTGAACAACGAAGTAATTCAGGTCTTCCAACTACCGCCCTTACAGTGATCCGGTTCGCGGGTGGCCCACTCAAGCTGTTTTTTGGCTTGAGTGGGGCAGTTCCACTGCTGGACAGAGTCTCCCTGCCGCCCTATACGCAAAGCTCGAAATTGCCGCGCACACGCTCCCGCGCGGCCTCGAAAACTTGCCTGGGGATGGGTGTGGTGAACGAGGGACGGCGATGGTAGCAGCAGAACGTCACGAAGTGCGTCTGCCCGGACGCGTGGCGGTGGGGTTTTTGGGGGTGCCCTGGGTGGCATGTTTTTCAATGGTACCCAATATGACTTTTCAGGCGGCCCCAACTTTCAGTGGGATAATTTCGGCCTCAGCGATCTGCTCACTTTTGCTGATCAGGGCGAAATCAGTCTCGACGCTGTAACATCGCTTGGCGTCTTCGGATTCGGGGGATCCACAAACGCGTTCGGTATGCAACTCGGCAGCGGCCTCTTCAGCGGGTCATTTACAAAGGAGGTTCTTCCTGTTGAGTGCTATCGTAGCGGCAGGACAGGCTGGGGGTCTTAGTCCATTCGTTGCAAACACCGCAGTCGGTCACTATGGCACTTTCGACTTTCAGCGCGACAGAAACTCTGCAGCGATTGATTTTGCGCATCACTGAGTCTGATCCGCTTTTTGTAAAGTCGGTCTGATGAGATAACCGTGTCGGCTCCTAACGAGCGAGTAGACTTGGCCGGTGACAAACCAAGCGCCGCCTGCGGCGTCGGGTGTGAAGGTGACACGTCACCCCCGAAAGGGTGCTGTGCGGTAACGCGCGGTTAGCGGGCGCGAACTACGTCGGAGATTTTTGATTTGAAGTGAATTGTGTTTTGAGGAAATCGGAGGGAGGGGTTTCAATACGTGCGTTTGCCGATGCGCTTGGCCAGACGCCTGATGAACTCCCAGACTTTCTCTCCGCACTGGGTCAGGAACTCGCGGACTATGCGATACCACCACCACGCGGGACATTTGACCGCAGGCAACGGTGCTTCGTACCTATATGACGGCCTGGGCCGCCGGCAGCAAAAAACCGACGTGGGAGGAACGGTTCGCAGCTTTGTGGTCGATGCGGACGGTAAGCCTTTCGATGAGTACGCGCCGGGACTGGCCAGGGTGACGGGTGGGTTCTTTGATTATGAAGCCAACAAAGCA
>Ga0209118_1000977_pt1 | contig 14073 bp, 11 predicted proteins | sample BlaSpr_A8_Ref_M1_FD_187988 | JGI IMG/M metagenome (GOLD analysis project Ga0209118, IMG submission 187988) | Forest soil microbial communities from Thunder Bay, Ontario, Canada - Black Spruce, Ontario site 2_A8_Ref_M1 (SPAdes) (version 2) | ecosystem: Environmental > Terrestrial > Soil > Boreal...
CAGCTACGCGCGAGAAGCGCGGTCAGGTAACCGCTTCCGGTGCCGATCTCCAACGCCGCCTCGTTCGCCTTGAGGTCGAGCTCCTGCAGCACGCGCGCTTCCATCTTCGGCGTCCACATCCGCTCGCCTTCGCCGATCGGGATTTCAAGATCCGCAAACGCGAGCGAGCGATAGGCGAGCGGAACGAAGTCTTCGCGCCGCACCTCGAATAGCAGGTCGAGCACCTCCTGGTCAAGAACCTCCCAGGTGCGTATCTGCTGCTCCACCATGTTGAAACGTGCTTGCTCGAAGTCCATCCCTGCCTCGTGATCGCGCCGAACAACAACTTGCGTCGGGCCGGGACCACCGTCGCGTAAGGTAGTCGCAAGACCAGCACGCATTCCCGGCCGTTCCGCCTGCCTCGTGGCCGGTCGGCGCGTCCGCGCAACTCGTGCTTGAGGCCCCGCCCGGTTTGTGCTGAGGCCCGCGATTCGGCTTGCAATTATTGATTCTAGCCGGACATTGCATTATCGCACGTCAATCGCCGGGCGCAGGCTCCGCCGCGGCGGTGGAGCGACGTGCAGCGCGCCGCGCTTTTCGCCGTTCGGCCCAGCCGTCCAGATAGGTATAAATCACCGGAACGACGACCAGCGTCAGAAGCGTCGACGTGATCACGCCACCGATGATTGCACGGCCCATCGGTGCTTGCGTTTCGCCGCCTTCCCCCAGCCCCAGCGCCAGCGGCGTCATGCCGCCGATCATTGCCGCGGTGGTCATCAGGATGGGCCGCAAGCGAACCTGGCCCGCGCGCAAAAGCGCGCCGTGCAGGCTTTGCCCGCCGCGCCGCGCGCGGTTCGCGAAATCGACGAGCAGGATCGCGTTCTTGGTCACCAGCCCCATGAGCATGATGAAGCCGATAATCGAAAACAGATTCAGCGTCGTTCCGGTCAGCAGCAGCGCGAGAAATACGCCGATCAGCGAAAACGGCAGCGACGCCATGATCGCCAGCGGCTGCGTGAAGCTCGCGAATTGCGACGCGAGAATCAGGTAGATGAAAATGACCGCGAGGCCGAGCGCTGCGAGCGCCGCCTGGAACGCCTCCTGCATGTCCTTCGCCTGGCCGCCGACGTCGAAGCGATATCCGGGAGGCAGCGTCGGGGTCGTCTCCGTGATGATGCGGGCCACGTCGGCATTGACGTCGCCCGAAGGCCGCCGCTCAGTATTGGCGTAAAGCGCAACGCGCCGCTGAAGATCCTGGCGCTTGATGATCTGCGGGCTGGTCGTTTCGACGATTTCGGCGACCTGCCGCAGCGGCACCATCCGCGGATTGCCTTCGGGTCCGACGCGGTTGCTGGTCAGGTACAGATTGCCCAAGTCCGACGTGAGCTGCCGCCGATCCTTCGACAACTGCACGTTGACCTCGTAGTTCTGCCCGTCGGGGGCGAGCCAGTAAGTCACCGTGTCTCCGGCGAGCAGCGGTCGCACGGTCGCGCCGACCTGCTGCACGGAAATGCCGAGATCGGACGCGGCGTCGTTGTTCAAGCGAATCGACAGTGCCGGATTGGCAGCCTTTTCCGAGGTTTCCATGTCGGCGATGCCGGGCACCTTGGCGACCTTCAGCGCGAAGTCGTTGATCAACGCGGTCAGCGTCTGGGGGTCCGGGCCGAGCAGATTCACCCATACCGCGCGATCGAAGCCAAAGCTCAGCTCGACGCCGGGAACGGGTTTAAGCGCAGTGCGGATCGCACGCTCGACCTCTTTCTGCGAGCGGTTGCGGTCGGAGAGCTCGGTCAGCTTGAGGTTGGCCCGCGCGTAGTTGCGGCCATCCTCGGTGCCGATGGTAGTTATCGCCAGCGCAACCTCCGGAATTCCTTTGAGCACTTCCTCGACTTGTCGGACCTTGCCGTCGGTGTATTCGAGGCTCGATCCCACCGGCGTGTTCAGGCGCAGCGACAGAAAGCCCTGGTCGGTCTCGGGTATGAATTCGGTGCCGACCAGCGGCACGACCAGAAAACTGGCGAAGAAACTCACCAGCGCGATAAGGATCACCTTGATCCGATGCAATAGCGCCCATTCGAGGATCCGTCCATAGACCCGATGGATCCAATCGATGCCCCGCTCGACGCCTTCCATGAAGCCGCCGAGCCACGGCAGGCGCGAAAAGCGCGACCCCGGGGGATCATGCCAGACCGATGAAAGCATGGGATCGAGGGTGAAGCTCACGAACAGCGAGACCAATACGGCCACCGCGACCGTCAGGCCGAACTGGAAGAAAAAGCGGCCGATGATGCCGCTCATGAATGCGATCGGAACGAACACCGCGACGATAGCAAACGTCGTCGCCATCACCGCCAGGCCGATCTCGTCGGTGCCCTCGCGTGCCGCCGTCTCGTGCGTCTTGCCGAGACCCAGGTGGCGCACGATGTTCTCGCGCACGACGATCGCGTCGTCGATCAGGAGCCCGATGCAAAGGCTCAAGGCCATCAAGGTCAGAAAATTGAGGGTGAAGCCGAACGCGTAAAGCGCAATAAAGGTCGCGATCACCGCGATCGGCAGCGTGAGCCCGGTGATGATCGTGCTGCGCCAGCTATGCAGGAACAGAAACACGATCAGTACCGTGAGCATCGCGCCTTCGACGATCGTTTCCTTGACGCGATTAACGCTGCGCTCCACCGAATCCGCGGCCGAATTGACCACCCGCAGCTCGACCTCGGAGGGCAGGCGCTGCTTGAGGAGCGCGACCGCCTCGGTGACGCCACGCCCGGTGTCGACGATATTCGCGTCCTGCGCTTTTTGAAGATCGAGCGTGATCGCCGGGCGGCCGTTGATGCGCGAGATCGAATCCTGCTCTTTCTCCCCGTCGATGACGGCCGCGACCTGGGTCAGGTAGATCGGCGCCCCCCCCTGCTGCGCGACGATGATCCGTCCGAACTGCATCGGGTCCTTGATCTTGCCTTCGACCCGGACGATCGAGTCGGTCGCACCTCGCGTGATGCGGCCGGCCGGCACGTCCTGGTTGGCGGCGCGAATGGCGTTGACGACCTGATCGACGCTTAAGCCCAGCGCGGTGAGCGCTTGCGGCTTGATCTCGACCAGAATCTGCCGGGTCACGCGCCCGTTAATATCGATTCGCGCCACGCCGGGGACGTTCTCGAGCCCCTTGACGATGGTCTGGTCGGTCAGCGAGCTTAAGTCACGCAGCCCGACGGTCTTGGACAGCACCGCGATCGACACCACCGGCTGCGTATTTTCCTGATCGGCGCGGATGACCAGCGGGTCCTTCACGTCGCGCGGGAAAGTTGGCCTCACCTGTGCGATCTTGTCGCGGACGTCCTGCACCGCGCGCATCATTTCCGTGCTTATCCGGAATTCGGCAAAGACTTCGCTGCGCCCTTCGCGTGAATTGGACCGAATCAGCTTCACGCCGGCGACCGTGTTGATCGCATACTCGAGAGGCTTGGTGACGTCCGCCTCGACGACCTCGGGTGAGGCGCCGGGGTAGGTCGTAAGCACGAGCACAAAAGGAAGGCTCACATCCGGCATCTGCTCGACCCGCAGACGGTTGTAGGCGAAGATCCCGAGCACCGCGATGCCGATCATCACCATGGTCGCAAACACGGGATTGTTGATCGATACTCGGGTGATCCACATCGCGTAGTCTCCTTGCGGTCCCGGACAGCGTCAGGTCGCCGCCGCGGCCTTTTCTTTTTCGCGCGAGGGAGCGCGGACGATCGCCGGCGCGCCATCTTTCAAGTTGTCGAAGCGGGATGCGAGGATGAGCATGTCCGACGGCAGGGACGTCTTGAGCTCGGTCCTGCCGGCGGCCTCGTCGCGCTTGCCGATGACGACGATCCTTCGCAGAAGTTTGCCGTTGTCGATCGCCCACACAAAATTCTGTCCGGCTTCGCTGCGGATCGCCGTGTCGGGCAGGGTCGGCACCGGTTTCCCCGCGGCCAGCCGGATGCGCCCGGTGGCGAACATGCCGCCGCGCAGCACCGCGTCGGGGTTGGGTATCTGGACGAACACCAGAATCGCGCGCGTGCCCGCTTCGGTCATGGGATTGATGCGCTCGACCTCCCCCTTGAATCGTCGCTCGCCAAATCCTTCGATCGCCAACTCGACTGGCATGCCGATGGCGATTTCCGGAATGTCGTTGGCCGGCACCATCGCCTGGAGCTCCATCCGGACGAGATCGACGACGGTGAACAATGGCGAGTCGAAATTGACCTTCTCGCCCGGCTGTATGTGGCGCTTGGCGACGGTACCGGCGAGTGTCGTGATCACGACTGCGTCGCGCAAGGCATTTTTCGCCAACTGAGCCTGTGCCTCGAGGGACTTGAGCGCGCCCTGATTCACCGACAGATTGCTTTCCGCGCTGTCGTATGCAGTCTGCGAGATGAAGTTCTGCTTCAGCAGCAAAAGATTCTGCGCGTGCGTTTTTTGCGCCAACGCGAGCTGGGCGCGGCTGGACTCGAGTGCGCCGACGCGGTCGTTCAGCTTGGCATCGAGATCGGAGGTGTCAAAGCGGGCGAGTACCTGACCTGCCTTGACCGCTTCGCCCTCGCGCACCATGACCTGGCGGATCTCGCCGGAGACCTTGGCCTTGACCGTGGTCTGATTGACCGGCTGCAGCGTGCCCGAGACAGGCAGCCACCGCGAAAGCGCTCTCGCCTCGACGGTCGCAACATCGTCGGCTGCGAATTCGAGCGTCACCGTTGGCCCGCCACCAGGCGTTTCCGCCGCAGCCCGCTTGCTCATCCGCAGTCCGATGCCGACCGCGAGCGCGGCAACGACCGCGAGGGTAACGATAATGCCGACGACGCGGCCTTTGGACCAGCTTGCCATAACCAAGTAACCCCCAGAATTCCTCGCGGGCGCGCCGGCGCTGCCCGCGGCGACACACTCGACCCTCATCCGCGCCCGCGTTCGAGCCTTAGATGCGGCCCACCCGCCGCCCGGATTCAGAAAGGCGCGAGTCTAGGCCGCACCCAACCCGCCGGACAAGAGCAAGCCGACGAAATGCGGCGTTCGCGGCTCGATACCCCCCTTTCCCCGACGAAGCGATCCTCGACTGCGCTGCGAAGCCGGCTGGCGCACCTCTCTCTAACGGCGCCGGTGACCCAATGCTTCATCAAGCGTGCCACGCGTTCAGACCCGGTCCATCCGCGCCTACGAAGCCAGTATCGTCCCGGACAGCCGAATGTAGCAATTGACAGTCCTAGCCGCGACAGCAATAATCTTCTGTTGCGTCCTTTTTCTGTCATTACCCATTTCCGGAGGAAATTCATGAGACTCAACCGCTCGCTCGGTTTGACCTTTGTCGCCGCAGCGTTGGTGACCGCTTACGGCTGCGGTAAAGAGGAGCCGAAGAAAGCAGAAGCGCCGGCAACCGCGGCAGCACCGGCAATGCCCGAGGCCACAGTCAAGATCGGCCACGTCGGGCCAACCACGGGCCCGCAGGCGCACTTGGGCAAGGATAACGAGAACGGCGCCCGCTTGGCGATCGATGACGCCAACGCCAAGAACATGGTCATCGACGGCAAGAAGATCAAGTTCGAGCTGATCGCGGAGGACGACCAGGCGGATCCCAAGCAAGGCACGACCGTGGCGCAGAAGCTGGTCGATGCCAAGGTCGCCGGCGTGGTCGGCCATCTGAATTCGGGCACGACGATTCCCGCCTCGAAGCTCTATAGCGACGCCGGCATTCCGCAAATCTCGCCGTCGGCCACCAATCCGAAGTACACGCTGCAAGGATTCAAGACCGCGTTCCGGGTCATGGCCAACGACGTGCAGCAGGGAAGCGTGATCGGCAAGGAAGCCGTCACCACGCTCGGCGCCAAGAAGATCGCCATCATCGACGACAAGACCGCATACGGCGCGGGCCTTGCCGAAGAGACCGAGAAGGCCGCGAAGGCGGCAGGCGGGACCATCGTCGCGCACGAGTTCACCAACGACAAGGCGACCGACTTCAAGGCGATTCTGACCAAAATCAAGGCCAAGAGCCCCGACATCATCATGTACGGGGGGATGGACGCGCAGGGCGGCCCGATGGTCAAGCAGATGAAGGAGCTCGGCATCAAGGCCAAGTACATCGCCGGTGACGGCGTGTGCTCGGCGGAATGGCCCAAGCTCGCCGGCGGCGCCGCCGAAGGCCAGTACTGCACCCAGGCCGGTGTGCCGCCGGAGAACATGGCCAACGCCAAGGACTTCGTGACCCGGTTCACCGGCAAGTACGGCCCGATCCAGGTCTACGCGCCGTATTCGTACGACGCCGCCATGACCCTGATCGCCGCCATGCAGAAGGCCAACTCGACCGATCCGGCCAAGTACCTGCCGGAGCTCGCCAAGATCTCCTACGACGGCGTCACCGCCAAGATCGAGTTCGACGAGCATGGCGACACCAAGAACGGGGCGATTACCCTCTATCAGGTCAAGGACGGCAAGCTGATGCCGATGGCGATGAACGTCGGCGGCAAGACCGAGAAGGTCGGCGCCGCTGCACCCACGTCGGACATGAAATCGGACATGAAGGCCGCAGGCGACACTATGAAATCGGAAATGAAAGAGGCGGGCGACAAGATGAAATCCGCGGTCGAGAAGGACAAGGGCAAGTAGGCCTCGTTTATTGTTCCCCGAAGCTCCCTGAAACGGCGCCCTGAAGGGCGCCGTTTTTTTGACCGCGGTCGAGAATCGGGCGCGGGGATTGCCGTGGGCCTGAGCGCAGCGGAGAATTCGCCGATGCCGATGTGCACACTGAGGTGCACACTTAAGGCGCAGTCGCGCCACCCGGAGGCGCCGTGGACACGTTCCTGCAGCAGATCATCAACGGCCTGACGCTGGGCAGCGTCTATGCTCTGGTCGCGCTGGGCTACACCATGGTCTACGGCATCATCGGCCTGATCAACTTTGCCCACGGCGAAGTGGTGATGATCGGCGCGATGGTCTCGCTGTCGGTGATCACGGCGCTGCTCGGTGCGCACGTGCAGCTGCCGTCGGTCCTCATCATCCTCGCCGGCCTCATCGTTGCCGTCCTGGTATGCATGACGCTCGCCTATGGGATGGAGAAAATCGCCTACCGTCCGCTGCGCAAGGCGCCGCGCCTCGCGCCGCTGATCACCGCCATCGGCATGTCCATCATCCTGCAAAACCTGGCGCTGATGATCTGGGGCCGCAACTATCTGACCTTCCCGACACTGATCGAGCCTACGCCGCACAACATCCTCGGGGCGTCGATGACCGATCTGCAGATGCTGATCGTGGCGCTCGCGGGGCTGCTCATGGCCGGACTGGTCTTTATCGTCCAGCGCACGCGCTTAGGGATGGCCATGCGCGCCACCGCGCAAAACCCGCAGGTCGCGGGGCTCATGGGCATCGACATCAACGTCGTCATTTCCGCGGCATTCGTGATCGGCGCCGCGCTGGCGGCGGTGGCGGGGCTGATGGTGATGACCTATTACGGGATCGCCCACTACTACATGGGCTTCCTGCTCGGCCTCAAGGCTTTTACAGCGGCGGTGCTCGGCGGCATCGGCAATCTCGCCGGCGCAATGCTCGGAGGCATCCTGCTCGGCATCATCGAAGCGCTCGGCGCCGGCTATATCGGCGACGTTTCGAACATCTGCGGATTTCCGCTGCTGGGCGACACGCTGCAGGAGAAATGCGCCGCGAACGACGGCCAGTTGAGCCTGTTCGGCAGCAACTACCAGGACGTATTCGCATTTTTCGTGCTGATACTGGTGCTCATATTCCGGCCGTCGGGTTTGCTCGGCGAGCGCGTGGCGGACCGCGCATGAACCGGCCGCGCGCCAAATCGATTCCGCCGAAGGTCTGGGCGGGCGTCGTGCTGCTCGCGCTAGCGCTGGCGCTGCTGCCCTTCGTCGCGGCGTTCGCCGGCCAGGCCTGGGTTCGCATTCTCAACTTCGCGATGCTCTACATCATGCTCGCGCTGGGACTCAACATCGTCGTCGGTTTCGCGGGCCTGCTCGATCTCGGATACATCGCCTTTTACGCCGTCGGCGCGTACATCTATGCGTTGCTGGCGTCACCGCACTTCGGCATTCATCTTCCGTTCTGGGTCATTCTCCCATTGAGTGCGGGAATCGCCTGCGCTTTCGGCGTGCTGCTCGGCGCACCCACGCTGAAGCTCCGCGGCGACTATCTCGCCATCGTAACGCTCGGTTTCGGCGAGATCATCCGCATCTTCCTGAACAACCTCAATGCTCCTCTCAACATCACCAATGGTCCGCAGGGCGTCAACCTCATCGATCCGTTTCGCATCGGCAGCTTCTCCTTCGCGAGGCCCGAGGTCGTTCTCGGCGTGGCGTTTTCCGGACCGCAGAAGTACTACTACCTTCTGCTGCTGATCACCATCGGCGTCGTCGTGGTCAATCTCCGCCTGCAGAATTCGCGCCTTGGCCGCGCGTGGGAAGCAATCCGCGAGGACGAGATTGCCGCCAAGGCGATGGGCATCAATACCCGCAACGTAAAACTGCTGGCATTCGCGATGGGTGCGTCCTTTGGCGGCATCGCCGGCGCGGTCTTTTCGGCGACGCAACAATTTGTAAGCCCGGAAAGCTTCGGTCTGTTCGAATCCATCATCGTGCTGGCGATGGTGGTGCTCGGCGGCATGGGCAATATTCCGGGCGTCATACTCGGCGCGATACTGCTGACGCTGCTGCCCGAGGTGTTGCGCTACACCATGGAGCCGCTGCAGAACGTACTCTTCGGCAGAGTGATACTCGACGCCGAAACGATCCGCCTGCTCGTCTTCGGCGTCGCGCTGGTGGCGATCATGCTTTACCGTCCCGCGGGCCTCTGGCCTTCCGCGGTACGCAAACGCGAGCTCGAAGTCAAAGGCGGCACCGCATGAGCGTGAATTCATCGGTGCTTCTTGCGGCGACGAGCATCGGCAAACGCTTCGGCGGTGTTCAAGCGCTCACCGACGTCAGCTTCAGCATCGAGCGCGGCGAGATCTACGGCTTGATCGGGCCCAATGGCGCCGGCAAGACTTCCCTGTTCAATGTGCTGACCGGCATCTATTCGCCCGACAGCGGAAATTTCACTTTCGACGGCGCGCCGCTCGATCGGCTGAAACCGAACCAAGTCGCGGAGCGCGGCATCGCGCGCACGTTTCAGAACATCCGCCTCTTCCAGAATCTGTCGGCACTGGAAAACGTCATGATCGGACGCCACATTCGCACCCACGCCGGCGTATTCGGCGCGATCTTTCGCGACCGGCGAACGCTCGCGGAAGAGGCGGCCATCGAGTCGCGCTCCTACGAGCTGCTCGACTACGTTGGCGTGGCGAACCGCGCCAATCATCTCGCCAAGCACCTTGCGTACGGCGATCAGCGGCGCCTGGAAATCGCGCGCGCACTGGCGACCGAACCCAAGCTTCTCGCCCTGGACGAACCCGCGGCCGGGATGAACGCGACCGAGACCAAAGCGCTGAAGGCGCTCCTCGACGACATCCGCCGCGACGGGACCACGATTCTGTTGATCGAGCACGACATGAAGCTGGTGATGAGCATTTGCGACCGCGTGCTGGTGCTCGACTACGGCAAGAAGATCGCCGAAGGCTCGGCCGCGGAGGTTCAAAGGGACCCGAAAGTCGTCGCCGCATACCTCGGCGGCGAGGTGACGTTGAACTTGCGAAGGGCGTGATCGAGTGGGCGAGACCGCGCTCCTCGAGCTCAAGGGTCTGCAGGTCGCCTATGGCGGCATCCAGGCCGTCAAGGGCATCGATCTCGTGGTCAGGAAGCGCGAGCTCGTATGCCTCATCGGCGCCAACGGCGCGGGCAAGACGACAACCTTGAAGGGCATCACCGGCCTGCAGCCCATCAAGAGCGGATCGATTCACTACGACGGCCAGGACATCACCGGCAAGCCCGCATTCGTGCTCGTGCGCCGCGGACTGTCGATGGTTCCCGAGGGACGCGGCGTCTTCGGAGCGCTCTCCATCGAGGAAAATCTGGCCATGGGCGCCTACACGCGCAACGATCACGCGGCGGTTCGGTCCGACGTCGAGCGCGTGTACGGACTGTTTCCCCGCCTGAAGGAGCGTCGCACGCAAACCGCGGGAACGCTCTCCGGCGGCGAGCAGCAGATGTTGGCGATGGGTCGCGCGATGATGTCCCGGCCCAAGCTCCTTCTGCTCGACGAGCCGTCGATGGGCCTCGCGCCGCTGATGGTGCAGAAAGTGTTCGAGACCGTGCTCGCGATCGCCAGCGAAGGCGTGACTATCCTGTTAATCGAGCAGAACGCGAAGCTCGCCCTCGAAGTTAGCGACCGCGGCTACGTCATGGAAAGCGGCGAGGTCACCCTGTCCGGTGACGCGAAAGAGCTTCTTTCCGACCCGAAAGTTCGAGCGGCGTATCTAGGAGAGAGCACGACCTGACGCACTGCCGCTCTCGGCATCCTCTCGGCATCACTTGGACCTGCCCTTTTCCACTATCGTCGTCGCCGCGCCGCGCGCAGTGCAAGCCGGCCGCGCATTCGCGTGGTACGAAGACGCGATGCGGCTGTTCAAGCTCGCGCCCATCACCTGGTGCGTCCTTGGATTCGTCACCCTTGCCACCGATTTCGGTCTGCAACTCGTCCCCGGCATCGGTATCGCCGCCTCCAAAGTCATCGTGCCGCTGGTCGAATGCGGGATGTTGATCGGTGCAGGCGCGCTGGATCGCGGGCAGCCGCTGTCGCTTCGATACACCCTCACCGCCTTCGGTGCGCGCCCCGGCGCGGTGGCGGCAATTGTCATCGGTGCGCTGGCGATCTTTGCCGCCGAAGCGCTCGCCGCCTACTATTTCGCCGGCGCCAATCTGCTCGCTCCGGACCCCGAAACCGGTGATCTGTCCTCCGCGGCCGTGATCGGCATCGTCATGACCGGTGCGCTGGCCTCGCTGCCCGTCGCGTTCGTGCCCTTCGCGGTGCTGTTCTCGGGCGCGTCGTTCGTCGACGCATTCGTAAGCAGCGCGCGCGGGTTCGCTCTCAACCTCGCGCCGCTGCTCCTTTTCGCAGCGATCGCCGTGGTGCTGGTCGCGCTGGGCTTGTTGCTCTTTGGCGTCGGATTGATCGCGGTCTTTCCGCTGCTATCGGCGGCAAGCTACGCCGCGTGGAAGGACATTTTCGCCGTTGGCGTGGGTAGTCCCTAAACGGTCGGCGCGACCTCGAAGCTCGCAAAGTCGCCATCCGTGGCGGTCGTCTCAACCGCGGTGACTTGCGCCGCCGAAGGGCCGCGACCCGACCAGGCGACGATGGCATCGACGGCGGCGGCGGGACCCGCGACGATCGCCTCGACAGAACCGTCGCGCCGGTTTCGCACCCAGCCGCGAAGCTTGCGCGAGCGCGCCTCGTCGGCGAAGGCGTAACGAAAGCCGACCCCCTGCACACGGCCGCGGATGATTAGTCGCAGCGTAGTGTCATCTGCTGTCGCGCCGAGCGCACTCATCGCCTTAAGCGGACGCCGCCCGGCGTGACAGCAGCAGCAAGCCGAGCATGGTCTTGACGTCGGTGAGCTCGCCGCGATCGATCCACGCCAGCGCTTCCTCGAGCGTGGCGCTAAAGATTTCGATGAACTCGCCCGCATCGAGCTTCGCGCCGATGAACGTCAGCGCATCGGCGGTGTAGATTTCGATGCGCTCGGTCGAATAGGTGATCAATGGGTGCAAGGTGCCGATGTGCGACCAGCGCGCCGCGGTGTAGCCGGTCTCCTCGAGCAATTCACGCGCCGCAGTCGTGGCGGGGTCCTCGCCCGGATCGATCTTTCCAGCGGGAAACTCGATGAAAATGCGCGCCAGCGGATACCTGAACTGCCGTTCCATCAGCAGCTTTCCATCCGGCAGCCGCGGAATGATCATCACCGCGCCGGGATGAGCGATGTACTCGCGGGTGGCCGTTTTTCCATCCGGCAGGCGGACGGTGTCGCGCTTGACATGCAGCAACTTGCCATCGAACACGTCTTCCGAGGCGATGCGCGTCTCGACCAGATGCGCGTCGCCGCTTGGCTTCTCGTCGTCGTCCGCGGTCTTGGTGCTCATGAGAGCCAATCCCGCGCGGTAAGAAACTCGGCGTAGAGCCTTTCCTCGGCACTGCCCGGATCAGGGCGCCAGTCGTAGCGCCAGCGCACGATGGGCGGCAGCGACATGAGGATGGCTTCGGTGCGGCCGTTGGATTGAAGGCCGAAGAGCGTTCCGCGATCGTAGACCAGGTTGAACTCGACGTAGCGCCCGCGGCGGTAGGCCTGGAAGTCGCGCTCGCGCTCGGTGTAGGGCAGGTCCTTACGCCGCTGCAGGATCGGTTCGTACGCGGGGAGAAAATGGTCACCGACGCTTCGCGTCAGCGCGAAGCAATGTTCGAATCCACGCTCGTTCAAATCGTCGAAAAAAATGCCGCCGATGCCGCGCGGCTCGCCGCGGTGCTTGAGGAAAAAATAATCGTCGCACCAGGCCTTGAACCGGGGATGGTAGTCGTCGCCGAACGGCGCCAGTGACGCGCGACAGGTTCGATGAAAATGAGTCGCGTCCTCCTCGAAGCCGTAATAGGGCGTGAGATCCATGCCGCCGCCGAACCACCAGACCGGCTGCGATTCGGGCTCGCGCGGGAGCGCGGCGAAGAGTCGCAGGTTCATGTGGACAGTTGGTACATGCGGATTCCGCGGATGCAGCACCGACGACACGCCCATGACCTCGAACGAGCGCCCGGCAAGCTGCGGCCGCGCTGCGCTCGCCGACGGCGGCAGCCGCTCACCCTTGACGTGCGAAAAATTGACGCCGCCACGCTCGAACACCCTGCCCTCTTCCAGGATGCAGCTCGTTCCGCTGCCACCTTCGGTTCGTTGCCATTCGTCGCGACGAAAAGCCGCTCCGTCCAAGGCCTCGAGCCGGCCGACGATGCTCGATTGCAGGCCGGTGAAGTAACGGTGCGCGCGCGGCAGGTCTTGAAGCAGGTTCATGATGGTCCGCGACGCTTCGCTTAAAGCGCGCTGCCGCGGGTCAGGTCTTGCGCGCGTCGAGCGCGCGGTGGCCGATATCGCTGCGATACTGCATACCGTCGAAGTGTATGCCACTCACCGCGGCGTACGCGGTGCGCTGCGCCTGTCGCAAGGTCTCGCCCAGCGCGGTGACGCAGAGAACGCGTCCACCCGCAGTCACGATGCGCTCACCGTCCGGCGCGGTCGCGGCGTGGAAAACCTTGCAGTCGTCGCGAGCGACCTCGAGTCCCGAAATCGCGCTGCCCTTGCGTGGCGCATCAGGATACCCCGCTGCCGCCAGCACTACGCCCAACGCGGCGCGGCGATCCCAGTCGGCGTCGATTCGATCGAGCGTGCCTTCGACCGCGTGTTCCAGGAGGTCGACCAGATCGGTCTTGAGCCGCATCATGATCGGCTGCGCCTCGGGGTCTCCCAGCCGGCAGTTGAACTCGAGCGTGCGTGGATTGCCTTCGCTGTCGATCATCACCCCGGCGTAGAGAAATCCACTGTATGGAAACCCGTCCGCGGCCATGCCGTCGACGGCGGGTACGATAATCTCGCGCATGATGCGCGCGTGAACCGCGGGCGTCACCACCGGCGCGGGCGAGTAGGCACCCATGCCGCCGGTGTTGGGCCCCGCATCGCCGTCGAGGAGCCGCTTGTGATCCTGCGACGAGGCGAGCGGGAGAACGTGGGAGCCATCGGCCATGACGATGAAGCTCGCTTCCTCGCCGGTCAGGAATGCTTCGATGACTACCCGCGGAGGCGCTTCATCGCGCGTCGCAGGCGCTCCATGCTGATGCGGCATCGGCGGCCTGTCGACAAACATGGCGGTGATCGCCGCGTGGGCGTCGCCTACGTTCATGGCCACGACCACGCCTTTGCCTGCGGCGAGCCCGTCGGCTTTGACGACGATCGGAGCACCTCGATCGTCGACGTAGGCATGCGCTTCGGCGGCGTTGGTGAAGCTCTTATACTCGGCGGTCGGAATGCCATGGCGGGCCATGAAGGCCTTGGCGAAATCCTTGGAGCTCTCGAGTTGCGCCGCCGTCTGGGTGGGACCGAAGATCTTCAATCCCGCGCGCCTGAAGGCGTCCACCACGCCTTCGGCAAGCGGCGCTTCCGGA
>Ga0209118_1000978_pt1 | contig 14071 bp, 9 predicted proteins | sample BlaSpr_A8_Ref_M1_FD_187988 | JGI IMG/M metagenome (GOLD analysis project Ga0209118, IMG submission 187988) | Forest soil microbial communities from Thunder Bay, Ontario, Canada - Black Spruce, Ontario site 2_A8_Ref_M1 (SPAdes) (version 2) | ecosystem: Environmental > Terrestrial > Soil > Boreal...
GCAGCACCCAGCGGCCCAGGGCCGCGACTGCCCGAAGTAATGCCGTTCACGCACCAGTGAGACGCTACCTTGCCCCGCGAACACCAGCATCGTGAAGACTGGCGTCTGCAACTGCGGGTAGCGGCTAGGCGCACATCGCGGCTGCCGCGAAGTACACCGCGAAGGACGGCGTCTTGGTTATCCGCCAGCGAAAGAGGCTCCAGCTGCCACAGCGAGGGGTCCGCCGCCGGGACCGATGCCGGGCACCAGGATCAGCGTAGCCCGCAATCCCGGATGATTGTCGCGCAGTTGCAGCGAGCCGCCGTGCAGCTTGGCTACGGCCGCTACGAGGCTGAGTCCCAATCCTGCGCCAGGCGTGCCACGACTCGCATCGCCGCGGTAGAAGCGCTCAGTCACCTTAGGCTTCTCTTCATCGGGGATACCCGGCCCGTCGTCCGACACGGCGATCCCAATGACCCCGTCTGGCTGTTGCTGCACCACCTCAACCGTGATCGTTCCATTCTCCCGCGCATATTTCAGTGCGTTGTCGATGAGGTTTCCGATCGCCTGAGCAAGGAGCAAAGGATCGCCGGCGACGGTAAGCTCGCCTGAGGACTCGAAGGAGAGTCTGACTCCCTTGAGTTCCGCGACGGGTTGATAGAATTCGGCCGCCTCGCTTGCCACCTTGGCGACATCGACTTGAACGAAGCCCGAATAGCGCGCGCCCGTGTCGATCTCCGCGAGGCGCAGCAGGGCGTTGAAGATACCAAGCACGCGGTCCACGTCGGCGACCGCGGCATCGACCTCGGCGAAGGTCTCTTCAGGAGAGGGGTGAGTCAACGACAGCTCCTCGAGACGGGAACGAAGTTCCGCTAGCGGCGTGCGCAGGTCATGCGCGATGGCGTTCGATACGTTTCGAACACCGTGGATGAGGTGCTCGATCTGATCAAGCATGCGGTTGAGCGTCTGCGCAAGCATGTCGAATTCGTCCGCTCCGCCAGGCGTCGGCAGCCGCTGGGACAGGTTCCCTTTGACGATGGCGCTGGCCGTCTGACTGATGCCCTGTACCTCGGAGAGAAGAGCACGACGAACCAGCAGCCCACCGAGGACGCCAACCAGCAAGACGATGCCCGCAGCGCCCGCAAGCCCATACCAGAAGAAAGCTTCCAACGTCCTAAACCGGGCGACGTCACGCCCAACCAAGAGGTTGTACCCGCCTGGCAGGAACGAGCGCATGAGGACCGTTTGCATCGAGGAGCCGCCCAAGTCGATCGACAGGTTGTGCGGGCCGGGCGATTCCGGAACCCCGGGCGGCCAGGAAGGCAAATTGCCGGCCAGTCGCGATAGCGAAGCATCTGCGAACAAGATGATTTGCCCGCCAGCAAGCCGCCTGCCAACTTGCGCGTCGATTGCGGCAGCGAGACCCTGCGCGCCCTGCGTCTGGAAAACATCCGCCAGTCTGCGCGCATCATCTTCAATAAGCGCTGCTCTGCCTTCCTCGATGCTCTCACGCCAGGCATACCACAGCGGTGTGGCGAACAAGGTGAGCACGCAGATGCTCAGGAAGACGTAACCGAGCGCGAGGTTGACGGCGGAGACGCGAAGGAGTCTAGCCATCGGCGCTCAACATGTAGCCGGCATTGCGGATGGTGCGCAGCAACTGCCGCTCGAAACCCGCGTCGATCTTCTGCCGCAGTCGGCTGACGTGGACGTCGATCACGTTCGTCTGCGGGTCAAAATGATAGTCCCAGACGTTTTCAAGCAGCATCGTCCGCGTCACCACCTGATTGGCGTGGCGCATCAGGTACTCGAGCAGTTTGAACTCGCGCGGTTGAAGCACCACGCCCTTTCCGGCACGCGTCACCTTGCGGGATAGAAGATCCATGGACAAGTCGCCGAGCACCAACGTGGTCTCGGCTGGGCTCTCCTGCGAGCGCCGGGCGAGCGCGTCGATTCGCGCCAGCAGTTCGCCGAAAGCAAAAGGCTTCACGAGATAGTCGTCACCGCCACTCTTGAGGCCTCGAATCCGTTCGTCCACATCGGAAAGGGCACTCAAAATCAGAATTGGGACCTTGCTGCCTGCCGTGCGCAACGCCCCGATGATACTGAGGCCATCGATGCCGCCGGGCAGCATGCGATCCATGATAACTACGTCGTAAGGCTCGCTGGCAGCGAGAAACATGCCATCGCGCCCGTTATCTGCGTGATCGATGGTATGTCCTGCTTCGCTCAAGCCCTTCTTCACGAAACTGGCAACGCGTTCGTTGTCCTCGACGAGCAAGACTTTCATGACGCACCCATTTTCAAAAATTTGCTGGCATTAGGCTTAGGTTTAGGGAACCTCTGAACAAATCCTTCAGGATCGCGTTTCGCCGGAAAGGCCCCTCTGCGGCATTGGGCTCCTCGTCGTATAGCATTGGCATGTGACCTTCACCGCCCCGCCTCGCTTCGCGCAGCCCATCCCGCAAACCCGGAGCTCGACCCCGCGGGACTGGTTCAGGGCTTCCCCGGCTGGCGCCGGACTGGGCATCGGGCGTTGGAGCATCAGATTGTATGACCGACCTTCTCTGATGACCAACCCTGGCGGGGCGGGCTGCCGCCAGCAGCGCTGCTAGAAACCATTGGCCAATCACCGTTTCCAAATTGGCTTGGCTCCGCTCGCGGCACCGTTCCCGCCGACGCCCGAAGCGCTGCAACGCGTCTTGGTGAAGATCGCGGTCTCCACCCGTGCCGACTCGGCGCGAAAGGTGAGAATCGCGTTGCGCCGCGGGGACCGTACCAGGATCTCTACCTTCGTTCATAGATGGGACGAAAACAAAGCAGGCCCGCCTGGCGAATCGACTGCGCTAGCCGCGGAAGTGTCGGCCGGTCGCGGCTCATCGCCCGTGTGCTGGATCCAGCCGCCGCCCAGCGATCGATACAGGTCGACGAGGCTGGTCAGGCGGTTCAGCCGCGCTGAGACCAGCGCCTGCTGGGCATTGTAGAAGTCCGTCTGTGCGGTGAGCACGCTGAGATAGCTGTCCACCCCATTCTTGTAACGCAGATTGGCCAGCTCCAGCCGGCGCTGCTGGGCATCGGCGTCGCGTTGCAGCGCCGCAAGCTGATCATCGTAGGTGCCCCGCGCCGCGAGCCCGTCCGAAACGTCACGAAATGCAGTCTGGATCGCTTTCTCATACTGTGCGATGCCGATGTCCTTCTGTAGGTTCGCGATATCCAGATTAGCCCTGTTCGCACCGGCGTTGAAGATCGGCGCTACTAGCGATGGCACGAAGGACCATGCAGTGGATCCGGCCCCGAATAACCCGCCAAGTGTCGAGCTCGCCGTGCCCAAGGCGCCGGTTAACGTGATCTGAGGAAAGAAGGCCGCCCTTGCGGCGCCGATGTTCGCGTTCTCCGCCCGCAGTGCCGCCTCCGCTTGCAGGATATCCGGGCGGCGTGCCAGCAAGTCGGAGGGCAGCCCGGCAGGAACATCGGCAAGGATCGCCTGGTCTCCCAGCCGCACGGGGGGCGGCAGGTCTGGCGGCAGAGGCTGACCCACCAGCAATACCAGCGCGTTTTCGGCTTGTGCCCGCGCCCGTACCTGTGCGGCGTAGTTCGCTTGAGCCTGCTCGACCACCGTCTGGGCTAGCCGCAAATCCAGCTCCGTCGCTGTCCCGCTATCGAATTGCAGCTGCACGATCTTATACGAGGCCTGCGCCGTCTGAAGCGTGTTCTGCGTCACCGCGATTTGCTCGCCAGAGGCGAGGACGCCGAGGTACTGATCGGCGACCTGGGACACGAGCAAGATCTCGGCGGCCTGGCGAGCGTGCGCAGTTGCCAGGTATTGCTCGAGCGCGGCATCCTTCAGGCTTTGCAAGCGGCCGAAGAAGTCAAGTTCCCACGCGGCGGAGAGACCCACCGAAGCGTCATGGGAGACTGAGGCACCGTGATTGGGCGATATGCTTGCTGGCGTACGCGAATTCGACACTCCGGCACTCCCGCTCACCTGCGGAAACAGCGCCGCGCGCTGGATGCGGTATTGCGCCTGGACCTGCGCAACCTTCAGCACCGCGACCCGCAGATCGCGATTGTTCTGCAGCGCAAGCTCGACCAGTCGCTGCAGGCGTGGATCGGTGAGGAAATTGCGCCAGCCGATATCCGCGGCAGGCAACATGGTGCTTCCCGGTCCGCTTGCAGGCGTCTTGTAGGCTTCGCCGGTAGGGAAGGCGGCGGCGACCGGCGCCGCCGGCCGCTGATACACCGGCTGCAGCGAGCAACCGGCGGAGAGTGTCACTAACGCAATGATCGCGGCATGTCTGTAAAGCTTCATTTCACTGTCCTCCCGGACCCGAGCCGATTGCAACCGGACCTGGCAAAGGCGGCGTGGATGCGGCCTTCGCTCTCTTCAGCTTGTCGGCGACCACAACGTAGAACATCGGGATCATGAACGTGGCGAGGAAGGTCGCAGCGAGCATCCCGCCGATCACGCCCGTGCCGATGGCGTTCTCGCTGGCCGAGCCCGCGCCGTTCGCCAGCGCGAGCGGCAATACGCCTAGCCCGAAGGCCATGGAAGTCATTACGATGGGACGCATCCGCATGTGGGCTGCTTCGACGGCCGCTTCGAGTGCGCTGCGGCCCTCCGCCTGGAGCTCGCGCGCGAACTCGACAATCAGGATGGCGTTCTTCGCCGACAGGCCTATGGTGGTGAGTAGGCCCACCTGGAAGTACACATCGTTCGACATGCCGAGCAAGGTTGTCGCACCTAGCGCCCCCAACACCCCGAGCGGCACCACCATGATGACCGAGATGGGAATCGACCAGCTCTCGTACAACGCGGCGAGGCTGAGGAACACCACTAGGATCGAAAGCGCATAGAGCAGCGGTGCCTGCGCGCCGGAGGCCTGCTGCTGTAGCGAGATCCCGGTCCATTCGTAGCCGATGCCGGCAGGCAGCTTTTTGGCGAGCGCCTCCATCGCGAGCATGGCCTGCCCGGTGCTGTGGCCCGGCGCCGCCTGTCCCAGGATTTCCATCGAAGCGACCCCGTTATAGCGCTCGAGCTTGGGCGGACCGTAGGTCCAGTCGCCCGTGGCGAAAGACGAGAACGGCACCATGGAGCCCACGCTGTTGCGCACGTAGAGCAGTTTCAGGTCTTCCGGGTTCATGCGAAACGGCGCATCGGCCTGCACGTACACCCTCTTGATGCGGTTGTCGGTATCGAGGAAGTTGTTGACGAAGCGCGAGCCCCAGGCAATCGAGAACGTCTGGTCGACGTCGGTGAGGGCCACGCCGAGGGCACTTGCCTTCTCGCGGTCGATGCTGATCGTGAACGTCGGGTTGTCGTCCTGCCCGTTAGCGCGCACCTGTGCGAGGGCCGGATCCTGCACTGCCATCGCGAGCAGCTGGTTGCGCGCCTGCGTCAGCTTGTCGTGGCCGAGGCCGCCGCGATCCTCGAGCTCGAAGTCGAAGCCGGAGGAGGTCCCCAGCCCTCGGATCGGGGGCGGATTGATGGGTGTGATGGTCGCGTCCTGGTACGAGCCGAAGTGCTGGGAGAGGCGGCCGATCAGCGCCTGCACGCTCAGGTCCGGCGAAGTGCGCTGGCTCCAGTCCTTCAGCTGCACGAACAGCTGACCCTGGTTCTGGCCGCGACCGGCGAAATTGTATCCGTTCACCACGAACGTGGCGGCGACCATTTTCGTTTCCTGCGTGAGCAGGTAGTTGCTGACGTCGTCGAGCGCAGTTCCGGTGCGCGCCTGCGTGGCACCGGGTGGAGTCTGCACCTGGACGAAGAGATACCCCTGATCCTCGTTCGGCAGGAACGAGGTGGGCAGATGGACGAACAGCCATCCCACAGCCGCAATCACCGCCGCATAGATCACCAGCCAACGTCCCGAGCGTGCGATCACGTGCCGCACCCCGTGGACATACTTGTCGCGGCCGCTATCGAAGCGGCGATTGAACCAGCCGAAGAACCCCTTTTTGGCTGCGTGGCCGTCGCGCGGCCGCCTAAGGATCGTGGCGCAAAGGGCCGGGGTAAGCGTCAGCGCCACGAACACCGAGAGCAGCATCGCCGCGACGATCGTGAGCGAGAACTCGCGGTAGATAGCGCCCACCGTGCCGCTCGAGAAAGCCACCGGCACGAACACCGCGCAGAGCACCATCGCGACGCCGATCAGCGCGCCGGTGATCTGCGCCATGGCCTTGCGGGTCGCCTCGACCGGCGAGAGTCCCTCCTCCTCCATGACGCGCTCGACGTTTTCCACCACCACGATCGCGTCGTCGACGAGCAGGCCAATCGCCAGCACCAGGCCGAACATGGACAGTGTATTGATCGTGAAGCCGAGCGCCGCCATTACGCCGAAGGTCCCCAGCAGGACTACCGGTACCGCGATCGAGGGAATGATCGTGGCGCGGATGTTCTGCAGGAAGAGGAACATCACCAGGAACACCAGCGCGATCCCCTCCAGCAGGGTCTTGACCACTTCGGTGATCGAGATCTTGATGAAGGGCGTCGTGTCATTCGGGTAGACGATCTGCAAGCCGTGCGGAAAATAGGGCTGCAGTTGCGCGAGGCGCGCGCGGATGGCATTGGCGGTATTGAGTGCGTTCGCCCCCGTTGCCAATTGGATGCCGATGCCCGACGCAGGCTGCCCGTTGTACTTGGTATCGACGTTGAAGCTTTCCGCGCCCAGGTTGACGCGTGCGACGTCGCGCAGCCGTACCTGCGAGCCGTCCGGCAGGACCTTCAGCAGAATGTTGTCGAATTGCTCCGGCGTGCGCAGCAGCGTCGATTCAGTGATCGCCGCGTTGAGCTGCTGGTTCTGCACGGCGGGCGTGCCGCCGAGCTGGCCGCCGGAGATCTGCACGTTCTGCGCCTGCAGCGCCGCGGTCACGTCAAGCGGCGTAAGGGCGAAGCTGTTCAGCTTGTTCGGGTCGAGCCAGATGCGCATGGCGTACTGCGAGCCGAACACGTTGAAGTTTCCGACGCCGTTGACCCGGCTGAGCGGATCCTGGATGTTGGAAACGACGTAGTTCGCAATGTCGAACTTGTTCATGCTGTTGTCGGTCGAAACGAACCCGACGACCATTAGGAACGAGCTGGTGGACTTGGTGACGCGGATGCCGGACTGCTGCACCTGCTGCGGCAGATTCGGCGTGGCGAGCTGCAGCTTGTTTTGCACCTGCACCTGCGCGATGTTCGGATCGGTGCCGGTCGCAAAGGTCAGCGTTGTGGTCGACTGTCCGGTGTCGTCGCTGATCGAGGACATGTAAAGAAGGTTATCCAGGCCGCTCATTTGCTGCTCGATTACCTGCACTACCGTGTTCTGCACGGTGGTGGCCGAGGCGCCCGGATAGGTCGTACTGATCTGCACGGTAGGCGGAGCGATCGGCGGATATTGCTCGATCGGCAGCGACAGGATGGACAATCCGCCGGCCAGCATGATCAGGATCGCGATGACGATCGCGAAGATCGGCCGGTCGATGAAAAATTTCGCCATGACAGTCCTTTCCTATTTCGACTTGGACGCTGCTGCGCTTTGCGAAGCGGGAGCGAACGGGGGCGCGACCGGTGTCGCCGCCGCAACTTTCGCCGGAACTGGTGTGGCCGGAGTCTGCGACTCGACCGCGCTCACCAGCATCCCCGGTTGCACTTTCTGGATACCGGCTACGATGACCCGGTCGCCGTCGTTAAGCCCACTGTCGACGACCCACCTGTCGCCGGTCGCACGCGTCGCCTGGATCGTACGCAGCACGACCTTGTTGTCCGGACCGACGACAAGAGCGGTGGCCTGTCCCTGCGGGTTGTGGGTAACGCCCACTTGAGGTACGAGCAACGCAGCGTCATTTACGCCCTGGTCGACGCGTGCGCGCATGAACATGCCGGGCAGAAGCACATGCTGTGGATTCGGGAAGATGGCGCGCACGGTCACCGAGCCTGTGCCCGGATCGACCGTGATGCCGCTGAACTGAAGCGTGCCGGTCAATGGGTACTGCGTGCCGTCTTCCAGGATGAGTGTCACCTTGGCCTGGTCCGGGCCGTTCAGTTTCAAGCGCCCGCTCGCTACGTCGCGACGCAACTGCAGCCCCTCCACGCTCGATTGGCTCAAGTCGACATAGATCGGATCGATCTGCTGCACGGTGGTCAAGAGCGTCGCCGCGCTCGCCTGCACATAAGCGCCCTGGGTGACTTGGGAGGGGCCGGTGCGGCCGGCGATCGGCGACACCACATCGGTGTAACCCAGATTGATCTTGGCTGTCTCGACGGCCGCCGTGCCGGCGGCAAGGTCGGCAGCGGCCTGGCCTTGCGTGGCGACCGCGTTATCGTAGTCCTGCTTGCTGACCGCGTTTCCGGCAACGAGAACCTTGTAGCGCTCCGCTAGGGCAGTGGTCGCAGCGAGATTGGCCTGCGCCTTCTGCACGGTGGCTACGGCACTGTCGAGCCTTGCGCGATAAGGCGCCGGATCGATCTGGTAGAGCCGTTGGTTCGCTTTGACGTCGCCGCCTTCCGTGAACTCGCGCTTCAGCACGATGCCGTCGACTCGGGCGCGGACTTGCGCAACGAGGTACGCGGACGTGCGGCCCGGCAGTTCCGTGGTCACTGGCACGCTTCCCCGATTGACCGTAACCACGGCGACTTCTGGTGGTTGCGGAGCGGGAGGTGCTTGCTTCGCATTGCTGCAGCCGACAAGCACAATGACAGCCAAGGTTGAAATACGGGTAGATCGCAGAGATGCCCTATGCCAGTCCATGAATGCGATCCTTTGAGTTGAGCACAATGGTGTAGAGGATGGAGATCGAGGCCCGATAACACCCGGCCAAGGCGGCGTTCGGCGGCTGGTGACCGCGGCAAGCGTTGCTTCCCGCCGTTACCGAAGGCAATCGTGCTGCACCGGCAGTGCGGGCTTGAGCATTTGCCCGTTCGAGCATCGCACCGAAAATATTGGGACAGGAAGCTCGCCTGATCACGGCCCACAATCGACGCAGCGCATCAGGCGCGCTCGGTCTTCCTGGAAGCACGGATGGCGCCTTTGGCAGGAGGAACGGCGTCGGTCTATTCGCGCGCTGACCTGGCGCGCTGACGCTAATCAGGGGCGTGCAGCGCGGCGGTGTGGTGGCGCACGTTTCATGCAAGTGGGACATGCTTTGCCCTCGTTCCGTGTTGCCGCGATAGCGGCGTGAAGGCAACACTATGCGGGCCGGTGGGTTTACCGGGCATTGGCGGATCATTACGACCCGTTAATCTACCGAAATGGGAGCTTGCTGTGACTCTGAGAGGCTAGACTGATTTGCGTTGCAGAATCGATGCGCGTGGCTTCTGGCCCGGCTCTCTATAAGCGCGAGCTGGCGGCGCAGAAACAGATTCTCGGCGACGAGAGTGGCGCTAGGACGAAAACAATAGGAGCGCGAATCGGAACAAGTCCGAAGCCAATTCTGGCAAGCATGATCACGTCTTCATCATGCCATAGGTCAACTTCCTGGTTGAAACGACGCCGGGAAGCGTGATCGAGTTTTTGCGGAGCACAGCAGCTGGTAGCGCAATCATGGAATTGACCAGTAGCTTCCCCGTGTTACGTCGTGGCCGGAGAACCACCAATTTGGGAGCTGCGTGCGGGCAACGACGTCGCGGCAACCATCGCCCGCGACAACGATGCTCTGCGGCAACGCGCATTGTTGAAACGTGCATTGAGCACAGGGGCGAAGTTCCCAGATCTCGCCTTGGCTAACGTTCTCGGTGGGCCAACCCGCATCTAGGACAGGCTGGTCAATGGTCCCCTGGTCTTGACGTTCTATCGGGGGGGCTGGTGTCTCTATCCGAGCCGCTGCCTATCTAGCTTACAAGGTTCGGTAGTGATCGACTTTCTTGAAGTCGCGATTCAAAGCGTGAACAATATTCTGGACTGTTCGTTCCTATACCTGGGTGGTGGTGCGCCCGGAGAACTTGATCCGTTGGCACGGAGGCGGATGGCGATAGCTGTGGCGGTACAAGTCGCGACCGGGGCGCCCCCCAATCCCTCCGATGCCGTCGTGCAGGGCGGGGTCGCGCCCTCCGCTTGTCCGCCCGGCCGCGACCTGGTTCAGCCGACCGTGACCCGCACCGGTCCGGCGCCCATTTCGCCGATAATGCTTGCACGCTCGAAACCTTCGCTGCGGAATATCGATAGCACCTCGTGCACGCCGTGGGGGGCGCAGGCGACCAGGAGACCTCCGCTGGTCTGCGGATCGGTCAACAGGGCCTTTTGTGCCGGCGTGATCGTGTCTGCCAATTCCACTTCTCGCCCGTAGCCGTCCCAGTTGCGTGCCGAGGCGCCGGTCACCAATCCTTCGGCGGCCATTCGTTCTACACCGACGAGCATGGGGATGTCGGCCATGACGAGCCGCGCCCCCAGCGCCGCGCCGCGGCACATTTCCAACAGGTGGCCCAACAGACCGAAGCCGGTCACGTCGGTCAATGCATGAACGTCCGGCAGATCGGCAAACAGGCGCCCGGGCTTGTTGAGCTTGGTCGTGTTGACGATCAGTTCGCGATAGGCGGCTTCATCGATCTGGTCTTTCTTGACTGCTGCGGCGAGCACCCCCACGCCCAGCGGCTTCCCGAGAATGAGCTTGTCGCCCGAGCGCGAGCCGCTGTTCTTCTTCACCTTGTCGGGGTGCACCAGGCCCATCACCACCAGGCCATAGATGGGTTCGACGGAATCGATGGTGTGTCCGCCGGCGATCGGTATGCCGGCCTCCGCACAGATCGCCTCACCACCCTGGAGGACCTTGCCGATGACTTCCAGGGGCAACTTGTCGATGGGCATGCCCACGAGTGCCAAGGCCATGATCGGCCTCCCGCCCATGGCATAAACATCGGAGATCGCATTGGTAGCAGCGATGCGGCCAAAGTCGTAGGGGTCGTCGACGATCGGCATGAAGAAATCGGTGGACGCGACCAGCGCCTGGCTATCGTTCAACTTGTACACCGCGGCGTCGTCGCTGGTCTCGATTCCTACGAGGAGCTCCGGCTGAACGGGGAACCCCTTCGAGCTCTTGAGGATCTTTGCCAGGACGCCGGGAGCGATCTTGCAGCCGCAGCCGCCACCGTGGGAGAAGGAAGTCAGTTTGATGCGAATGTCAGTCGGTGAGTTCATGGATTTTCTCCTCGTCTTGTTTCAGTGTCTCGCTCAACAACTTGACCACTTCCGACTCCTCGCGCACCGGCGCGAACAAAGGGGCCCGCTGTGCGCATTGCTGCCTCAGGTGACTGAGGAAGGATGCTTCGCGGCTCACCCGATCGAACATCGTGGCAAGTTCCTGGCAGTCGCCTGCCGTGAAGTAGCCGTCATACTCGCGGCCGAGCATGCCGATGTTGCCGGAAATCCTGCTCGCCAGCACTGGTACGGCGGCGGTGACGGCCTCAATCACGACGTTGGCGCCGCCTTCCATCACGCTCGAGATCACCAGTGCGCGCGCGCGCCGGATGCGCTGCCGGGTTTCACCATGCGGGCGAGCGCCCAGCCAGCGATAACGGGGGAACGTAGGCCAGGTCCGACCCTCCAGATCGTGGGCCGCGCGCAAGTACTCCTCTTCCAGCGCCTCGCCGATATGGATCAGGCGCACCGGGCAAGCATCCGGCAGCCAGTCTAACGCGCGCATCGCCGTCAAGGGATCCTTCTCCGCCCGCATGTGACCCACCAGCACAATGTCGAAGGTACGGCGGTTGGGGCGGGCGGGCTGAAGTGTTGGGGCGGACTGGTAGATCACGCGGCATTTGGCGCGATGTGCGGGAGCGAGTTCGTCGAGGCCGGCCTCCTGCAGCACGACCAAGTGGGTCGCCAGATCGAGCGAGCGCTGCGCTGCCCCGTTGCTGCGGATATCGCGGTACAGATCGGTACCGGTCAACACTAGCACCAGCGGCCGAGCCGGGCACGCGTCGGCAAAATGCGCGATCGCCAGGGCCGAGCGGCGGGCATGGAGGGCGATCATGGCATCGGGCGTTCGGTCGGAATCGTCAGCCGGTGACCAGTCCCTCGCGATCGCTACGTCGAAATGCCGGCGCAAGAACCGCGACCAGCGATACGCGGTCTGCCAATTTCCATTGTTGGCTTTGCTCAGGGCCGGACTGATAATGAGCAGTCGGGATTTGGGTGGAGCGCACATCGATGCGGGTCGAGGGTATCGCAGCGAGAAGCATAAACAAATCCGAACTGGATGTCGCCCTGGTCGACGCCCACCGGCACACCTGGACAGTTCTCGAGGATCTGGCGCCGGCGCAGTGGCACGTGCCCTGCGATCCGCGCATCAATCCACCGTTGTGGGAATTCGCCCACGTGGTCTGGTTCACCGAGTGGTGGGTGCTGCGCGAGGCCCGGTGGAACGAGCGCGACGAGATCGTCACCGCGCGACCTTCGCTGCTGCCCCGTGCGGATGAGTGGCTCGATTCCGGACGCGTTCCCCATGGCGAGCGGTGGACGCTCGATCTGCCGCCGGTCGACGAAATACGCGACTACGCGCGGGTCGTTCTGGACGAGGTGCGCGCCAAGCTTGCCGGCACGGCCGATAGCGACCGCGCCTTATATTTTTTCCGGCTGGCACTGTTTCACGGGGACATGCACGGCGAGGCGCTGACCTACATGCGCCAGACGCTCGACTACCCGCCGCCGGGTGCGCTACGCATGCCGTCCCTGGATCCCCAGGCCGGCCAAGTCCGCATTCCCGGCGGCATTTTCGCTGTGGGGTCGGCACCCGAGTACGGCTTCGTGTTCGACAATGAGAAATGGGCCCACGAGATCGCCATCGCGCCGCTGCGCATGGATTGGCAATGCGTGAGCAACGCTGATTACGTGGAGTTCGTCGCGGCCGGCGGCTACCGCGATGAGCACTGGTGGTCGGCCGAGGGGCGAAGCTGGCTGCGCGCGGCAGGGCGCTTTCGCCCCCAGCGCTGGCACGAGTCGGGCGACGGAAAGTGGGAGCATCGCTGGTTCGGACGGTGGGAGCCCCTGCCGCTGGACCGCCCGGTCTGCCATGTCAACGTCTTCGAAGCAGAAGCCTTCTGCCGGTGGTGCGGCCGCCGCTTGCCGACGGAAGCCGAATGGGAATGTGCGGCGAGCCAGGGCTTGATTGACTGGGGCCAATCGGTCTGGGAGTGGATGGCCGAGCCTTTCACCCCCTACCCCGGCTTTTCACCGGACCCCTACCGCGACTATTCGATGCCGTGGTTCCACAGCCACCGCAGCGTGCGCGGCGGCTCCTTCGCGACAAGGGCTCGCATGCACGATCCGCGCTACCGCAATTTCTATCTGCCTTACCGCAACGACATGTTCATCGGCTTCCGGACCTGCGCGCCGGCATAGGCGCTGGTGACCTACGCGTAGACGTGTATCTGGCCGCGGCGCAGCGTCGCGCTCGCTGCGTCGACCATCGCCGTGGGCAAAGGCATGGCGATGATCACGGTGCAGGCCCGGCCTGATGGAACCGCGACAGCTCGCAGTAGAGCGGGGCCACGTCTTTCCCACCACTTTTGCATTTATCGCCCTCCGAGCCATTTTATTCCCGACGTCGAAATAAGTGCGTACCGCGGAATATCGGCGCAACAAACTGGGTTTTGCAGGGTAGAGACACGACAAATGACGTCGGCTCACCCCATCCGCGATTTAAAGGAGATCGACCATGCAAGCGAAACACAAACTATCCGCCGCTGTTCTTGGCACGCTGTTGTTTGCTGCCGCCCCTGCCATTACCCACGCCGAGAGTCAACAGGAGTGGTTCCAAAAGCAACTGCAAGTGACCGATGGCTATGGACAGGAAGCCTCCAGTGCCGCGCTCAAGAATAGCGACGGTAACACGTCTCAGACGGACATGAAGGCAGCCCCAGGCGCCGAGGGCCGCACGGGCTACGTCGGGGCCAGCAAAGAGGGGAGGGTGGGCAGCGTCCTCATTGGTGGCCATAAGAGCATCCTGGACGACCCTTCGTACCAGTCCTACCAGCGCTGGAATGGGTTTAGATAGCAGCGAACAAAGCAAGCCTGGACATACGAAGGTAAGCGCAGAGGGCCAGTCTGGCGCGCAACAAACGCAAATGAGAGCCCTCTGCGCTTCGCGACCATTGAATAAGAGTCCAGGACGGCACGGACAT
>Ga0209118_1000979_pt1 | contig 14067 bp, 12 predicted proteins | sample BlaSpr_A8_Ref_M1_FD_187988 | JGI IMG/M metagenome (GOLD analysis project Ga0209118, IMG submission 187988) | Forest soil microbial communities from Thunder Bay, Ontario, Canada - Black Spruce, Ontario site 2_A8_Ref_M1 (SPAdes) (version 2) | ecosystem: Environmental > Terrestrial > Soil > Boreal...
GCACGGCCGCGGCGCGGCTCGAGCGCGCGAATCAAAATGAGTCCGCTGCGCGCGCCGCCTTTCACGAGCAAGTTCAGCATCCAGTGCACGCCGTAATTCATGTAGATGTAAACCGCGCCAGCCTCGTTGCGCTCAACAAAGGCGCGCGTGCTCGGCCGCGTGAAAGTGTGGCAGGCTTCGTCGTTCAAAGTGAGATAGGCCTCAGTCTCGACGACAATTCCCGAGCAGTTTTCCCAAATCAGCTCCGTGCCAACGAGCTCGCGCGCGCAAACCAGCGGATCGCGCTGAAAGAAAGACGACGGCAGGATCGGCCTCGTTATTTTCGCCACGACAACGGAAACGAGAGGAGCCTCTCGCTCAAGGTTCGTAATAAACCGGCAACGTAATGCTGCACTCGACCGGTTTCCCGTCGCGGAAAGCGGGAATGAAACGGGCAACGCGGAAATCTTCCGCAGCGGCGCGCCGGAAGCCGAGAAGCGGCGGCTGTTCCGAAACAACTCGCAGGTCCTTCAGGTTTCCGTCCGCGTCCACTTTAATGGCCAGGTCGACGATGCCGGAAACGGGGGCGCTAATAATGTCGGCGGGATAGTGCAAGCCTTCGAACTTTGAGTCTTTGCCGACAAAGGGTTGCGGCCCGACGAAGTTGCTTTCCTTCTTCACCTCTTCCGCTTCCTGATTGGCGAAAATGCGCAAGCGCGGCTTTCCATTTACGACTTTGAACGTGACCGTGCCGTAAAAGAGCGCGTGGACCAGTTGCCGATTATAGATCGCGGGGATGAAGGCGGTCGCGTCGAGGCACCGCACCAACTCTTGCTCGAGCAATCTCGATTCGGGCGTTTGGCGGTAGGTCCAGGTGTCGGCGATCTCGCCGGTTTTTGTCACCGAACAGCAAAACATGATCTGGGCATCTTTCTGCCCGTTCTTGATCAGACTCTGGGTATTGATCCGGTTGACGACCGAGTTCGCGCCGATCCCGAGAAGGACCGGCCGATATTGCGGCAATTCCAGAGCGGGCGTCGGCGAAACCGTGGCGGGCGATTGCTGGGCCGAGGCTCGAGGCGTGGGCGATGACGGCGCCTGCGGGGACTGCGCCGCGGAGGATTTGGGTGAGGGTTTCGGGGAAGGCTTCGTCTGCACCTCGACTTCGGTCGCGAGAAGACCGGAGACAAAGAGCATCATGGCCGCGCCCGACAGAAAGATTTCTCGCATGACTGCCTACGCAACGCAGTGCGTGCCGTTTCGCAAGATCAATCTCGCGCCGGCATTTTGCTTTCTGGAAAGCTTCTGCAATCTGTCTGAGCGCCATGTTTACACTGGAAGGACTCGATCACGCCGCGCTCGCCGTCCGGGATGTCGAGCGCTCGGCGCAATGGTATGTCGAGGTGCTTGGATTCGAGCGACGTTTTGAAGGAATGTGGGAGGGCGTTCCGGTCTTCGTCGGCCTGGGCCAGACAGCGCTGGCTTTGTTTCCCGCGAAAAATGCGAAGCTCTCGCCGGACCGCACGGCCCGTCGCATCCTTCATCTCGCGCTGCGGGCGGACCGCGAGAATTTTCTGGCGGCGCAGCGCGACCTAACGAGTCGAGGGATCGCGTTTCATTTCTCGGATCACGAAATTTCGCATTCGATCTACTTCCGCGACCCGGACGGCCACGAGTCGGAGATCACCACTTACGACCTCCGGTGACGATCGAACCTCGCCGGTTCGCTCGGAACTTTCACATCCAAGGGAGCGTGGACTAACGAATCGTTAACAGACTCCTGAATAATTCGGGAGAAATTTCCGTCACTTATACAATCGTATGAAAAAATCCATCTTATTGGGAGCAACTCTGGCGCTGGTGGGTCTCGCCATTGCTCCGGCCAATGCTCAGACCCAAACCAGCACCACCACCACCACCACCGGCTACATTCAAAGCAGCACCGTTGTCGGCTCGAAAATCAAGGACTCGCGCGGCCAGGACGTCGGCGTGATCAAGGATTTCGTGCTCGATCGCAATACCGGCTGCCTTGCTTACGTCGTCGTCTCCGCCAGCAAGGGCGGCGTTCTTACCAGCTCGAAAACGGTCGCCGCGCCCTGGTCCGTTTTCTCGGTTAGCTCCGACCCGAGGGTTTACACGACCCGGGTCGAGCGGGAAAAAATCTACAGCGCGCCAGTATGGGAATCGACCCGCGTGGAGGAGTACAGCCGCACCGATTATCTCAATAACGTCTACGGCTACTACGGAGTCACCGCCCCGCGTTTCGATATGAGCGTCGGTGTCACCAACACGACGACCAACCCCGCCACCACCACGACGAGCACGAGCGCTTCCACCAATGCGACCGCCGCTCCTACTGTCTCCGCCTCGCCGAGCGCGAGTGTAGCAGCCAGTCCGAGTGTAGCGGCCAGTCCAACCGTGGCTGCCTCCGCCACGCCGGTCGCCAGTGCGTCGGTCAATCCGTCGCTGCCTCCAAGTCCGAGTGCCACCGCTGCGACGAGCAGCGACAAAGCCGCCCCGGCGCTTCCGACGTTCTCGCCGCCCACCACGAAAGCATCTCCAAGCGCCGCCGCGAAGCAGACGCCAAATGAAATGTCCGGCACCGAATCGGCCAGACAATTGGAACGCGACAGCAAGAAGGCAAAATCCGACGAATCGGCCGACAAGAAAGCTGACAAGTCGAGCCCGAAGAAGAGCGACAGCGCCAGCGAATCTTCCAGCCCGAAATCAACCAAGTCGACCAAGAAGACCAGCAGCTCGCCCGAGCCTGAGTCGACTCCGAAGGAACCTTAATTACCGAAAGCGAACAACAGTTCGCGTCGCAGTTCAAACAGCAGGAGTGCCGCGAGGTGCTCCTGCTGTTTTTGTTTACAGGACAGGTTGATTCTCCGTCTCTAACGTGTCCGCGGAGAGAAACTTCATTCCAAAGAGCCAGATGATTCCGGAGACGAGCATCGCCCCGCCAATGACAAGGAACGCCATGTTCATGTTTGAACGGCCCGCGATGAATCCCAGGAGCGGCGGAGAAAAAGCGTCGCCGAAAAAATGGATGATCAGGATGTTGAGCGCGAACGCGGTCGCGCGAACTCTCGCGTCGGTGACATTGGCCAAGGCGGCGTTTGAAGGCCCGGTGTTGAGAAAAACAAAGAAGACCGCGCCAAATAGAAACACCCAGGCCATTGGAAACGGCGTGTAGAGCATCGCGACGAGCAACGGAAAGGCGAGAATCATACCCAGGCCGGACACCAAAAAGTAGGAGCCGCTGAAACGTTTTTGGAGCCGGTCGGCGACAAATCCTCCCAGGAGTGTCGAGAGAAGTCCGGCCACCACGGTGATACCGCCAAAGATTGACGTCCCATGCGCGGGCGATTGATTGCGAAAAAGCAAATATGCCGACATCCAAAACGCGAGGCCACCCAGGGCAAAGGTCATCGCGGTTTGGGCCAGGCAATTAAAGACGAAAGAGCGGTTGCGCAGCAGCGCCACGTAATCTTGCCTGGTCGCGCGCTTTCGTTCGTCCCGGACGCCGCTTCGCGCGCGCGGGTCCGTTTGGAAGAAACAAAGCAGACCCAGAATAATTCCGGGAATCGCGACAAGATAAAACGCCCAGCGCCAGCCGAATTGAGCGTTGATCAATCCTCCGAGCACGTACCCAAAAGCGCTTCCAACCGGAATCGCGCCGCAAAAAATCGCCATGATGCGTCCGCGCTTTTGCACCGCGAAGTAGTCGGCCAGGATGGTCGGCGCGGCGGGACCATAACCGCCTTCGCCAATTCCCACGAAGATGCGCGTGAGAAAGAGGGCCACGAACGTTACTGCGAAACCGGAGGCGGCGGTAGCGAAGCTCCAGAGAATCACGCAAATGCCGATGATGATCCAGCGCGAGAAGCGATCGGACAAGAACCCGAGAATTGGCGCCGACAGCATGTAGGTAAACAGAAACGCCGGCGCGAGTAATCCAGTCATCGCCATTGCGTTCGGGTCGCCTGGCGCGAAAAAAGCGGCGCGGATGTTGGGCTCGACTGCCGCGAGGACAAAGCGATCGATGTAATTAAAAAGATTGATCCCGAGCAGCAGCGAAAGCGCGGTGCGTGCGCCCGATCTCGATCTGGAATCTCCTGGGGTCATGGAATTGCCGATTGCACGGAACATCCGCCACCTTGTAAACCATAATCAATGGCAAAACTCTCCGCCGCTGAACGGGCGATCCGATTTTTCGGGTTGGGCTTCGCCCGGTTCGTTTATCGCGTCGCCACGAGCGGACGCGAAAATCTTCCGCCGGGTGGATTTCTCCTCCTGCCAAATCACATCACCTGGGTCGACGCCATCGTGCTCCTCCTCGCCTGCCCGCGACCGATCCGTTTCATCATCGATGAAGGCTTTTACCGGAATCGGATTCTGCATCCCGTCTTGCGGGCTGTCGGTTGCATCCCGATCACGTCGCGCAAAGCGAAAGACGCCATGCGCGAGGCGGCCGCAAAAATTCGCGCGGGCGAAATCGTCTGCCTGTTTCCGGAGGGCGAACTTTCCCGGAGCGGCTCGCTCCTGCGATTGCGTCGCGGCTACGAAATCATCGCGCGGCAAGCGGAGGCCCCCGTCGTTCCAGTCTGGCTCGATCGGCTCTGGGGCTCGATCTTTTCATTGAAAGGCGGACGCTTTTTTACGAAATGGCCGAGCTCGGTGCCGTACCGCGTCACGGTCGCGTTTGGGAAGCCGCTGCCGGCGGCCGACGCGGACATCGCCACGGTGCGGGAAGAGCTGCTCAAGATCGGAGAATATTGTTACAGCCAGCGGCCGATTTTGCGCGGCCATCTGGCGCGCGCCTGTCTTCGCGGGTTGAAGCGAAATCGCTTTCGCGTTGCGATCACAGATGGACTCGACAACTCCAGTTTGGCGCGCGGAAAACTTCTCGGCGCGGCGCTCGCCCTCAGCCGCTACCTGAAAAAGAATTGTGCGGAGCGGCGAATTGGAATTGTGCTGCCGCCCGGAAAAGGCGGCGTTGTCGCCAACCTCGCCGTGATATTCGCCGGCAAGATTCCCGTGAACATGAACTTTACCAGCGGGCGCGATTCGATCGAATCCGCGAAGGAGCAAGGTGGTTTGCGCACGATCATCACGGCTCGGCAGATGGCGAAGCGGCTCGAGGATTTTCCCTGGACGCCGCGGGTCCTCCATCTGGATGAAATCCTGCCGCCGATGAAACTAAAGATTCTCGGCTGGTGGCTTCTCGGCCTGGCGATGCCCTCCGTGATTCTAGCCGGCCTGTTGAAGCTTCCGCGAGTCGGCGATCATGCCGAAGCGCTCCTTCTTTTCACCAGTGGTAGTTCTGGCAAACCAAAAGGCGTCGTGCTCAGTCACCGCAATGTCCTCGGGAATGTCTCGCAATTCGCCATGATGCTCGACGCCAGAAAAGATGATGTGCTGCTCGCCTCGCTTCCTTTCTTTCACAGCTTCGGTTCCACCGTCACGCTTTGGTATCCGCTTATCGAAGGCGTGCGCACGGCCAGCTATCCGAATCCTCTCGAGGCTGGAAAGATCGCCGACCTCGTCGAGCGGCATGCAGTCACCATCATGTTGGCGACGCCGACATTCTTGCGCGCCTACCTGCGAAAAGCGGAACCGGCCCAATTGCGAAGCTTGCGGCTCCTTGTCACCGGAGCGGAAAAATTGCCGGACGAATTGGCGAAAGCATTTGAGGCGCGGTTCGGCCATGAAGTTCTGCAAGGTTACGGCCTTACCGAAACTTCGCCGGTCGCGAGCGTGAATCTGCCGGAGCCAAAACCGAAGCCCGGGGCAAGCGTACAACCATCGAACCGGCTCGGCTCAGTGGGAAAACTTTTGCCCGGGATGGCGGCGGAGATTCGCGATCCGGACACAGACCGCAAGATTTCACTGCACGACACTGGAATGCTCTGGGTGCGCGGCGCGAATATTTTTGAAGGCTACCTCGATGCGCCGGAGAAAACTGCGGAAGTCGTGCGCGATGGCTGGCTGAAGACTGGCGACATCGGCCGCTTCGATGAGGACGGTTTTCTGTATATCGAGGGACGGCTTTCACGTTTCTCAAAAATCGGCGGCGAGATGGTCCCGCATGAAACCATCGAGCAAAAAATCCTCTCGGTTTTGGAAATGGCTGAGCACTCGGAGCGCGTCATCGCCATTGTAGGTGTAGCCGATGAAGCCAAAGGCGAAGCGCTTGTCCTCTTGAGCAGCATTGAGCTGGATCTGGCGCGTCTCCGGGCCGATCTCGCAAAGATCGGAGTGCCGAATTTGTGGATTCCAAAAACACTTCGGCGCATCGACGCGATCCCTCTTCTCGCCTCCGGTAAACTCGATCTCGTGGGATGCAAGGCGCTGGCGATGGAAGGCTGGAGCATTAAAGGGTAGGGACGGCGCGCTGCGCCGTCCGCATCGTGTTAGAGAGCGTTCATAAGTGTTCGCGGACGCCGCAGCGCGGCGTCCCTACCATCGACTCAGGCATTGCCAGTCCGGCGTCGCACGAGCACCGAGGCGAAGAATGTTTGGACCACCTCGCCATTCTGATTGGTTGTCGTGTTGCGAATGCGGATAATTCCGCGGTCGGGTTTCGAGCGGGACGGGCGGATTTCCATGATCTCGGTTTGCAGCCGAAGCGTATCACCAGGCCGAACCGGCCGCGGCCAGCGCAAATCATCCACACCCAATCCGACCGAGCCGCCCACGAGCCGAAGCCCGCCCGTGACAAATAATTTCATCGTCATCGCCGCGGTGTGCCAGCCGCTCGCGACGAGATCTCGGAAGACGCTTTGCTTAGCCGCCTCCGCGCCGAGATGAAACGGTTGCGGATCGAACGCCCGCGCAAAAGCGATGATGTCGTCTTCGGTCACATGAAACGCATCCGATTCGAATCGAGCGCCCACATGCAAATCTTCGAGGTAGAACTCGCTCATTTTTTAGTGGCGTCGGAATGAAAGTGCCAGAGGGGAGAATCGAACTCCCGACCAAGGGCTTATGAGTCCCCTGCTCTACCGCTGAGCTACCCTGGCGCGCGCGACAAATTGAATGCCGTCGCTCCGGTGTGTCAACGTCGAGTCGATGAATGTGGCGCCACTTTTCAAGTTGCGATCCTCGACGGCCTCGCAAGTTGAAAACTTGCGCCACTTTTCATTGCTTTTTCTTTTCCAGATACGGCGCGAGATCTTTTTCGCGGCCGCGGATCACGGCCATGAAACAAACGCCGTTGCGCTGCTGGACTGCGCCCGTCCAACCTTCCAGCTCCACAAAGCGCCAGTCGGAGAAATCTTTGATGCGGCCATCCTTGGGGTCAGGCTCCGCCGGAAAGAGGAGCAATTGCATGCGCTTCTCGACCAACCAAATTTGGGCGACGCGGTGGACCTCCTCATCTTCAAAGACGCGGGTGCCCAGGGTGCGGAAATCTGCGAACTCCGGCGGAACATCATAGTGCTCGAGCCGGTGCTTCATGAAAAAAAGGTCGGTCAATGCGCCGGCGTCGGTCTGGAGCGGATCGAGTATGACCGAGCGGCTTGAGGCCGCTACGCTCAAAAGCCTGCGCGCCTTGTCCCCACCGGGAAAATCTTTCAAGTGCTCATGCACGCGATAGGCAAAGACGCCGCTAATCACCGCCACCGCGACGATCACCGCGAGCACGGCGGGATTGAGCAGAATTTTGCGCCAGCGCGGTTTCGGGAGCGGGATCAGATTTTCGTTTGCGAACCATTCCGCGACCTGGGCATCGACCGGAATGGCGTGAACTAGTTTCGCGACGGCGGCGTCGAACGCCTGCTGCTGCGAGAACGATGGCGCTTGCTTCCCGTGGCGCGCCCGCTGGATCGCGACGCGCATCGCGCGATCGACGCCCGGCTTCTCGGTGATCGGCGCGCAGGCCAGCAGCGTGTCAGGCTTCGTTGCCATCGAAAAATGGTTCCTCGTAGTAGGGCGTGGTGGCATCGAGCCACGCTTGAAATTGCCGGCGGGCGCTCGACAGGAGGTCGGCGAACTCGACGGCTTTTATTTCCAGAAGCGCGAGCATTTCGCGGAGAGTGAATTCATCGAGATAAAAAAGCGCGAGCGCGCTCCGCTGCGGCTCGGGCGCCGCGGAGATCCAGACGGCCAATTGCTCGGGCTCCAATTGCGCGATCTGCATCGGCGCGAACAGAGAAATGTCGGCTTCCTCCATCATGCCGGGCTCGGCTTGCAGGCCTTGTTCGCATACGGCCAGACAACGCCAGCGCGCGTCGCCAAAAAACCAAAGCCGATTCGGCGGCGGCTCGTCGCGGGCGGAACGCAGGGCCGCTTCTCGAACTGTGTCCTGAAAAGCTTCCTGCGCTTTGCTCGCATCGCCCGTCATCAAAAAACAAAAGCGATAGAGTTGCGGGAGATTTTTGGTGGTAACCGACACGAAATTGTTTTCCAGCGCGAAATTACCCGCCCTGCGTGACGGCGACAAGAGCGGCCATCACGCTTCGCGTCGCGAAGCGTCTACAGTTTTTGAAGACGGCGCGCGGCTTCTTCGGCGTTTTCGCGGCTGTTAAAAGCGGAGATGCGGAAGAATCCTTCGCCGCAGGAGCCGAAACCGCTGCCCGGCGTGATGACGATGTTGAGCTCGTGCAGCATCTTGTCGAACATCTGCCAGCTCGTCAGGCCGGGCAGCGTCTCGGCCCAGATGTAGGGAGCGTTCACGCAGCCATAAACTTTCAGGCCGGCGCGGTCCGCCGCTTCCCGCAAGATGCGCGCGTTACCCATGTAATGATCGATCAGGCGGCGCACCTGCTCGCGGCCCTCGGCGCTGTAGATGGCTTCGGCTCCACACTGCACGGGGTAGCTCACACTGTTCGCTTTCGTGCTCCAGCGGCGATGCCACAGTTTGTGCAACGGCAGCTTCTGGCCATCGCCACTTCGCGCGTGCAAACTTTTGGGCATGACGGTGAATCCGCAGCGCACACCGGTGAAGCCGCCGTTCTTTGAAAAACTGCGGAATTCGACCGCGCATTCGAGCGCGCCCGGAATGTCGTAGATCGAGCGCGGGACGGCCGCGTCGCTGATGTAAGCCTCATACGCGGCATCGAAGAGGAGGATCGCTTCGTGCGCGCGCGCGTAATCTACCCAGCGTGTGAGTTGCGCGCGCGTCGCCACGGCTCCAGTCGGATTATTCGGAAAACAGAGATAGACGACGTCGACGGGCTCGGTCGGCGGCTCCGGCACGAACCCGTTTTCAGCGCGGCAGGGCAGATACGTGATCCCTTCGTAGCGGCCGGCCTCGTCCGCGCGACCCGTGTGTCCGGCCATCACGTTCGTATCGACGTAAACGGGATAAACCGGATCCGGGATTGCGATTTTATTCTGCGCTCCGAGAACGTCGAGAATGTAGCCGCAATCCGATTTTGATCCTTCGGAGATGAAGATTTCGTCCGCACCGATGTCGATGCCGCGATCGCGATAATCCTGCTGCGCGATTTTCTCGCGGAGCGATTCGAGTCCCTGTTCGTGGCCGTAGCCGCGAAAAGTTTCGCGCACGCTCAGCTCATCGACGGCGCGATGCATCGCCGCGATGACGGCCGGCGGCAACGGTTCCGTTACGTCACCGATGCCGCAGCGGATCAGGCGCTGCGCTACGTCCGGATTCGCTTCACAAAACTCGCGCACCCGCCGGCCGATCTCGGGAAAGAGATAGCCGGCCTGGAGCTTGAGATAGTTGTCGTTTAGGTAAGCCATTCCTGTAGCGACGGTCTATGACCGCCGAACGCTGCACTACGGCGGTCAGAGACCGCCGCTACAGAAGAGCAGAATCAATAATTCTTCGCGACTTCGTCCCAGTTCACGACGTTCCACCACGCCTTGATGTAATCGGGCCGGCGATTCTGATAGTTTAGGTAATACGCGTGCTCCCAAACGTCGACGCCGAGCACCGGCGTGTTTCCGTCCATGAGCGGGCTGTCCTGGTTCGGAGTCGAGATCACCTCCAATTTTCCGCCTTTGTTTTTGATCAGCCACGCCCAACCGCTTCCGAAACGGCCCACGCCCGCCGCAGCGAATTTTTCTTTGAACGCATCGAAGCCGCCGAAGGTGGACTTGATGTCGTCGCCGAGTTTGCCGGACGGCTCGCCACCCGCCTTCGGGCCCATGATCTTCCAGAAGAAGGAATGGTTCGCGTGCCCGCCGCCGTTATTACGCACGACGGTGCGAATAGCTTCCGGCACGGCGTTGAGATCACGGATCAAATCTTCGACCGATTTCGCGGCCAGATCAGGGTGATCCTTGAGGGCGTTGTTGACGTTGGTGATGTAAGTCTGGTGATGCTTGGTATGATGAATCTCCATCGTGCGCGCATCGATGTGCGGCTCGAGAGCGTCGTAGGCGTAAGGGAGTTTAGGTAATTCGTAAGCCATAATCGGCACTGTCTCGCCGGGAAGGGGGCGCGTCAATCAGCGGGATCAAACGAGGTGCCGTTGTTCGCCGACTAGATAGGCCTCGGCCAGCCACGCGGCGACTTCGCCATCCACTTCCTCCGCGCGTTCGAATCGAAACGCATGGAGATGATTCCTGGGAGAAAAAGTTTCGATGCGGCGAAAACGCGCGTGCTCAAGACGCCGCGCCAGGACGACGTGGCCGTCGACCCAATTTCGTCGAATGACAAACGCGGCGAAGCTCATCCGCGCCTGGAAGGCGATCCGCGTTTTCTCGGGCAAGACGGTGACCGGGCCGTTCAATTCGGCGAGGCGGCGCAGCTTGTCGAAGATCGCGCGGACGTTCGCCGGTTTTCCTTCAAAATGCGAGGCGAGCGTGTAACGACCGCAGGCATGTGATTGATTGCGAATTGCCGTTTGCAATCCGGGCATCTCCACATCGATCCGCGAGATGCGCGAATCCTCACGGCCTCGAATTATTCGCAGCGATAAAAGCTCGGGTAATGCCCAAGCCCGCTCCGATAATTGATATACGTCGCGAGCGCGAGGAGCGGGAAATTCTGGCGGTACATGTCGTACTTCAAATAGAACACGCGCGGAAAGCCCGTCCCGGTGATTTGCGGCTCGTCCCACGCGCCATCCGACCGTTGCGTCGAAAGCAAATACCCGAGACCACGTTGCACGCTCGGCCGATCGAGCTTGCCGCAAGCGCAAATTCCCATGATGGCCCAGGACGTCTGCGATGCCGTGCTCTCGCCCTTGCCTTTGAACACCGGGTTCTCGTACGACGCGCAGGTTTCGCCCCAGCCGCCATCGTCATTCTGACAGCTCTCGAGCCAATCGCGTCCGCGCAGAATCCAATCCTGCGTCATATTCTCGCCGATGGCGCGCAAGCCGCGCAGGACCTGCCACGTTCCGTAAATGTAGTTCACGCCCCAGCGGCCGTACCAAGAACCGTCGTCGTCCTGGGTATCGATGAGATATTGCACCGCCTCGCGCACGGAAAGTTTCTTGCTGTCGAAATCGATGTAGCCAAAAAGCTCGAGCGTGCGCGCCGTCAAATCGCTGCAGGTCGGATCGAGGATCGCGTTGTGATCCGCAAAGGGCATGTCCTCGAGCCAGTGCTGCGTCACTTCCTTGTCGAACGCGGCCCAGCCACCATCGGCGCATTGGAAACTCAACTGCCACGCGAGCGCGCGCCGGAATAATTCGCCCAGCTCATCGGACTGTTCGGGCCGCACGAGACGCAGCGCCATCAGCACCATCGCGGTATCGTCCGTGTCGGGATAATAATCGTTGTTGTATTCGAAGGCCCAACCACTGGGCGCGGGATGCGGATTGTTCACGGCCCAATCGCCACGCAGCCGCACTTCTTTGCTGACCAGCCATTCCGCCGCTTTCTTCAGCGCCGGATGTTCGGCCGGGACACCGGATTCGGCGAGCGCGATGACGTTGATGGCCGTGTCCCAGACCGGCGACATGCACGGCTGAATGCGAAAATCTTCCGGGTCATCAACGAAGAGGCCCACGAAATCTTTGGCCGCCTTTTCGTAAATCGGATTGCGCGGTGAATAGCCGAGAGCTCTCAACGCGATCAGCGAATTCAACATCGCCGGGAAAACGGCGGCGAGGCCGTCGCTCCCCTCCCCGATCCGGTCGATCATCCAGCGTTCGGCTTCCTCAAGCGCGCGGCGCCGCATCGGCCGAAATTCCAGCTTCGAGATCAACTTGAGCGCGTGATCGGCCCGCAGAAAAAAATTCCGCCAGGCAAAAAACCGCGGATCGCGCGGGAGGGTGAAGTCCTTGTGCTCGGTGCCGAGCGGATAAAGCTCGTGGAGTTGCTTCATGCCGGGCAATTCCCGCGTCGGCTTGAAGTGATTGATGATCGCGAGCGGGATCAACATCGCCCGGCTCCAGGACGACATTTTATGGATGTTAAAAAAGGACCATTTCGGTAGCAGAATCATTTCAACCGGAATGGATGGGAGATACTGCCAGGGGAATTGTCCGAGGAGCGCGAGGTAGAGCTTGCTGAAGGTGTTCATCTTCGGGATGCCCCCGAGACGGAGAATGTTCGCGCGCGCTTCCTGCATGAACGGCAGATCGGCCGAATGGCCCGCCAGCTTCAGCGCGAAATAGGCCTTGACCGAAGCATTCACCTCGCTCGGACCACCGTAATAAATATTCCAGCCGCCGTCCGGCAGTTGGCGTTTCAGGATGTGGCGCACGCAGCGCTGCTGGATCGGATCATCCACTTCCCCGAGCCAATGCATGAAGAGGATGTAATCGGAACAAAGCGTGCTATCGACGAGCAGCTCCCCGCACCAATGTCCATCGGGCCGTTGTTGCCGGAGCAGGTTTTCCTGCGCGCGCGAAATCGCGCCGGCGATCTCGGCATCCTCCGCGCTGTAGGACGCGCTGGAATCAGGAGGCGCGCTCGGCAACGCGATGAGATTCGCCGGTGACGGAGGCATCGCTCTTAAGAAGCTTTGGCGGCGACTTCGGCGCGCTTGCCCGTCAAATGTCCGTTGCCGGATGTAACACCGTTGAACGCCGTGATTTCGCTGCCCTTGCCTGTCGGTTTCGGTTTCGCGCCGAAATTGAAACGGATGTTTTTCCAGGAATCGCCGCGCTGTGCGTTGATGCCCAGGCTCGCGGTCGGTTCGTAGCCGCAATGAACCATGCAATTCTCGCAGCGGCTGTCCCGCGCCACGCCATCCACCACGCCGTATTTCTCCCACTGTACTTTCTTGAGCAACTCCGCGTAGCTCGAGTAGTGCGCATCGGTCATCAAGTAGCAGGGGCCTTTCCAGCCGCGAATGTTCCGCGTCGGGATCGCCCAGGCAGAGCAGCTCAGATCGCGTTTTCCGGCGAGAAATTCAAAATAGATCGGCGTCCCGAAGAGGGTGTATTTGCCCATCCACTCCTCGATCTTCTTGAACTTCTCGATCGTCATCTTGCGGGTGAGAAAGAAATTTTCCGGCTGCAAATTCAGCCGCTTGATCATGTCCTTCTTCGCGGCGTCGTACTCGTAGCCGGGCGAGATCGTGTGGCCGTCCACCCCGAGATCGGAAAGGAAATCGAACATCTGTTCGATCTCGGCCATGTCGGTTTCCTTGTAGATGGTCGTGTTGGTCGCGACCTGATAACCGAGCAGCTTCGCCATTTTCATGGCGAGTACGCATTCCTTGAACACGCCTTCGCGCTCGACAATCAGGTCGTGCGTCCGCTCCAGCCCATCGAGGTGAACGTTCCAATACATCCAGCGGTTCGGCCCGATTGTTGGATTTCGGATTTCGGATTGCGGATTGCGGATTTTTTCTGCATCCTTCTCTGAAACCAATCCTTTCTCGATCAGTTGGTTCAGCTTCTCCTCAAGCCCTTTCCGCTTTCCGGTTTCCGGTTTCCGGAATTCGCTCGCCAGCCATTCGCGCATTTTTTTGCGCATGAACATCGCGTTGGTGCAGATGTAAACGATTCGTTTCTGTTCGAGCAGACCTTTCACGAGCGCTTCGATCTGCGGATAGATGAGGGGCTCGCCGCCGCAGATGGAGATCATGGGGGCGTTGCATTCGGTGGCCGCCGCGAGGCAATCTTCCAGGGGCAAAAGGTCCTTGAGCGAGGTGGAATACTCGCGAATGCGGCCGCAGCCGGTGCACGTGAGATTGCAAGTGTGCAGCGGCTC
>Ga0209118_1000980_pt1 | contig 14067 bp, 14 predicted proteins | sample BlaSpr_A8_Ref_M1_FD_187988 | JGI IMG/M metagenome (GOLD analysis project Ga0209118, IMG submission 187988) | Forest soil microbial communities from Thunder Bay, Ontario, Canada - Black Spruce, Ontario site 2_A8_Ref_M1 (SPAdes) (version 2) | ecosystem: Environmental > Terrestrial > Soil > Boreal...
GCGCGTTTACCGGGACTGATCTTGGTCTGCTTCGGTCGGTTCGGCTGTGTGGTCTCCTGTTCCAGATGCGAGGCGTTTGGAGCACCCATCTCATTGGAAGAACACACTTCCATGATGCCCAGACCCGCCACCAAAGTCAGAATCCTCCACTTCAAATACCTCCGCCATTCAGACATGGCCTCGGTTTTGATAACCGCGTTTGAGGTATTCACCAGGATTAGCCCCGACAACTCGCTTGAACGCCTTACTGAACGCAGCGTCGGATTCGTAACCGACCGAACGAGCAACGTCTATGAGCTTCTTGTCACGGCGTTGTAGTAACTTCATCGCCTTCTGCATCCGCCACTCGGTTACGTATTCCAGCGGTGTTTGTCCGAGTAACTCTTTGAAACGCGCTGCTCCACGGACGCATAAAACGCGTCCATGTCGACATGAATGATCTTGCGCACGGTCATTTCGCACACAATCTTATTCCGGAGTTCGGTGCGAGTGCGAGCGCCCCTTAGTTACAAGGAAGCCCGGAGGCATCCCACCACAGATGCCACCGGGCTGGTGTTCGAGCGATAGACGGAATCCGCTATCGGGGTTCGTTTGGGTCGCAGTCGTTGGCCTTGACCTTTAGCTGGCTGACACCGCATTCGGCGATTTCGATGTCATCGCGAACTTTGCCGAAGTATTTCGCTTGGATGAGTTTTCCTTCGGGTCCGGGGTGGCAGTAGAGGTAACGCACTTCCACGATCTGCTCCACGCGCGGAAGCGGATATCGGTCTGGCACTCCTACCGTGCCCATGAAACGAGGTCGATTGCCGTCCAAGAGATACACGGCGATGGAGCGGTGGCCGTCATCTGCCTTATTGTCGGGTTTCGGACCAACGATAAAGGACGCCGTTGCGACAAACTTGCACTTGAAGTGCTGTCCCGCTCGTCCGCCCGCGTATGCGGCGTTGCGATTCTTGCATACGAATCCTTCGGCGTTCGCGCTGTGCATCTTTTTCACGAAGTCGCGCTTTGCCTTCGTTGTCATGGCTGTTTCGCAGACTCGCAACACATCGCTGACTCTGCGAAAGTGCTGAGTCAGGTGCACGTAACGGATTTCGTATGGTTGAGGGCGCAAGTCCGTGTCGTTGACGCTGAGCAAATCCCAGATGTAGAAGCGTGAATCAGTGATTTCGCCGTCCGCTAGGAAATCTTGCGCCTGCACTCGGTCTAGCGACTCGCCCAACCGAGAGTCAATAGGGATGATTTGGCCGAGCTTGTTGATACCTGAATATTTCCCCTCGGACTTTTGAACTGCGAGACGCCGCCCGTCAAATTTCTGCTGGAACCACCATGAGGCATCCTGCGACAGGAGCAGTGCTTCTGGCTCCTCGACGGGCGTTAGCAATTCCGGCGTATGGCCGGAATGCTCTTTTGTGACAGGCGATCCGACGGCAATTGCCTCGTTCCCGTTTGCAGTCGCCTGCGCGATTTGATAACCCTTGCCTGTCTTTCCTCGAAGGATGCGGTCATAAACTCGCTTCGCCTCCTCGTAGCTGGTGCCACTCACCTTCACATCGCTCTGCAAGGCGGAACCGCGCCGCCCCCACTGCGCTTGAACGGCCCATTGGTCTTGCGCGCCCTCCAACTGTAGGCGGTACACCTTGTCGGAACTGCCTTGCTGGAAATATAACTCTGCACGTTCTGGTTGCATTGTTCGCTCCTTTGCTTGTGGTTTTTTGCCTTTTGCGCAGCGGCACTTTGCTGCACAAAAAACAAATCCCTTCCTAGCCGTCCCAGGCGCTTCGCCGCATGCGCTGTCAAGGCCGCGCAGTGTGCGTTTATCGGAGCGAAGTGAAGAGCCTTGACAGAAGAAGCAGGCGGCGAAGCGCAGCCTTTCGGTAGGAAGGGCTGAACGAATTGAGGGGCCGTTGTGTTTGCTTATTTAGCTTGCGTCTGTTTTCCTAAGGAGCAAGATGAAGAAGAAAATCCGCGCACGCCTCGACTCGCTGCCGAGATCAGAAGCATCATTCGTCGAGCCAATGGAGTGCCTTTCGGTGTCAAAACTGCCGGTGGGAGCGACGTGGATCTGGGAAATCAAACTGGATGGATATCGCGCGCTTGCGGTGAAGTCGCGAACTGGTCTCACGTTGTTCTCGCGGAGGAAAAAATCCTTCAATAGACAGTTTGGCCACATCGTGGATGCGCTGGCAGATTTGCCCGAGGGAACAGTCGTTGATGGAGAATTGGTCGCAATTGATGACAGCGGCCGCCCGGATTTCAATCTGCTGCAGAATTTCCGCGCGGAGGCATCGCGAATTCACTACTACATCTTCGACCTGATGCGTTGGAAGGATCGTGACGTGACAGGCCTTTCGCTAATCGAGCGGAGGGAGCTGCTGAAGTCCGTTGTTGCCATTCGTGACAAGCGAATCAGAATTTCGGACTACATAGAGGCTACGCCCGAGGCTCTGCTCTCTGCGGTGCGGGAGCAAGGGTTAGAAGGCATTGTCGGGAAGCAAAAGGACAGCCACTACCAACCGGGAAAGCGGAGCGGCGCTTGGATCAAATATCGTGTGAATCGCGGACAAGAATTCGTCATCGGCGGCTATTTCCCCGGAGCGCACGGCTTTGACTCGCTGATCGTGGGGTACTACGACGGAGACAAATTGGTGTACGTGGCAAGAACGCGAAACGGATTTGTCCCAGCCTCTCGGCGACAAGTGTTTTCGAGATTGAAGCATCTGGTAACACCCGCCTGCCCATTCGTGAATTTGCCGGAGACGAGGCGATCACGATTTGGGGAAGAACTCAACGTTGAGAAGATGAAGAAAGCAGTTTGGTTGAGGCCAGAGGCCGTCGCTCAGATTGAATTCCTCGAATGGACCGAGGGAGATAGGTTGCGACATTCGAAGTTTGTCGGCTTGCGCGAGGACAAGAATCCTCGAAGCGTGGTCAAGGAGCAAGCCGGCGAAGGCTAAATGTCGAAAATTATACTGCGCGGTGACCACTGAAACGGTGCCGTTGGCGTTTCCCAGAACCCCGTTTCTGGACCACGGCGCGCTGGTAGGCCTTCCATGATCCGTTGCTATTGCTCTGCTAAAGACGGACTACGAGCTGGATACAGCCTAGGTAATAGCCTCACTTGAACTTGACATGTAGGGAGTGCGTAGTAACATCCTGAACCATAATTCTTGCCCCTCGGCCATTTGGTCCATTTCATACCCTTCGTGAAATCGCAGTTCACACGGCATGGAAAGGGATGGCGCTTTTGTCGACAATCAAGGGACGACTAATCGACAGATGGTGCTGCATCAAAATGATAATCGTTTGCGCTCAGAGCATGGCAAGGCGATTAGCCTTTTACTCTGCGCTTCCTGTGTTCCTGGCTGCTCTTTCTTGTCCGGGTTATTCGCAGACCTCTGTTGCACAGTCACAGCCATGTAGCGAAGCGCAGGTCATTGCGATTCAAGGGGCATGGATAGCAAACCCTGGTGCCCACGCTCTTAGCAATTGGTCCTGCGTTAACCCTGGCCAGGAAATAGTTCTCGCGGATGGTTCCGTCAAGGGGCAGATCACAATTATCTATCATCGCGGCGCAAGGCTACCGCACACCATTAGATGTACCTCTCGCGCTCAGTGCAGAAATGCGTACCGAGTCGAGGCACCACCAGCAACACCTATTGTTGCCAGGTCCGCCGTGGACCAACTTCTCGACTTCTTTTTCTCCATTTTTCCTGGGCACGAATCGCAGCCAGTGCAAGGTATTCTTCAGGGCGCTGTACGTCCTGAGCCAATTCTGACTTGCAGTGTTAGACAAAAAGTAGAGCTTGAAGACATATTTAAACCTGGGGCGTACAACTTGCAGGTGAAGGCGCTGAATGAACAAGCTGAGGACGTGACTTGGCAAACAGAGAATGCTGTCGATGGTCGGACGTACACCGGAGCAGGGTGGGCTAGTCTTATGGGCCCAGAGCGAGGTACCTCACGCGGCTCGCTGATCATGGCTCAGCCCTTAGAAGGCCCCGCGTTCTATGAGGTGAACGCCCAGCCAATCGGAACTAATACACATAGCACTTCCGTTTGGTTGTTGATTGCACCTGACGCTTTATGCAAGCCACTGCGCGATTCCTATGAGCAAGCAGTCAGTTTTACCAAAACCTGGCCCAAGGATACTCCGGGTGAAGCGGTCGCGAACTTTCGCTTGCGTTATCTACAAGGATTGGCCAGCCAGCCGGACAAAGCTCCTGTCAATAAGGCCCATAGATGAATGGGGCAAAGTTACCCCTTTGGAAAACTCTGCTTCAGGGCCTTCTCATCTTTGTGGTCGCGCTAATCATCTCGGGGTCAATGGCCGAAAGTTTTGTCGGAAATCTACTGGCGCAATGGACGCTAGATCGATTCATTCGATTGGACCCTCCGAGAGATGAAGACCAAATTGTGCTCATCGACATAACCGAGGAAGATTACAGCCAAATGTTTGGCCGAAGACGGCCCCTCGACCCTGCCATAGTCATCGAGCTCTTAGTTGCAGCACATCGCGCTGGCGCAAAGCTTATCGCCGTAGACATCAACACCGCGGACTGGCCCCAGGGGTCAGAGAAATTGCTAAGGTCGGAACTGTTATCTGGGGCAGCTGTTGTTTGGGCTCGAGGTTTCTATCTGGACCGAGGAAGTGGAAAGCCGCACAGGAGACTGGATCGACTGCTGGGAGACGTAACAACGTCAACTGCTGAGTGTTACGGCGTACCCGCGTTGGAGCAGGGAGGCGGAATCGTTCGCTACTTTTACTCCGGCCTTAAGTTTGAAATGTGGGAGCCTTCCTTTACAGACCAGATTGCCTACCGGTCTGAACATGGCTCTTGTCTGCTGCATCAAGAGCGAGACGAAGAGCTTCGCATAATCGACTTCTCAGCTCGGATTCGTACTGAATCTGCATCTACGCTCCTTGAACAATCAAAACAAATGGACTGGGGCAGAAGGCCGGAATACGCGGACAAGATCTTGATCCTTGGCGGCAGCTTTCACAGCGGTTCAGACACGAGTCTCACGCCCGTTGGAGAGATGTCAGGACTTGAAATCGCTGGTCAGGCTCTATCATCGTTCATACGAAACAAAGCGAAAAGAGAGCTTGGCAAAGTTTCTTCTTTGCTGGTCGACGCCGGGGTTGGGCTCCTCTTGGTCCTTGTCGGACTGAGGAGTCGAATCGCACAGTTAGTTCTCGCAATCGCAATTGTGGTGCTGGGCGCGGTTCTATGCCTGCGCATTTTCCGACAATACTACCTATTTGTTGGATTCATCCCATTTGCGCTGGGCAGCGTCGTTCATATGTTGCTTGGATGGATTTACGAACGTCCATAAGTTCTGTCGGGCCAGTGTCTGATGACGGTTTTTGTCTTTTCTCACAAGGCTTCCAATGTTCTCTGTCGAAAGAATGCATTATTCGTAGATACGAATCCTGCGAGACTGGCCTGAAGTCCCGATCTGGGCGGGACCAGAACACGCGACCCAATTGCAAAGCGATAAGGATTTTCACCGGCACCTGATGTCGGAATGCCACAACAAAGCCACGGCTCTCGGCGATGCAACAGTTGTGACAAATAGCGAGCAAAAGAGTGTGACAATTAGCGATCACAATGAGAAATCTTGAGCTCCCCCGGAACTGAACCGCGAGTATAAGAAATGAATCCTATACTTAGAATCCGGAATATTCCGTAGTTGGAGGGTGACCGCCGCGCGTGGAGAGCTTCGATGCGCCTGTTTAAGTTTGTCGGGTCCAAGAGCGCGGTGTTGAACATGGCCAGGGGCTCATTGAAGTTCACACCACTCGACGAGCTCAATGACCCCTCAGAGTTAACTCCAGTGATGGATCGCGCAGCGGTTCGATCTTCGCTCGAATCGCTACGAATTAATGGCTTGACCCAAGATCAGTATGATTGGCTTGTCCGTCAGGGCGCAGTTCTGGATCTCCTCGCACCGCAAGAAAAAGTCTTGAATGCGCCAAAGACGCTGGCGGAAGCAAATCGGATGCTCTCAATCTCCACCTACGACAATCTTGACCACATGGAAAGGAAGCTCTTTGCGGCCGTTGAATCTATCCGGGCTAAAGTCGGAATTCTGTCTCTTTCCGAACGATATGATTCATTGCCGATGTGGGCGCATTACGCAGATCAGGCTAAGGGATTCGTGGTTATCTTCGAAAACCTGGAGCGTAGTTTCAAGGGCGACGAAACTGGAAGCCTCAATGTCCCGAAGCCTGTGGTTTATACGGAACGGTTCATCGGGATGACATTCGATCCGTCCACTCAAGATCGGCTCTTCTTCTCGAAACTTTCAGACTGGTCCTATGAGCGCGAGTGGCGCGTTGTGACCGCGCTGGCATCCTGCCGTCGATCTTCAGATGGCAAGTTGTATCTGCGCGACGTGGCTCCACATCACCTGGCCGGCGTGATCTGCGGCTGGCGCGTAGGTAAGGAGGACCTATCGTCGCTTCGCGACGATCTGAAACGAGTGAATCTCAACGCGAGATTGATCGGAGCCATCCTAGATGGGGGCAGGGTCATCCTCAGCCCTCCCCTGCAATAGCGGCCTCGCTGGAAGAATCGCCATGTATTCCGACGCATCCAACATTCCGCGATAATCAGCCGACACACCTTACCGTTTAAACGAGATACCATTCGCATCCTAATACGTATTAAGAAACCTTGGACCCAGGCATATTCTAGCGTGGTCTGGTCAATTTTCTTCCATCTGTCTAGGATTGCCCGGCTTTCAGCCCGAATGGCGGGCTAACCGGGCCAGAAGTCCCGTTCGAGGAGGTGTGGTGCTCGTAACCATCGCCAGTGTGCCCCGATCTCCGCGAAGCCCGTTTGGGGCCAGCTTCCCGTACCCCCATATTTCAACTACACTACGCGGCGAAGTCGTACGGATCGAAAATCCGTAAAATCGCAGCGGCAACCTAAAGGCGACTAAAGTAGGCTCAACCTGACTCACCGCTTCGAAGGATCACACCAACGGCTCGGCTCACATGGCTGACTGCCGTTAGGACTGCACGGAATGCAATTGTGACTAGGTGTACAGTTGGGTATGCATGACCTGTCCGGCTCGCATGGATCCGAACCAAAGTTCCTGGCAGTTGCGTCTGCAATGCGTTGACGCGTCCGCAGCAGACGATCAGACACGGCAATCTGTTTCAGGGGAGCAGTCAGGACCGAGCCAACGGCCCACTGTTTCGACATGATGCACGGGGCGACGATTCCGTCGGGACCAATCGCGAGAATATGATTCGCACAATTTCCACACAAGTTCTCCATCGAGCCATGGCTGGTGGACTGTGCTCGCCCAAACTTTCGAACGCGGTCAAATCCGATATTGGTTACACCGAGGTCGCGGAGCAATTTGAAAGTGCCATCAATCGCGCTGGAGTTCTCTTCCATCGCGATGACGCCGACTCGGACCGGTACCCCCTCACTCAGGAGGCGCTCGATGTTGGCGAGTGTTTTCTTGTGACTGCCTGGTGTCTGCGTAATGACATCGTGTAGATCAGGTGCGTCCGCGTATACGGATGTGGCGACTGCTACACGATGGCGAACGAACGAGGCCAGAAGCGCGTCACTGAGATTCACCAGATTGGTATAAACTTCAATGAATTCATAGCCGAGTTCATCGGCATGATCGATTAGGCGCGACAAGCTTCGATTAAGAGTGGGCTCACCGCCTATGAACTGTACACGGCGACAGTTGATCTCGTAGGCTTCGGCAAGAAGCTTCCGGTACTGATTTTCATCGAGCAGGTTGCGCTCGATACTCTGCGGACTCGATTCGGAGTAGCAATGTAAGCATTTCAGATTGCACTGATTGGTTAGCTCCAGCCAAAGAAAGTCAAGTGGATGTTCAGTTCCAAAAACTTCCTTGTTGTCGATGGCAACCGCGATATCCGCCATGGAGTGTTCCTCCAGTCATGCGACTCTGCTGTTGAAGTTTGAAATGGCCCTGCGTTTTCCGTTTTGCGGTCCTAGAGGGGGACAGTATACGCCCAGTGGTTTTAACTCCATATGGGATGGTAGTTGGCATGCATGTCCCTTAAGCGCAACCTTGACGCCTTCCTGCTTTAAGCTGCTATATTCGAACGCGAAGTCCGACTCGCGGCGCTTGCTATAGACCCGTCACCGGAATCCTAAGGAACTCTTCGCCACCGCTTAATGGACCCTGATTCGACCCAGATTTTGGGATGAACCCCTCCAGCTCCAGTGCTATGACTTTTCTAGTGCAAGATTTGGCCGCAATGAGATTAGAATCTTTCCCCATATGGTACTTGTACCTTCCCCACACTGGGTGTCGTCAATGCCCGATTGGCTCAAAATACTGCTGTCAGCTATTGTCACCGGCATATTCAGCATTTTCGTGTTTGACCAGGTAAGACGGAAACTCGATGGTGCGCGTCGCCGCAGTGAGATCAAGCTGCTTCTTTATGGAGAACTGGCAAGGCTCCTGCTCTTGCTTATGGGATTACTGGAGACGCTACGCGAGGATCTTCCGCGTGCTGACAATGAGGAACAGGCCAGATATTTCCAAGAGTCGCGCGAACGAAATCTGGCGAGAGAGCTCAAGTCTGGAATATTCACGTCCATCTATGGCTCGATAGGGCTTAAGGACGGGCCTTCATTGCTTCCTCCCGTTGAGTTCAATGCCATCGGTGAGATAATGAACCGCGCCAAATCACTCCGTGACACGGATTCGGGTCCGAAGGCGTCGTGCAATGCTGCTATAAATCTTTGGGATGATTGCCTCACGTTTGTCGAGACAGAAGCGCTTGACAGGAAAACTTTGAACAGGGCTATTGAAACAGAAAGAGGTCGGTTCGCCGGTCAGTACATACGCGAGGCCATAGCTGCGCTCCACGACCACCGGGACCAAGCGGAACCCCCCTCCGTCCGAGCTGCCAAGAGATAGATCCTGGTTCTTCCCGAAAAGATCGAAGTCTGGGCGATTTAGCCGCAGATCTGGCAGACTTCTGGTTAGTCTAAGTTGTCGTGGCGACGAATCTGCCACTCCACGATCCTCCGGGCCAGAAGTCCGGTTCTGGGAAATGTAGCGTTTCGCCTCAAATTAGACCGTTAGCTGCGCCGGTGTAGAATCGCGGGACAATGTCTGACATTCGGCTTGGGACCTCGTCGTTCACGGCCACAGGATGGCGGGGATCGTTCTATCCGAAGGGCTTGCGACCCGCCGACTACCTGAGCTACTACGCGCAGCACTTCGACACAGTAGAGATTGACTCAACCTTCTATGCAACACCGAATGTGAGTGTGGTGCGCTCCTGGAATGCTAAAACCCCGGAGGGATTTCTTTTTGCGGCCAAAGTACCACAGGAGATTACACACAAGAGGGTTCTCAAAGATTGCGATGAGGAATTCAAAGTCTTTCTGACGACTATGGAGGCTCTAGGCGAAAAGCTCGGCCCCTTGTTGTTTCAATTCGGCAAGTTCGACAAATACGCGTTCAAGTCTCTGGACGATTTTCTGGCCAGACTAGTTCCGTTTCTGAAAAGGCTTCCGAAGGAGCACAAGTTTGCCGTCGAGATTCGTAACAAGGACTGGCTGGTTCCTAAACTCGCAGATGTGCTGCGGGAGTACGGCGTCGCTCTCACGCTGATTGATCAAGGCTGGATGCCGCGGCCATGGGAGATTAAGGACAAATTCGATCTAATCACGTCTGACTTCACTTACGTTCGATGGTTGGGGGACCGGAAAGGGATCGAGGAAAAAACGACAACTTGGGACAAGGTGATTGTTGATCGCCAAGGTGATCTTTCCGAGTGGTTCAGTCTTCTCAAGAAGGTCCAAGGGCGGCGCATCATGATTCTGGCTTTTGCTAATAACCACTACGCTGGGTTCGGTCCTGGGACGGTCGATCTGTTCCGCAGGCTGTGGGGCATGGAAGCACCGCGCGTGGTTAATCGTCCGCAACGAACGGGACAGCAACCTTCGCTTTTTGATTAGCGTTCAGCGCTGGTACCGGTCTTGCAATCATCAAGGTGTGGGAACTGCTACGTTAACACCCTGTGCAGCTACAACGGGTTGTTTGCTTTGGTGCGCTTCGATTGCGGCCGTTATGCTATCAAGCAGACCGGCGAAACCACTAAAATCAATTTTCGCCGCGTTCTCCCTGACATATTGCGACAAAATGTGCTTTCCGAAATATAGCGACGAGTCGGCATCGTTGTCCGCATTGAACGTCTTTCCGCCGAGGTTAAGGTTCTTAATTTCTTGAGCAAAACAGTCTTCAATAGTTGATTTGTTTGCTCCTGCCTTCAACGGGGTGAGCACCATGTATAGATTTCCCGCTATGTGCACATACGAGTCCGTCTTTGGCGCAGACTTCTTTGTCAGTTTCTTTATCGCGGCACAAATCTTTTCGCCTGCAGAATCGTTGTCAACAAGGAGAACAACCGCGCACTGCATACCTGGCGCCTTGAATTTCTTAATCTCGTCACAATAAGCTCTTATAAATGCTTCAAGAAGCGAAGCTCCTCCTTCCAGTTGCAGAATGCGTCCTGTGCTCGTCTGTGCCGTCTTGAGAATGCGAATGTTCAGCTTGATCTGCTTGCTCGGTAATACGGTAGCAAGCTTGGGATAGGCAACGGCTAAGCTTCTGATGGCATGCAGAAGGTAGATATTGTCAGTTTTTCCCTCGCAAACAACCACTGGCACAGGGGCTACGTAGAAGTCCTTGAACATCAAGAACCTCCGGTACAGTTTTTCTTTTGACCGATGTTTAATCTTGGCCTGCTGCCTTCGGGATTCTACCTTGGCCTCAATTTCGAAATTACGACGGTCCGCATGATCTATGTGACCCAGCATTCCATGAAGTTGAGGAATCGTGCCGTTCACCATTGTTAATTTGAGGGCGCCGCTACCATCGGGAACCATTCGCATCCGTTGGAAGCTCCCGGTTTTAAAAAGCCTGTGCGCCATCGCCCGGACAGTGCGTCGGTATTCGGCCCTTATGTTCACCTTTCGATTCACAACGAGCCCTGTGACAGCTTGGCGTGAACCGCGGTATTGCATGCGGGTTTTGACTGGATTGACAGCAAATCCCGCGCTGATGATGGCCTGCTCTAGTTTGTCTCCCACTTCCCATTTGTGCGCCTCGCCAGCGGCGAGCCTGGCGAGGCTTGATGGAATTTCGGGCTTGTTTGTAGAAAACGTAATGTCGTCTGCATATCGCGAATAGGTGCAGCCGTTTGCAGATGCCAGCTTGCACAACCGGATGTCCAAAACATGGCCGATGAGGTTCGAGATTACAGGGGAGCAGGGAGCACCTTGGGGCAAGCCATTGTCGTGGCACGCGATTTGGGCAAGTATCGTCGCAACTTTAGGATGCAACATATAATTTGCATCCTTGATGAAAAAGCCCCGAACGCGCCCAAAGTTGATGCTTGGAAAAAAGTCTTGAAGGTCAATGTTGAAGACGTAGCGTCGCTTCTGATGTTTTATGGCATTGGTAAAGATTGACCGCTGACGCTTGAATCCGTGCGCTAGCCCATCTTTCCATTTGCGGCCCACGTTGATTTCCTCAATGCACTTCTGCAAGAGGTCGGACAAGTTCCGTTGCAATAGCATCAGATCTGGCGATGGGGCACTTATCTTGCGGACCCCTCCCCCACGCTTAGGTAGGTCGAACGAACTGTATTTCGTCAGCGGAGGCTTCTTGTACAGAATGTAGGCGAGGGCCTTAGGCTGGAACCGGAGAAGCGCGGCTACGTCATGTAAAGTCGATGCTCCTTTGAGAAGGGTGAGCGCGGACATATTGATGAGGAGGTATGCCTACAGCCACTCTTATGCGAGAGCTACAGGTCGCGGGCATCACATCGCACACGGCGAGGAGCCAGCAAAACCAAGCAACATTGTTGTCACATGCCACGATACGCGGCAAAAGATCTGACTGTAGGCGACAACGAGATTACCACATTTCAACCTCCCCATTGCACAACTGATAGGCACCTGACCAGAAACCCCGAAGAGCTACTTTGGATCCGATGAGACTCTTTCTTAGTTGCGACCGAGTCGTTTTGCGCCTAGAGTTTCGTTAAGTGGAAGGTGTATAACCGCAGAGAGGTAACACGAGCATGGTGATCGCAGATCGGTTGCGTGCGCTACGGGAAGAGAAGCGTCTCTCTCAAGGGGATATTGAGAAGCGGACTGGACTACTTCGCTGTTACATCTCCCGTGTTGAGAACGGGCATACGGTCCCGGCCATCGAAACGCTTGAGAAAATGGCCCGCGCCATGGAAATTCCCATGTACCAGCTTTTCTACGATGGGGAGAAGCCACCCGAGCTGCCAAATCTTCCAAAGCGGAAATCGTCTGACGACATCGCCTGGGGTAGTACGGGCAAAGACGCACGCTTTCTCGGCAAGCTCCGGCGTCTATTGGCAAGGACAGAGGAGGAAGATCGAAAGCTGCTCCTGTACATGGCCCAAAAAATGGCCGGAACGAGGTCTCATCGAGCCGGAGCAAGCAACTAATTTGGCGGACCGGGGTTTAATTTTGGCAAAGTAATGGCTAGCAGTAGCCAGAAGGGATGCATGGCCACACTGAAGTGGGGCTGCAAGAGGTGACAATATGGACTTGCGCTGCCCGAAGTGCAACAGCAACAATCTGAAGAAGGTATCCCTCGCCTACCAGGAAGGCACCTACCTCATAGACACGCGGTCCAGAATGGGTGGGCTTCTGTTTGCGGGCGGTGGACCGGATATCGTGGTCGGTAGAACTGCCACGCGCGGGACACACCAATCTGCCCTTTCAAAACGTCTTAAGCCTCCCACGAAGTGGTCGTATGTAAAGCTTGTTTTGTGGTCGGGAGTCGTAACTCTTATCGCCCTGGTCATTTACGTTCAACACGTCATGTCGAGTCCTGTGCCCGCATCTTCGTTGCCTGTTAAACTTTACGTGATATTTGCTCCGGCTGTCTTGCTTCTACTCGTTGGAATTGCGTGGCGTCACAATCACTCGACTTATGAGCAGAAGTACGCTCGGTGGAATGAGTCTTTTATTTGCGAGCGGTGTGGGACGGTCAGCCAACAAGCGCTTCGTTAAGACCTTGAGTCGCCGACGCTTCGGCCAACTGGTGCGGAGCCTTGCCTTGGATGAAGTCCGCAGCTTTCTGTGCATGTGAGGCAGCGGAAACCAACAGGCGCGAATCGGACTTGAGCTGGGCAATCCACCTCTTGAGATAGGCGGCTGAGTTTTCAAGAATCCGCTGCTCGATTCCCGCGATGCCGCACAGCATGGCGGCGGTCATCTCCGCGATGAGTTCCTCTTTCGAGTAGGATTCCGAGCCAAAGGAAACCGGGTTGTCGAAGTTCTCCCGGTGCAATCGCTTGGCGTGCCCTGTGCTGTGGGCTAGTTCGTGGAATTCAGTGGCGTAATATTCTTCCGATGAATGAAAGAGGCCGCGAGCCGGCATACCGACCACGTCGTTGCTTGGCGAGTACCACGCTTTGTCGGATTGCTCGAACGCTGGTGGGTTCGGCATGCTCGTGACAATTTGTTCGCACGTCTCGATGGGATTGTTGCTTCGCACGTCGCGCAGAAGGGACCCGGGGATGTCGATTCCTTCCGCCTGCGACAAATTGAACACGCTGTAATAGCGGAGTAGAAAGGGCCGCGAGGTCTCTTTCGTGCCGTCCTGCGTGGTCGTCTCCCGCTCGTCACCGATGTTCCAGAAGATGACGGGCGAAGACTTCTCACCTTTGCGGATTCTCCCGCCTAACTTGGTTGCCTGATTGAAAGTAAGCCAGAATCGTGATGGGAACCCCTGCGAAGCAAGGGTAAAGACATTGAGTCCGCGATACTCTTTTTGCGTAAGGAGGTTTGCGGGAGTCTGACAGGTCCACGGCTTGCGCCAGGGAGCCACCCCGGATTCAAGCTGCTTGATAATTTTCTCGGTGACGATTTCGTAGACGCTAGGCATTGCATTCCCTCCAGTGTGAATTAGTGTTTTCAGGCCCTTTCAGGGCATAAAAAACAACATGCTTTACTGGAGGCGGGTTCTGGCCGTGGTTCGCGGCTGTCAAGCCCCGAAGCG
>Ga0209118_1000981_pt1 | contig 14059 bp, 13 predicted proteins | sample BlaSpr_A8_Ref_M1_FD_187988 | JGI IMG/M metagenome (GOLD analysis project Ga0209118, IMG submission 187988) | Forest soil microbial communities from Thunder Bay, Ontario, Canada - Black Spruce, Ontario site 2_A8_Ref_M1 (SPAdes) (version 2) | ecosystem: Environmental > Terrestrial > Soil > Boreal...
ACCTCCCGAAACAGCAGAGGAGTAATTCACCTCCCCGCTCGCCGGGGAGGTCGGCCCGTTAGGGCCGGGTGGGGGCGTTCCCTTACCCATGGCCTGTAAAGAACATGGCATCCGAAGCCAGCGCTCGCTAGTCTCGATGCAGTGAGACCAATGCTCTGGCGCTATGAGCGCATGGCGAGCTCGATGGGCTACCAGGTCGTCGCGGGGGTCGACGAGGTTGGCATGGGGCCGCTCGCCGGCCCGGTCGTAGGCGGGGCAGTTGTTCTGCCGATCGGCGTTCGCATACCGGGCCTGGACGACTCGAAGCTCCTCACGCCACTCGAGCGAGAGCGCGTGGACGCGATCATCCGAAGGCGGGCGCTCGCCTGGTCCGTGTGCGCCGTCGACCACGCGCAGGTGGACAGCCTGGGTCTCATTCGAGCCCGACACCTCGCCACAGCAGGAGCGGTCGCCGGTTTGAAAATCCCCGCGGAATACCTGCTGGTCGACGCCTGGGACGTCCCCGAAGCACCGCTCCCTCAGATGGCGGTCGTGCGCGGCGACCGCACGTGCGCGTCGATCATGGCGGCGAGCATCGTGGCCAAGGTCGCCCGCGACAAAGCGATGGTCGAGTACGACCGCCTCTACCCGGGCTACGGGTTTGCCGACCACAAGGGCTACGCCACGCCGGCGCATCGCGCCGCGATTCGCCGCCTTGGCCCGAGCCCGATCCACCGGACGACATGGGCGCCGTTTCGCGAATCCGCCCTTCTCGGCTAGAGGCCCGGCCGAGAACCCTCGACGAGAGATTCGGCGATCCAGGTGGTCCAGATCCGGGTGAAGCGACGAGCAGCGCAGCGAGTGCATCGTGCATGCGTGTGCGAGCAGCGCAGGAGCTGAACCCGGAGATGGGCCGCATGGGCGCCGAAGATCCGTCGACGCGTTTCTCGGCCGGGCCTCGGGAGCTCGGGAAGGCGGGAGAGAAAGCCGCCGCCGACCTGCTGCGCAAACGGGGCTACGAAGTCGTCGGAGCCGGATTCCTTGCCAGGCGAGGAGAGCTAGACCTGGTATGCCGCCGCGGCAACGACCTGGTGGTCGTGGAGGTCAAGACGCGGACAAGCGATAGGTTTGGAACACCACTGGAGGCGGTGGGGACGCACAAACGTCGTGCCCTGATGGCGGCGGCAGCCGAATACCGCGCCCTGGCCGGCTGGCGAGGCCGCATCACCTACGCGGTAGTCGGCCTGACGGTCAAACCGGGTGGCGGCTTCACATCGGAGCTGATCGAAGACCCCTTCGACTGACCCACGGCAGGTCGCGCTAAACTGTGGGACAGTTATGGAATCAGATTCGGATTCTCTCGACTGCCCGCAAGCACGGCATCAATACGAGGAGGCTTTGGCTTGGCGAATCGTGCCGTGAAAGTGAAGAGCGGACGCAGGTTGGACCAAGCGCTGATCGACAAGCTGGTTTCGGAAGCCGAGCGTGGCTACGACCTGTCCCGGGCGAGGAGGGTGATTCTGCGCGAGGGCCGACGGGTAAAAGGCGAACCAGGTGGCGAGTCGCCCCGCGTTGCGTCGCGGATACCTGAACGCGTTTACCGGGCGGCCAAGAAGCGAGCCGCAGGCGAGGGCCTCACGGTTTCCCAGGTCATTCGAGCGTTGCTGGCTGGATATGCGGCCGGTCAATCGTCGCGGCCTAAGGTCAGTCGGGCAAAGAGCGGCACTGCAAACACCCGGCGAGCAACCCACCAGGACGCGTCTAACTAAACCGACGCGATCGCGCCCTCCCACGAACGCAGGCGCGAGTTGGCGAACCACAGGAGCGTGATCACGATCGCCGCTGATCCCACCAGGAGCACGACCGCTCCCGCCCACATCAGCGCGCCCACCGCCGGCGTGGCCGGGATCGGGCCCAGCTGCCCGATGCCCTGTGAGGCGGTATAGCCGAACACGAGGAGGGCCAGCGAGCCCACGCTCAGCAGGCCGAATCCCAGCGTCCCTGCAAGGCCCGCGAGCGTACCCACGATTCCCACCGCGCGCCGGTCATCCGAAGCGTCGAATCGTGGATCGATGGCGCCGGCTGAAACTCCCACCGAGACGAATCCGATCCCCAGCCAAACCACGAGGACGGCCAGCTCCACGTACTGGGCGACGCCGCTTCCGCTCACAGTGGCCACCACCATGCTGAACAAAAAGGTGAGCACCAGGACCGGGGGCAGCGTCAGCATGATCTTCGCGCGAATCACCTGCGCCATCGTCATCGGCGCCATCCGCAGCAGCTGAAACCCGCGGCGCTCGCTTGGAATCGAGGGTGTCGCGAGCGCGGTGGACATGAACATCGATATGAACCCGACCAGGAACACCTCAGTCCAGAAGCTCGTGATGCTTCGCGACGGCCGGAGAAACGCAAAGGCGTACCCGATCGGGAAGAGGAACGCGGGCAGCATCCGGCTCAGCCGCCTGATGTCGCGCCGGTAGCTCAACCAATCCTTCAGCGCAATGGCGCGAAACGGGGAAGCCGCCCCAGCACGTGAGACCGCGATCGCCTGCTGCGCGGCGCTTCGCCGCCAGATCGGCTGCGGGCCGCCGAACACCCCGAGACCCGTGAGCAGCGTGCGCCGGTAGAGGATCTCCGCCATCGCCAGCACGATGACGCCGAAAAGGACTGAGAACGTCACCCACGTAAGAGCCTCCGCGGTGTTGCCCGCTATGACGGCGCTCAGCGCGTGGCCCGGCCACGCCGATGGCAGCCACTCGACGTGGTTGACGAGCGAGGTGAAGTTGGTGAGGTCGGGGTGGTCCCGCTGCGAGAACGACTGCCGCAAGCTGATGTTCCACGCCAGGTAGAAGCCCGCGCCCGACAGACCGGCCACCGCCGCGGCCACGTCGCGAGCCACTCGTGCTGGGACCCAACGGAGGACGACCGACATCAGGATCGCCTGCAGCGCGGTCACCACCAGCACCTGGACGAAGATCAGGACGACCGCCAGCGGAAAGTACACCAGCGGGGCGCCCGACCCAACGCCCACGCCGAGCGCCGCCATCAGGAGGATGCTGCTGATCAGAAGGTTCGCGCTCATCGCGATCAGCAACCTCGCGGCGAAGATGTCGATCGGCCGGACCGGCGCCAGCACAAGCTGAAGCAGCTCGCGTCCGACGAAGAAGGTCGCGATCACAGTCGGAAAGCCGATCACCAGCATGAGGACGGAAAGCGAGGTGAAGCCTCCGGTGAGAATCGTGTCGCGCGTCACCGGCAGGAAGCGACCGGCCGCCGCGCCGACGGTGAATGCCCCGCCGCCGATGAACACCGCGGCCACCAGCATGAACACGCCGAGCAGGGCCAGTCTCGCGGGGCCTCGACCCAACAGCCGGTGCCGCCACGCGAGCAGCTCGGCCTCGAGGATGATCTGGGTCGCGGAGGAGCTCACGGCGTCGGCGCGAGCAGTCGCTCGATGAGCTCCCGCGACTCCGGCCCGGCAGTCAGCTTCAAGAACAGCTCCTCGAGGCTTGCCTGCTCGGACCCGGCCTGGGCCCGCAGCTCTTCCATAGTCCCTGTGGCGACAACGTGCCCGCGGTCGATGATCGCCACGCGCTTGCAGAGCGCCTGGGCGACCTCGAGGATGTGGGTCGAGAGCAGGACTGTCGTGCCGAGCGCGGCCAGCTCCTCGAGAAGGTCCTTGACGAGGCGGGCCGAGCGCGGGTCGAGACCGTTGGTCGGCTCGTCCAACAGGAGCACCGAGGGCTCGCGGATCAGCAGGGAAGCCAATCCGATTTTCTGCTTCATGCCATGGCTGTACGCCCCGATCAGCTCTCCGTTGCGATCCGCCAGCTCGAACAGTCCCAGCAGGCGCTCCATGCGCTGCTGGCGTTCGGGACCGCGCGGCATTCGGTACAGGTCCGCGATGTAGTTGAGGAACTCGCGACCCGTGAGGTGCGGGTGCACGAAAGGCTCTTCGTCGAGGTAACCGAGCCGGGCCTTGGCCTCGAGCGGCTGCGCGTGAATATCGAATCCGTCGATGAGGGCCCGCCCCGAGGTCGGCGTGAGCAGGCCGCACAGCATGCGAAGCGTGGTGGTCTTTCCCGCGCCGTTCGCTCCGAGAAAGCCGATGATCTCGCCGCGCCGCACTTGGAAGGTGACCCCGTCGACCGCCTTGACCACGCCGTAGCTCTTGACGAGGTCCTGCGCCTCGATCGCGATCGAGCTCTGTGAAGCGGGCGCCGTCATGACCGGCAGGGTACCAGCGCATGTTGGCCGGATTCCGCATCTTTGACGCCAGAGAGGCGAATCACGAGTCTCAATAAGGCGCGGTTGGAACCAAACGTGCGGAAATCACGCTTTCGAAGTCGGCCTCCAGTGCCTATCGAGCTCTGATGCATAGGTTCGGCCCAGCGTGTCTGCGGTCGTGAGCAGCCAGTTGTCGATCCTTCGCGTGCCCCGAGGCTTATCGTGCGAGACCAGAAGTTCCTCCATAAGCCCTTCGAGCTCCTGCCGGGTGAGGACCACGTCGTGCACGTAAGCCCCGACGATGTTTCCCGCCAGAAGTGTCATGCGAGGCGGCATGTAGACGAACCGCGGCCTCCGGCCGACCGCGATCGCGATTCCCTCCACCAGCTCCGAGTACGTGACGATGTCAGGACCTGCCGCATCGACCGTCATGTCGTCGCTCTGCTGCGCGGCCCACGTCGCGATCTCGGCCACGTCCTCGATCGCAACCGGCTGCACCCGATAAGCGCCTAGCCCTGGGACGGCGAAGATGGGCATCCGCCTCAACAGCCACGCGATGTTGTTGAGCAGGATGTCGCCTGCACCGAAGACGAGCGTGGGCCTGACGATCGCCCAGCGCAGCCCCGAGGTCCGGACGATCTCTTCGGTCCGTGCCTTGCCGGCGTAGTAGTCCAGATGTGACTCGATGGAAGGGTTGCTGACCGAGATGTGCACGATCTTTCGGACGCCGGCTTCGGCCGCCGCGCCGACCAGGATCCTCGTGTTGGCGATGGCGTCGCCGAAGCTCAGCTTGCCGTGGCGGAACCGCACCCAGTACGTGTTGTAGAGCACGTCCGCTCCACGCAGGCTGTCGACGAGCGCGGCGCGATCCGCGAACTGGAGCGGCGCCACGTCCACCTTGATCTCCTCGCTTCCCGGGCGCTGCGGGTGGTTGGTCAGCGTGCGAACGCGGCGCTCCTCCGAGAGCAGGCGTTGGGCGATGGCGCGGCCCGTGAAGCTGAACGCTCCGGTGACCACGTCGAACCCCGGTTCCATCAACGGCTTGACGGGTTCGGCAGGCGATTCCATCAAAACGGGAACCGCGTCAGGTCGTAGGCGAGCGAGCCCGGCTTCACGTGCCCGGAGATCACAACTCGGGGCCGGTGACGGATCGCCTCCGCGGGATCGACCTCGGGGCGCAGTCCGTTGAAGATCGGAAACCGCAGCGTTCCATCCGGAGACCATTCCGAGTAGCGCACGCTCACCACGAGCTCCGGCCGCACCCAGTGGACCGGCTTGACCATGATCGGAGGAGGATCAAGGGGCGAGTCTGCGGTGGCAAGCTCGACGAGCGCCTCGTTGATGGTGCCCATCGCGGCGTCGTCGTAGCCGCCCCCTACGGTCCCGCACGGCAGCAGCCGTTCATCCTCGTGATAGCCCACCACCAGAGCGTCGAACGGTTTCTCTCCCATCCAGCCGATCACCACGAAATCATCCGACTTGACCGCCTTCACCTTGAGCCAGAACGGACTTCGCTGGCCGGGCACATAAGGGCTCAACTTGTGCTTCGCCACCACGCCCTCGAGTCCCCGCTCGAGGCAGGCCTCGAACAGTTCGACGCCGTCCTCGTCGATGTGGTCGGGAACGAAGATGTGGCCGCCGGCTTCGACCGCTTTGCTCAACCGCGCGCGGCGCCGGCTGACGGGCTGCCGCACGAGCGGTTTTTCCTCGAGGTACAGCGCGTCGAAGGCGAGGTAGGCCGTGGGGATCTTGTCCTTCAACGCCACGCCTCCGGCCAGGCGTTCGCGCAGCCGCGTGTAATCCGGCCGGCCCTCGTTGTCGGTCGCCACCAGCTCGCCGTCGATGACGCTGCCGGGCGGCACACGCCGCGCGGCCGCGACCACTTCGGGCAGGTCCGCGGTGATGTCGTGCAGGCCGCGGTCCTGCAGGCGCACGGTCCCGTCCACGTCGCGGAACAGGATGCAGCGCAGGCCGTCCCACTTCACCTCGAACAGGTAGTCGGGCGAGCTGAAGGGCGCCTCGGCGGACGCAGCCTGCATGGGCCGCATCTCCCCGGGAAAGCTCTCGAGGTCGATCTGAAGCTGATCCGAATCCTGCATTCGAATTCAGATTAGTTGCCCCACGAACTCAAGAGGCTGCGCCGTGAGTTCGCGGGGACCCATCCAAGTGCCGCGCGTCAGGAGGCTTTGCGGCGTGCCTTCTCGGTCTTCGCTGGGGCTTTCTTCTGCGTGGCCCGCGATTTCTTGGCCGCATCGACTGAGGCGCGAAGGGCTTCCATGAGGTCCATGACCTTGGCGGTCTGCGGCGCCGCGGGCGCCTCGATGACCTCGCCGTCGATCTTCGCCTGGACCACCTTCATCACGGCTTCCTTGTACTCGTCCTTGAAGCGGCTCGGGTCGAAGGAATCGGCAAGGCTCTCGATCAGCGCCTTCGCCATCTCGAGCTCCTTGGGGTTGATCTTCACCTCGCCATCGAGCCCCTTGAGCCCTTCGGTCGAGCGGATCTCATCCGGCCAGTTCAGGGTGTTCATCAGGATCCCGTGGCCGTTCGGGTGGAGGGCGGCCAGGTGCTCACGGTCGCGCAACGCAATCTTTGCGATTGCCATGCGTCCAGTGGCCTCGAGCGCCTTGCGCAGCAGGTGATAGGGCTTCTTGCCAAGCTCCTCGGGTTCCATGAAGTAGGCATTCTTGAAGTACAGGCCGGGCTCGACATCGTCGACGGGGACGAACTCCTCAATGTCGATCGAGTGGGCAGTCGCCAGTGGTAGGTTGTCCAGGTCCTTTTCGTCGATGATGACGTAGCGGTCCTTGCCGACCTCGTAGCCCTTGAGGATCTCCCCGTACTGGACCTCATGGTCGCCCTCGGCGCACCAGCGCTTGTAAGTGATCGGCGACTTGTGGTCTGGGCAGAGCTGTCGAAATGAGACTTTGGAGGTCGACTCGGTCGCGTTGTAGAGGCGAATCGGAATCGAGACCATCCCGAACGAAACGACGCCTTTCCACATCGATCTCGGCATGGCGACGCAGTTTACCTCCCTTTACGGTGCTTGGCTACTTTTCGTGGCCTTGGTCACGCGCCAACGTCTCGGCGCTCCATGAGAAGTATCGACGCTCCGAAGCCTACGAGAATGATCACGATCATGATCGCGAGGCCCGTGCGATCGATCCCGGTCGAAAGGGGCGTCCCGAAAAGCTTGAAAGCGGAGAGATCCTGCAGCCAGGTTGGCCACCTGAACAGCGGCCCCAGCTCGTCGACCAGGTAGCTGGCAAACGCCAACCCTCCGAGCAGGCCGACGGCAGCCCGAGGATTCCAGGCGGCAAGGACCGAGCCCGCGGCGGCGAAAACCAGGGCGAACGGAACCAGGAGCAGTGTCCCTTCGACCAGCCGCTCGCCGCTCACGTTCATGGACTGGTAGTGGATCGCAACCGCGACCGCGATACCACTGACGACCGCGATGAGGGCGGCTCCGAACATGAGCGTGATCGCTCGCTCCACGACAACGCCCGCACGGGGAGTGGGGGTGCTGAGAATCAACTCGAGCCGGCCATCGCCATCCTCCGCAGCCCAACGAGCGACTTGCGCGATGGCGAACGCCGCAAACAGAAGCTCCGCGATGCTGAGCCAGAGGTAACCGAGAAATGACGCGTACAGCTGGCCGCCGCCGAAGCCCCCAAAGAATTGGTCGAGTGTGGGAAATGACAGCAACGGCTGGATCACGGTCTTGGTCAGATACACGAACAGGACGCCAACCGCGGCCAGGCCGGCTGCCCAGGTCGCCAGCCCAGCCCTCCGCTCATACAGGCCGCGCACCACAGGGATCCGCCACAACGGCGAGCGCGATGGTTCATAGGTGGCCGGGCGATGGCGCGAAGGCCACCGAACAAGCGGTGCTCCGACGTCCCGCAACTCAAATGCCACCCCGGCCACAGCCGCCCCAACCATCGCAATTCCGAGCATGGTCAACGTCGCTCGCCCGTCGAACGAGCCGCCCGGTGCCAATGGCTGATTGAGGTCGTAGTAGTGAAATGGCGAGATCCAGCGCCATGAGGCGAGCCAGGTGAACGTCTGGCTCAAGCGGTCGACAAGGAACAGGGCAAGCAGCACGACGCCTGCCGCGGCGGTTGCAATCCTCGCGCCGGTCAGTTGCGCGATCAATAGGGTCACCGAGTAGCAGCTGAGGCCAAGCGCGGCCAGTGCGACACAGATCTCAACTACCGGGCCGAGGCTGATCGACTCGTGTCCGCCGGCGACACCGGCGACCAGCCCAAGCCCGCCTGCTAGAGCCGCGACGAAGGTCGTCAATGCGAAGCCGATGACACGCGATGCGAGCCATCGCGAGCGGGTAAGGCCCGTGGCCAGCACCGCCTCGACCAGGCCGCGCTCCTCGTCGCCTCGCGTCGCGCCGCTGCCTGACAAGAGGGCCCAGACGGCGAAGAGGATCGCCAGGCCACCGAACGCCCGCCATTCGACGTATCCGCCCACGGTGTCGAGCCCGGCCGGCGGCGCCAGGATGAAGCTCAGCTGCGAAGCCACCTGCGACATCGATTGTGCGAAGGCCGCCCTCGACGCCACCGTGTGACCCGCAATCTGATAAAACCCAACTGCCTGCACCAGGCTCGGAGCAAAGGCCAGGATCGAGAACCCGAGAAGACCCCACCGGCCGAGGCGCAGGCTCAGGCGTGCCGCGGTCATTCCGGCAGGGCTTTCTGGTGGTGGTCGGTATCGGAGTAGTAGCTGAGGAAGATCTCCTCGAGGCTGGTCTCGCCCGCGGCGCGAAGCTCGTCCAGCCGCGCCACCCTCACGAGCTTGCCGGCTCGAAGAATTCCCACCGTGTCGCAGACGTGCTCGACCTCGGACAGGACGTGAGACGAGAGAAACACAGTGGCGCCGCCATCCCGGGCTTCGCGCAGCAGCTCGTAGAACTCCTGCTGGTTCAGCGGGTCGAGACCGTTGGTCGGCTCGTCGAGAATCAACAGGTCAGGCCTGTGCATGAACGCGAGCAGGATGCCGAGCTTTCGCTTGTTGCCGCTCGAGTACTCCCGGAACCGGCGGTTGAGGTCGAGGTCGAATCGCTCCGCAATGCTGCGCACCGCGTTCGGGTCGACGCCGCCGCGCATGCCGCCCAGGTAGGCGACCACCTCCTTGCCCCGCAGGCTGCCGAACTGGGGCATGTCGCCTGGCAGGTATCCCACCTTGCGCTTGACCTCAACATAGTCACGGATGCAGTCGAGCCCGAAAACGAATGCGGCTCCGGCGCTGGGCTTGATCATCCCCATGAGCAGCCGGATCGTGGTCGTCTTGCCCGCGCCGTTCGGGCCCAGGTAACCGAAGACCTCCTGCGGCGTGACCTCGAGGTCGAGGTCGAAGAGGCCTCGTCCGACCCCATAGTCCTTTGAAAGTTTCGAAGTGCGTATCGCCGAGACGGCCATTTCGCGCAGCATATAGGCGCCGTGCAGCTGGGCGACTTCGAACTTCACCTGCTGATGTCCGGCCGCTGGAAAGCGGACGGGGGGCTCATGTTCGGCGTGGTGCCGAAGGTGCTCTGGGAGAAGCAAAAGCCCGCCGACGCGAACAACATGATCGAGTGCGCATGCGTTTGCGTCATCGCGCGCATCAACGGCCGCGTCATCGTCTGCGAAACGGGCATCGGAACCAAGCTCAGCGAGAAGCGAGCCCAGCAGGTCGCGTTGCGCGAGCCGGAAGGACTGCTGCATTCCCTGAAGCGGCTGGGCATCACGCCCGACGAGGTCGACGCGGTGATCACGACGCACCTGCATTGGGATCATGCGGGCGGTCTCACGCGGCGGAACGAGCACGGCGGGCTGGAGTTGACTTTCAAGCGCGCACGACACTTCATCCAGCGCAGCGAGTGGGACTTCGCCGTCAACCCGGATGTGCGGAGCAAGCCCGGTTACGTCCTCGACGACTTCACGCCGCTGGACGATGGAAACAAGCTGGTCGAGTACCTGGATGGGGACGCTGAGGTCCTGCCCGGCGTGCATGTCCGCCAGGTGGGCGGCCACACTCCCGGCAGCCAGGTCATGATCCTTCGCTCGGGTGAGCTGGCTTGCGCCGTGACCGGCGACCTGGTGCCTCAGACTCCCCACCTGAAGGTGGCGTGGAACATGTCGGCCGACTTGGAGCCGCTGCGTGTTTTCGAGCAGAAGGCGCGCCTCTTCGAGGAGGCGCAAAACCACCGGTGGCTGCTGGTGCTGAGCCACGAGCCGGACCAGCCCGCCGGCTACCTGCACGACGACGGCCACTGGCAACCCGAGCCACGCCTGACATGAAAATATCTCCTCCCCGCTCGCCGGGGCAATCAGTAAGTCCCTATCCTCATCGCCGCTTTGCGCGCAGGTGGCGCGCAGCGCCGGAGGGGGGTCGGGCTTGAAATTCAACACGAAAGATGGACGAAAGCTCACCTACCGAAAGATGGGCACCGGCCCGGTGCTGGTCTGCCACCCCGGGGGTCCAGGCTTCTCGTCTTCTTACTTCGCCGACCTGGCCGGACTTTGGGAGAGGTTCACGCTGGTCATGCTCAACCCCCGAGGCACGGGCGGCTCAGACCGGCCATCGGCCCCGAACGCGTACCAGATCGACGATTACGTGGCGGACCTCGAGGAGCTGCGCGGGCACCTCGGCCAGGAGCGGATGCTCCTGCTAGGTCACTCGCATGGCGGCATCGTGGCGCAGGCATACGCGGCCGCACATCGGGATCGCGTCGAGCGCCTGGTGGTCGCATCGAGTCTTGCGCGCTTCGGCCCCGAAGAGGAAGCGGCGATGCGCGCTGGGATGGACAAGCGATCGGGACAGCCCTGGTACGCGGACGCCGCCGCCGCGCTCGACGAGGAACAGCAGGTCACGTTTGCGGACGACAGGCAGCTGACAGACCTGTTCTTTCGAGAGGTCCCTCTTTACTTCGCGCATTACGGCGCCGTGGAGGCCGGCTATGCCGACACCCTTCGCTCCGAGACCATCAACGCCGATGCGCTGAAGCTCTTCAACGAGAAAATCTTCAATACCTTCGACCTGCGGGACCGGCTGCCGAGCATCACCGCTCCGACGCTCGTCATAACCGGCGACGACGACTTCATCTGCGGCCCGGTGTGCGCCGCGGAGATCAGCGCCGCGATCCCCGGGGCGCGCGCGGTGATCGTCGGCGACTCCGGGCACATGATCTTCGTCGAGCAGCCACAAGCGTTCCATGACGAGGTCGCGGATTTCCTGGAAATGTGACGCTAGGCGCGTCTCTCGGTTTTCGCGCGGCTGGCGCCAAACGTGCGGAATCTGGGCTTCGATTAGGCTCGTTTGGCGCCAAACGATCGGCAAGGCGCCCCGATCGCCATGGAGGCTGTTTGCGCAACGCCTTAACAACCGGGGCTGGCAAGGCGTCCCGATCCCGTTAGCGTCGGCGCCGTGTTTGGATCGGTCCAGTCGTGCCTGCTGGTCGGCTTCGACGTGCGCACCATCGAGGTCCAGGCGGACATCGCTCACGGTGGCTCTAAGTTTTTCCTCGTTGGGCTTGCCGCCACATCAGTCAAGGAAGCACGGGAACGTGTGCGCTCAGCCATCAAGAACAGCGGACTGGAGTTTCCCGGGCAGCGCCTGACGGTCAACCTCGCGCCCGCCGAACTGCGCAAGGAAGGCAGCGCGCTGGATCTGCCGATCGCCGTCGCCATCGCGCTCGCGCGTGCCGGCAAGACGGCGCCACCGCGCACGGCCTTCCTGGGCGAGCTGGCACTCGACGGCGCGGTCCGGCACGTCGATGGAGTGCTCGTCGCCGCCCGTGGCCTCCGAGGGCTTGGGTTCGAGCACATCTTCGTGCCCGCGGCGGACGCGGCGGAAGCGGTGCTCGTCGATGGGTTGGTGGTCACGCCGTGCACCAACCTCAAGGCGGTCATCGGCCATCTGCTGGGCATCGAAACGATCGAGCCCTACATCTCGAGCGGCACCGAAGCGATCCCCGACACTGGAGCGTGGGAGCACGACCTGGCAGAGGTCCATGGCCAGGAGGAGGGCCGCCGGGCGCTCGAGATCGCCGCCGCCGGCGGGCATCATCTGCTCCTCAGCGGCCCTCCAGGCGCGGGCAAGACGATGCTGGCGCGGTGCCTGCCGGGCATCCTGCCGCCGCTCGAGCTGAACGAAGCGCTCGAGGTCGCGCAGGTGCGGAGCCTGCTCGGCGAGCTGCCGGGCCGGCAACCGCTCGACTGGGCCCGGCCATTTCGCGCACCGCATCACGGAGTGTCGATGGCGGGTCTCATCGGCGGCGGGACGGGTCTCGCGCAGCCAGGAGAGATCAGCCGCGCCCATCACGGAGTCCTGTTCCTTGACGAGCTGGCCGAGTTCCAGGCCCCGGTCCTTCAGGCGCTTCGGCAGCCGCTCGAGACGGGCCGAGTGGCGATCACCAGGTCGGCGGGCTCGGTGACATACCCCGCGAGGTTCACATTGGTCGCGGCGACCAATCCCTGTCCCTGTGGCTGGGCGGGAGATTCCATCCGCAGCTGCCGGTGCACACCTGGTGGAATCGAGTCCTACCAACGCCGACTTTCAGGTCCGCTGCTGGACCGGATCGACCTCAAGGTTGGCGTCCGCCGGGTGAAACTGGAAACCTTGGCCTCGGAGCCGACCGGCGAAGGTTCGGCTGCGGTGCGCGAAAGGGTGGTGGCGGCGCGCCGCGGGCAGATCGATCGCCAGGGCTGTCTCAACGCCCAGCTGAAGCCCGCCCGCCTGCGCAAGCTGGCCGCCCTCGAGCCCGCCTCGCGGCGCACGCTGGAGCGCTGGTCCGAGCAGCGAGGCCTGACCGCACGCGGGTTTCACCGGGCCTGGAGGGTGGCGCGGACCGCCGCGGACCTGGAGGGCTCGGATCAGATCCGCGAGCATCACATCCTCGAAGCGCTCGGCTACCGCCTTCAAGATGTTGCCGCCTGAAGCCGCCGAGCTCCGCACCCGCGGGAGGTGGCCTCCACCCGAGGGGCCCCGGGCCGCGATCGTGGGCTCCCGGCAGCCTTCGCCTTACGGCGAGGCCGTAGCCGAGCAGCTGGGAGCCGACCTGGCGCGGGCCGGGGTCATAGTCATCAGCGGCCTCGCGCTCGGCATCGACGCGGCCGCGCATCGAGGCGCCCTCATCGGCGGAGGAGCAACCGTCGCGGTGATGGGCACCGGCGTGGACATCGTCTACCCGGCTGCCCACAGCAAGCTGGCGGAAGACATTCTCGCCGCGGGCGGCGCGCTCGTGAGCCAGTTTCCCGACGGCATGACTCCCCGACGCCACAACTTTCCCGCCCGCAACTGGACGATGGCGACCCTGTCGGACGTGGTCGTCGTCGTCGAAGCAGCCGAGCGCTCGGGAGCCCTCATCACGGCCGAAGCCGCGCTCGACCTACATAAAGAGGTAATGGCCGTGCCCGGCAGCGTCTTCTCGCCCCTTTCCGTGGGCACCCATGGGCTCATTCGCGACGGCGCCGGCCTGGTCCAGAACGCGCGCGACGTGCTGGCGGTGCTCGGCGCCACGCAGGAGGTCCTGGACGACCCACTTTCGCCCCCCAGGAGCCTGGGAATCGAGCTCTCGCCGGGGCGCGACGGGATCCTTTCCCACCTCTCCGACGTGCTGGCCCTGACGGCGGCCGAGATCGCCCGAAAACTGCAGCTGCCGGTCGCCGAAGTGCTCGGGAGGCTCACGGCTCTCGAGCTGGACGGCGCTGTGCGCCGTCACCACGACGGCTATGTACGGGCATTGCGCAAAGGCCAGAAACGGGCGTAGGATTGCCCGCCCAGAACCCGGCCGGCGGATTAAAGCGGGCCGTTTGGGAATAAAGAGGTGCTGTGACAGAAGGCTTGATCATCGTCGAATCGC
>Ga0209118_1000982_pt1 | contig 14053 bp, 12 predicted proteins | sample BlaSpr_A8_Ref_M1_FD_187988 | JGI IMG/M metagenome (GOLD analysis project Ga0209118, IMG submission 187988) | Forest soil microbial communities from Thunder Bay, Ontario, Canada - Black Spruce, Ontario site 2_A8_Ref_M1 (SPAdes) (version 2) | ecosystem: Environmental > Terrestrial > Soil > Boreal...
TATCGTTTCATCTCGGCAGCGAAACTTCCACCATCGACCTCCGAGGTCCTGAGCCCACCGACGCAATCCGTGAAGGTGCCGAGCGCGCGGTGAATGAGGTGATTTTCGATGATCGTCCCGTAACCGTGCGATACGGCACGGCGGAAGAGCTGGCGCAAATCGGCGTGCGCAAGGAAGTCGACCGCAGTGGAATCCTGCGTGCCATCGAGATCGAAGGCGCCGATCTCCGGCCCTGCGGCGGGACCCACGTGAAGCGCACCGGCCAAATCGGCTTGCTCCTGGTGCGCCGCTGCACGAAAATCCGCCAGGATTGGCGAGTCGAATTTGTTTGTGGCCAGCGCGCCGAACGCACAGCACGCGCGGATTTCCAGCACTTGCGGCAGGTGGCGGCGAAACTCGATTGCGCTCCCGAAGCCGCAGCTGAAGCAGCGGAACGTGCCATTACCGAGCGCGACGCAAATTTCAAAAAGACGCGCCATCTCCGGCCGTCTTGCCGAAGCCGAGGCGGCGCTCGTTCTCCTTGCGCAACTGCCGGGGCCCGGCGGAGTGCGCATGGTTGTCCGCGTTTTTGATGATGCGGGCGCAGAGTATCTGGGATACTTCGCAACGCAGCTGTCGAAGGAAGAAAAGACGGTTGTATTGCTTGTCTCGAAAGACGATGGCCAGATGGTTTTCGCGCAGCATCCCTCCATTGGAAAAGACATGAACACTCTGTTGAAACAAGTACTTGAGAAAACAGGCGGCAAGGGCGGCGGTACACGTGATTTCGCCCGCGGCCGCCTCAGCGATGCCGCTCAAGCGGAGAAGGCCCTGTCCACGGCGCGTGACATTTTGCAATCCCAGGGCTTGGAAGTATAGAGTTCGCTTCACTGGGTGCTCTGGGCGAAACCTTTTTCGAGGTAACCGTAGGCCGATGCTTAGCAAGACCATGAGGCATTTGATGGCAAACAAAATCACGCGTCGCGATGCACTCAAGCTTGGAACGAATGCCGCTGTGTCGGCGGCGGTAACGCCGCTTTTGCTCTCCGAAAACACGCTTTCCGATTGCGCGCACTCCGGATCGGCGGAGGCTGCGCCCTCAAGCGTCGCGCCGCCCAATTCATCTTCTGAAATTTGTTTCATGCGTGCCGTCGACATCCTGGAGTTGATCCGGAGCAAGAAACTGTCCGCGCGCGAAGTCATGCAAGCAAATCTGAAACAAATCCAGCGCGTAAACCCTAATGTCAACGCCATGGTCACTCTGGTTCCCGAAGAGCGGTTGATGGCACAGGCGCTCGCCGCCGATGAATCGCTGGCGAAAGGGAACTGGCTGGGCCCGCTGCACGGGCTGCCTGTCGGCGTGAAAGACCTGCACGAGGCGAAAGGCATTCGCACAACGTACGGCTCGCCGCTCCACCGTGATTTCATCCCGGACTTCGACTGCCGCGTCGTTCAACGCGAGAAAAGCGCGGGAGCCATCGTCATCGGCAAAACCAACGTTCCTGAATTTGGGCTGGGTTCACAGACTTTCAATCCCGTCTTTGGCCCCACGCGCAATCCGTACGACGTGACCAAGACGTGCGGTGGGAGCACCGGCGGCGGCTGCGTGGCACTGGCTTGCGGCATGGTGCCGCTCGCCGACGGCAGCGATATGGGCGGTTCGCTGCGCAACCCTCCGAATTTTTGCAATGTCGTCGGCATACGGCCGTCCCCGGGACGTGTTTCGAACGTGCCCACCCATTTGGGCTGGTTCACGCTGTCGGTTCCCGGGCCGGTCGCGCGCAATGTTACGGACTGCGCTTTTTTCCTGAGCGTACTGGCTGGCTTCGACCCTCATTCGCCCATCTCCATTGACCAGCCCGGCAACCAGTTCGCTCAGCCACTGGCCGGCCGCAACTTCAAGGGTGTCCGTGTCGCAATGTTCAAGGACATGGGTTTGCCTTGGGACCCTGAAGTAAAAAGTGCGGTGAGGGCCCAAGTAAAAATATTCGAGTCGCTCGGATGCATCGTCGAAGAGGACGAACCCGATTTTAGCGATGCCGATGAATGCTTTGTGGCCTGGCGTCACTGGTCCACGGAGCTCGCCTTCGGCGACTTGCTGGCCACCCATGGCGACCAGCTCAACGAATACATCCACTGGCACGTCGCAGAAGGCCGTAAGCTGACGGGCCCCTATCTCTCCCGCTTGGAGGCCAAGCGCACCGCGTTGTACCAGCGCATGTGCGAATTCAAGGGGAAATACGACTATTTCATCCTTCCGGTGAATCAAGTTCTTCCGTTCGACGTAAACACCCGCTACCCCACGGAAATCGCCGGCGTAAAGATGGAAAGCTACATCGCCTGGATGAAGTCGGCTTATTACATCTCGACGACCGGAAATCCTGCGATGTCTGTTCCTTGCGCGTTTTCCTCGAGCGGGCTGCCGATTGGGATTCAGATCGTCGGGCGGCATCACGATGACTGGGGCGTGCTCCAGCTTGGCTATGCCTTCGAACAGGCAACGCAGATTGGCAAACGGCGCCCGCCTGTCGTGTAGTCCTCTCGAAAAACCTACAAATCAAAAGCAGCAGCGTGCGCGTTCGGAAAGTGGATTCGTCCCGCAGCCCGCCCGATGCGGCCTCGGACCGCTGTCCTCGATTCGGGAAGATACAAGTGCGGGGATAATCTTGGTGGACGAGAGGGGATTCGAACCCCCGGCCTCCTCGTTGCGAACGAGGCGCTCTCCCAGCTGAGCTACTCGCCCACGAGCAGCAACAAAATTTTAGCAAACGGGACTGAGGTTGCCAACCACAGGCTCTGCGCGGTTTTCTAATTGAGGCATCACGTCGCGCTAGGAAGCGCTCGAAACTTAGTCGTCGAGGGGTTTAGGGCTGGACCGGAGATCCCCCGCTACGCTGTGCCACGATCTTTCGCGCGTTCTCATACAGCGCGCGGGCTTGCGGGATAGCCTCCACGGCTTTCTGCACTTGGGGATCCGCCTCCAGCAGAACCTTGAAGCCTTCCTGCTGTCCGAAGGTGGACATGAAAATCTCCTGCTTGATCTTGCGCTTGATCCAGTCGAGGTTATCCGCCAGTTCTGGCTCCGTATAGCGCACGTTGTGCTTCGCGAGGAAACTGCGGAACTCCCTCATCAAGCTGTCGTCAACGACAAAATCTTTCGTGATCGTGGGCTTTGTTCCAAGATAGTAGCGCGTGAAGCCGCCTACACCTGTCTCCGCAGGATAGAGTACGTCGCTGCGGAGCAGGAGCTCTTCGAATTTCGTCAATTTGGGCGCCGGCACAAGGATGTCCGGTATAATGCCGCCGCCGCCGGTCACTTGTCGTCCGCTATCCGTAAGCTTCACCTCCGTCGGATGCTCCGGCACCTTGCGCTCATAGTGATACTCGTAGAGCGAAACGGTCTTGTAATCCCGCTGAATCAGCCGCCCGCTTGGTGTGTAGTAACGCGCTGTCGTCAGGGCCAGCCCGGTATTCTCGCTGAGCGGCGTAACCGTCTGCACCAGCCCTTTTCCGAACGATGTCTCTCCGACGATCAATCCACGGTCATGGTCCTGCACCGCGCCGGACACAATCTCCGTCGCCGAAGCGGAATTGTTGTTCACCAGGATCACCAGGGGCACAGTGTCGCCTTGGTTTCCGCGAATTGCGTAATAGCGGCGCTCCGGCGACGTGCGGCCGTGATGCGATACGATCAGCTGGTTTTTGTCCAGAAACATATCGCCCACAGCGACCGCCTCGTTCAGCAATCCACCGGGGTTGCCACGCATGTCCAGAACCAAGCCATCGAGCGAGGGGGCATCCAACTTTTTGAGCGCGTCGGCAATTTCACGATCGGTGGTCTCATTGAAGCCAGATAGCCGCACGTAGCCGATCCCTGGCTTCAGCAGGGAAGCAATCTCCACGGAATGGCGGGGAATCTCATCGCGCGTCACGGTGAAGACCAACGGCTCGGTGTAGCCTTCGCGCGATACGGTAATCTTGACCACCGTGCCCTTGGGGCCTTTCAGCAAATCCGCTACTTCGCTGGTCGTCAGGCCCTCAGTTGATTTTTCGTCAACTTTCTCGATCACGTCGCCCGGACGCAGCCCCGCATTATAAGCGGGTGCGCCCACGTACGGCGCCATAACTACGGTATGATTTTCACGCGGGGCGACTATCATTCCCACGCCGTAGTACTTTCCGCGCTGATCCTCACGCAGCAGCGCAAACTGCCGCGCATCGAAGAAATTCGAGTGCGGATCGAGAACCCGGAGCATGCCGGGAATTGCGCCCTGGTAGACCGCCTTGTCGACATCAACGGTCTCAGCGTAGTTGGACTGCACCACATCCAGGACGCGCGTGAACTCGCGCACCGCCGTTTGGTAATCGTCGGTCGAGGCCGTTGTAGCCCGCACCGAGGGCCCGTAAACGCCCCCAAGGACAGCAGATACCAGCAGAACGGCAACTACAAGAACTAGCCCACGGCGTTCTGGATTCATCCTAACCTCTCACGGCCAATCAACGGCCCAGTATAGCATGCGTAGCCCAAACTCGCGTTTGACACCGCCAGACACCCTTTCTATGATGCTAACAGGCCCTTTAGACGGCCTCTGAGCACAATGTTGAGCATTCCTCACATGATCGTCGTGTTTGTCGTCGTCCTGGTCGTTTTCGGGCCCCAGAAGCTCCCGGAGCTGGCCCGCGGCCTCGGCAAGCTGATGGCGGAGTTCCGCAAGGCCTCCACGGACTTCAAAACGGCGTTTGAGGAGGAGATGCGCGACATCGAGCGCCAAGCCCGCGACACGGAACGTAAGAAGCTCGCCCCGCCGGCGCCGGAAAACCCAGGTGAGGTGTCTTCAGACAGCCAGACCATCGAAGCGCCTCCCGCAGAACCCATGATCGCTCCCGTCCCGGAATCGGTTCCACGTTCCTCAGAAGATACCGTCGAAACGAAATCCGAGGATCTTTCGGCTTCCGCACCCGTCGACACAACCCATGACCACCAGCAACCAGCCTGACTCCGCCCGTAAGGCACCGGATGAAGAGACCGGCGGGCAGATGACCTTTTTCGAGCACCTCATCGAGCTACGCAAGCGCATCATCAATTCGCTGGTTTCCATAGCGGTAGGCGCAATGATCGGCTGGGTCGTAGCGCCTCATTTTGTCAACTGGATCACCCGGCCCATGATCAAAGCTCTGGGGGATGCGCACCTGGATCAGAAGCTGGTCTATACCCATCCCGCCGGATATCTGAATCTATTGATCACCTTGAGCATTTACCTGGGGCTCGTGATTGCTTCGCCTTGGATCCTCTATCAGATCTGGCTCTTCGTCGCTCCGGCGCTTTACAAGCACGAGCGCAGCGCCATCACCGGGTTTCTCTTCTCCACGGTGTTCTTGTTCCTTTCCGGGATCGCTTTCGGCTACTTCATCATGCTGCCGTACATCCTGCGGTTCCTGATCAGTTTTCAGGGGCCTGTCGTTCCCCTGATCAGCATCAATGAGTATTTCGATCTGATCCTCATGATACTTCTTGGTCTTGGCCTCGTCTTCGAATTGCCGATCCTGATTTTCTTTTTATCCCTCTTCGGGATTGTCACGCCAAAGTTTCTCCTGCAAAATTTCCGCTACGCGATTTTGATCATCGCGATTGTTGCGGCTATCATCACGCCTACACCTGATGCCACGACCATGCTGATCTTTATGGCTCCGATGGTGGGGTTGTATTTTCTCGGAGTCGGAGTGTCCTGGATCGTGGTGCGGCGGCGCGATCGCCGCTTGGCGCCGGCGGCGGAGGCTCATTAAATGCGATTGCGGCGGTCAGTCCGCGAAGCGAAGTTTGGGAAATGGATCTTGGGTTCGCTCTGCCCGTGCTTCTTCCTGGCCGTGCTCGCGGGGTGCAATGCCAAGGGTGGCGGCAGCACCAGCTCGCCATCTTCCGCAAGCAACGCGCCCTTCATGAGCGCCGTAGCCTCCACCCCTCCGCGGACCGCTGATGATGCGCCACCGCCCGAATCAACCGGTGGCTTCGACGGAAAGAGAGCCTTCACGCACGTCGCCAAGCAAGTCAGCTTTGGTCCGCGCCCCTCCGGCTCACCGGCCATTATTCAGGCGCAGGACTACCTCCAATCCGAATTGAAAAGCTACGGCTGCACCGTGGAAACCGACTCCTTTAGCGCCGACACGCCCGCCGGACGCCTGCCCATGAAAAACATTCTCGTGAAAATACCAGGCGACAAGCCGGGCATAATTCTCCTCGGCACCCACTACGACACGTTGCTAAAGGAAAACTTCGTTGGCGCGGACGACGGTGGTTCGTCCACTGGCGTGATGCTCGAACTGGCGCGGATGCTTTGCTCCCAGCATGGCAGGTTCGCCGTATGGATCGCCTTCTTGGACGGAGAAGAGGCCATGAAGAGATGGAGCGACACGGACAGCCGCTATGGCAGCCGCCAGATGGCCGCAAAATTGGCGACCAGTGGGGAACTACCCAGAGTTAAAGCCTTCCTCCTCGCGGACATCGTCGGCAGCCACCCCCTGCGATTCAAACGCGATTCCTATTCCACGAAAGCACTAACCGATCTTGTCTGGAAGACGGCCGCTCGGCTCGGCTATCAGGACATCTTCGTGAACGAAGAGAGTGGTGGCAGTGAGGATGACCACCAGTCATTCCTCAAGCGTGGTGTACCCGCTGTGGATGTGATCACCGATTTTTCAGCCAACGGTTACTGGCACACGCCGCAGGACACCCTCGACAAGGTGAGCGCTAAGAGTCTTGCCATCGTCGGCCACGTTTTCCTGGAAAGTGTGAAGCAGCTTCAGTCGAAGTAAGAATCGAACGAAAAAATAGATTGTGTTCCGTGCCGACCGCTACGTCTCGAACCGCACGTCCTTGCCCCGTTCCACTGCCGAATGCTTGCTGAAATCCTCGTCATTCCGGTAGGGGAAATCCGAACGGTAATGGCTGCCGCGACTCTCCTCCCGAGCAAGCGCAGAGCGAGCAATCAAAAGTGCCAAAGAATGCAGATTCTGCAGTTCATGTTCGCCGCGTCCGGGCTTCTCCGATTTCGGCAACTCCACGCCGCGCAGCTGCTCGATCGCCAATGCTAAATCTTTCCCGTTTCGAAGGATTCCCACCTGACGCCACATTAGGTCGCGAATCTTCAGGAGCGCTGGCGGCGATTGTTTCGGCGCAGCCTTTGCTGCCGTCTTGACCGCCTGCTTTCCCTTCGAGTCACCCGGTTTCGGCGCTTGACTTCCCGGAAGCGTAGCTTTACTCCGTTTGCCTACGGGAGCGTCTTGCGTCATCGCTTGGCCGCAGCGCGCGCCAAAGACCAGCCCTTCGAGCAGGGAATTGCTCGCCAGACGGTTTGCCCCGTGCACTCCGGTAGCCGCGGTTTCCCCAGCCGCATACAATCCAGGCAGCAACGTTCGCCCCCAGAGGTCCGTCTTCACCCCGCCCATCATGTAGTGTGCCGCGGGACATACCGGGGCAAGGTCACTCGCGAGGTCGAGTCCGTAACTCAAGCAGGTCTCATGAATCCGCGGGAAGCGTTTCTTCAGAAACTCCTCACTCTTCGCCGTCATATCCAGGTAGACATGTTCGCTTTGCGTCTTGTGCATTTCGCTCACGATGGCCCGTGCCACGATATCGCGCGGTGCAAGTTCCTGGGCTTCGTTGTAGCGCTTCATGAAGCGCTCCAGATTCATGTTGCGAAGTATCCCGCCTTCTCCGCGAAGCGCTTCGGAGAGAAGAAATCTTGGCGCGCCCCTGATGGCCAGCGCCGTGGGATGGAATTGCACAAACTCCATATCGGAGAGCACCGCACCGGCTTCATAAGCGATGGCCATGCCGTCGCCTGTGGCCATTTCGGGGTTGGTCGTCTCCCGGTAGATCTGCCCGAGGCCTCCGGTTGCCAGCAAGACCGCGGCAGCGCGCACCTCTTGAATGGATTCGTCCGTTTCATCAAGGAATCGCAACCCCACGGTGCGGCCCTTCTCCAAAATCAACTCGGTAGTAAAGGAGTGCGCCCGCAGGTGCAGGTGTGGAATGCTGTGTGCCCGGGCCAGCAATGCGCGGCTGATTTCGCGGCCCGTGGAATCGCCATGCGCGTGCAGGATTCGCGATCGGCTGTGTGCGGCCTCGCGTGTGAACGCCAGCTTCGTTCCCGCGCGATCGAATTCCGTGCCCCATTCGATGAGCTGCTTGATGTACTTCGGCCCTTCCTCAACAAGCAGCGCCACGGATTCGGCGCGGCATAAGCCATCTCCCGCCTTGATCGTGTCTTGTTCGTGGAGGCCAATCTCGTCTTCGTCGCTCAGCGCGACGGCAATCCCGCCTTGCGCCCACGCCGTGGCTGAATCGCTCAAGTCCGACTTCGCCAGGACCAGCACGCTCCCCGCGCTGCTTAGCTCAATCGCCGCCCGCAGCCCGGCGACACCCGACCCCACGACGGCGTAATCGGCGCGATAGGTTTTAGGGGAGGAAGCCATGAGTGCGAGCGAACAGCTGCTTTCGTATGGTAGCACGAAGAAAATCCCATAATTGGTGGCGCATCCTGCGGCGGGGGTCGCAAGCGGGCAGTGTGTTACATTGAAAATAGAATGCCAGCGAAAAAGCAACTGATTCGAGTGCGCTCGTCTGCGTGCGAATATGCCGTCGTCTTCGGTAGCGGGATCCTCCGCCGTGCCGCGAAGGAAATCCTGCCTTTGGGCAAGTTCTCCAGCGTCCACGTCGTCTCATCGCCAAAAGTCTGGCGTTCGGTAGGAAAAAGTGTTCGGCGAGGCCTGGCTCTCGTAAACATTCGCGCCGTGCATCTGGTTAACGATGACGAAGCCGCGAAGAATCTGCGCATCGTCGAACTTCTCGCTCGATCCTTGAGCCGTTCTGGTGCGGATCGCAAATGCCTGATTATCGCCGTGGGTGGCGGCGTTGTGGGAGACGTGACTGGCTTCGTTGCCGCAACCTACTTGCGTGGTGTTGCGCTCGTTCATGTGCCGACGACGCTGATCGCGCAGGTGGACAGCGCGCTCGGTGGAAAAACCGGCGTGAATCTCCCGGAAGGGAAGAATCTCGTCGGTGCATTTTATCCGCCCCGGCGCGTCCTCGCCGATCCTGACGTGCTCGCCACCTTGCCGCCGCGTCAATTCCGCGGTGGACTGGCGGAGGTCATCAAGTATGGGATTATTGCCGACCCGAAACTCTTCGCCTTTTTGGAAAAAAACTTCGCTGCCGTCCTCCGCCGCTCTCCCAGCGCGCTCGAATACATCATCCCGCGTTCCGTGGAGATCAAAGCCCGCGTGGTAGGTAAGGACGAGCGCGAATCAGGATTGCGCGAGATCCTGAATTTTGGTCACACTTTTGGCCACGCGCTCGAAAGCGTGACTCGCTACCGCCGCTATCAGCATGGCGAGGCGGTGGCTTGGGGCATGATGGCCGCTGCTTTGCTCGGTCATGAAGCAGGCATCACACCCGCTGGGGATGTCTCCCGGATTGTCTCCTTGGTGTGCCGCCTGGGTCCCCTGCCTCCGTGGCCGCGCGTCTCCCCCAAAGCCTTCATCGCAGCCATGCGCTCGGACAAGAAGACCCGCGCCGGAAAATTGCGCTTTGTCTTGACTCCTCGCATCGGCAGGGCGCGGTCCTACGATGATATCCCTTTCGATCTCGTGGAGCGCGTCCTCCATTTTGCCCCGCAGCTTGCCACCTGCTCCGGAAGTCAAAATGCCTGACGCAGCCGCCGTAAAAGGATCTCGCCCCGAAGGCGCACAAGGCGACGCGGACGCCTCACGCAGAGTCCGCGAAATGTTCACGCAGATCGCTCCGCGATACGACCTGCTCAATCATCTTCTCTCGCTCCAGTTTGACCGCCTCTGGCGCGCCCGCGTCACCCGCCTCTTGCGGCCCATCCTCGCAAGGCCTGAAGCGAAGGTGCTCGATCTGTGCTGTGGTACGGGCGACTTGGCTCTCTCCCTCGCGCGCGCCGGCAAAGCCCGCGTCATCGGCGCTGATTTCGCTCATCCCATGTTGATTCGCGCGAACGAGAAAATTATGGTCGCGCGGGCCAGCTCCAACTCTACTCAAATGTATACTGTGGAATTTCTTGAAGCCGACGCGCTCTGCTTGCCGTTCGCGGACGGTTCTTTCGATCTCGTCACGACGGCCTTCGGTTTCCGTAATCTCGTGGACTACGAGGCTGGTTTGCGTGAGATTTGCCGCGTCCTGAAACCCGGTGCGGCGTTGGCCATCTTGGAATTCACCGAGCCCCCTGACAATCCGCTTGGAAACGCATATCGCTGGTATTTTCGTAAAATCCTGCCGCGCATCGGTGCCTTTGTCTCCGGTGACCGCAACGCCTACGCCTATCTCCCCGCTTCCGTCTCGCGCTTCTTCGCTCCCCAGGAGTTAGCCTCGCTGATGAAATCGGTGGGATACTCGGAAGTGAATTTCTGCATTTGGACGCTCGGCGCCGTCGCGCTGCACACCGCCGTCCGCCCATCCTAACGCGAGCTACTCTTCCAATCCCGCGCTGCGAAGCTTGGCGAGGAGCGTCTTCGGCGTCACGCCCAGTTTCTCCGCCGACCGCGTCTTGTTCCACTTGAACTCACGCAAGGTATTTTCCAGCAGCACTCGCTCGATATGTCCGACGGCTCGCCCCGTCACCTCTTCGAGCGTTCCTTCCCAGCTGAAATTCTCCACTAGCATGCCGCCCGGCAAGTGTTCCGCATCCGGCCGCGCCGCAGGTAGTTGCAGGCCGTTCGCGTCTATGCTCAATCCGTCGGCAAGAATCACCGCGCGCTCCAGCGTATTCTGCAGTTCGCGCACGTTGCCCGGCCAGCGATAGTGCAGCAGCCGCTCGCGCGCTTCCGCCGAAAGCTCCAGGCCGGGTTTAGCGAATTCCCGGCTGAATTTTTCGAGGAAATGATCTGCCAGCAGCAGCACGTCTTCTCCGCGCTCCCTCAGCGGCGGAATCGTCATCGGCACGGCCGCTATGCGAAAATATAGGTCTTCGCGAAAAAGTTTTTCCTCGATCAATCTCTGCAAATTCCTGTTCGTTGCCACCACGACGCGTACATCCACCTCGATGGGCAGTGTTCCGCCCACGCGGTCGAACCGCTTTTCTTCCAGCACGCGCAGCAGCTTGGCCTGTATCGCCAGCGGCAGCTCCCCGATCTCATCGAGAAATAGCGTCCCGCGATGCGCCAGGTCCAGCTTGCCGACTTTGCGCGCGCCGGCCCCCGTGAACGCGCCCCGTTCATGCCCAAACAGCTCATTTTCCACCAGGCCCTCGGGGATTGCCGCGCAATTCAGCGCCACAATCGGCTGTTCGCGTCTTGCGGAAAGGTGATGAATCGCCCGCGCAAATAATTCTTTCCCCGTCCCGCTCTCTCCCAGCAGCAGCACCGTCGAATCCGTCGCCGCCACTTTCTGGATCTGCTGGCTGACTTCGCGAATCGAGGGGTGCTCGCCCACGATGCGCGGAAACCCGTACCGCGCCGCGTACTCTTCCCGCAGCAGTAAATTCTCCCTTAGCAGCTCCTGCTGGCGCGCCGCTCGCTGCACCAGAAGCTTCAAATGGTCCAGGTCCACCGGCTTTTGCAGAAAATCAAACGCTCCCTCTTTCATCGCCGTCACGGCCTCTTCCACGGAGCCGAATGCCGTCAGCAGAATTACGGGAATGGTTGCGTCTGCCTGCTTGGTCGCCCGCAGCACATCGAGCCCGGAAGCTCCGGGCATCTTCAAGTCCGTGATGACCAGCAGATACCTCCGCGCGCGCACCTTTTGGATCGCCGCCGTCCCATCCGCGGCTTCATCCACCGTGTGCCCGGCGCGTTCCAGCGCCTTGCGCAGCATGGCGCGCAGCTCATTTTTGTCTTCGACGAGGAGGAGAGGTTCCATCTCCCTCGTTTCTACCATGAAACGCGCACACATCTCCCGACAACCCATCTCCCATGTGCGGTGTTGGAAAGCAGCTTGTGGCGGGAATTTCCTATTCGCGGGACCAGCCCGGATCGCCTCCACTCTTGCGGAGATCATCCTCCAGGTCACTGAAGCTCTGCTTCAGTTGTTCGATCTCTTTTTTCTTCGCATCAATTTTCGAAGCTTTTTCGTTGATCTCTTTTCGATCATTCTGTTCCCTCATCGCCTTTTGCGGGTCCGGGTAATACTGCACCTGTGCCTTGTTCAACTCCCGCTGCAGCAAGTCCAGATCCTTCTCCGACTGCGCTATTTTGTCGCGCAAATCCCGGAACCGTTTGCGCCATTTCTTTTCATCATTTGGCGCAGCATTGTCATCGCCGGTTGCCCCTGCCTGCGTGTTATCTGCCGCCCCTCCTGCAGACTGCTGGCCCGTGGAACCCGCGCTTTGGCTCTGGTCCGATGCGCTGCTCTTCCCGCGGCTCAAATCATCTTCCGTGTAGACCTTTTTCGGCTTCGCTTCCTTCTTCTGCTGCTCGCGTGTTTTCCGGGCGGCGTCGGCGACAGGATCGCCGCTGGGCTGCTGCTCCGAACCCTGCTGTTGCGCAAACACCGGCAGCGCTGTCAGGCACAGCACGGCAACCGTCGCGGTCGCTCTAAGCCATACTGTCACTCGCATACGCACCTGCCTTCCTTGGACTGGCTGAAAACCTTACTCAATCCTTAGATGCTTTCCTGCTTCGATTCTACTGCTTCCGCGACACTCCCGCATGCAGGTAGCGTAACGATAAACGCTGCCCCTCCTTCTGCGCGGTTTCGCGCCTCCACTTGGCCGCCGTGCTGCACGATAATCTTCTGTACCACCGCCAGACCAAGCCCGGTGCCGTTTGCCTTTGTCGTGAAAAATGGCCGGAACAGTTTCGGTAATGCTTCCTTCGCAATGCCCGGCCCGTTGTCGAATACCGTAATCCTCTGAAAACCGCTCTCCTCGCCTCGGACAATCTCCCCTCGCAGAAGCACCCGGCCGCCATTTGCCGCACTCGCGCAGGCTTCCGCGGCATTTCGCGCCAGGTTCAGCAGCGCCTGCCGCAAAAATCCCTCGTCTCCTGCCACTTCTCCGAACGGCCCCTCGCACCGGATGCGAATCTCCGCATTGGCTTCTCCCACCTCCGCGACCACGCGTTCCACGACCCCCTGCAGCGCCACCGGCTCGTTCGAAATATCCAGCGGCCGCGCGTACTTCAGAAACTCCATCACCACGTGCGTTATATTTTGTGTCTGTTCCAGAATCCGCCCCGCATGATCCGAAGCTTCGCCGCTCACCGCTTCGGCCCGGATCATCTGCGCGTAACCCGAAATCGTCGCCAGCGCGTTCTTGAATTCGTGCGCGATTCCCGCGGAAAGTTCGCCGAGCGCCGCCAGATTTTCCTTCAGCTGCACCTGCTGCTGCAGCGTGGCCAGCTCCGTCAAGTCGCTCAGCAGGCAGATCGCTCCGTTGACGGTCTCGTTTCCGCGGCGAATCGGCGAGATCGTCACTCCCAGCAGGTGTTTCTCGCCACCCGGAGCGGCGTGCTCCACCTCTTCACGCCGGAAAATTTTCCCCGTTGCCAGGCACTCCGCAAGCAACTTCGTCAGGTCCGAGGATTCACCCAGCGCTTCGCTGTACCGCCGAAAGCCCAGCCCGCGTATTCCCAGCACCTGTTCAGCCGCGGGATTGGCGCTCGATATGATCCCACGCGTATTCACCACCACCAGCCCCGCGGGCATGTTGCGCGTGACCTCCTCGCTCAGCCGCTCCGTTTGCTCCGCGCGCTCCTTTTCGAGCCGGTGCAGCCGCTCCAGTTCCTTCTCCTGGTCGCGCAGTTTTTGAATCACGCCTTGCATCGAAGCGGCCATGAACGCCGACGGATTTTCCGTCCGTGGAGCCGTCACAATCTGCTCCCGGTGTGCGTCTCGCGTGTTTTGGAAAAAACGCCGCATGAGAAACGAGCTCAGGATTACCGCCGCGAACAGCGCTCCCAGCGAGCACAACACGATCAGCCAGGTGTGGGGCCCGCTTTCGGTTTGGAATGTGGCCAGCATGATTAAAACATTTCCCTGCGCTACTCAATACCTCAAATCAAATAGGGCCACCAGCGGGAAAGGACCGGCCTCAAGCAGACCAGCAGCAGCGCGGCAATT
>Ga0209118_1000983_pt1 | contig 14050 bp, 10 predicted proteins | sample BlaSpr_A8_Ref_M1_FD_187988 | JGI IMG/M metagenome (GOLD analysis project Ga0209118, IMG submission 187988) | Forest soil microbial communities from Thunder Bay, Ontario, Canada - Black Spruce, Ontario site 2_A8_Ref_M1 (SPAdes) (version 2) | ecosystem: Environmental > Terrestrial > Soil > Boreal...
CCTGGATTTCACGGCGCGGCGTCGGCTGTTTTCAGTTCCCGAATCCAAATATTGCGAAAGCGCACGGGATTGCCGTGATCCTGTAAGGCTAGCGGCAGCTTCTCCGCGTGCGGTGAATACGGTGGGCGCGCTGCATGCGCTGTCGGACCCGTGAGTTCGACGTTGTCTTGCACCAGGACGCCGTTATGAAACACTGCGACGCGAGCGGGGCGTAGCAACTTTCCATCCTTATCGAAGCGCGGCCCGTGGAAAACAATGTCGTAGGTCTGCCATTGGCCTGGTGGGCGTGAGGCGTTAACGAGCGGTGGATACTGGCCGTAAACCGCGGCCGCTTGGCCATCTGCATATGTTTTGTTTTCATACGAATCGAGCACCTGAATCTCGTACAGCCCCATCAGAAAGACGCCACTGTTGCCGCGTTCCTGACTTTCCCCTTTGGGAGGGACTGGTTCGGCAAATTCGACGTGCAACTGGCAATCACCGAAGGACTCGCGCGTGTAGATGTAGCCGGTCTTCGCCACGACCTCGACAGAGCCGTTTTCCACTTTCCATTTCGCCGCGCTACCGTCCTTGTGCGCCCATTTGGAAAGATCCTTTTCGTCGAAAAGAACAACGGCATCGGACGGTGGACGACCGGGCGAATCCTGTGTGCTCGGCGTTCCCGGATTAATCACCGGCGGCAGCGGTCGATTGGGATCATGAATCTTCCACTTCGTATCCACTTGTGCGTTGCAGATCGTTGTGATGCATGACAGAAGAAGAGTGCCGATCGAAATGAATATAATTTTTCTCATTGTTTCAACCTCGTCTCGGAAGCAGTGCGATTCTACCCCGAATTGAAACAAGACTGTGCCAGCTACGGGCTGCCCCTCTTTCATTTTCCTTCAACTCTTAACTTTCGACCGTCAACTGCACATTCTCGAACAAGTCCTACTGCGCAGCCGACCCGCGGATGCGCATGCCGTAGAACGAGCGGTGGACGAAGAAGAAGGAGACCACGAAGAAGGCAGCGGCAAGGAGATGCGTCAAGTTTGCACCTTGAGTGGCCGTCATTTGCACAGCGAGTTCGACGGCGAGGAGCCCGAAGAGCGTCGTGAACTTGATGACCGGGTTCAGCGCGACAGACGACGTGTCCTTGAACGGATCGCCAACCGTGTCGCCGATTACTGTGGCGTCGTGGAGCGGCGTGCCCTTTTGCTTCATCTCGACTTCGACGATTTTCTTGGCGTTGTCCCAGGCGCCGCCAGCGTTGGCCATGAAGATTGCCTGATACAGGCCAAAGATGGCGATAGAGAAGAGATATCCGATGAAGAAAAAAGGCTCGACGAAAGCGAAGGCCAGCGTAGCGAAGAAGACGGCGATGAAGATGTTCAGCATGCCCTTCTGTGCATACTTGGTGCAGATCTCGACGACCTTCTTGCTGTCGGCGATGCTGGCCGCCGCGGCGCTTTCCAGCTTGATGTTGGCTTTGATGAACTCAACCGCGCGATAAGCGCCAGTGGTCACGGCCTGCGTGCTCGCGCCGGTGAACCAGTAAATCATGGCGCCGCCGGTGATGAGGCCGAGCACAAAGGGTGCGTGGAGGAGCGAAAGGTTATTTACGTTTTCGGTTAGGCCGCGGGTCAGCGCCATGATGATGGAGAAAATCATCGTGGTGGCGCCGACGACGGCCGTGCCGATGAGCACAGGCTTTGCCGTGGCCTTGAAAGTGTTACCCGCGCCATCGTTAGCTTCGAGCATGTCCTTGGCGCGCTCGAAGTTGACGTCAATGTTGTAGTCCTTCTTCAGTTCCTGTTTGATGTTCGGGATCTGTTCGATCAGCGAGAGCTCGTAAACCGATTGCGCATTGTCCGTCACGGGGCCGTAGGAATCGACAGCGATCGTGACCGGACCCATGCCGAGGAAGCCGAAAGCCACGAGGCCGAACGCGAAGACGGGAGCGGCGATCATCTGGTCGCCGAGGCCGAGGGTGCTGATCAGGTAGCCCATGGACATCAACACGACCATCGCCAGGCCGATGTAGTAGGCGGAGAAGTTGCCCGCGACGAAGCCCGAAAGAATTCCGAGCGACGCGCCGCCTTCTTCGGCCGAGGTGACCACTTCCTTGACGTGGCGCGAATTGGTGGAGGTGAAGACCTTCACCAGCTCGGGAATCAGAGCACCCGCGAGCGTGCCGCAGGAGATAATCGTCGCCAGTTTCCACCATTGCGAGGCATCACCCCCGAGCGTGGGGATAATCAGAGAAGAAATAAGGTAGGTCAAGGCGATCGAGACGAAGGAAGTGATCCAAACCAAGGAGGTCAATGGTGTCTCATAATCCATCTCGTCGACGTTGCCGTATCTCGCTTTGGCGATGAAACCGTTGATGAAGTAAGCGGCGGCGCTAGCAATGAGCATCACGATGCGCATCACAAAGATCCAGACGAGCAACTGGACCTGCAGGGTTGGGCTCTTCACCGCGAGCAGGATAAAGGTTATGAGCGCGACGCCGGTGACGCCATAGGTTTCAAAACCGTCTGCGCTCGGGCCGACGGAGTCGCCCGCGTTGTCGCCCGTGCAGTCCGCGATAACGCCCGGATTGCGCGCGTCGTCTTCTTTGATCTTGAAGACGATCTTCATCAGGTCGGAGCCGATGTCGGCGATCTTGGTGAAGATGCCTCCGGCGATGCGCAGGGCGGCCGCGCCGAGGGATTCGCCGATGGCGAAACCGATGAAACACGGACCGGCGTAGTCTCCCGGAACGAAAAGCAGGATGAAAAGCATCATCAGCAGCTCGACGCTGATGAGCATCATGCCGATGCTCATTCCTGCTTCGAGCGGCGTGTGATAGATCGGATAAGGCTTGCCGCGCAGGCTGGCGAAGGCGGTACGCGAGTTTGCGAAAGTGTTTACGCGAATGCCAAACCACGCCACACCATAGCTTCCCGCGATCCCGACGAGACTGAAGATCAGAATGATGGGCAGAGTGACCGCCGTGGGATGCACCGGAGCCAGCCACCCGAAGTAAAGAACGATCACCACGGCAATGAACGCCCAGAGGATCATGAGGAACTTGCCCTGGGTGATGAGATACGTCTTACAAGTTTCGTAAATCAACTCGGAGATGTCGCGCATGGACTTGTGAACGGGCAGGTTCTTTAGCCGCGTATAAATGGCCAGTCCGAACGCCAATCCGAAAACGCAGATGACGATTCCGAAAAGCAGAAGCTTGTGGCCGTCCACCCCCAGAAAAGTGACCTGGGAAAGATCGGGTAGCTTTAGCGCGGCTTCGCCGGCAGCTTCCTGGGCGAGGGCCGAGGCGGCGGTGAGCAGCGTGAGCACGGCGGCAGTCGCGCCAAATTTGATGAATCTACGACCCAGGAACCAGGCACTTGCAAGCCAGGTGCGCATCAAAGAATCCTCCGTGAAGCAATTTTCTCTCGGGGCTAACCACCGAATTTAATGTCCCCAAAACGATCCACAACCCCGAATACTAGTTTGTGGCACACCCTCGCGGCCGAACGATTTCAGGAGCGACCGCAAACCGGTCGACGACGATCTGCCGTGACACCCGGAACCTGGCTACCCCAGCAAGGTTCGGGAACCGCTTCTGGCTGGTCCGCCCACGGGCAGGCGCAAAACGGAGATTTATAACATTTAACGAATAGCTGGTCAAACCGTCCCCTATGATGTAAGGCGGAGCGGCCCCGTATCGCCTCAGGTACCTTGGCGATATGTTTTTGCCAACCGATGGTAACATGCCAGAATCATTTATGAGCGAGCAACCCTAGCCGGACGGGGGTCCATGGGTACCAAGCCAACGTTGGAAGCGGCACCGAACGCCGGCGCCACGAGCGAATTGCGCCACAATTGGAAACGAGCCGAAGTCGAGGTCATTTATCGCACGGCTCTGCCGGAACTGGTGTTTCGGGCGCAAAGTATTCACCGGCGATTCCATGCACCCGACCGCGTGCAAACATGTCAGTTAATTTCGATCAAGACGGGTGGATGTCCCGAGGATTGCGCATATTGTCCGCAAAGCGCCCACTACGACGCGGATGTGGAGCGTCAGGGGCTGCTTGATCCGGAGCACGTGATTGGCGTGGCGCGCGAAGCGACAGCCCGTGGCGTCACTCGCTTTTGCATGGGAGCTGCGTGGCGGCAGGCGCCGGAGGGCAGGGAATTTGAGAATGTGCTTGAGATGGTGCGCGGCGTTTCCGCGCTGGGAATGGAAGTTTGCTGCACTTTGGGCATGCTGACGGAAGAGCAGGCCGCAAAGCTCAAAGAAGCGGGTCTGACGGCGTACAATCATAATTTAGATACATCACCTGAATTTTACGGCTCGATAATCACAACGCGCGTTTATGAGGACCGGTTGAAAACGCTTGCGGCCGTCCGGAAAGCGGGCATTACGGTCTGTTGCGGCGGGATACTGGGGATGGGGGAACGGGAGTCGGACCGCATCGGATTACTGCACCAACTCGCGGCGCTCGAGCCACATCCGGAGAGCGTGCCGATAAACATGCTCGTGCGCGTGGCGGGGACACCTCTGGCATCCGTGCCGCCGTTGGACCCGTTGGAGATGGTGCGCGCCATGGCTACGGCGCGGATCCTGATGCCAGCTTCGCGAGTGCGGCTTGCAGCGGGGCGCAAGCAGCTTTCTCCGGAAGCCGTCACGCTTTGCTTCTTGGCAGGAGCAAATTCGATTTTTGTCGGTGAAAAGCTACTGACGACTCCGAATCCAGGTCCTGATGAAGACGAACACCTACTCCAATCTCTGGGGCTGAAGCCACTCGAATCGCATGCCATCTAACTTTCAAGCTGGTTTTCATCGCGAATTGGAGACGGGACTGCGCGAGCTCGAGGCGCAGAGTCAACGCCGCTCGCTCGCGGTAGTTCGCGGTGTAAATCTCTGCTCGAATGACTATCTCGGTTTGGCGGAACATCCGGCGCTGAAGGAAGCGGTTGTCGCGGCGGTGCGTGAGATGCCGCGCACCGGCGGCACCGGTTCCCGGTTGCTCTCGGGGCACGCTGCGGTTTGGGATGAAGTCGAAGAAGAGTTTGCGCGGTTCGCGGGAACCGAGGCGGCACTGTATTTTGGAAGCGGCTATGCAGCAAATCTTGGCCTGGTGACTTCGCTTCTGAGAAAAGAGGATCTCGTTTTCTCCGACGCGATGAATCATGCGAGCCTGATCGACGGCATTCGGCTCTCCGGCGCCGAAAGAATCGTCTATCCGCACCTCGACCTGAATGTACTCGAAGCGGAGTTGCGAAAACACGCACAGGAACGCCGCCGGAAGCTCGTCGTGACGGAGAGTGTCTTCAGCATGGACGGTGATGTCGCTCTGGTGACCGAACTGCTCGCCCTGGCGGATCGTTATGGTGCCGGTGTTATCGTAGATGAGGCGCATGCGACCGGAGTTCACGGTCCTTCTGGCCGGGGAATTGCGGCGAAAGCTGGATGCGCGCCAAATCTTGCCGCCGCTGTGCATACTTGCGGGAAGGCGCTCGCCAGCGCAGGTGCATTTGTCTGCGGTGGCGCCGTTCTTAAGGAGCATCTCATCAACCACGCCCGGACTTTTATTTTCAGTACGGCAATGCCGCCGTACATGGCGAAGCAAATTCGAGCAGCGCTACGGCTCTCTCTGGCGATGGACAAGGAGAGGGAAGAATTGCATCTCCGTGCAAAAAGACTTGGCGCCGGACTCCGGTCTCAGGGTTGGGACACCGGAAATAGTGCAACGCAGATCGTACCGATCGTCATCGGTGGGAATGAAGAGACCCTGGCGGCTGCCGAATTCCTGCAACAGGAGGGATTCGCCGTGCGCGCCATCCGGCCACCCACAGTGCCGGAGGGAAGCGCGCGGTTGCGTTTTTCACTGACTTGCGCAATCGCAGACGAGGAACTCAGCCGCTTAGAAGACTGTCTGAATGTCTGGCGTGATCGTGCATATCGATCTGCGGCGGTGGGGCGCGCATGAGGCACCACTTCTTCATCACTGGTACGGATACTGGAGTTGGCAAGACAGTTCTTTCGGCGCTGCTGTGCGCCGCGCTCGACGCGGTTTACTGGAAACCGATCCAGACCGGCACGCTCGAAGGTTCAGACCGCGTGACGGTCATGCGGCTCGCGGGAATCGGGACCGATCGAACGCTCGATGAGGTGTACAAATTTGTGCCGCCGGTTTCTCCCGACCTTGCCGCACGCTGGGCCGGTGTGGAGATAGACCTGGGGCGGATCAACATGCCCACGAGCCTGGTCAACGACTGGCTGATCGTTGAAGGCGCTGGCGGCGTACTCGTGCCTGTCAATCAGAAGCAGTTCATGCTAGACATGATAGTGAAATTCAAACTGCCAGTTGTCGTTGCGGCGCGCAGCGGGCTGGGCACGGTGAATCATACGCTGCTGACACTCGCCGCGCTGCACGCCGCGGAACTGCCGGTGCACGGTGTGGTTTTGATTGGCGATCAGAACCGTGAGAACCGCGAAACCATCGAGCGGTTTGGGCATGTCCGCGTCATCGGCGAAATTCCCAAGCTGCCGAATCTTCACCGCACTGCCCTGATGCAGGTGTTCATGAACCATTTCGATCGCGCTGCCTTTGCGCAATAATTGCGCGCGATGAATTCAGCGCTGCACATCTGGCATCCCTTCACAAACTCCGCGCTTGATCCTCCTCCGCTGCAGGTCGAGAGGGCTGAGGGCGTCTACCTCCACACAAAGGACGGCCGGAAGATTCTGGATGCGATTTCGTCGTGGTGGGTGAATCTCCACGGCCATGCGAATCCTCGTATCGCTGCGGCCATCGCGGAGCAGGCGAGAAAACTGGAGCACGTTATCCTCGCGGGATTTACGCATGGCGCCGCCGAAGAGCTGGCGGCACGGTTGCGGAAATGGCTGGCGCCGGAGCTGACGCACCTGTTCTTTTCGGATGATGGATCGACGGCTGTCGAAGTGGCCCTGAAAATCGCGGTGCAATATTTCAGCAACCAGGAACGCGCTGAGAAACGCGAAATTGTGGCGCTGGCACATGGATATCACGGAGACACGGCAGGCGCGATGTCCGTCAGCGACGATTCACCATTCACGGATCCATTCCACGCAATGCGTTATCCCGTGCATCGCGTGCATTCGGCGTATTGCTACCGGTGCCCTGTGGGCCTAAAGCGAGAAACGTGCCACCTCGAGTGCGCCCAGCAGCTCGGGTCGCTGCTCGCGGAGCGAGGCGATAAAATCGCAGCGGTAATCGTTGAACCACTTCTGCAAGGCGCTGGCGGAATGATCGTGCACCCGGTGGAGTTTCTGCAGAAGGTGCGCGCGCTTTGCATGAAACATGATGTGCTGCTGATCGCCGATGAAGTGCTCACCGGATTTGGCAGGACCGGGAAAATGTTTGCTTGTGACCTTGCGGGCGTGGTTCCGGATCTGATGTGTTTATCGAAGGGAATTACCGGCGGATTTCTGACGATGGGCGTTACACTGTGCACCGAGCGCGTCGAGAATGCATTTCGCAGCGAAGACCGGAAGCACACTTTTTATCACGGGCATTCCTACACCGGAAACGCATTGGCGTGCGCGGCTGCGAACGCCAGCTTGCAGATTTTCGAAGATGAGCCGGTCTTTGATCGCATTGCAACGATTGCGCGGATCCATTCCGAACGTCTCGAACTGCTCCGCGAACTTCATCAGGTAGGCGAGACGCGGCAGATTGGCACCATCGGAGCGATTGAGCTGCGAGCTGAGGACGCGGGTTATCTATCGTCGATGCGGCCGAAGCTGTACCAGTTTTTTCTGGAGCGGGGAGTTTTGTTGCGGCCGCTGGGAAACGTCGTTTACGTCTTGCCACCGTACGTCATCTCGCCGGATGAATTGCACCGTGTTTACGACGTGATTCAAGAAGCCATTCAGGCGTTGATCTGAGGCTTCCGATCGTTCTGTTAGAATTTACGATGCTCTTTGTGGATTCGCAGAGCGGGCCGGGCTAAAGCCCGACCTCTACAATTGGCCGATCGTCTCGAATGGACCGCAGCATGCTGCGTCCCTACAAGAGAAAAGAACCGAGCGGGGAGACACGGATTGCCGGCGAACTTGAGCGGATGGAAACAGAAAGTTGTGGCGTTTGCGAGCGGACTTGGCGCGCCGGGGCTGTTACTGATTTCCTTTCTTGATTCTTCGGTGCTGACGTTTCCCGTGATCAACGATCTGCTGCTGATCGAGTTGTCCATCCAGCGTCCGGCGAGGATGCCGCTCTATGCGTTGATGGCGACGCTCGGATCGGTATTGGGCTGCGTGCTGCTGTTTTTTCTGGCGGAAAAGGGTGGCGAGGCGCTTTTTCATAAGCATGCGGGCCACCGGGCACAGACGATTCACAATTGGGTAGTAGACAACGGTTTCGGCGGAATGCTGGTCGCCGCGCTGTTGCCACCGCCGACGCCCTTCAAGGTCTTCGTACTGGCCGCGGGAGTGTTCGAGGTGCCGCTGTTCAGCTTTACATCAGCGATCGCGCTGGCGCGATTGGTCCGTTACTTTGGCGTCGGTTACCTGGCGATCCGCTATGGGGCGGACGCGCTGCCGTACCTGCTCAGCCACAAATGGCAAGTGACGGCGGTAGTGATTGGGCTAGTTGTAGCGAGCTACGTGCTTTCCCGTTTGATACTTCGACATCGGCCAGACCAGGGAAAGCTGAATTGAATTTGGCCACTCCCTCCCGCTATGATTTTTGTAAGTATGGATTCTAGAGGACTTAGAGGTTCTATTGGTCCTTTGCAATGAACAGATCCGAAGAGGTTTGGATCTGCGGATTCTAAAAGACTTAGGGGTTAACATAACTATGGGAATTGGCCTTCGGGTTCGTGGGAAAAGCAAAGAACTTGGATGGTCTGTAGATATTCTGGGGCTGAAAACGAAAAAGCGGCAGGTGGACTGCCGCACTCCAAACGTAAGTGTACTCAAAGTAAATAGTACGCTAAAATGAATGATTCGTCAAGAAAAATTAGGCACGCACAACTGGAGACGCAGAGCTATTTCCACCAGAGTTCCCGGGAATTGGGATCCCAGGCGAGCTCCTGGGAGAGGATTTTGCCGGAGGGGTCGGTGTCAATTAGGGCTTCGACGCGCCTGCCGGAAATGGCGTCTAGTGTGAAGGGGAAGTCGCGAAGGATGACGTGGAAACCCTGGGGAGTTTTTTCGAGACTGGCTTTGGGGAAGCGGGCGACCTGAAGGCAGCGGCGGGCGACGGCGGTATCGCGAGCTGCGTCGAGAGCCGGCGAAGGTTCGGGCTTGTAGGAAGTGATCGCGGACTCGGGATCGAAACTAGCGGCCGAGCCGGGTTCGACTTCCACGTCGTGGATGGCACTTTCCGTCTCGACGATGCCGCGCCAGCGGAAAGGGGTGCCGGATTCGGCAAAGGCGGCCGTTCGGCGGGGCGACTCTCCGTGATAGGTGCGCGATTCCAGGGCGGCCAAAGCATTGCGGTGAAGGAGGCCGCGCAGGCCGATGTAAAGAATCATCATCGCAAGTGCGACGGAGGCGCCGACTCTTCCCTTTGGACCTTTTGATTTGGCTCCGATTTCCTCGGTGACCAGCCCGCTGAGCGCCGGGAGAAGCACTCCGGCAAGAAGAATTCCCAGAATCCAAAGATCGAAGTGGGCAACCCAGTCCAAGGCGAAGCGTCGAGCTGAAAAGGGCCACCAGAGTTCCACACCTGCGCTTTGACAAACGTCCAAGAGCAAATGGAGAACGGATGCGGCGAGAGCAGCGATGAAAACGGGAAGCGGCGAAGGTCGTTTCTCTGTTGGTCCGCCTCTACGAAGGAGAAATGGGAGAGTGACGAGCAGGCTGAACAGTAGAGCCGCAAGCAGTGAATGACAGTAGGTGCGATAAAAGGTGAGGAAAGCGGAGGGGCCGAAGCGGGCGCTCATCGAATCCAAATCGGCGATGGTGCCGGCGATCAGCATGGCAATAGTGACGGCGCGGGCGGCGCGCGGGAAAACTGCGCGCTTCAGAGAGTAGGAGGCCACGGCATGGGTGAGCGGATCCATGGATAATGTTATCTCATGGATTTAGAAAAGGAGGCGACGGAGACGCTGCAAAACCGACAGCCAGGCTGCCACACTCCGAAAAGCGGTTGCTACGAAGAACCGGTCTGAAGACCGGCCACTACGAAGGGGTAGCCGGGACGAGGAGTTTCAGGGCGCGGGGAATGATCTTGAATTCGACTGGAAGACGGGCGAGAGGTTCGCCGTCGACTTGGGTGTAAAGGGGACTCTTGTCGAGTGGTTCACATACCAATGTTTCGGCTTTCCAGAAATGGATGCCTTCGGTACCGCGGAGGCTGCCCATCCACAGGGCCGGCAAGTAACTCAGGTAGCGCAGGCCGCTCTGCGTGGTGAGCGCCATCAGTTCAAACTGATCTTCGAACAAGTCCGCGCCCGTGGTGATCTTGAAGGGGCCGCCATAGTTTTGCGTACGGCCGACGATGACTAGGGAGGCGTCAAGCTTCTTGTCACCGGTGACGATGCGGAAGTGTGGAAAGTTGTAGTGGAAGACTTCACGGGCGCCTTGCCACCAGTAGGCTAGAATGCCGTGGCGCGCTTTGAGGTCGAGATCGATGGAGTAAACGATCATGCCGTCGGGACCGGCGCCGGCGACACTCAGGAAATATTTTTTCTTTTCGGGTTGTTCTAGCGGAGTCGCTAAGCCGAGAGCAATCTCTTTCACTACGCCGCGAACCAACTTTTCCGCGGCGCCGGGAATGTCCCAGGGCAAATCCAATTCTTTTGCCAGAATGTTTGCGGTTCCGCCGGGAAGAAGAGCGAGCGGAACCCGGTGTCCATTTTTCTGTGCTGCGAGGCCGTTGACGATTTCGTTCAGCGTGCCATCGCCGCCGCAAGCAATGACGAGCTGCCGGCGTTCGTCGGCGGCGCGCTGCGCGAGTTCGGTAGCATGGCCCGGGCCAGTCGTTTCCGAGAGATCGGTTTCGATGCCGCCGCCCGCAAATATGCGCCGCGCCTCATCAAGCATGCGCCGACGGCCGCTGCCGCCGTTGCCGGCGTTCGGGTTGTGAATCAAGAGCGCGTTTCGCATGAAAGTCATCGATGGTTCAAGCGTGTCCCGTTCCCATAGTAAGAGATTCATTCTATATAATGTCAGGCGATTTCGAGCACACTCTTGTGCCGAGGGTTTCATGGCCAAAGCTGCACCCGCTGCCGTAAAGAAAGAGATGGAAGAGCTTCAGGAGAAGCTGCGCCACCACGAGTACCGCTATTACGTGCTTGACGAGCCGGAGATTTCGGACGCGGCGTACGACCGGCTGATGAACCGGCTGAAGGAGTTCGAGGCGGCGCATCCCGAACTGGTCACGCCGGATTCGCCGACGGTGCGCGTGGGAGGAGCGCCGCGCGAGGGATTTTCGACGGTGCGGCATGCGCGGCCGATGCTGAGCTTGGACAACGCGTATTCTTATGATGCGCTGCGCGATTGGGACCGGCGCGTGCGGGAGGGAAGCGCGCACGAAAAGATTGAATACGTTGCGGAGCACAAGTTCGATGGGCTGAGTGTTTCGCTGCAATATGAGGATGGAGTGCTCGCACGGGGCGTTACGCGCGGCGATGGGACGACAGGTGAGGATGTTACGCCGAATGTGAAGACGATTCGATCGATTCCGCTGCGCGTTGACGTTGCGATACTGAAGAAAGTGAAACTCCCCTTGAACTTCGAAGTGCGCGGCGAAGTGATGATGACGCGGAAGGCGTTCGAAGCGCTGAACCGGCAACAGGAGCAGATTGGCGGGAAGATCTTTGTAAATGCGCGGAATTCGGCGGCGGGGGCGGTGCGCGTGCTGGATCCGGCGATAACGGCGGCGAGGCGGCTGGATTTTTTTGCTTACTACCTGCTGGTCGATGGAAAAGTGCCGTTTGCGAAACATTCGGAGTCCCTGCAGGCTTTGAAGCAATTACACTTCCGCGCTTCGGACGATTGGAAGCTGTGCGTGGGAATCGAGGCGGTCATCGCTTATTGCGAGGAATGGGACGCGAAACGCGAGAAACTGCCTTACGAGATTGATGGGGTGGTGATCAAAGTAAACTCCACGGCTATTCAAAACGAACTGGGTTACACGTCAAAAGCCCCACGGTGGGCGATTGCGTACAAATATCCGGCGCGGCAGGAGACGACGGTGGTCAACGACATCATCGTGCAAGTGGGACGCATGGGGACGCTGACGCCGGTGGCGGTGCTGGAGCCGGTGCAAGTGGGAGGTGTCACTGTCAGCCGTTCCACGCTCCACAATATGGATGAGATCGAGCGGCTGGGATTGCAGGTTGGGGATACGGTGCTGATCGAGCGGGCGGGAGAAGTGATTCCGCACATCTTGAAAGTGGTGAAGGAAGGGAAGCATCGCAAGCCGTTCCGCATGCCGAAACATTGCCCGGAGTGCGGGAGCAGGATACATAAAGCGGTGGATGAGGTTGCGTACCGATGCGTGAATGCGGCGTGCCCGGCGAAACGCAAGGAGTCGCTGCTGCACTTTGCGGGGCGGCATGCGATGAATATCGATGGGCTGGGCGAGAAGATTGTGGATCAACTGGTAGACAAGGGGCTGGTGAAAGACGTCGCGGATTTGTATTCGCTGAAGCTGGAGGATTTGGCGGCACTGGAACGGATGGCGGAAAAATCGGCGCAGAATCTGCTTGATGAAATCGAAGCCAGCAAAAAGAACAGCCTGGCACGGCTGATTTACGCGCTGGGCATTCAGTTTGTGGGAGAGCGGACGGGACAATTGCTGGCGGAACATTTTTCCTCGTTGGAGGAAGTGGCAGCGGCGAAGGAAGAACAGCTTCTCGAAGTGCCCGAGGTTGGACCGAAGGTTGCCGCGAGTATCCTCGAATTCTTCTCGGAGCCGGCGAATCGCCAACTAATCAAGAAATTACACAAGGCGGGCGTGCATCCGACGGCGGAAAAACGCAAGGTCAAGAGCGACAAATTCGCCGGGAAGTCCTTCGTTTTCACCGGCGGACTCGCGAATCGTTCGCGTGAAGAGGCGGGCGAGATCGTGCAGCAACACGGCGGTAAAGTTTCGGGCTCGGTGAGCAAGAAAACCGACTACGTTGTCGTCGGCACCGACCCCGGCTCAAAGTACGACAAAGCTAAAGAACTCGGCGTGATGATCCTCACCGAACCCGAATTCGAGAAGCTGCTCAGACTGAAGTAGCTCCAGTAAAGTCATTATCACTTCTTTGCCATCAATACAGGCATTCTAGCGTTATAATTATAAGTGGCGGGCGGGCCGGGTGATCGCTGGCATGGTCATCGCAAGATGGCTGAGCGGGAGGAAAGTCCGGACACCGTCCTGAGGCACGCTGATCATTTTGCGGGCGTCTTTATTGGCGATCGCGAAGTGGTTGGCGGAACTCTTGGCAGGGCAACGCGCCTGATAACGTCAGGGGGCTGGCCACGCAGGGTCTGCCGGAAGGCAGATTTATACGCTTCGGCGTGTTGCGCCGGGTTCAACCCGACGCGGTGCGGCTGAGTCACGGATAGTGCCACAGAGAATAGACCGCCGGCGGAGTGAAGCGCGGTGGCATCGCACAGGGAAACCTGTGAGACGTCTTCGAATTGCTCGCATCGTTTGGCAAGGGTGAAAAGGTGGGGTAAGAGCCCACCGCCTCGATGGCAACATCGGGGGCACGGAAAACCCCGCGTGGTGCAAGGCCAAATAGGAGGGGAGAGCTGGCCCGGCTCTATGAGTCAGCGTTCATGAGAATGAACGCGCTCCTTTCGCGGTGGCGCAAGCCATCGTCGATTGAGAACCCTCGGGTAGGCTGCTGGAGTCACGGTGCGAACCGTGACCTAGAGGAATGATCGCCGCGATACACAATTCGTTCTGCGAATTGCGTGCCGCACAGAATCCGGCTTACAGGCCCGTCCGCCTATTTTCAATAAGTTACAGACGTTTTTCTGAATTCTCACCGTAGACGGGAGCCAAGGTCGATAATCAGGTAGCAGCACCTACTGAATTGGGAACGCCCACCATGCACCGAGCGAAAATCGCTCAACCAAGAGTGCGGATGG
>Ga0209118_1000984_pt1 | contig 14048 bp, 10 predicted proteins | sample BlaSpr_A8_Ref_M1_FD_187988 | JGI IMG/M metagenome (GOLD analysis project Ga0209118, IMG submission 187988) | Forest soil microbial communities from Thunder Bay, Ontario, Canada - Black Spruce, Ontario site 2_A8_Ref_M1 (SPAdes) (version 2) | ecosystem: Environmental > Terrestrial > Soil > Boreal...
ATCACGGCCCCGGCGTTCTCGAGCTCCTTGACTGGCGGCAGCTTGCCGATGGAAAGTGCGGTGCCCGGAGCCAGGGTTGCGACGACCCCCGCGCGGGCGAGCGCGATCGCGTCGCCGCGGTTGGCCCGCAGCAGGTGGTCGGCCGAAACCGCGTGCAGCTCGGCCGCCAGGCGCGCCCCGCCGGTGCGCTCGAGCTCGTCCGCGTGGATGCGCGGGATAAGCTTCGCCGCGAGCCCGGCCTTGAGGATCTGGCGCGACTGCGCCACGGAGAAGTAGCCCGCATCGCAGAAGACGTCGCAGAAGCGGGCGCCCGCGTGGTAAGCGGGGTCGCACCACTCGGCCACCTGCTTGGCGTAGGCACCCATGCGCGCCCAGCGGTCGGGCGGCAGTGCGTGCGCCGCGAGAAACGTCACCTCGATGCGGGGCAGGTCCGTCCGGTGGCTGAGCCTGGCGAGCAGGCGCGTCGATTCGAGCTCGCCCTCGCGCTCCAGGTGATATCCCGTCTTGGCCTCCAATGTGGTCGTGCCGCCTTCGAGCCACGACCACAACCGGCGCGCGGTCGCCGCTTCGAGAGCGCCCATCGGCTCCTCGCGAGTTGCGCTCACGGTGGCGCGGATGCCGCCTCCCAATTTGGCCACCGCCTCGTACGTAGCACCCGCGGTGCGCATCGCTACTTCCGCCATCCGATTGCCGGCGTAGACGGGATGCGTGTGGGCGTCGATGAGGCCGGCGGTGACGAGCCCGCCCGCGCAGTCGTGCTCTTCGATGACCGATTCGAGCAGCTCGCGCGGCTCGTCGCCGTGCCTGCCGCACCACAGGATCGCTTCGTTCTCGAAGACGACCGCGGCGTTTTCGATCACACCCGTCGGTGTGCCGGTGAAAAGCCTGCCGATGTTGGTCAGCCTCTTCATCGCGAAACGACCGTGTTGCCGCCGACCACGACGTTGGTCACGTCGCGGCCGCTGAAACCGAACACCAGGTAGGCGGCGCTCAGCTCTCGCCACAGGCCGGCGGGCTGATCCAACGTGACGAAGTCGGCGAGCATCCCGGGCTTGATCTCCCCCGCTTCCCAGCCAAGGGCGCGCATTCCATTCGCGGTGGCCGCGGCGAGGAGGTCCTCAGGCTGATGCTGGACGCGCCGCCCGGTGGCGCGCCGCTGGTCGAGCTCGAGGCCGCGCGCCTCCTCGAGCATGTCGATCACCGCGTTGGAATCGCTGCCCACGCTGATCGGGCAGCCGGCGCGGGCAAGCTCGTGGAGCGGAGCCACGCGGTCGCCGAGGTCGCGCTCGGTGGTGGAGCAGGCGCACACCGCGACGCGTTGTGTCCCGAGGAGCGAGATGTCGTGCTGGTCGAGGTGAACAGAGTGCACCGCGCAGAGATCCGGGCCGAGAATCCCCTCGCGGTCGAGCAGCTCCGCAGGTGTGCAGCCCTCCACCGCGAGACACTCCTCGACCTCCGCCGGCTGCTCTGCGAGATGCACGTGGAGCGGCATGCCACGTTCGCGCGCGTACGTCGCGACGATGCGCATCGACTCGGAATCGACCGCACGCACGCTGTGGATGGCGGCCGCGATGCGCACTCCGTCCGCGTCGCGGAGCTCGTCCACGCGACGCGCCCACGCATCGGCGTCACCGTCACTGAAGCTGAGCTGCACCCCGCCGAGAGGCCTGCCGTCCAGCCCGCCGTGGAGGTAGCACGCATCGATGAGGGTGATCCGGATCCCCTCCTCACGCGCCGCATCGATCAGCGCAACGCCGAGCTCGTTGCCGTGGCTGTGCAGGTAGTGGAACTCGCCCACCGCCGTGATGCCCGCCTCCAGCATCTCCCGAAACACGACACGCGCGTGATTGAAGTAATCGGCCGGCTCCCAGCCCGCGTAGCGAAACATGCGCTCGCGCCACTCCCAGAAGTCGCCACCACCCGACTCGACCTCACCACGAAGGAGGCGCTGGAACGCGTGGCTGTGCACGTTGGCGAATCCAGGGACCGTCCAGCCCTTCAGGACCACGGCGTCCGGCGGCGCCGGCGCGTCCTCGACCACCGACGTGATGCGGCCACCCTCCACGTGGATCAGGACGTTCCCGGCGCGCCGGCCGAGCCACGCCTGCTCGGCGTGCCAGGAACCCGAGCCGTCCACCTAGTCGCGCATGGGGATGCGGACCCCGCGCTCTTTCGCCACGTCGAGCGCGCGCTCGTAGCCCGCGTCGGCATGGCGCATCACGCCGCTGCCCGGGTCGTTGGTGAGGACTCGCTCCAGCTTTCGCGCCGCGAGCTCGCTGCCGTCGGCCACCACGACCATGCCCGCATGGATCGAGCGGCCGATGCCGACCCCGCCGCCGTGATGCAGGCTGACCCACGACGCGCCGCTCGAGGTGCTGAGCAAGGCGTTGAGAACCGGCCAGTCGGCGATCGCATCCGAGCCGTCGCGCATGGCCTCCGTCTCGCGGTACGGCGACGCGACGGAGCCGGAGTCGAGGTGGTCGCGGCCGATCACGATCGGCGCCTTGACCGCGCCCGTGCGCACCAGCTCGTTGAAGCGATGACCGGCGCGGGCGCGCTCCCCATACCCAAGCCAGCAGATCCGCGCGGGCAATCCCTGGTACGCCACGCGCTCGCTCGCCGCCTGCATCCAGCGCACCAGCGCGGGGTCGTCGGAGAACTCCTCGACGATCGCCTTGTCCGTCGCCGCGATGTCGGCGGGGTCGCCCGAAAGAGCGACCCATCGAAACGGGCCCTTGCCCTCGCAGAACAGCGGCCGGATGTACGCGGGCACGAACCCCGGATAGTCGAACGCGCGCTTGCTTCCACCGAGCTTTGCCTCGGCGCGCAGGCTGTTCCCGTAGTCGAACACCTCGGCGCCGCGGTCGAGAAACTCGACCATCGCGTCGACGTGGCGCGCCATGCTCTCGCGCGCGCGGCGGATGTACGTTTGCGGATCGTCAAGTCGCAGCTCCTGCGCGTCCTCCGGCGACAGCCCCACAGGCACGTAGCTGAGTGGATCGTGCGCCGAGGTCTGGTCCGTGACGATGTCGACCTGGAAGGCTCGGTCCGCGAGCTGCGGAAAGATCTCCGCGGCGTTGCCGAGCACGCCTATCGACAGGGCGCGCCTGGCCTTCTTCGCGTCCGCGGCCAGCTGCAGCGCGTGCTCGAGGTTGTCCGCGCGCACGTCGAGGTAGCGGTGCTCGATGCGGCGGTCGATGCGCTCGGGGTCGACGTCGACACAGATCGCCACGCCGCCGTTGAGGGTGACCGCGAGCGGCTGTGCCCCACCCATGCCGCCGAGGCCCGCGGTCAAAGTGATCGTCCCGGCCAGCGTTCCGCCGAAGCGCTTGCGCGCGATCGCCGCGAACGTTTCGTACGTCCCCTGCAGGATGCCCTGCGTCCCGATGTAGATCCACGAACCGGCGGTCATCTGTCCGTACATCGTCAGGCCGAGCGCTTCGAGCCTTCGGAACTCTTCCCATGTCGCCCACTCGGGCACGAGCATCGAGTTGGAGATCAGCACGCGAGGGGCCCACTCATGCGTGTCGAACACGCCCACGGGCTTGCCCGACTGGACGAGCAGGGTCTGGTCGCCCTTCAGCCTGCGCAGCTCGCGCACGATGGCGTCGAAGGCCTCCCACGACCGGGCCGCTCGACCCGTGCCGCCGTAGACGACCAGGTCCTCCGGGCGCTCGGCGACCTCGGGGTCGAGGTTGTTCATCAGCATGCGCATCGCCGCTTCCTGCGGCCAGCCCAGGCACGTGATGTCGGGACCGCGCGGCGCGCGAATGGTCCGGCTCACAGGAGCGGACCCACCACTGACTGCGCGGCCTCGATGATGGCGCCGCTGCGGATCATCTCCTCCGCCGCGGCCAGCTCCGGTGCGACGACGCGGTCGGGCCCAACGCCCGGGACCCGCTTGCGCAGGAAGTCGCGCACCGCCGCCGTCGCCGGCGACGGCTCGAGCGGGCGGCGCAAGTCCTGGGCGCGCGCCGCGGCGCACAGCTCGACCGCCAGGATGTTGGCGAGGTTGTCGAGCACCGTGCGGAGCTTCAGCGCGGCTCCCCATCCCATCGACACGTGGTCCTCCTGCATGCCCGAGGTCGGCACCGAGTCGACGCTCGCGGGCGCCGCCAGACGCCGGTTCTCGGCCACCAGCGCCGCCGCGGTGTACTGGGCGACCATCAGCCCGGAGTTCACGCCCGGTTCCTCGGCCAGGAAGGGCGGCAGGCCCTGGGAGCGGTGCGGGTCGAGCAGGCGGTCGACCCTGCGCTCGGCGATCGAACCCACCTCCGCGGCGGCGATGGCGAGGAAGTCGGCCGCGAACGCGAGCGGTTCACCGTGGAAGTTGCCGTTCGACTCCACCTCCCCGTTCTCCAGCACGACCGGGTTGTCGATGGTCGACCCGAGCTCGATCTCGGCCGTGCGGCGCGCGAACGCGAGCGTGTCCCGCGCCGCACCCGCCACCTGCGGGCTGCAGCGCACCGAGTAGGAATCCTGGACCGAGTGCTGCGAGTGGCGATGCGAGACCACGACCTGCGAACCCTTCATCAGCTTCGCAAGGTTGGCGGCGCTCGCCACCTGGCCCGGGTGAGGACGCAACTCGTGAAGCTCGGCCTGGAAGGTGCGATCGGTGCCGAGGAGCGCCTCCGCCGACATTGCGGCGGTGACGTCGGCGGTGCGGAACAACCGCTCCGCGTCCGCGCACGCGAGCAGCAGCATGCCGAGCATGCCGTCCGTGCCGTTGATGAGCGACAGGCCCTCCTTGGTCTCGAGCCTGACCGGCTTCAGCTTCGCCGCCTTCAGCGCCTGCGCCGCGGGCCGGCGGCCGCCTGCGGCGTCGACGACATCGCCCTCTCCGACGAGCGCCAGCCCGATGTGCGCGAGCGGCGCGAGGTCGCCGCTGCACCCGACGGAGCCGTAGCGCGGGACGAGCGGCGTCACGCCCTCGTTCAGCATCCCGATCAGCGTCTCGGCGACGACGGGCCGCACGCCGGACATGCCCATCGCGAGAGTGCGTGCCCGCAGCAGCATCGTGGCTCGCACCACCTCGTCCTCGACGGGCGGTCCGACGCCCGCCGCGTGCGAGCGGATGAGCGCCAGCTGCAGCTCCGGCTGACGCAGCGGCGCGACGCGAGTGCCGGCCAGCGCCCCGAAGCCGGTCGAAACGCCGTAGACGGGATCACGCGAGCCGGCTGCGCGCTCGACGAGCGCCCGGCTGCGCTCCATCCTGGTTCGGGCGGACGCGGCCAGGGCGACCTTCTCGCCGTGGCGGGCGACCGCGACCACCTCGTCCTCGGTCAGCCCGGCGCCCCGCAGCGTCACGGTCACGATTGAAGGCTAATGTTCTTCAGCGCCTCGCGGCGGCTCAGGCCGCTGAGCCGGTCCTCGTGCCGGCGGACGTAGCGCGCGACCTCCTTGGGGTCCGTCCATGCGTACTGGCGCAGCGCCCAGCCGATCGCCTTGCGGATGAAGAAGTCGCGGTCGGCGAGGTTCGGTTCGATGTTGGCGTAGAGCAGTTTGAGATCGGTCTCGCGCTTGAAGGCAAGCTGGCAGATGATCGAGACGCGACGCTTCCAGAGATTCGGGTCGGTGCTCCAGCGACGCATGAGCGGCCTGATTTGCTTCGGGTGCTTGCGCAGCAGATCGCCTATGACCATAGCCAGGTCGTCCACGAAGTCCCACCAGGCGCCGCTCACGACCATCTCCTCGAGCAGCGGCATGACGTCCGGCTGCAGGCAATCGCGATGCCTTGTCATGCGCAGCAGGTAGAGGGCCGCGTATCGCTCTTCGCGATATCGCGCGCCGCGCCACATTTCCAGGATCGCCGCGCGCCACTCCTCGCAGGAGCCGGCCGGCGTCTCCTCGAAAACCGTCCTGCTGATGGCGCGGACCTCGGGCAGGTTGATTCCGTAGTAGGGCATGCTCGATTTCATGTACGCCTGCATCCCAACGGCCTTTTCAGGATTCGCCGCCGCGGCCATGCCGGCACGCAGCCTGCTGATCACGGCGCCGGGATGTAGCGCGCCTGGCCTGCGACACCGTCGTCTACGTCGACGACCCAGGTCGAGCCTTTGTCGAACCCTCCCTCGCCCGGCCTGATGACGTGCCTGTTGACCAGGTCCTCGACGAGCTCCCAGGCGATGTCGCCATGCGTGCTGAGGACCGCGTGGTCGAGCTTGCCGTTGTTGAAGAAGTCGTTGAGGCCGGCCAGGCCGTGCCCTTCGCCGAGCGAGGACGAGGTCTTGACCGTGATGCGGTGCGCCTTCGCCAGGGGCTCGACCGTCTGCAAGCAGCGAAGGTACGGGCTCGAGAAGATCGCCTGGATCGGATATGCCTCGAAGACCGAGACGAGCTTCTCGGCCTGCTCCTGCCCCTTCTTGCTCAGCGGTCGCTTGCGGTCGTCGCCCGTCCAGTGGCTGCGACTGCCGGCCTTCGCGTGTCGCACCACGTAGAAGGTCGCCAAGGTTCAGGTCATCCAGTCGCGCACGCGCTTGCTGTCGAGCGATTTCCAGGCCTTCGGCCACTTCGCGCGCGCGTCGCCCGCGGCGATGCCCTCGAGCGCGATCAGCTGGCCCGCGACGAACGCACGCCGTCCGCTGACCCGCGCGGCCCGCAGCCAGGCCTGCGCGGTGACGCTGTCCTGGTGCTCGCCGAGGATGGTCTGCAGCTTGGCCGCGGCGCGAGCGAACGCGGCTGCATCCGGACCGACCACGGGCGCGACCGCCTCCGCCGCGTAGCGCGCGCGCTTGGCGAGAATCCGGATGCGATGCAGCTCCGGGTCGGTCGGTGTCTCGGGGAGCTGGCGCACAGCGGAGCGAAGGCGGCGCCACGGCGTGCTGGCGAGAGCCGGCAGCACCGTGCGCGCGAGCTGGTCCGCGTCAGGCAGCGTGTTGGGAGAGTGTGCAGAGAGAACGAGGCGCTCGAGCAGGTCGATGTAGCGCTGCGAGTCGAGGTCGACCATCAGCTTCTTGCGCAGCGCGTCGATCTCGGTCTCCAGCAGCTTCAGCAGCGAGCCTGCCGAGCGCGCGTCGTTGGCGGGCAGGGACGCCGCGCGCAGACGCATGCGCTCGAGCAGCACCTCGCGGTCGCGCACCGCGCCCAGGCCCATGGCCAGCCATCCGAGCTCCGAGCGCAGCGGCTCGGTCCACTCCGCGTCCAGCAGCGGCCCGAAGGTCCGCAGGTTGGAACGCAGCTTGCGAGTGGCGACCCGCGCCTGGTGGACCGCCTCCGGGTCGCGGCCGGTGCGGACCAGCGGATCGTGGTGCAGCAGCGCCGCGACGGACTCGGCCAGCACCGCGCGAATGACATCCTTCGCCGCGGCCTCCGGCGGAAGTGGCTGGGGCGCGACCTCCGGCGGTTCGGTGGCGCGTGGGCCGAGCGCGCGAATGTACTTGGGCGTGGGGTCGGGGGCGCCCGCCCCGGCGCCGCGCAGGCGGCTGACGATGGGAGCGATGACGCCTTCGGCTCCGTCGCCGCCGGTCACCTCAACCTCGATCTCGCGGAAGCGAGCGGCGACCCGCCGGCCGTCGCGCACGGACACCTCGTCGTCGACGACCTCGGCGACGCGGGCGCCTGCTGCGTCGACGAGGCGCACGCGTTTGCGGATGGTCGAGAGTCGAGCCACCGGCACAAGCTCCGCCTTGCGGACGTAGGCGCGCACTACGCCGATCGCCGCCTCGGGCGCTTTCTTGGCGCCGCCCTGGAAGGTCAGCTCGTCGCGCTCGATCATCCCGGCCGGCCGGCCGGCGTCCGGCTTGGGCGGCGCGAGCTTGAGCGTCCAGCCCTCGCCCGCGCGGTGCCGCAGCGAGACCCCCCAGCGCGCGAGGCGAAGGTCAGCGGTATCGAAATAGACCGTTTCCATCCGCACCGTCTCCGCGGGGGCAACCGTCACGCCCTCGATGACCCCGGCGAGGTCTGGGAGGTGGAACGCGGGGCCTGCCCCGAGCTTCACCTCTCGTTCAAGCATGCGTTACGCCGTTCACCCCATTGAGGTTGCCGTTGCCGTGGGCGCTCTGGAGCGCTAGCTCCTTGAAGCGCTCGTGCGAGTTGAGCCCGCGCACGGTCGGCACCTTGTGCCAGCTGCCGTCCGGGCCGAGGTCCCACGCGAGCATGTCGTCGGCGAGAGAGACGTCGAGGATCTGCTGCAGCCGCTGGCACAGCCTCGGGTCGCTCACGGGAACGACCGCCTCCACGCGCCTGTCCAGGTTGCGCGGCATGAGGTCGGACGAGCCGAGGTAGTACTCCGGCCTGCCCCCGTTGCCGAAGCTGAAGATGCGCGAGTGCTCTAGGAACTGGCCCACGATCGAGCGCACGCGAATCCGCTCCGACAGGCCCGGCACGCCCGGCCGCAGCGAGCACATGCTGCGGACAAGAAGATCGATCTGCGCGCCCGACTGCGACGCGGTGTAAAGCGCGTCGATGATCTCCTGGTCGATCAGGTTGTTGACCTTGATGATGATCCGGCCGCCGACCACCGCCTCGCGCTCGATGAGCTGCGTGATGCCGGAGCGAAGGTTCGTCGGCGCCACCAGCAGCTTGCGGTACTTGTTCTGCCTGCTGTAGCCGGTGAGGAGGTTGAACAGCTCGGTCACGTCGGCGCCGAGGTCTGAGTCGGCGGAGAACAAGCTCACGTCCTCATAGATTCGCGCCGTGCTCGGGTTGTAGTTGCCCGTGCCGACGTGCAGGTAGTGCTGGATGTGGGCGCCCTCGCGCCGCACGACCAGCGTCACCTTGGCGTGAGTCTTCAGGCCGAGCAGCCCGTACACGACGTGCACGTTCGCCTCTTCGAGCGCTCTTGCCCAGCCGATGTTCGCCTGCTCGTCGCCTCGGGCTTTGATCTCGACGAGCGCCACCACCTGCTTGCCGCGCTCGGCGGCGCGCATGAGCGCGCGGACGATCGGGCTCGCGGGGCCTGATGTCCGGTACAGGGTCTGCTTGATGGCGAGCACGTCGGGGTCGCCGGCGGCGTGGTCGATGAACGCCTCGACCGAGGTCGCGAACGAGTCGTACGGGTGGTGCGCCAGCACGTCGCCCGAGCGCAGCACGGCGAACAGGTCCGGGACCTCGGCCGCGAGACCGCGCAAACGGGGCTGTGTCGTCGGGGTCCACGTCTCGGCCTTCAGGTCTGGGCGGTCGATCGACGTGAGCACCGACAGGCTGCCCATGTCCAGCAGACCTTCGTTGTGATACACGTCGGCCGGCTGCAGCTCGAGCTCGCGAGTGAGCAGCTCGAGCACCTCGCCCGACATGCCTGGCTCGACCTCGAGACGCACCACGCGCGCGTGGCGGCGCCGGCGGCGGAGCTCGGTCTGGATCGCGGCCAGCAGGTCTTCGGCGTCGCTGTCCACGTCGTCCAGGTCGCCGTCGCGCGTCACACGGAATGGATGGTTGGCGACGATCTCCATGCCGGGAAACAGCGCGGTGAGGTGCAGCGCGATCACGTCCTCGAGCGGGATGTAGCGCTCGCCCTCGACCAGCGCGATGAAACGCGGCAAGACCGGCGGCACCTTGACGCGCGCAAAGCGCTGCTGCTTGCGCTGGGGGTCGCGGACGATCACCGCCAGGTTGAGCGAGAGGTGCGAGATGTACGGGAACGGGTGGCCTGGGTCGACCGCCAGCGGAGTGAGCACCGGAAAGATCTGCTCCCGGAACATCGTGTGAAGCTGACTCAGCTCCTTCTTGCTGACGTCCTCGCGGCGCACCAGCGCGATGCCCGCGTCCGCGAGCGTCGGGACGATCTCGCGGTTGTAGATCGCCAGCTGGCGAGCGACCAGGCCCTCGACCCGGGTCCGGATTGCCCGCAGCTGCTCCAGCGGGGACATGCCGTCGGGCGAGGCGACCGCCACCGCGGCCAGCAGCTGCTCCTTGAGGCCCGCCACGCGCACCTGGAAGAAGTCGTCCAGGTTCTGGCTGAAGATGGCCAGGAAGCGAACCCGCTCGAGGAGCGGAAGCCTGGGATCTCCAGCCATGCCGAGCACCCGCTCGTCGAAGTCGAGCCGCGACAGCTCGCGGTTGATGTAGCGGGCACTGGCCGGCGAGAGGACAGGCGCAGATTCCGGTTCGGGGTGGGCTCCGACCGCCACGCTAGGAACTTTAGCGGTTGCGCACGGGCCCCAGGTTAGGCGCCGGTTAAGGCTTCCGGCCGTAGGCCAAATGCACCCCAAAACGGTCGCCCGGCCTTAACTTTCTCCCACTTTCACCCTTAACCCACGGGGCATAGCCTGGCCACCAGCGTCGACCCCATGGATACCGCCCAAGCGCTCCGACCGACCTGGATGTCGAGGCTGACGGCGAGCAGTTCCGCCGGCTGATGGCTCACCGGCCGCTGCGGACGAGGCTCACCGCCGCCGCATCAGCCAGGCGGCGGAGTTCGGCGGCAGGCTGAGCACGCCGGACCGAAGCGACACCAGCGGATCGCTCGCCAGCCCAAGGACGCCGTTCGCCTCGAGCTTCGCCGGCCGCGACCTGAAGTTGCACGCCACCGCGAGCCTGCCCCGCGTGTAGGCGAGAACGCCCTCCGCCGACCTCGACCATTCGAGCCGGTCGCTCAAGCCCGCACCGAGCCGCTTCCGGGCCGCCAGGGCGCGGCGGAAATGAGAGAGCATCGACTCGCCGTTTCCCGCCTGCGCGTCGACGGCGAGGCTGTCCCAACCCACCGGAACAGGCAGCCACGGGTCGGCGGTGGAAAAGCCCGCATGAGGGCGGCCGCGGTGCCAGGGCATCGGCACTCGGCAGCCGTCGCGGCCCGCTTGCCGTCCCTCGCTCCGGAAGAAGATGGGGTCCTGGCGCGCGCTGTCCGGCAGATTCACCTCTTCGAGCCCGAGCTCCTCGCCCTGGTAGAGGAAGACCTGGCCGGGCAGGCCGAGAAGCAGCAGCAGCGCGGCGCGGGCGCGGGCTCGACCCACGGCGCCGCCCGCGAGCCGCGTCACGGGCCGCACCACGTCGTGGTTGGCAAGCGTCCAGGTCGGCTCCGTGCCGGGCCCCTGCAGCGCGCCGCGGTTCGCCTCGATCGAGCGCCGCCAGAGCGCTGCGTCCCACGGCTGATGGATCAGGGCGAACGCCATGTGGAGCTGGTCCGGGAGGATGTATTTCGCGTGCCGCCTCGGCTCGAAGATCTCGCCCACGAGCACGCGGTCGGGCTCGTAGCCGTTGGCCAAACGGCGCCAGCCGCGGTAGACGTCGTGGAGCTGGGGCTGGTCGACGATCGCGAAGGCCGAGTCCAGCCGCGGAGCTCCGTAGACCGGGTCATGGATGACAGGCCGGTCGGCGAGATCCTGCCGCTTGAACAGGGCGGAGGCCACGTCGATCCGAAAGCCGTCGGCGCCCCGGTCCAGCCAGAACTTCAGGATGCGTTCGAATTCCGTGGGTACCTCGGGGTTCCACCAGTTCAGGTCGGGCTGCTCGGGCGCGAAGAGATGGAGATACCAGCCGTCGCCGCCCGGCTCGCGTGACCACGCCGGCCCGCCGAACGAAGACGTCCAGTTGTTCGGCGGCGACCCGTCCGGTTTCGAGTCCGCGAAGTGGTAGCGGTCGCGAAAGGGGCTGTCCGGCGACGAGAGCGCGGCCTTGAACCACTCGTGTTGGTCCGAGGTGTGGTTCGGCACGACGTCGACCAGCACCTTGAGGCGCAGCTCATGGGCGCGAGCGACCAGGCCGTCGAAGTCGGCGAGGGTGCCATATGCGGGCTCCACGCCGAAGTAGTCGGCGACGTCGTAGCCGTGGTCCTTTTGCGGTGAGGGGTAGAACGGCGTCAGCCAGAGAGCGTCGACGCCGAGCTCCTTCAGGTAGCCGAGCCGGGAGGTGATCCCGGGAAGGTCGCCTACGCCGTCATCGTTGGAGTCGGCGAAGCTGCGGACGTAGACCTGATAGAAAACAGCGCTTCGCCACCACGGCTGGGACATTGCACCTAACTATCGATGAATCAGCGCCGAGCGGGAGGGCGGCGCCCTCCCGCTACTCGGCGCGGACTTTCATGCCCCGAGGGCTACCACCACGTTGGAGAAGACGTTGAGGATCTGGTTGCCCATGGTCATAAGAATCACGATGACGACGATCGAAACGAGGACCAGGATCAGGGCATACTCGACCATCCCCTGACCGGCCTGCCGACAGGCCAAAGCTCGACGCAGCATCCATCCCTCCTTAACCCTTCCCCGCATGCGCGAGGCCTTCTGAACCGTACCTCTCTAACGCACCAGTTCAGCTTCATTAAGATTCTCAGCTTCGATTGTTCGTAATCGGTTCAATAAGCGCGGCTAATATGTCCGCGTGGCCAGGCCGGCTTTCAGCCTCGAGCAGATCCGCTCGTTCGTCGCGGTCGCCGAGACCCAGCACATCTCGAAGGCCGCGGCGCAGCTGTTCCTGACCCAGGGGGCCGTCACCCAGCAGGTGCATCACTTCGAGCAGGCGGTCGGCCTCCAGCTCCTGGAGCGTGACGGTCGGGGCGTCCGGCTGACCGACGCGGGGCGTTCGCTCGCGGAGGCCTGCCGGGCGGCCCTGCGTGCCCTGCAGGTGCTCGACGACACGGCGCAGGCGATGAAGCATCTTCAAGCAGGCTCGCTGCATGTGGGCGCGAGCCCGACGTGTGCGACCTATTACATGCCGCCGCACCTGGCGGAGTTCGCGCGGCGGCACCCGGGGCTAAAGCTGGACATAACGGTCGAACCGTCGGCCGACCTCAACCGTCGCGTGCTGGCCGGGTCGCTCGACTGCGCCATGATCGAAGGGGCGCCGGACCCAGAGCTGGTTGTTTTCGAGCTGACCCGAGACGAGCTCGTCCTGGTCGCGCATCGCGAGCATCCGCTCGCGCAAATGAAGCGCATCTCGCCTGACGACTTCGCCAAGTACCTCTACCTCGGTCGGGGCCCGCAGTGGTCGGCTGAGCGGAGCGTGCGCGAGATGCTGGGCGACGCATACGACAAGGTCGACGTGCTCAACCTGGGCCACCCCGAATACGTACGCGCGGCCGCCGTGGCCGGCCTGGGGTTTGCGGCGCTCTCCAAACGGGCGGTGGCCTCCGACATCGCCAGTGGCCTTCTGAAGCGACTTCCGATCCCGCCGGTTGTGCGCAAGATCTTCGCCGTCCGGCGGGCTGCGCGCGGCGGACCGGCGCAGGAGGCGTTCTGGGACCTGGTGACGGGCGCCCCACCAGACGCCCAACAACCCGCGTCCGGCAGAATCGTGGCGAATGGTCGGGCAAGACGCTGAGGCTGTGATCGAGACGCGCGGCCTTCGCCGCGTGTTCAGGTCGCGCGGGCGGGAAGTGGAGGCGGTGGCAGGCGTCGACCTCTCGGTCACGCGCGGGGAGATCTTCGGCTTCCTGGGACCAAACGGCGCCGGCAAGACCACGACGCTGCGCATGCTCGCGACGCTGCTGCCGCCAAGCGGAGGAACGGCGCGCGTGGCCGGCTGCGAGCTGGCGACGCAGCCCGCCAAGATCCGCGAGCGCATCGGCTACGTCGGACAGGCGGGCGGCGCCGACCGCGAGATCACCGGCCGCACGGAGCTCGTCTTCCAGGGCCGCCTCTACGGCATGTCCTCGGCTTCGGCGCACAAACGAGCCGCCGAGCTCATCGAGATGCTGGAGCTCGAGGGCGCGGCGGACCGCAAGGTCGGCACTTACTCGGGGGGCCAGAAGCGCCGGCTGGACATCGGACTCGGGCTGGTCCACGACCCGCAGCTGCTATTCCTCGACGAGCCGACCACGGGCCTCGACCCGCAGAGCCGCGCCCGCGTCTGGGAAGAGGTGCGGAAGATGCACGACCGCGGCGTCACGGTGTTCCTGACAACGCACTACCTCGACGAAGCGGACGCGCTGTGCGATCGCGTCGCGATCATCGACCACGGAAAGATCGTCGCGGCGGGCACGCCGGAAGAGCTGAAGCGCGCAGTCGCGGGAGACGTCGTCACGTTCAGCATCGCCGGCGACCAGCAGCGGGCGCTCGACGTGGTCAAGGACCAGCCCTTCGTGCGCGAGGCAAAGCTGGAGAACGGCTTCGTCCTTCTATATGTGGACCGCGGCGAGGTCGCCATGCCGGACATCCTCCGTCTGCTCGAGGGCGCCG
>Ga0209118_1000985_pt1 | contig 14045 bp, 19 predicted proteins | sample BlaSpr_A8_Ref_M1_FD_187988 | JGI IMG/M metagenome (GOLD analysis project Ga0209118, IMG submission 187988) | Forest soil microbial communities from Thunder Bay, Ontario, Canada - Black Spruce, Ontario site 2_A8_Ref_M1 (SPAdes) (version 2) | ecosystem: Environmental > Terrestrial > Soil > Boreal...
AGGGCTTCGACCACGAGAAGGACGGCGATGATTTCCACCGCCACCGCCTGGGCGTTCTGGCCGCCCATGAGCACCAGCGCGCAGCGGATGAAAACCGCGGTCAACCCGGCCAGGATCGTGCGGGCGCGATGCCGGTGCACCGGGCTGTTGATGACCTCGTCGAGGTGGAGCGTCATCGCGACGAAAATGAGCCCGGTGAGGGCTGCCGCGCCGCCGCCGACCGTCATGAAGTAGTCGTGCCACTGGCTCGCCGGAAATGCGGTCGCGGGCATCGGCCGGAACGCTACTCCATCGAGAGCAGATGGTGACCGCGCAAGCTAACGTTCGATCGACATGAGCACGTCCCGTCTAGAGGCCTTCAGCGATGGCGTGTTCGCCGTTGCCATCACCTTGCTGGTTCTGCAGTTCGTGGACCCGGGCGCAAAGAACGGGGAGCTGCTCTCCAAGCTCCTCGGACAGTGGCCGCAGCTGGCCACGTATGGAGCGAGCTTTCTGACCATCGGGGTGATCTGGGTGAACCACCACACGATCTTCAAAGGCATCCGAGAGGTCGACCGGACGATCCAGTTCATCAACCTGGTGCTTCTGCTCACGGTGGTGCTGGTCCCGTATCCGACCGAGCTGCTGGGCCGCTACCTGAACTCAGGCCAGAACGCATCGGTCGCCGCGGCCTTCTACGCGATCGTCATGACGGCGATGAGCATCTCGTTCCAGGTGCTCGTGGCCTACGCGCTCAGGCACCCGAAGCTGATGCGGCCGGAGGTCAAAGCGAGGACCTTGAGGTCGGTCATCCCTCGGTTCGGCGTCGGTCTCCTAACCTACGCGGTGGCGATCGGACTGGCGTTCGTGAGCGCGATCCTGGTCGTCGCCCTATTCGCGATCACCGCGATCTACTACGCCTTCAACCAGCTTCCCTGGATGACCGCGGATCGGGAGTGATCAGCGGTTGCGTTCGCGCTCCCGCTCTGAGATCTCGTCGATGCACACGGCCGCCGCGAGGACCAGGGCCTGGTCGAGCTCCGGGGCGACGGCTACGCCATAGGCGTCGCGGATCGAAAACCACTGCCGAGAGATCTGCGCGACCGGGGCTCCGTTGCCCATGACCTCGTATTCGTGGTTGGTGATGTCGCCCTGGGCCTCGTAGGTTGGCCCGCCTTCGACCTGGATCGTGTAGTGCTGGTGAAAGAGCGTGAACAGCGCCTTGGTCACCGTCGCGTAGAGCTGACCCTGCCGATCGATCTTCATCGTGGGCTGCAGGGCGACGAGCTTGGATTCGACGGACAGCAGCTCGGCACCGCCCCGGTCTTCGACCAGGAACTTGTGACGGAGACTGAGCGCCTTGCCATCGACCTTGAACACCGCTTCGCCCCTGTCGTTTTCGATCCAGAAGTCTTCGCCGATGGCAAAGAGCTTTCGCTGCAGCTTATATCGGGTCCAAGAGTTGCTCGCCATCAAGCCTTGCCCAGGTCCGTGATTCGACACGGGATGTCGGCGTCCTCGTCGAGGTGATAGCTGGCGCAAATCCTGTGATAGCCGTCGGCGACGATCAGGGGGACGTACAACCGCACCATGCCTCGAATGCATAGCACTGGCGAGAGCAGCTTCCCCTGCGTCACCTTCTTCAGATCCTTCGCAACATGAAAGTTGTCATGGGCGAGGAGCGGCAGGCGGCTCGCGCGCAGCAGGTCCTTGGCCTTGCGATGCACCAGCGGAGCGGAGCGCAGACGGCGAGCTAGCGCCTTCGCCGCCGCCGGAGTGGTGATGAGGCTCAGGTAGTCCTCAGCGGCGGGGTAGTCGTGAGCGTCGGGGCTTTCCTTCCAGCGTTCTTTGTGCGTTGCGGCCGCCGGCACCGCCCGAGGGTACTACGGAGTCGCCTCGAGAGCCAGGCGGCCGCGCTCGAGGAAGGCGTGTTCGGCGGCGTTGGTGGTGAGACCGATGGCGGATTCATATGCCGCGGCGGCTTCCGTTCTGCGGCCGAGGCGAACCAGTAGATCGGCCCTGATGGCGTGGAAAAGATAGTAGTTCTCGAGCCCGAGATCCTCCAGCAGAGCGAGACCCGCCTCCGGTCCGTGGACCTCGGCCACCGCGACCGCGCGGTTGAGGGCGACCACGGGGTTGGGAGCGAGGACCAGCAGCTGGTCGTACAGGCGAACGATCTGCATCCAATCGGTGCCGGCCGCGGTTCCCGCCTCGCTGTGGACCGCGTTGATCGCCGCCTGGACCTGATACGGCCCTGGCTGGTTGCGCCGCAGGCATGCCCGGACGATGGCCTGTCCTTCGGCGATGAGCTCGCGGTTCCAGGCCGAGCGGTCCTGGTCGGCCAGCAGCACGAGGGCTCCGTCTGCGCCGGTGCGCGCCGCCCGGCGCGAATCCGTGAGCAGCATCAGCGCAAGAATCCCCTTCACCTCGGGCTCGTCGGGCATCAGCTCCGCCAGGAGGCGACCAAGGCGGATCGCCTCCGCGCACAGGTCGTCGCGGACGAGCCGGTCGCCAGAGCTCGCCGTGTAGCCTTCGTTGAAGATCAGGTAGACCACGGACAGCACGGCTTGCAGCCGGCCAGGCAGCTCGGATTCACTGGGGACCCGGTACGGGATTTTCGCGTCGCGGATCTTTCCCTTCGCGCGTACCAGGCGCTGGGCCATCGTCGCCTCCGGAACCAGGAAGGCTCGCGCGATTTCTGTCGTGGTGAGCCCACCCAGCAGGCGCAGCGTCAATGCGACCTGGGCGCTGGCTGCGAGCGCCGGGTGACAGCAGGTGAAGATCAGGCGAAGGACGTCGTCTCGCACGGGTCCTCCCTCGGAAGGCAGGCTCCGGCTTTCCAGCAAGAACGCGGCCTGCGCGTGCCGGTCCTCCCTGGACGCCTCGCGGCGGAACCGGTCGATGGCTCGATTGCGAGCGGTGGTGATGATCCATCCCGCCGGGCTCGGTGGGAGCCCGATCGACGTCCATCGCTCGACCGCCACTGCGAAGGCGTCCTGGACCGCCTCCTCGGCGAGGTCGATGTCGCCGAATGCGCGGACCAGGACCGCCACGGCGCGGCCGTACTCCTCACGAAAGACGCGTTCAATTTCCGATCCATCGACAGCCGGCACTCGGTCAGTCCGTCGGAATGTTGTCGAAAGGGCGCACTTCGACCGGGGCGGCGCAGGCCCTGGTCGCCTTGGCTGCCCACGCGAGGGCCGCGTCGAGGTCAGGGGCCGCGATCACCCAGAACCCGCCGATATGTTCCTTGCCTTCCGCAAACGGCCCGTCGGTCATCAGGACCTCGCCACTCTCACGGACCCGCACCACGGTGGCGGTGTTAGCGGGGTGAAGCCCCCCGCCGAACACCCACGCACCTTTCGACCGGAGCTCCGCGTTGAAGACGTCAACGTCCCGATACACCTTCTGTTGCGCCTCGGCCGAGGGCTCGGGGCTGCCCTCGACCGAGTGCACGGTGAGCATGTACTGCTGCATCAGGCGGCCTGGTAGGTGAGCATGACGATTCCGTCGCCTGCCGGCTTGGAGTCGACAAGCTCGAGCGAGGCCAGATTGCCGGCGTCCCCGAACAAGCGCCTGCCGCTGCCCAGGATGACTGGGTAAACCATCAGCCGGTAATCGTCCACCAGCCCGTGCTCAGCGAGGCCCTGGGCGAGCCGGGTGCTGCCGTAGACCAGCAGGTCACCCCCTGGCCGCGCCTTGAGCTTGCCGACCTCAGCGACGATGTCGCCTCGAATCACGGTCGTGTTGTTCCAGGTCGCCTCGGAGTCCTTCAGTGTGTTCGAGACGACGTACTTGCGAAGGCCGTTCATCTTGTCGCCGAAACCCTCGGCGTCTTTGACTGACGGCCATGCCTTCGCGAAACCCTGGTACGTCACCCGGCCCAACAGAAGCGCGCCCGCGGCGGACAGCTCGTCGAGCTTGAACTTGTCGCCTTCGGGCCCACGCTTGAACTTGAAGGACCAGCCGCCGTGCTTGTACCCCTCCGCCCCCCCGGGATCCTCCATCACTCCGTCCAGCGAAACGAACTCACTCACAACCACTTTCATGATGTTTCCTCCGTCCTGAGAGATCGCCGGCGTGGCCGGTCGTCATCTCCTATACGAGCGCTCCGAGCCGGAATCGACATCCCCGCGGAGAATTCATCGGCCTGGTTCGTTGTCAGTACTCGAGCTGGGCGCCCCAGGTTTTACCCCTGCCTTTGGGGGTGGTGTCGAGCATGTGCCACATCGGCCACATGAAGTCCACGTGGCGCATGTCCTCGTTCGGGTCCGGTTTCGCGAACCAGAGCTCGCTGCTCCAGAAATGCCGGATCTTCTTTCCACGTTTCACGAAAACGTGTGCCAGCGGGAACTGCTGGCCGCCGGGGCCCTCGGCGCGGTAGTCGGCATTGAATGTGTTGTTCGCGGACGAGAGAAGCCGCGCATGTCGCCAGCCGCGCTTGCGCGCGTGGCGGCGGAACTTTTCGATTGGAGCCTTCGCGACCACGACGAAGTTGATCCGCTGCGTGACGTGTTGCGCCGCGCCGTCGACGGCGTCGATGATCGATGTGCAGGACGGGCAGGGACTCAGGCTATCAACCGATTCCGGGAACATGAAGTTGTACAAGAAGAGCGTGTCTTTGCCCGGCTTGAAGAGTTGGGACAGGCGGACCTTCTTGACCTCTGTCTCCCCGGGGGCAAGAGATTCGAAAACGTAATCCTTCGGAACCTCGCCTCCGAGGGGCAGCTTCCGGCGCTCGGCCGCGACGGACTCGATCTGCTTGCGGAGCTCGACCTCAGACTTGAGCAGGCGGTTGCGAGCACGGCGGTAGTCCGCGGTCTCGCCGGGAAACCTCGTTTTGCGACGGGCTTTGACGGCTGCCAACTGTTTCCTCCTCTGAGTTGTATCGGGCCTTCTCGCACTATAAGGATGACGCGCGCGCGAGGTGGTCTACAGCTTGCGCGACCCGCGTGGGGTCTCGTGCCCTCCGGGACGCTGCGAAAACGCGGCGTACAGCCCGAGGTCGTAGGAGATCTTCAGACCTCCGGCCAGGAGGAACGGCAAGCCCGCCGCCGCGGCCTGGATCGCAACTCCGGCGATCAACGGTCCGGCCGCCTGCATCACTCCTCGAACGGCGCCCATGAGCGCCAGCGCCCCGGCCCTCTCGCGGGGCGAGCGTCTGGCCGCGATGGTCCGCTCCTTCGTGCACTAGGCGCGGCCCCGCTCCAATCAGCAGCCCAGCTTGTCCGCCAGGTCCAGGAAGTCGGTGGCCTGCACGTCGGAAAGCGGATCGGGCAAGAGATCCGCACCTCCTCCGGGTCCCTTCTCCAGCGGCCGTTCGACGAATGCCGCGCGCATCCCGGCCGCTTGCGCGGCCCTCAGGTCTGATTTGTGCGCCGCCACCATCATCACCTGGCCCGCCTCCAGGCCAAGCGCTGACGCCGCGCCCAGGTACACCTCGGGGTCGGGCTTGTAGTGATGGAAGTCTTCGGCGGACAGGATGCGCTGAAAGGGTAGCCCGGCGAACTGGATGAGAGCGGTCTGCTGAGCCCGATTGCCGTTGGAAAGCGTCGCCACCGTGTAGCGGCTCGCAAGGCGGTTGAGGCCGGGCGCGGAGTCGGGCCATGCCGGCAGGCGCTCCCATGCCCGGGTCAGCTCCTTACGAGCCGCGGGATCGAAACCTTCGGCGCCCACCTCGTGGAGAACCTGGTCCAGCGACATGCGGTGCAGCCGGTCGAAGTTCGTCCAGGGCAGCTCGCCTCGCCGCACCCTGTCCATCGACGGCACGTACAGCGCGCGCCACGCGCCCGCCAGCCGCTCCCAATCGGCATCCACGCCGTTGAGCCCACCAAGCCGCCGCGCCTCGGCGGTCACCCCCGATAGCCAATCGACCGTCGTCCCGAACACGTCGAACGTGAGAGCGCGCACACGGGTCAGGTCCGGGTCTTGCACCTGTTGAGTTTATGGGCGCCTGAACGCCTGGTCGTAATCGGGAAAGTAACGCCGAATCACCGACAGCTCGAAGGTGGCGAGGATGGCGCTCGGCGACTCGCGCTCCAGGAGGAAATCGAAGCTCCTGGTGACGAGCCGTTCGATATCCTCGCGCTCACGGCCCTCCGCCCAGCGGTCGACATCGGAGGGCGTGACCGTGACCAAGTGTTGGGTACGCTGGCCCGCATGGTCGACGCTGACCTGACAACGCCAGTTCTCACCCTGCATTTCCGCCCTGACGGCGACCATCGAGCACAAGCATGACCGAGCTCCTCATAGGCACTCGCCGACCGGTGGATCAGGCGGGCTTGAGACCCACTCGTAAACCCAGGCGCGGGAAGATCTCTTCCGCGAAACGACTGATCACGCCGCCCTCGAACGCATTGGGCACGTTGACGATGAAGTAATCGATTCCCGCGTCGACGTATTCGCCGATGGCCTGCACGATTCGCTCGGCATCGCCGGCCCAGGGGTGCCAGGAGCGCACGTATGCCTCATCCTGGCCAGTCCTGCGAACAGTGTCCGCAACGACGCGGTCGACCTCGCGCCGATCCCCGAGGATCGTGTAGAGCTCCAGCGTCTTCAACACCGAGTTATAGTCGCGCCCGACCGTCTCGCAGTGCTCACGAAGCACGTTCAGCTTGTGGCGCACCGTTGGAACGTCAGCATTGAAGTTGCAGGCATCGCCGTACTGAGCCACGAGCTTCAGGGTCACCTTCTCGCCGCCGCCCCCGATCCAGATTGGCGGGTGGGGCTTCTGCACCGGCTTCGGCTCGTTGATCGCGCCGCGAAGGTGGTAGTAGCGCCCGTCGAATTCGGCGTACTCCTGCGTCCACATCGCCTTCAGGACCTGGAGCGATTCGCGGAGCATGCGCAGCCGCTCTGGCGTCTCCGGGTACTCGTATCCGTAGGCCTCGTACTCGTGCTGATACCACCCGGCGCCGATCCCGAGGATAAGGCGGCCGTGGCTCATGACGTCGACGCAGCTCGCCATCTTGGCCAGCAGCGAGGGCGGCCGGTAACCGTTGCAGGTGACCATCTGGCCGAGCCGGATCTTGCTCGTGTCGCGCGCGAGGGCGGCCATCGACGTCCAGCACTCGAACGTCGCCTCCAGCTGGGCGGTCGGCACTGTGTGAAAGTGGTCGTAGACCCAGATCGCGTCAAACCCGGCTTGCTCGGCCTCCCGGGCGCAGCGGCTCATGGTCTCGAACTTTTCGACGGGGTCGGCCACGTCCGCCAGGTCCATCCGCCAACCCTGCGGCACGAACATCCCCAGCCTCAGCTCTGCCAACCCGACCCATGTTATGGCAAGGTCATCGTATGACGAGACCGGCCACGATCGCGCAGATGACCATTCGCGTGTCGGGTCTGCTGGTCATCCTGCTCGGCCTGGCGATCTGGACCGGCCGCGCCGACCAGGTCGTCCCAATTCACGAGCTCCTTGGCTTCGTGCTTGTCCTGGCTCTGTGGACGCTGTCGTTCTTTGCCGCGCGCGCCGGCGTCCCGATGAGGTGGGTTGTGCTGGCGGTGGCCTGGGGCCTGGCGGCGCCGATCCTCGGGTTGACTCAGCAAAACCTGGTCACGGGCGATTGGCACTGGACGATCCAGGTCCTTCACCTTCTCATCGGCGTCGGCGCGATGGGGCAAGGTGAAAACCTGGCCGCCCGGATGCGGCAGGTCGCCTCACCTCGGGCCGCTTAGCGGACCGGAGGCTGGTCGCCTCCTCGGGTGTTGAGGGAGCCGCTGATGGCTGCCAGGAGATCGGCCGGCTCGAATGGCTTGGCCACCACCGCGTTGGCCAGTCTCGTCACCTCCGGGTCAGGCAGGAGTCCGCTCAGCAGCACAATGGGGAGCGACGCGGTCTTTGGGCTCGAGCGCAGCCGGCCGATGAGCTCGACCCCACTCATGAGAGGCATCCGTAGATCGGCCAGAACCAGGTCGGGCATATCGCTCTCCATCAATTCCAGGGCGGCCGCGCCATGCCTCGCTTCGAGGACTTCGTAGCGCGCCTGTTCCAGGACCATCCGGATCACCACCCTCAGGTTCGGGTCGTCCTCGACGATCAGAACCCGCTTCACCTCATTCACCTTTGAAGGCTAGCGGACGCCACTGCTACGGTCCTTGAGCATCGGCCGGAGGTCGGTCAGCCGGTCGAAGAGCTGCCAGACGTAGCGCCCGGCGCCCCGCTCACGGTGGGGATGCAAGTCGGCCAGAGCCGGGTCGCTGAGGTACCCTCGAACGCATCGCGGGAGCTCCACTCGACGAGGATCATGACCTGCCGAGGTTCGACGTCACCGAGCAGGTTCTCACGAAAACGGCCCAGGGCAACCACACGACCGCCGTGTCTTTCAACCTCCGCGGCCGAACGCCGCGAGTAGGCGAGGTATTCCTGGCGGTCTGAGACGTCGAACAAGTTGAGCGCGTAAACGGGACCACTCATAGCCGGGGCATGTTAAGACTTGAGCCGCCGCGGTTCGCTCTCGGCTAGACGGCTCTCGCTGAGGGCAGCGCGTCCGGCCGCCGCTGCAAAGCCAGTTTGGCCGCTTGCTTCCATTGCCGGCTCGCCATGCGGCCGGCGCCGCGAGCGTCAAGTATCTCTGCATAAGCGGCGTGAGTTTCGGCGAGACGATCCGTCCGGCCTTCCGCGCTCAGCAACCGGATCGCAAGGCGGAACTCTTTGTCGGCCAGCACGTGATTGTCGACGTGCTCGTAGATCTGGCCAAGCAGGGCGTGTCCGCTGGCCAAAGCGAGGCGTTCATCGAGTTTCTTGGCCAGGTCGATGGCGTCTTTGACCAGCTGGATGCCGTCGGCTGGTTGTCCAGTTCTCATCTTGAGCTCCCCGAGGCTCAGCAGGACGTGGCTCTTGGTCCTCTCAGTGCCGGATGCTGCGAAGTGCGCGAGGGCAGCCCGGAAAGCTTCGTCCGCACGTTCCATCTGGCCCTGTCTCATCAGAAGCAGACCGAGCTCATTCTGGCCATAGGCCTGCAATGCGCTGTCGTCTTCGAGTGCGTATAGGGCAAGCGCCTTGTGCGTGTACTCGATCGCCTTGCCGATATCGCCACGCTCCTGGTAGGCAATGCCCAGACCGTGGTATGTCCTCCCGAGACGGGGTAGGTCGCGCATCGTGCCGGCGGCCTTAAGGGCTTCTTCGTAGAACGCGATCGCCCGATCAAAAGAGTGGTTCTTGACGTGAATCGTTGCTATGTGCTCGAGGATCCTCGCCTCGGTTCCAGGAAGGCGCGGCTCCGTGGCCCGGCACAGCTTGAGTGCCCGCTCGGCTACCGGTAGGGCGCGAGGGTCTTCGATCAGGTAGAGAGCACTCGCCTCCCAGTCGGCACACTCGACCGCAAGCCAGGGGTCCGGCTCGATTTCCAACAGAGCCTGAGCCCGGCGCAGGTGCTCCAATCCCTCGTCAGGTCGCATCGAGCGCACGAGGGCCTGGCCCACGTAGTGCCTGACGCGGGCCTCGAGCTTCGCCGCCAGAGGTCGCTCGAGCAGCGGAAGCCCGAGCTCGATCGCCTTGTCGAACTGCCGCTGGAGGCAGAGCGCCTGGAGCTCCTCCACCCGAGCGTCAGCAAGGCCGCGATCGCCCGGCGCCTGGTTTGCAGCGGATCCCTTAAGGAAATGCTGGACCGGCATTCCTGTCCGGCCGGCGATGATCTCGAGCGTTCTCATCGAGGGCCGGGCCTTGCCGGCCTCGATGAGAAAGATGGTTTGTCGCGTAAAGTCCGTGCCCGCCAGCTGCGCCATGCTTAGCCCGGCGGCCAGCCGCGCCTGCCGCACCAGCGAGGGATCTACCTCGATGCCGGGAAGGCGCCCGCGTGGTTTGGTTTGACCGTTGTTGATTTGGCGTTTATATCACGCCAGAGGGGCTGGGAACGATGTGTAAAGTCACGCGGGCGACCTTCTTTACTTAGATTCCTGGCCCGGTGCTGTCGGCCAGGACCGGCACGATCGACAAAATCACGGCAGCGATCGTGAGGACGGCGGAGAGGATGAACTTGCGCATGAAGCGCCTCCCTTGGCAATGGGCCGGACCGGGCCGGCCCTTGGGCGCCATATAGCAGTCGCAGGCCGCGTCGTCAAGTCGCCGCTCTCAACTGAATTAACGGAGCCGGGCCCTATGAGCGCTCTGTCTATCAGGAAGCAGGCGAAGCCTTACTGGGGAACTACTTGCGAACAGGGGTCAGCCGACCTTCTTAAGACATCCCTGGCCCGACCTGGACCTTCAGCCCGCTTCCCGCCAGGAAAGTGTCGATGGCGCCCTGGTACTCATCGAGTGGGAATCGATTCGTGATCATGGCCTCGCAATCGATCACGCCCTTCGCAAGCATGGTCAGGGCGCGTTCGAAGCTGTGGAGCACGGCCATCGAGCCGATGATCTTGATCTCGTCGTTGTAGACGCGAAAAGGCGAGAAGGTGGCGGTCGCGTCCGCGTTTGCCACCCCGAACATCAGGAACGTCCCACCCCGGGCGACTCTTCGCAATCCGTCTTCGATGGCGGGCACCACACCGGTCGCGTCGATGACGACGTCCCATCCCTGAGGCTTGTCCAGCTCGTCCGCCGAGATGGCGACTCGGTCGGCCGCCAGGCGCTTCGCGAGGGCGTGGCGGTGGGGATTCCTCTCCACCATGTCAACCTGGCTGGCGCCGCTGTCCTTCGCCAGCTGGGCCAGCAGCAGGCCCATGGTGCCCGCTCCATAGATCAAGTAATCCGCCGCCACCTGGAGATCGACCTGGTCGAGGCCATGGACGGCGCATGAGAGAGGCTCGACGAGCGCTCCCCAGTGGCGGGGCAATTCAGGCGGCAACCGGAATGCGTTTGCCGACGGGACCGCCACGAACTCCGCGCAGGCGCCGTTCGCCGAGCCGACGCCGATGGCGTTCCAGTTCTCGCAGAGATTGAATCGCCCGAGCCGGCACTGCCGGCATTTGCCGCAGAACAGCGACGGATCGACCGCCACGAAGTCGCCTGCCTTCACATTGCGCACGTCCGCCGCCACCGCCACCACCTCGCCACAGAACTCATGGCCCGGGACGATCGGGTAGCGGGTTGGAGCGAACTCGCCGTGGAGGACGTGGATGTCGGTGCCGCAGATGCCGCACGCCTCGACCTTGATGAGCGCCTCGCCGGCGGCAGGCGTCGGATCTTCTATGCGACTGACCGCCATTCTGTTCGGCTTTTCGATCACTACCGCCTTCATTTGACGGCTCCCATTGTCAGGCCGCGGATCAGCTGCTTCTGGGCGATCCAGCCGGCCATCAGGACGGGAAGGCTGGCCAGCGTCGCGGCGGCGGCAAGCTTCGCGTAAAAGAGGCTGCGGCCGCTGATGAAGCTGACCAGGAAGATCGGAGCAGTGGCCGCGACCGAAGAGGTGAAGTTGACCGCGTAGAAGAACTCGTTCCAGCTGAAGATGAGGCAGATCAACGACGTGGCCGCGATTCCGGGTGCGATCAGCGGCACGACGATTCGCAATATCTCGTGCCGAAACCCGGCTCCATCGATACGGGCGGCCTCAAACAGCTCGGGTGGGATCTCGAGGAGGAACGAGCGCAGGAGCCAGACCCCGAGCGGCAGGTTGATCGTGGTGTAGATGAGGGCGAGGGCAAAGATGTTGTCCAGCAGGTGCAGGTCGCGAGCGAGCAGGTAGAGCGGAACCAGGCTGGCGGCGAAGGGCAGGAATCGAGTCGAGATGAAAAAGAACAGCACATCTCGCGTCCGCTTGACCGGCCTGATGGCCAGCGCGTAAGCGGCGGGCAGCCCGAGAACCAGGACCAGGAACGTCGACCCGATGCTGGCGATTGCCGAGTTGATGAAAAACGGCGGGAAGTCGCCGGACAGCACCAGCTGGAATTCCTCCAGCGTCGGAACGAAGAGGATCGTAGGCGGCGAGCTGGCCGCCTGCGGTTCAGTCTTGAAAGCCTCCAGCCACATCCAGAGCACGGGAAAGAAGAAGACGAACACCACCAGCCACCCGACCACCGACCACAGGACTTTGGAGGTCGGGAACCGGCGCGGAGCCGCCACGTTGGCGCTGTGCGCAAGCGCATGCAGGTTCGGACTTACTGAATTCATCGCCTGGGCTCCACCTGGAAGATGGAGAAGAGGGTGCGCAGCCCTATGGTCGCGACGATGGTGGTCAGGATGACCGCGACCACTCCGATCGCGGACGCCTGCCCGATGCTGAAACCCTGAAAGGCGACCAGATAGAGCAGGAACGGAACGTTGGTCGTGTCCTGGCCAGGACCGCCATAGGTCAGCATGTAGATCGAGTCAAAGGTCTGCACGACGAAGAGCGATCCAAGCAGCGCGCCGAGCTCCAGGAAGGGCCGGACCAAAGGCAGCGTGATGCGGCGAAAAGCTTGAAAGGCATTCGCTCCGTCGACGCGCGCTGCCTCCAGGATCTCGGGATTCTGCGACTGCAGCCCGGCCAGGATGATCAACATCATGAAGGGCGTCCAGCGCCAGACCTCGACGGTCACCACGGTCGCCATCGGAAATTGGTTCACCCAGTCCACCCTGCTGAGACCAAACGGGCTCAGGAAATAGGGCAGGAGCCCGAACAACGGATTGAGCAGCGTGTCCTTCCAGATCAGCGCGCCGGCGGTGGGCATGATGAGAAAAGGCGCAATCATCAGTGTCCGCATCAGTCCTTTTCCAAAAACCTCTGAGTTCAGAAGGGTTGCCACCGCGAGGCCGAGGACTACGGAGATGCCGATGACGCTGACGGTCAGGATCACCGTGTTCCCAACCGCGGTCCTGATGCTCTCGTCCGTCACGAGATTCGCGTAGTTGTCGAGCCCGGCAAATTTGAAGCTGCCTGGCTTGAGCAGGTTCCACGAGAAGAAGCTGTAGTAGATCGTCAGCGCAAACGGGATTTGCGTGACGATCACGACATAGACAAAGGCCGGCAGCAGCGGTAGGCGCCTCAGCCAGCCGTCCCGGCGCGCGACGGAGGCGGCGGTTCGCACCCGCACGCCTCCGCTGCCTGCAACCGAGCTCATTCGAGAAAGCTAACTAGTGCTGATAGACCTTGCCGACGGCCGCCGCAAGCACCTGCGCTTTTTGAAGGGCTTGATCGACCGTCTGGCCTCCTGCGATCACCTTGGCGAATTCCTGCGACACCTGGTCGCCCAGCTGCTGAAATTCCGGGATGTCGACGTACTGGACGCCGATGTACGGCACCGCGTCAACGGTGGAGTGAGTCACGTCTGCGTGCGCGATGGAATCGACTGTGACGGCTGCGAATGCGCCGGCCGCTGCCTGGTATTCGGGGATCGCATATGTCGAGGTGCGCGTTCCAGGCGGAACGTGGGCCCAACCCAGCTTGGCGCCGACCAGCTTGATGTAATCCTTATTGGTCGCCCAGTCGATGAAGGTCCACGCAGCGTCCTTCTTGGTGCTGGTCGACGGTATGCCGAGCGCCCACGACCACAACCAGCCGGAGTAGGACGTGAGCTTGGTGGGCGCGTAGGCATAGCCCGAGTTCGTAGCCGCGGCTCCCGTGAAGTTGCTGGCCGCCACGGTGGCGTCGTACCACATGGCGACCTTGCCGCTGTTATAGGCGTTGAGGCACTCGGTGAACCCGGCGTTTCCGGCCCCTGGCTCGCCGGCCGACTTGAGCAGGTTCACGTAAAAGGTCACGGCGTCATGCCACGCCGGCGTCGTCAGCTGGGCATTCCAGTTCGAGTCGAACCAGCGGCCGCCGAACGTGTTGACCACCGTGTCGAGCGGTGCGAGCTGCTCGCCCCAGCCGGGTAGGCCACGAAGGCAGATTCCGTTGACGGTCGAGCTGTTTACTTTCTTGGCAGCCGCCGCCACCTGGTCCCATGTCGGATGGTCGGGCATCGTGACGCCCACGGCCGACAGCATGTCTTTGCGGTACATGAGCATGGAGGACTCGCCGTAGAACGGCACGGCGTAGAGATTGCCGTTGTAGGTGAGTGCGCCCTTGATTCCTGCGATCAGGTCTTCAGGGGCGTACGAGGAGTCCTTGGCGATGTAAGGGCTCAGGTTCTCGATCCAGCCAAGCTTGGCCCAGATTGGAACCTCGTAGGTGCCCTCGGTGAAGAGGTCGAACCGTCCGCTCTTG
>Ga0209118_1000986_pt1 | contig 14044 bp, 11 predicted proteins | sample BlaSpr_A8_Ref_M1_FD_187988 | JGI IMG/M metagenome (GOLD analysis project Ga0209118, IMG submission 187988) | Forest soil microbial communities from Thunder Bay, Ontario, Canada - Black Spruce, Ontario site 2_A8_Ref_M1 (SPAdes) (version 2) | ecosystem: Environmental > Terrestrial > Soil > Boreal...
TTCCCGAGGTTGGCGGATTGCATCACCATTACGAGCGTTTGGCAGCGTAATGCGAACGGCTCGCTCGCTAATGAGCGCGATGGGTTTTCGGGAACGACACCCTTGACCTCCGCCGAATTAGCCTTCACGCCGACCATGTTCAGGCGTGTGTTGCGGAACCTCAGAACACAGCAGACCTTATGGGGTACGGCGTGGCGGTCGCTCGAGCGAAAGCGACCGCCACGCTCAACTCCGCCATGCTGTGCGTTCTCGAAAATGTTCGGTCGGGCGCGGTTCGGCACCACCGTTGCCATCGCCTTCTGGAAGACCGCTTAACGCAGGCGATGGCTTATGTCCGTCGGAACGCACGGCGGGTGGCGGTTTTGTTTCTCGACCTCGATCGCTTCAAGTTCATCAACGACAGTTTTGGCCACGCGGTCGGCGACGCGTTACTCAAGGCGGTCGCCCTCCGGCTCAAGCAGACAGTCCGGGAGAGCGATACCGTCGCCAGATTGGGAGGCGATGAGTTCGTGATTGTGGCTTCAAGTCTCGCTCAGACCGAAGAGGCGGCAAGCGTGGCGCAGCAGGTACTCCGCATGCTTGCCGAACCGTTCAAGGTGGAAGGCCACGAAATCCACGTAACAGCGAGCATCGGCGTGAGCGTATATCCCGACGACGGCGATAGCACAGATACGCTGCTCAAGAATGCCGATGCCGCTATGTATCGGGCCAAGGAAGAAGGCCGCGACGCCTTTCAGTTCTACGCTCGGGAAATGGGTGCCCGGACGCAGGAGCGTGTGGCACTCGAAACGGCGCTACGTCGGGCCCTGGAGCGGCAAGAATTCGAGCTGTATTACCAGCCCCAGGTCGATCTCAAGAGCGGCCGGATTGCGGGTATAGAGGCTTTGATCCGCTGGCAACATCCCGAGCTCGGCATGGTCTCGCCTGCGCGCTTTATTCCCTTGGCTGAAGAGACGGGATTGATTGTCCCGATTGGCCAATGGGTGCTCCAAACCGCTTGCGCTCAGGTCAAGGCGTGGCATGCCACCGGTTACGCTAACTTGTCGATGTCGGTGAATCTGTCGGCGCGGCAGTTCCGGCAAAACGACATCACGGAAACGGTTCGTCGCGTGCTCGCTGAGACCGGTCTGGCAGCAGAACATCTGGAGCTGGAGTTGACCGAGACCTTGCTAATGCAAGATTCTGAGACGGTGGTGAAGGCGTTGCGCGAGCTCAAAGCGATCGGGGTGATTCTGTCGCTAGATGACTTTGGCACCGGCTATTCCAGCTTGAGCTACCTGAGGCGCTTTCCGATCGATAACGTCAAGATAGATCGATCCTTCATAGATGAGGTGACCAGCAATGTCGACGATGCTGCTATCACCAAGGCCATCGTTGCGATGGCTCGTTCCCTCAATATGAAGACGATCGCCGAGGGGGTCGAGACAGAGGGCCAGGTGAGGTTCTTGATTGCCAATCAGTGCGACCAGATCCAAGGCTTTTTCTTTAGTCGTCCATTGCCGGCGAAGGATATAGAAGCACTGCTGGAGGAAGGACGAAGGCTGCCCGATACTTTGCTACATAAAACGAAGCGGCAACGCGCCTCGCTGCTCGCGAACGACGAGGAAAGTGTCCTTGCGCTATAACGCGCCTCTTACGCCGTGATGGCTAGAAGATTCTGACAGCACGCGGCAGACATGAGGGACAGGAGCCATTGGCTGAAGCTGGAGAGTACGATACGGACCCTATCCGGATACATTTCGTTGGCACCGCGCAGAAACTCGATATCAGTCACAATCGGCATGCCAGGAGCCTGGACGAATCGATCAAGGGCTTCGGGCTGCGAGTGCTGAAATCACCCCCGCACAGTCCGATGGCGAACGCTATATGCGAACGACTGATTGGCACGATCCGCCGCGAATGCTTGGATTGGCTGATCCCATGTCAGAGGCCCATCTGCGAACCATTTTGAGATCGTGGGCTGGCCATTACAATCGCGGCCGCCCACACATGTCGTTGGGTCCCGGCGTGCCTGATCCACCCTCGAGCTCGGCCCCTCCTCTCAACCGTGAATCGCGGCATCGGATAGACACCGCGCTTTCAGTGCGGGTCAAATCTGTGCTGGGCGGGTTGCATCATGAATACTCGGCGCAGCCCGCGCTGGCGGGATCGTGATCGAGTTTTTGCGCAGCACAGTGGCACTTTCGATTCAGCGGGAGAACTCTGGCGTATAGAATGCTGAACGCTGAACCCATCTTCGCCAACGATCGGGAGAGTTCAGACGCGACTGATTCCCACGGTTAAATCACGCGCTCCGCGGCTTTTTCAGGGCGCTGCGATAAAACTCTGGAAACGATCTGCTGCAGCACGTCATTGGTTGCCATAGCTCGCTTAGCCTTGCCGACCTGTGACCCTCCCTCTCTCCGACGAAAAAGTCGAACCACATGTGCAGCACATCGGAACGCGCAGGCTTGCCGCAGTTTAATTGAGTCCTGAGCGTGGATACTCAAATGCAACGGCATGTAAAGCAGGCCGTCCAAAGTATCGTGGCCGAGTCCGCAGTGAAGACAAACAATCGGTTTAGCGCTGCCCGTTCCAGACAAGAGCGCAGCGCCGTGGCAAGCTTGTGGAACGGCCTCAGTGCTACTTCTATATTATGGAATAGTAACGTAGCGAGATGCCCATTGAGGATTTTGCATGAGTCCCCTCGGACTAGCTGAGTGCGACCGCGCACAGACGCGCTATCCACATCCTGCGCACGGTGCCGAGGGGCGTGCCACCACGAACTCTGTTCCTTTCCGGGAGCATCTATGGCTATCCATCACGCATCGTCGGGCGAGTTGATTGACGTTCGCCCATTTCAAGGCAAGATTGAGAGCGCGATGACCAAGGCGCTCTACAAGTCGAAGCACCTTGAAGTTTTCCGGATGTTCCTTGTTGCGGGCAAGGTGATTCCCGAACATCAAGTGCCAGGAGAACTTACTGTTCAGTGTCTTGAGGGAAGTGTCGAGTTTACAGTTGCGGGAACCAGTCAACTGATGCGGCAGGGCGATCTGATTTGTGTGGCAGGTGGTGAAGCCCATGCACTGAAGGGAGTGGAAGATTGCTCTGTTCTCGTCACCCTTCTGCTGCACCACGGGTAACGGTTTGTCATGATAAGACCGGCCTAGCCGAGGAGCGCCGTGGACAAACTCCTCATCTGCACGATTGGCCATTCGAATCGGCCGATAGACACGTTCATCCATTTGCTTCGCAGTAATGACGTGGTCCACGTACTGGACGTGAGAACCGTGCCACGCTCGCGCCATAATCCCCAATTCAATCGCGATGAACTCCCCACTTCTTTAGACGGAGGACAGATTTCGTATACCCACATTCCAGGCCTCGGCGGCTTGCGCCACGCGCGCGTTGATTCGCCCAACGGGGGCTGGCACAACATCTCTTTTCGCGGTTATGCGGATTACATGCAGTCCACGGAGTTTGCCGATAACCTTCAAAGGGTCATGGAGCTGGCGAGTACTGAATGTTGTGCACTGATGTGCGCCGAAGCGGTTCCCTGGCGCTGCCATCGTTCGCTGATTGGTGACGCATTGCTGGTACGAGGCGTGCGTGTCGAAGACATCATTGGGCCGAAGGGACGCAAACCGCATATTCTTACGGCGTTCGCCCATGTTGAGGGTACGCAAATCACCTATCCGCCACCCGAGCTATCGCAGCAGGCATCTCTGCTGAACGAGGATCAACAAGCTCAATGAATCACAGGGGTCCGCGCTGTCCACCCGCTTTTCGATCGTCGATATGACGCAGTCCTTCAAACAATATCACTCCATCAAACCCTATTTGATTAACGATGAGTCTCCTCCGGAAAGAGAGCGGTTGCAGTCACCGGAAGAGCGCGAGAAGCTAATGGGCAACATGAATGCATTATGCGCGGGTGTTACAACAGCCAATGCCCGTCGCCAGGGCGGAACCCGGACAAGTTTGTCGGACCCGCGGGCCTGTTGTTGTACAACGCAATCGGGTTAGCACGATTCTGCCGGCCAATCTTCGAAGTCCTTGATCTGCATCAAGCAGCGCACACGGGCCATTTCTCTAGCATCGGGAACACAACCGGAACCAAGAACGAGATGAACGATTTCGTATTCGCCCGCGTGCTGCATGTGCTGGGCGTGGTGCTGTGGATCGGCGGCGTGGCGATGGTGACCACCGTAGTGCTGCCTGCGACGCGCAGGATGAAGTCCGCGCCGGAACGGCTGGAATTCTTCGGGCGCATCGAAGGCCGCTTCGCAGCGCAAGCGCGGGTAACTACACTGCTCACCGGACTCAGCGGCTTCTACATGGTCTACCGCATGGATGCCTGGAATCGCTTTCTGGCGATCGAGTTCTGGTGGATGGACGCGATGCTGTTGGTGTGGCTCATCTTCACGCTGATGCTGTTCGTGCTGGAGCCGCTGGTGCTGCATCGCCGGTTTCGCGAACGTGCCCGACAGGACCCGGAGCGTACCTTCGCGTCGATTCAGCGCCTGCACTGGACGCTGCTGCTCGCAAGCCTGCTCACGGTGGCCGGTGCGGTCGCCGGAAGCCACGGCCGGTACTGGTTCTAGCGGTCGGCTTACCCTGCGGGGCAGCATGATGCTGCGGAGGTGAGGCGTTGCGCATACTACGATTTCTGTAGCAGATCCAGGCGGGCGAAGAAGGTCGCTTTCGATGCCACGATCCGAATCTTCGTTTACGGCGAAGCGGAAGGTGTTGATAGGCAGTACAACAGATTGGGCGAGGACCATTGGGTGTGCATCGCTTTGTCTGCGCCGCCTTGGCCCGTCCCAGATTTCCAACGGTTGTTCGAAACGACAAGGCTATCGACTTGCAAGCGACGAGTTGCAAGGAGATGGCGAATCAAAAGTGTGAGATTCATCGCTTCATCGAATCCAGAACTAACTGCACCTATGACGCGGTCGGGTGGCGCACCAAGCGCACCGATGAGTCGGAACGGTCTAAATGGTTGCAGCGCGACCGTGCGCAGGGAGGTGTTGCGCACCCTGCGGATTTTCGCTCAGTGTCATGTGGGTGGGGAGTATTGGCACTCGCCTGGCGGGGCTTTAATGCGGATCACCCGGTCTGCCATGCGCTCACGAAAAACTCAGCGACTTCCCATGCGCGTCATACGCGGCGTAGCCGCCGATGCTACCGTGGCGCACCGCCTCGACCATGTCGGTCAGCGCCTTCTCGGTCTGCGATTCGGACGGTGCGTTCTTGCCGCGTCCGGACAGTCCGGCCACGAACACGATCTGCCACTCCTGTCCGGTCTGCCGCGATTCGGTCACCAGCGCTTCGAAGTCCTTCAGCGCATGCGGATCCTTGTCCACGCACATGACCGGCTCGAGTTCGCCGCCTGCGCCTGCCTCGAAAGACGCGCGCTGCTCGGTGCTCGCCTCGGCAGGCAGTCCGGCGGCGACGAATACCAAGAGCAGGCGCTGCGGCTCCGGCTGCGACCGGGCGGCTTGGAGCAGGAGCTGGAAGTGGGAATCGTTCATGCGAATGTCGGTGGTGCGAAAGTCGTTGAGGTACGATCTCACGAACGTGGATTGGGGTCGAACCCAAGTCGTACCGTCGCGCTACTGCACGAGCGGCGTGTTGGCGGCGTCGAGGTCGACACCTTCTAATGCCGCCTCTCCCGCCAGCAGCTGCAGGAATTGACGCAGCGCCGCGACGTAGGCCTGCTGGCGCAGCGCCGTCTCGACCGCACCGCGCACAGCCTCGAACGGCTGCTGCATGCCCGTCTCGCGTTTGAGCACCTCGACCACGTGCAGCCCGAAACGGCTGTGCACGAGCCGCGGCAGCACGCCGACCTCGGCGCGGCCGAACAGCTCACGCGCAAACTCGGGGGCGCAGTCGGCGCTGGCGAGCCAGCCCAGCTCACCGCCAGCGGCGCCGCTCGGGCAGTTGGAGAGCTCCGCAGCCAATCTCCCGAAGTTCGGCGACGCGCTGCCGTCGAAGCAGCGCACCTCCAGCATCGCCGTCTCGGCGCGCTTGCGCAGGGCCACCACATCGACCCCCGGTGTCACCGCGAACAGAATGTGCCTGACCCGCAAACGCTCGCCGGTGCGATAAGTCGGCTCGTGTGCGGCGTAGTAGCGCCGGCATGCTTCCTCCGACGGATCGGCCAGCGCGACCGACTGCTCCAGCAATACTTCAATTGCTTTCGCGGCGGCCTCGCTCGTCACTCCGTCGGCCGCGCAGGTGTCGGCCGGATCGAGCAAGCCGGCGCGTTGCGCGGCTTGGCGCAGCAACTCGGTGCAGGCCCGCTGGCGCAGTTCCTCCAGCGGCAGCACGTTCTGCGACGCATGCAGCGCTACGCCGTTGATGCGGGCCACGTCCGGCGCGCGGGCGTGGGTACTGAAATCGACGTTCTCGACTCGCATACAAATGTCCTCAGTTGCCGACGCCGCGGCGGCGCGGCAGGTTATGCCCGGCGGGCACGTTCAGACGCCGGCTGCGCACGACCTGGTAGGGGCGAAACAGATAGCCGACCGACGCGAAGCCACTCCACACGTGGACCAGGCGGCTGAAGGGGAACAACAAAAAGATGGTCATGCCGAGCACGATGTGGAACAGGTACGGCCAGGGTAGACCGGCCAGCACCTCGGCATCGACGGAGCGCAAGGTGAGGATGCGCTGCGCCCAGTCGGCGAGGATCAACATCACGCTGCCGTCGGAGTGCGCCCATGAAAACGGCAAGGTGATCAGCCCGACCACCAGTTGCACCCACAGAACGATCAGGATCGCGATGTCGGTGCGGTGGCTCGTGTAGCGGATGCGCGGATCGAAGACCCGGCGATAGATGAGCATCGACAAGCCGATGAAGCACAGCACGCCGAAGACACCGCCCGAATAGATGGCAATCTTCTGCTTGACCGGCGCTTCCAGGAAGTGGCTGTAGAATGAGTGCGGCGTCAGCAGCCCCAGCAAGTGGCCGAAGAACAGAAACAGGATGCCGACGTGGAACAGGTTGCTGCCCCAGCGCAGCAGCCCACTGCGCAGCAGCTGCGACGAGTCGCTCTTCCACGTGTACTGGTCGCGGTCGAAGCGGATCAGGCTGCCGAGCAGGAACACACTCAAGCAGATATACGGATAAACGCCAAAGACAAAGCCGTGCAGGGTTGTCATGCTCGCACTCCTTCGACAGGGGGGTCCTTGCGGACGATGTGGATCGGTTGCGGCTGATCAGGCCGGGCCTGGCCCTTGGACGAGCAACCGTCGAAGACGACGGGCTCTTCCCAGGCGGCGTCGATCGGCTCTTCGGCCGCGAGCTGCACCGGCTGCGCCTGTTCTCCGGCCAGTTCCAGCAGGGCGCCGAGCACGCTGGCGTAGGCGCTATGGCGCTGCCGCAGTACTGCGAAGATCGCGTTGAAAATGTGCGCCATCTCCGTTAGAAATTCGCGCGCCTCCCGCGGCTGTTGCGTGGAGGTGAACTCGAGCACCACCGGCAGGAAGTCGGGCAGCTCACCGTCACTCAGAAAGAGGCCAGCCTTTTCGTAGGTCTGCGCCAGGTCGATCATCGCCGGCCCACGGTCGCGCGAGTCACCGTGCACATGCTCGAACAGATGCAGCGAGGTGGCGCGGCCGCGATCGAAGATTTCGACGTAGTGGCTTTCGACGTCGAGCGTCGCGGCACGTTCGAGTGAACCGATCAGGGCATCCAGTTCGGCCAGCCGCGCTTGGGACAACGCGCGCTCGCCGTGCAGCGCGTCGCGCAGTGCCGCCAAGTGGCTGCGCAACTCGACGTCGGGATAGCCAAGCAGTCGGGCCAGCGCGCGCAGGCTTTTCGACGCGACCGGTGGATTATTGAAGAGTACCATCGCTCAGACCTCCGCTTTGATCGGAATCGTGCGTTTGCGGTTGCCACCGAACAGGCTCACGTCGGTCGAGCCGTCGGAGCAGCCGTTGCCGAAACTGAATCCACAGCCGCCACGCATGTCGAAGGTGTTTTCGGCGTATTCGCGGTGCGAACTGGGAATCACGAAACGGTCTTCGTAGTTCGCGATGGCCATCACGTGGTACATATCCTCCACCTCGGCCTGCGTGATGCCGACCTGCGTGAGTGCGGCAACGTTGATGCGTCCGTCGACATGCTTTTCACGCTGGTAGGCGCGCATCGCCAGCATGCGTTCCAGCGCGCGCACCACGGGCACCGTGTCGCCGGCGGTCAGCAGGTTGGCGAGGTACTTGACCGGAATGCGCAACTGGTTGACGTCAGGAATTTCGCCGTTGCTGCCCACATGCCCGGCGTTGGCCGCGGCGGTAATGGGTGACAGCGGCGGCACGTACCAAACCATCGGCAAGGTGCGGTATTCGGGATGTAAGGGGAGGGCGACCTTCCAATCGACGGCCATCTTGTAGACCGGGCTCTTGCGCGCGGCATCCATCCAAGCGTCGGGAATGTTGTCGATGCGCGCCTGCGTGATCACCGTCGGGTCGTGCGGGTCGAGAAAGATGTCGAGCTGCGCCTGGTACAGGTCGCGGTCGTGTTCGACGCTCGCGACCTCTTGAATGCGGTCGGCATCGTACAGCAACACACCGAGGTAGCGGATGCGCCCGACACAGGTTTCACTGCACACCGTTGGCTGGCCGGCCTCGATGCGCGGGTAGCAGAAGGTGCACTTCTCGGCCTTGCCGCTCTTCCAGTTGTAGTAGATCTTCTTGTACGGGCAGCCCGAGACGCACATGCGCCAGCCGCGGCACTTGTCTTGGTCGATCAGCACTATGCCGTCTTCCTCGCGCTTGTAGATCGAGCCCGAGGGGCAGCTCGCCACGCACGCCGGGTTCAGGCAGTGCTCGCACAAGCGCGGCAAATACATCATGAAAGTGTTCTCGAACTCGCCGTAGATGTCCTTCTGGATGTCGTCGAAGTTCTTGTCCTTGCTGCGCTTTGCGAATTCGCCGCCGAGAATTTCCTCCCAGTTCGGACCCCACTCGATCTTCTCCATGCGCTGGCCGGTGATCAGGCTGCGCGGGCGCGCGGTCGGCGTCGCGTGCATCTCGGGGGCGGACTGCAGGTGATCATAGTCGAAGGTGAACGGCTCGTAGTAGTCGTCGATCTGCGGCATGTTCGGATTCGCGAAGATGCGCATCAGCAGTTTCCACTTCGCGCCCTGGCGCGGTTCGATCTTCCCGTTGGCCTTGCGAATCCAGCCACCGTTCCACTTGTCCTGGTTCTCCCACTCCTTCGGGTAGCCGATGCCGGGCTTGGTCTCGACGTTGTTGAACCAGACGTATTCCATCCCCGGCCGGCTGGTCCAGACGTTCTTACAGGTGACGGAACAGGTGTGGCAACCGATGCACTTGTCGAGATTGAGCACCATGCCGATTTGCGCGCGAATCTTCATGCGGCCTCTCCTAGTTTTTGCACAGCGTGGGCGCGGTCATCACCGCGCGGCGTGTCGAGCCAATCGATCTCGTTCATCTTGCGTACGACGACGAACTCGTCGCGGTTGGTGCCGATGGTTCCGTAGTAGTTGAAACCGTAGGAGAGCTGCGCGTAGCCGCCGATCATGTGCGTGGGCTTCAACACGATGCGCGTTACCGAGTTGTGGATGCCCCCACGCTGGCCGGTGATCTCCGAGCCCGGCGTGTTGACGATCTTTTCCTGTGCGTGATACATCAACACCATGCCGGGATTGATGCGCTGGCTGACAACCGCACGCGCTGCGATCGCGCCGTTCACGTTGTACAGCTCGACCCAGTCGTTGTCTTCGACTCCGATCACCTTGGCGTCGTCTTCACTGAGCCAGACGATCGGGCCGCCGCGGCTCAAGGTAAGCATCAGCAGGTTGTCAGTGTAGGTGGAGTGGATGCCCCATTTTTGGTGCGGCGTGATGAAGTTGAGCAGGATCTCGGTGTTGCCGTTGGAGCGGATGCCATGTACACCGGCCGTCGCCTTCAGGTTCACCGGCGGCCGGTAACTCGCCAACCCCTCGCCGAAGGCCAGCATCCAGGGATGATCCTGGTAGAACTGTTGTCGCCCGGTCAGAGTGCGCCAGGGGATCAGTTCGTGTACGTTGGTGTAGCCGGCGTTGTAAGAGACGGTCTCGGATTCGATCCCGCTCCAGGTCGGCGAGCTGATGATCTTTCTCGGCTGTGCCTGGATGTCGCGAAAACGGATCTTCTCGTCTTCCCGATGGATCGCCAGATGCGTATGCTCGCGTCCGGTCTGCCTCGACAGGGCCGCCCAGGCCTTCACCGCGACATGGCCGTTGGTCTCGGGCGCGAGCTGCAGCACCACCTCGCAGGCATCGATGTCGCTGTCGATCCTGGGCATCCCACAGGTCACGCCCTCGTCGGTCACGACGCCGTTCAACTCGCCGAGCTGGCGCACCTCCGTCTGGGTGTTCCACGCGATGCCCTTGCCGCCGTTGCCGATCTTGTTCAGCAGCGGCCCGACCGCCGTGAAACGCTTGTAGACATTCGGATAGTCGCGTTCGATCACTTGCATTTGCGGCGCGGTCTTGCCCGGAATGAGCGCGCACTCGCCACGCTTCCAGTCTTCCACATCGAACGGCTGAGCCAGTTCGCCGGGCGAGTCGTGCATCATGGGCGTGAGCACCATTTCGCGCTCGACCCCAAGGTGGCCGACGCAGAGCTCGCTGAATATCTTCGCGAAGCCCTTGTAGATTTCCCAGTCGCTCTTCGATTGCCACGCCGGATCGACCGCGGTCGACAGCGGATGAATGAATGGATGCATATCGCTGGTGTTGAGGTCGTTCTTCTCGTACCAGGTGGCCGTGGGCAAAACGATATCGGAGTACAGGCAGGTCGTGCTCATGCGGAAGTCGAGCGTGACCAGCAAGTCGAGCTTGCCTTCCGGGGCCTTGTCGTGCCAGAGCACTTCCTTGGGCTTGCCTTCTTCGGCGCCGAGGTCCTTGCCCTGCACACCGTTGCTTGTTCCCAGCAGGTGCTTCAGGAAGTATTCATGCCCCTTGCCAGAGGAGCCGATGATGTTGGAGCGCCAGACGAACATATTGCGTGGCCAGTTGTCCGGGTGGTCGGGGTCTTCACAGCTCAAACGGAGCGAACCGTCCTGCAGCGATTTGACGACGTAGTCCTTGGCGTCCATGCCGGCCGCCTGCGCATCGCGTACCACCTGCATCGGGTTCGTTTGCAATTGTGGCGCGGAGGGCAGCCAGCCCATGCGCTCGGCGCGCACGTTGTAGTCGATCATGCTGCCGCCGTAGAGTGATTTGTCCGCGAGCGGCGACAACACTTCATCGACGCCGATCTTCTCGTAGCGCCACTGGTCGGTGTGGGCGTAGAAGAAGCTGGTGGAGTTCATCTGGCGCGGTGGGCGGATCCAGTCGAGCGCGAAGGCGAGCGCCGTCCAGCCGGTCTGCGGGCGCAATTTCTCCTGTCCGACGTAGTGCGACCAGCCGCCACCGCTCTTGCCGATGCAGCCGCACATCATCAGCATGTTGATGACGCCGCGGTAGTTCATGTCACTGTGATACCAGTGGTTCATGCCGGCGCCGATGATCACCATCGAGCGGCCTTCGGTCTTCTCCGCGTTTTCGGCGAACTGACGCGCGACGGTGATCACCTGGTCGCGCGGCACACCGGTGATCTGTTCCTGCCAGGCCGGTGTGTAAGGCGTGTTGTCGTCGAAATCGGCCGCTGCAAGTTCACCCGCCAGACCTCGCGCAACGCCGTATTGGGCAGCCTGCAGATCAAACACAGTCGCTACCAGCGACTCGCGGTTTTCACCTTCTTTGCCGAGCGCGATGCGCTGCACCGGCACCGTACGCACCAGCACATCGCTTTGCGCGTTGTTCGGGAAATGCTCGTTGGGGATGCCGCCGAAGTATGGAAAGCCGACCTTCGCAGTGTCCTTGCTCGGGTAGTCGCCTTCGAGCACGGACAGCCTGAGCTTCACGTCGTTGCCGTGGCGCGCCTCGCGCGCCTCCAGGTTCCACTGCCCGGCATCGGCGCGGCCGTCGGGACCCCAGCGAAAACCGATCGCACCGTGCGGCAACACGACCTTGCTGCTGTCATCGGAGGCGACGGTCTTCCACTCGGGATTGTTGGCCTGGCCGAGCTTGTCATTGAAGTCGGACGCGCGCACATAGCGGTCGGGCACCATGACGCTTTCGCCATTCGCAAGCCGTTGTTCCTTCAGCATGACCAGCATCGGCAGGTCGGTGTAGCGACGCGCGTAATCGTCGAAATAGGCGGAGCGCGCCCTGCCGCTACCGCCGAAGTAGAATTCCTTCAGGATCACGTGGCCCATTGCCATCGCTACCGCGGCGTCGGTGCCCTGCTTCGGGTGCAGCCAGAGATCGGACAGCTTCGAGACCTCTGAATAGTCGGGTGTGATCGCGACGGTCTTGGTGCCCTTGTACCGCACTTCGGTAAAGAAGTGCGCGTCGGGCGTGCGCGTCTGTGGCACGTTCGAGCCCCACGCGATGATAAAACTCGAGTTGTACCAGTCGGCCGACTCCGGCACATCGGTCTGCTCGCCCCAAACCTGCGGGCTCGACGGCGGCAGGTCGCAGTACCAGTCGTAAAAGCTCAAGTTGACGCCGCCGATCAGCGACAGGTAGCGGGAGCCCGACGCGTAGCTGATCATCGACATCGCCGGGATCGGCGAGAAGCCGACCACGCGGTCGGGCCCATGTTTCTTGATCGTATAGACATTGGCGGCCGCAACGATCTCGTTGACTTCTTCCCAGCTCGAACGCACGAAGCCGCCGAGGCCGCGCACGCTCTGGTAGTCGCGCCGTTTGGCGTCGTCCTCAACGATGGCCGCCCACGCGTCGACCGGATCGTGCGCCATGCGCGCCTCGCGCCATGCCTTCAGCAGCCGGCCGCGCACCATCGGGTACTTGACGCGGTTGGCACTGTACAGGTACCAGCTGTAGCTCGCGCCGCGCGAGCAGCCCCGCGGCTCGTGGTTGGGCATGTCCCAGCGGGTGCGCGGATAGTCGGTCTGCTGGGTTTCCCAGGTGACGATGCCGCCTTTCACGTAGATCTTCCAGGAACACGAGCCGGTGCAATTCACGCCATGGGTCGAGCGCACGATCTTGTCGTGGGCCCAGCGGTTGCGGTAGGCGTCTTCCCAGCTCCGATCTTCACCGGTGGTAAGGCCGAGCCCGTCGGCAAAGGTCTCCTTGGGCAGCGAGAAGTAGGTCAGTCGATCGAGAAAATGGCTCACGAATCCTCCTTCGGCGAAACGGTCAGGTTCCGCGCCGTCTCAACACGGGCGTTCGGCAGCGCGGCGCGCGTAGAACCACCAGGTGATGACAATGCACGTGACGTAGAACACGATGAACGCCCAAAGCGCCGCGTGCGGGCTGCCAGTTATCGCGATCGATGTTCCGTAGCTCTTGGGAATGAAAAACCCGCCGTAGGCCCCGAGCGCGCCGGAGAAGCCCAGAACCGCCGCCGCCCGCTTATTGCCCTCCTTAGCCGCAGCCGCCTCCGCCTCCGGGCCCTTGCCGCGCGCCTCGTCGAGACATTCGTCGGTGAAGATCACCGGAATCATTCGGAACGTTGAGCCGTTGCCGATCCCGGCGGTGACGAACAGCACCATGAAGCTCACGAAGAATCCGGTGAGGTTGCCCGCAACACCGTCGTGGGGAAGGAAATGCAGCACCCCGTACACAGCTGCGACCATCACGATGAAGTTCCAGAACGTCACGCTGGCGCCGCCTACCTTATCGGCCAACCAGCCGCCAACGGGACGAATAAGCGCACCAAGAAAAGGGCCCATCCACGCGAACTCGAGCGGATTGACGCCGGGAAACTGGCTCTTGATCAGCAGCGGGAAGCCCGCCGAAAACCCGATGAACGATCCGAAGGTGCCGAGGTAGAGCCAGCACATGATCCAGTTGTGCTTGCGTTTGAAGATCACCGCCTGCTCGGCAAACGACGCCCTCGCGTCGGCGATGTCGTTCATCATCAGGTACGCGAGCAGCGATGACACCGCAATCGGAATTACCCATACGAACGCTGCGTTCTGCAGCCAGATCTGCCTGGTGGCACCGTTTGTGAGCTGCACTGTCTGCGGCTCGCCGCC